>Ga0129299_1002710_pt1 | contig 11693 bp, 9 predicted proteins | sample ConPoolayeCmetaG_FD_94477 | JGI IMG/M metagenome (GOLD analysis project Ga0129299, IMG submission 94477) | Hot spring microbial mat communities from California, USA to study Microbial Dark Matter (Phase II) - Cone Pool mat layer C metaG ... | reverse complement strand
GCTCAATTCCTCCTCGACGATGCGCTGCAGATTCAAATCCACGGTGGAGATGATGGTGTAGCCGCCGCCGGCCAGATCCGTCTGAGTTTTGCCGGCCGACTGGCGGCGCATGTGCCAGCGGGCGTAGTCCACAAAATACGGGACGGCCGTGCGCGGTCGGGGAGCCTGGTTCAATTCGATGGGCGTGGCCATGTAGCGCTCGAGTTCCTCGTCCGTGGCAATGTAGCCCAACTTCCGCATGTTTCTGAGGACGAGGTTGCGCCGTTCGCGGGTGCGTTCGGCGTCTTGAAAAGGGGAGAGTTTGCTGGGCGCCTGCGGCAGCCCGGCAATCATGGCTGCCTCGGGAACAGTCAAGTCTTTGACGCTCTTGTTGAAGTAGGTGCGCGCGGCCTCCTGCACACCGTAGGCCTGCTCACCAAAGAAAATATGATTCATGTAGAATTCCAGAATCTGGTTTTTCGAGTAGCGGCGCTCCATTTGCAAAGCGATGAGGGTCTCGCGGATTTTGCGTGACCAGCGACGGGACCGGTCGTTGAGGACGATGTTGCGGGCCACCTGCATGGTAATGGTGCTGGCACCCTGCGGCCTGCTGCTGCCGCGCAGATTCTCGACGATCGCGCGGGCCACTCCCTCGGCATCCACGCCAAAGTGTTTGAAAAAGCGCTCGTCTTCGATGGCGATGAAGGCGTTGCGCACATGCTCGGGCACATCCTCGAACCGCACCACTTCGCGGCGTTCGGCGTTCAGGACGATTTCGGCCAATTGCGTGGTGCCCGTGCGGTCGAAGATGCGGGTCACCTCCGGAGGACTGTAATTATCGAGCACATCGAGCGGGGGCAGGCTTTCAAGGTAGGCGAGAAAGCCCCCCAGCGCGGCACCGGCCACGGCGCTGCCCAGAAGCAAGAAACTGGCGAAGATGACCAAGATTTTTCGGAACAGAGGGTGCATGCCGGGCATATTCAAAAAACTCCGTGACAGGTGCGGCGCGGCTGGATGGGATGTGCGCGAACCATGGTCTCGATGGCGGGCGGTGCCTTGCGAAGTCACCGCGTTTCGTTTGCGTTTACACCGTCTGGCGGGGATCAATCAAGGTCATGAATCCACCAAGCATGCAGGCTGCGATGCCACCGGCCTTGCCCTATCTGTCGCTGCGAGAGCATCTCAAGGCCGAGTGGGGCGCTGCGCTGCACCGGCTCTGCCTCGACGCGGGGTTCACCTGTCCCAATCGCGACGGCAGCAAGGCCTTTGGCGGCTGTACCTTTTGCGATGTGGCGGGCAGCGGTGCCTCGCACATCGAGGGTGCCCTTGGGGTGCGCCGACAGGTTCTGCATCAGATAGCGCAGTGCGAACAGCGCCACGGGCCGACGCGCTACATCGCCTATTTGCAGGCCTTCACCAACACCTACGCGCCGCTGGACCGCTTGCGTGCGGTGTACGAGGCGGCTGTCTGCCATCCGGATGTGGCTGTTTTGAGTGTCGGGACGCGGTCGGACTGCGTGGACGCGCCTGTTTGCGAATTGCTGGCCGGGTTTGGCGATCGTGTGCAGGTCTGGCTCGAATTGGGCCTGCAGTCGGTCAATCAGGCGACCCTGGACCGCGTCAACCGCGCGGAGACTCCGGACGATTTCCGTCAGGCGTGCCGGTTGGCGCGCACTTACGGTCTTCGCGTGGTGGCCCATGTGATTGTGGGACTGCCCGGTGACACTCCAGCCGATTATCTGCGTGCCGTGGACCTGCTGAACGCCGAGGGGGTCTGGGGCGTGAAAATCCATAACCTGTACATAGACCGTCGTGCGCCCATGGCGGCAGACTGGGAGGCCGGGAGCATCACCCTGCCGACGCGTGACGAGTATGTGGCCAGTGTCTGCGACATGCTCGAGCGGTTGCGCCCGGACATGGTGATTCATCGTTTATCCGGGCAGGCGCCGCGGGCTTATCATCTCGCGCCAGCATGGGCCCTTGAGAAGAGCGCTCTGTTGAAAGCGATCACCGCGGAGATGCGCCGGCGTGAGAGCGTGCAGGGGTGTCGCTATCGGTCCGGAGGCGCGTCACTCAGCGCCGTCGAGCAGCGAATCTAAAAGGGCGCGTTCAGCCGGTGTGAGGCGTGCGCGAGTCTCCGCAGTCAGGAGGTCCGGTCGTCGAGCCACCGTTCGTTTGAGGGCTTCGAGCCGCCGCCACTCCTCGATGCGCTTGTGGTGGCCACTCAACAGGATTTCTGGCACCTTGAGCCCGCGAAACTCCGCGGGACGCGTATAGTGGGGGTGATCGAGCAGCCCCGATGGTCCAAAGGATTCGCTGACGAGACTCTCCTCATTGCCAAGCACGCCGGGCAGGAGCCGCACGACTGAATCGAGAACAGCCATCGCCGGGATCTCGCCCCCCGTCAGCACGAAATCGCCCAATGACACCTCGTCATCAATGTAGAGGTCGCGGACGCGCTCATCAATGCCCTCGTAATGGCCGCACAGGAGCACAAAGCCGGGCAGAGCGGCGTATTCCTCAGCGAGCCGCTGGTTCCACGGCCTGCCTTCTGGCGACAGATAGGTCCGGCGCAGAGTGACCCCGCGATGGTCGCCTTCCACCGCATCAAAGGCCGCCGCAATGGGTTCCGGTTTCATCACCATTCCCGGTCCGCCGCCATACGGTGCATCATCAGCCACGCGATGTTTGTCGGTCGCGAAGTCGCGAATGTCGCGGACGCGCAGCCGGAGGTGTCCCGACTCTTGCGCGCGGGCAAGAATGCTGGAGCCGACAACGCCCGCAAACATCTCCGGAAACAGGGTGAGTATTTCGACGATCATTCGCGCCCTTGGTGCGAGGTCCGTTCGGCCGGGCCTCTCCCGCGCGGTGTCACACGGCGTGGCGCGCTATATTCAATCCGCGCGGGGACATCAGAACCCGAAGATGTTTTTGGTTTTCATGCCCCGCGGCGGCGACCACTGGAATCGGGCGGGGTTGATCGGCGGGTTACAACGGATATTGCTGAGGATGATCAGCAAGTCGTCTTTGTCATCGGGGATGTGCACCATTCTCGGCAGACCGTCGCTCTTGGCAATCCACACGCGGACCTTGGAAACGGGCACGCCCGTTCTGGCCAAGTTGCGCGGCGACTTGCCCTCTACGAGCCAGCAGTCCTCGCCTGCCACCGACTGGCTGCCACGCAGGCGCATGGTGTCGGCATCGAGAGCCAGAAAAATATTGAATTTCAGGGCCTCGCGGACATACTGACCCACGACAGGCGTGCTGGCCGGGATGAACTGGGCCTCCTTCTTGTTGTGATCAATGCTCCAGATCACCCGATCGTTGGCCACATACTCGTCCGTGTTGCCTTTGCGGGTGAGCGCGACCCGACCGCCGCTGCCGCGCTGGATTTCAATCTGGCCAAGATAATAGCGGCGTCGCCCCTTTTCCTTGCGCGCTTTGGATTGTTCGACATCGCAGACGACGGAATCGAGCCCGGCTAAACTCCGCTCCATGATCGCGCGGACTTGGTCGAGGGATTCTCCCGGCGCTGGTGGACGCAGCGGCTCTTTGCGCAGTTCGGCTATCTCGGCGTCGCGTTTGCGCTCGTCAAACGCTCCGGGCGAATCCGAGTTGGCTGCCTCCGGGGTGGCAAACGCGCCTGCCAGTATGGCCAGCCCGAAGGCGACTCGTGCGAAGCGCCGCAGGCTTGCCCGGATTCCGGTCATCAAAATCTCCTCACGGTTAGACATCATCGTGCCTTTTCCCCTTTCGGAGCATAAACCCTGCCAAACTCGCCGGGAAAAAGCGAAACAGCAGGCAACCCCCCAAGGGCCGCCTGCTGCCTCGTTGCGGTCTCGAATTTATCTGTCGTGGAAGATCAGTCCTCGCCGTCGTTGCCGATGGACTCGACCGGGCAGCCCTCCATGGCCTCAATGCAAAGTTCAGCCTCTTGCTCGTTCTCGGGCTGCTTGCTCACATAGGTGTAGCCTGCTTCCTCGTTGCGCGTGAAATTGTCCGGAGCAATTTGCCGGCAGGCGTCGCAGTCAATGCAGGTGTTGTCCACATAAAAGGCGCCGGGGACATTTTCGGGGTATTTTTGCGTTTTGTCTGCCATTATTCCAATCCTTTGCCGCTCGGGTGTTGGTCACAATGGCTTACCGCCAAATTGCTCACACGATCACCGTGCGCGGCACTTTTTTGATGGCGGTATGTCAGCCAGAACCTGCCGTGCTGATGCAAATGTTTTTTCTCAAAAAGAGACTAACCGCGTTCCGTTTTTCCCTCACGCGGGGCGACGGGGCTTCCAGTCATGCTTGCCTGCCGCAAGCCGGTCGCCGATACCTCATCCATGACTCGGGCCAACAGGCGCAGGGAGCCGCGTGCCCCGTGGCATGTCGGGCTGCTTTTGGAGCGCTGGCTCATGCTGACGGGTTTTTCGCTTTTTGTTTGTGCCACGCTCGGCTTCAGCCCGGCTTACCTGAACGCTTATTCCGATGTGAAGCAGGCGGTGGTCATCGGCTCCGTGAGTTTGCTCGGGCCGGCGTTGCTCATATTATTGTGGCATGGCCGGCATGGCAGACTGCCCATCCCGGCTGCCTGCTTCGCCGCCGGGTGGCTGATGCTTGTCGCCGGTTTTGCCGTCGGGTTGCAGCGCGCGCATAACGGATTCGAGGCGCGCAAGTGGCTGATGTTTCACAGCGGCGTGGCACTGTTTGGGTGGACTGCCGTCGTCGTGGCGTTGCGCCGGGCCGACTTTTTGCGGAAATTGGCGTGGCTCACGACGCTTCTGCTGCTCGTTGTAGGCGCCTACGGGCTGGCGCAATGGCTGCACCTCGATCCGTTGCGCACCATGCGGGCTTGGGGCATGCGCATCGAATTGCCAGCCGGGTATCCCGGCTCCACCTTCGGCAATGCGAACTTTGCGGTTCAGTGGACCGCGCCGGCCATTCTCTTGGCCCTTGGAGTCCTGTTACGGGTGCTAAGCGCTGATGGTAGCCCCGCGCGTCCTTTGAATGCCGGGGTGGCTCTCTTGGCAGTGACCGTCGGCGTGGTGCATCTTGGCGTGACTCAAAGCCGCGGCGGGTTACTGGGGCTGGCTGCGGGATTGCTGCTGGCTGTCGTGCTGCTCACCGCTGCCCCCGGGGTCATGGTGTTCGGCTTTCGGGTACGCGCATTCGTTCTCGCGCTGATGTTGCTGGTTGTGGCCGTGGTCGGCTCGTTGGTGTCCGGCACGGTGGGGCGTCTCCTGCGCGATGATATGCGCTCGGTGGGCTCCACCATCGCTTACCGTCTCGACATTTGGCAGGCCTCATGGCGAATGGCCTTGGCTGCTTGGCCCCTCGGCGTGGGACCCGGCCAGTTTGACATCGTGTTGCCGCGATTTGCCGGCGAGCGCTTAGCCCGTCATGCCGGGAGCGACTATGCTGACGAGCGGGTGAATCGCGCACATCATGAATATCTGGATTACTTGTCTGAGGGTGGCATTTTCGCAGCGGCCGCCGGGCTGCTTGTTTGCGGCAGCGTTGTGGTGGGGATATGGCAAGCGCGCGGCCGTCCGGATCCGGTTTTTGCGTCCGGGGTGGCCGCTGTCGGGGCGATTGCCGCGCAGGCCTGCGTGGATTTTCCAATGCATAATGCGGCTTCCGCCTTATTGTTTGCCATGCTGGCCGGCGCCGTGGTGGCGCATGGAGGGCGGCGGCGGAACCCGGCGCCGTTGCTTCTTGCGCCATCCCCGGCGGTGGTCGCCTTCGCCATGGTGACGGGTCTGGGCCTGCTCGTGTTGCTGGCCCGTGATTGGCCCGCGCGTTTCCTGGTTTCACAGCATTTCGGTCGGCTGGCAGTGGCGCGCCGAGCGGCTGGTCGGGCTGCTGATGCGGTCGGAATGGTGCGGCAAGCGCAGACCGTGGCGCCCGGGAATCGAGAGGTTCGCGCCCTTATGGCCGGTCTGGCGCGCCAAGCCGGCGAAACAACCGCTGCGCGATCGGCCGCCGAGGCTTGGGTCCACCTCGAGCCGTGGTCAACCTCGGCTCATAACGCCCTGGGGGCTGTGTTGGCCGAGGAGGGCGACACGACGGCCGCCCTCAAGTCATTTCGCGCGGCCTATCAAATTGCTCCGAACAACCATGCCGCGAGGGTCAATGCAGCCACGGTGCTCTATCTCGAAGGCCGCTCTTGCGAGGCCTATGAACTGTACCGCGTTGCTGCCGGGTCTGCGCCGCGCCTTGTCGAGGGAGTCATCAGGAACTATGCCGATGCGGCGATTGAGTGCGGTGTAACCAGCGAAACACTTGACCTTCTTGGTCGCTATGTCGCCGCGCATCCGGGCGACATCGAGATGCGGAAGAAATTTGATGCCGCTCGCCAGGCCATCCGATGACGCGGCTCCGCCCGTCCGTCAGGATTTCGAGTCGGGCGTCAACCCCTGCAAGGCACGAAGCATGTCTTTCGCCTGCTCTTGAACGGAGAAGTGATTGAAAGACCGCAGGGCGGTCAGGTCTTCGACCGTCAATTCCCTGCCGTCCGCGAGGCGGACGGGGCGTGCGCCTTCGGGCGGCTTGGATTCTGGGGCCGGACGGCTGGCAATGATTTCCTCGTAGAGTTTGCGCGCCTCGTCCTGCCTGCCCTGCTGGTTTTGCAGCAGGCGGGCCATGCCCAGTTTGGCCTCAGCAGCCAGATAACTGTTAGGCAGTATTTTCTCGACCTCTTTATAAGCATTCGTGGCTTCCACGCCTAGCGAAAGATCTTTGGTGATGAACAGGAGGTTTTCGAGGGTCTGACCGAGCGCGAGGTGGCCGGCAGCCTTTTCCTCGGGAGTTTGGGCGACGCGGATGAAGCGCTCGAACGCGGCGCGCGCCTCGCGCAGGGCGCTGACCGCCTCCTCGCCAGCCGTCTCGGCTAACATGCCTTGGTAATACTTGGCATTTCCCATGATCAGGAGCGCGAGGCGGCCTGCATAAGTGCCGCTGTGCTCCTTGGCAATGCGTTCGGCGTCGTTGACCGCGGTCGCCAGCATTTCCGTGCGCTTCTCTTTGGTCGAAGCATTGATGCCCTCGCCATAGTGGCGCAGCAGCGTGCCCAATTGGCTGCCTGCGGCCACCATGCGCGACTCCGAATACCTGCCGTAGAGTTTCCAGCCCAAAAATCCGAGCGCGAGGATCAGCACGACGGTTGTCAGAATGTTTGCATGCTTTTGCAGCCACTCGAGCATGTGTTCGCCGAGATCGCGCATCTCGTCGTGCTTCAGTTCGTGTCGGGTCATTCGGGCCATGGGTTGTGATCTTTCTTTTGCGGGACGCCGGGCGTCCGATGATTCAGTGGCAGGGTGATGCGTGGCGCAACATCGGGCCGTCAAGGATTGTGTATATCCCGCGCGCCGCTGGTCCCTTCAGCGTGGTTGGCGGGCGTTGCGCCCGGATTCTCCGTGATTCCGCGTCGGCGCCCCCGCACCAACGCCACAGTAAGCCAGATGAGCCCTGCGGCCGACATCAGGGAACCCGCCGCCAGCGGTTTGCGATCGAGGGAAAAAACAACCTCGTCGCCCGCACGCACGCGCACGGCCCGGAATAAGCCGTTAGCGCGAAACACCTTGACGGGTTCACCCCGGATGGCGGCCTGCCAGCGCGGGGAATAGCCGTCGGCTAACACGAGCCAGCCATCGCGCGGGGCTGTGACGGCCGTACGGTGCAAGCCCTGGGAGTTTACAGGGGCCTCCACCGGAGGGAAATCCTCGTCGGGCACTTTGTCGGCAGGCGAGCCTGTCAGGATGACGCCGCGGTGAAAATCGGGCATGCCCACGAGGGCCTGCCAGACGGCCTGCTCGTCATCTTTAATGAAACGGGCTGTGCCCGTCACATAAGCCCTTGGCAGTGCGCGCGGGCGTCGCAGGATTGTCAGCCCTCCGGCCGAACCTGCCGGTTGCAGCCCCGCCCTGACCAGACCCGACGCCTCTTCCGGGCGCGGCAGCACCCAGAAGCCCACATTCGCCGCATCGAGAAGGGGCGATTCGCGGTCCGCCACAAAGTTCAGGTACGGCCAACCCGGTGGATCTCCCAGCACGGCCGCCGCAAAGGTGCTGAAATACTTTGTGACATTGATGTCGTGCCCGCCGAGCGTCTCGAAGCCTGCCGTGACCGGATCCGCTGCCAGAAAAACACCCGGGAACTCGGCTCGCGCGGGCTTGTTCTGCCCCCGGAGGTAACTGGCCACTTCGGCCAGCGGTTGGTCGCGTGCCGGAGAGAATGTGGCCGACGCGTGAGGCACGGCGAAAAACAGACCGTCGGCCAAGGCCAGAATCAGGCCGCACGCAGACCATATTCCGGCCGTCAATCGAGGCCGTGCCACCAGCCAGGCGCAGACGAGGAACGCCCAAACGGCAGCCAGCGCGAAGGCACGGTTCCATGTGGAGAGCGCCAAACTCCTCAAGGGCGCATCCGGGGAATCCGTGAGGGCCATGCGGTCGTCGGACCGGAGAAACCACGCCGGCACAAGATGATTGCTGGCGGCAATCATCACGATGCAGAGCAGCCCGAGGGCGACGATGGCGCAAATTGGGCCGATGTTTGGCCTTCTGTCGGGCGATCGCCGCAGAGCGTCGTATCCGTGGGCGGCAACGACGGCCGCGATGATGAGGCCGGGCCCCAGAATTTTCGCGTGGCCCCGGAAGAATTCCCATACAGGGATCAGGCCGACCACTTCGCGCAATCCCGGGAGAAACCCGGCCGAGCCGAGCAGCACCGTCATACCCGAGAGAATCATCAGGCGTGCCGGTCGGCGGTCGCCCGCGCCGACAGCGGCGGCAACCACCAGGGCCAGGCCGGTCCATGTCATATATGTTGTTGTTTCCCACCAGTACCAGCGTCCCCAGTACTCAGTGCCGGACCCGAGAAATTGTGGTGCCAGCAGCGACAGGTAGTTTTCCGGTGGCATGGAAAAAAAGCGCAGCCACTCAACCCCCTTTACGCCCGCGCGGGCGGAGTAGCGCATGGTGTCGGCGAGGGGGAGCAACTCGATGCCTGCGATCAACACGGCGACGGCGCCGGCTGTCAGATGGAAGATGACTTGGGTGCGCAGCCAGCCGGGCGCGCGCCAGCGCGCCCCCCGCAAACCGGCGATCAGCAGGTTCACGCTGAGCAATAAAAAGGTATAATAGGCATACTGGATGTGCCCCCCGAAAAACATGATAGCGCACAGTGCGCCGAAAACGGCGGCTGGCACTTGCCGGCCGTTAAGATGGCGGTCGTGCAAACCCAGCACCCATGGGAACCAAGCCAGCGTGGTGATGATCGTGTAGTGTCCGGCGAAAACGCGACATGGCATGACGGACGAGCAGGCGGCCAGCACGCCGGACATCAGCGCAGCGGTGTACGACAGCCCGCGGCTGCGGGCCCACCAGACCGCGCCGGCGGCGAGCAGCACGCAATGGGTCAGGATGACGAGATTGATGCTCAGGGGTTGCGCCAGCGCGAGCAGCAACGGCGCGCATGACGGAGAGAAGATCGTTGCGCTGGTGTTGGGGAGGAACGGCCCGCCGCAAAAGGTGTGCGGGTTCCAGCACGGCAAGACCCCTTGTTGAAGCCACCGGACGGCGAAGCCGATGAAATGCCGGTATTGGAGGTTCAGATCCGTCTGATAACTTCCCAGAAAATGGTAAGTCAAAACTGGAATCGCGGCGGCGAACGGCAGCATGGCCGCCGCGGCGGCGCCCGCGTAGGCCGTCCATCCGGGGATGTCAGGGGGTGCCGCAAGCGTGGCGGCTTGAGTCACGGCGGTGCGCTTCGTGCGCCGGGTTTTGCCCGTCTCGGTCGGCCTGTCACCCGGCGTCGTGCGTTTCATCGGTGTCCGTGGGGCATCCGCTCATGCGGCAGACGAGTGTCAGTCTGCGGCCAAATCGGCCGCACGCTCATGACGGCTGATGCCGCGCGACGATTTCCGGACAAAATCCACGAGGTGCATGACCTCGGGGCACTCCGGGTGGGAATGCTCCAATTGGGCCACGGCCTCGGACACATTGAGCCCGGAGCGATAGAGCACCTTGTAAGCGTGTTTGATGCTCTCGCGGGTCTGCGCGGTGAATCCTGCGCGTCTCAACCCCACGGTGTTGAGCCCGGCAACATGGGATCCGGAATCCACGAGCATGTACGGGGGGATATCCTTCACAATTTTTGCCAGACCGCCTATCATGGCCAGTTCACCGAGGCGGACAAACTGGTGGACGGCAACATTGCCCGAGAGCACGACGCGGTCTTCGATGGTGACATGGCCGCCCAGCAGGCAACTGTTCGCCATAATGATTTGGCTGCCGAGCACACAGTCGTGCGCCACATGGCTGCAAGCCATGAAAAAGCAACGGTCGCCGATGACCGTGTTGGATCCGGGTTCAAAAGCGCGATGGACGGTGACATACTCGCGGAAAATGTTTCCGTTGCCGATACGGACGCCTGTGGGGGCACCGTTGTAGCCCAGATGCTGGGGCGTGTCGCCGATGACGACGCCCGCATGCAAGACATTATCCTCGCCCAAGACCGTGTCGCCGTAGAGACAGCAATGGGGCATGATCCGCGTGCGTGCCCCGATGCGGACCGGACCAGAGATGACCACATAGGGGCCGATTTCGACATCCTCGGCCAGTTGGGCGTTAGGATCAATAATAGCGGTCGGGTGGATGGTGGTCACGGGCGCTCCTCTTGCAGAATGCTGATCCGTGAGATCAGAGGCCCCGCCGACAGACTCAAGGGAAAGATACCAGCGCCGCGGACGGCGCGGACTGCCTGAGATTACTGAGATGCAGCGCCCGACTGCGACGGCGCATTGGTGATGTCGTCGGGGGTGTTTTCCTGCTTATCAAATCCTTTGCTGATAAGATCGTAATCCGAGTTGTTTTCCCCCGGGCTCCGGTAAATGAAAGGCTGGCGCCATGCGTCCAGCGGAAGTTCCCTCAGGTAGGGGCCGTCCCATTCGTGATCACTCAGGCCTGACGGCTTGGTCACGAGCGCCTGCAGTCCTTCTTCGGTGGTGGGGAATCGGCCCGCCACCGCCTCGAACATGCTGAGGGCGGTTCCGATGTTGGTGATCGACTGCTTGGTGGCGTTGATGCTTGCCTTGCGGCTGCGGCCTGTCATCTGGGGCACGGCAACAGCCATCAGGATTCCAATGATGACCACCACCAGCATGATCTCAATGAAGGTAAAGCCCCGGCGGGCGCGGGCTGAGTTCAATCGCGTTTTCACGGCTCGCATCAACCTTTCAATCGCGTAATCTCGCGGCGGCAGCCAGTCGCGCCGCGACGCAAGTTTCTCTGCACGAATAATTACCGTGTAGGGCTCGATATCGTGCAGCCATCACACGGCTCAAGAGGGGCGAAAACCGTGCCGAAGGCGACGACTCGTAGTCGTCAGCGATTGTGTTGCTCTTGAATCTTCTTGGTCAGGTAACCAAGCAAACTCTTGAGATTCTCGTCGCGGGCCTGCTCCTCCTCGATTTTTCGGAACGCATGGAGCACCGAAGTGTGGTCGCGACCGCCGAAGCGGGCCGCGATTTCGGGGTAGGACAGGGAGGTGAGCCTCCGGGCAAGGTATTGGGCAATGTGACGGGGGCCTGAAAACCGTTTCAATCGGCTCGTGCCGGTCAGTTCCGCCCGCGAGATGTCGAAGTAATTGCAAACTTCCTCGATGATGGTGTCGAGGTCTATGCTGCGCGGGGCCTCGCTGACAAGCAGGTGCCCCAGAATGCGC
>Ga0129299_1002709_pt1 | contig 11693 bp, 7 predicted proteins | sample ConPoolayeCmetaG_FD_94477 | JGI IMG/M metagenome (GOLD analysis project Ga0129299, IMG submission 94477) | Hot spring microbial mat communities from California, USA to study Microbial Dark Matter (Phase II) - Cone Pool mat layer C metaG ... | reverse complement strand
TCACCATCCTGCCCGCCTATCCTACCCCCCCGCCCTGCCTTGACGCCATCACCACAAATGCGTATAATCTCTTGTTCATTGCTATCATGCGGCACGCGCCGCTCAACATTACTGTATGCATACCTATCGTACTCATACCTGCGGTGAACTCCGCGCCACTCACACCGGCCAGACCGTGCGTCTCGCCGGCTGGGTCCATCACCGCCGCGATCACGGCGGCGTCCTCTTCATTGATCTCCGCGATCATTTCGGTATCACTCAGATCGTCTTTCACCCCGATCATCCCCAGCTCCTCCACACCGCAGCCCACCTAAGTTACGAAAGCGTTATCTCCGTCACCGGTACGGTCGTTCTTCGCTCCCCTGATACCGTCAATCCCAAACTCGCCACCGGCGCCGTTGAACTCCATGCCACCCAAATGTCCGTCCTCTCCCGCGCCAAAACTATCCCCTTCCCCGTCGCTGATTCTTCCCCTGTTCACGAAGACCTGCGCCTCCGCTACCGCTTCCTTGACCTCCGCCGCGAAAAAATGCAGCGCAACATCATCCTCCGCGCCCAGATTATCGCCACCATGCGCGCCCACCTCGAGGCCGAAGGCTTCCACGAGTTCCAAACCCCGCTCCTCGCCAACAGCTCCCCAGAAGGCGCGCGCGATTACCTCGTCCCCAGCCGCCTCCATCCCGGCTGCTTCTACGCCCTCCCCCAAGCCCCCCAGCAATTTAAACAACTCCTCATGATCTCCGGTTTTGACCGCTATTACCAAATCGCCCCCTGCTTCCGTGACGAAGATGCACGCGCAGACCGCAGCCCCGGCGAATTCTACCAGCTCGATCTCGAAATGTCCTTCGTAACACAGGAAGATATTTTCGCCGTCGTCGATCGCCTCATGATCGCACTCGTGGACAAGCACGCTACCCAGCGCCTCGCCTCCCGCTCCTTCCCGCGCTTCACCTACCGCGATGCCATGAATACCTTCGGCACCGACAAGCCAGACATCCGTTTTGACCTGCATCTCTGCGATCTGCGTGAAACACTGGCCAACTCCTCCTGCCGCATCTTTACCCAAGGCCTCGCCCCCGGCATGGCCATCAAAGCCTTGCGCTACCCCGGCGGCGCCGCCGCCCCGCGCTCCTTCTTCGATAGCCTCCAAGATTGGGCCCTTTCCCAAGGCCTCAAAGGCCTCGCCTACATCATCTTCGACCCCGACGGCCCCAAAGGCCCGCTCGTCAAGTTCCTCTCGCCCGCTGAACTCCACGCCATCCGCTCCACCGCCCGCATCCAAGACGGCGACGCCCTCTTCTTCGCCGTCGCACCGTGGAAAACTGCCTGCTCCGCCCTCGGTGCCCTGCGCCTCATACTCGCCGAACGCTTGAACCTCCGCGATCCCAACCTCCTCGCCTTCTGCTGGGTCACCGATTTCCCCATGTACGAACGCGACGATCGCAGCGGCAAAATCGTCTTTTCCCATAACCCCTTTTCCATGCCCCAAGGCGGCCTCGACGCGCTCAATACGCAAGACCCGCTTGATATCCTCGCCTGGCAGTACGATATCGTTTGTAACGGCACCGAGCTCTCCAGCGGCGCCATTCGCAATCACGATCCCGAAACTATGTACCGCGCCTTCGAAATCGGCGGCTACACGCGCGCCGAAGTCGATGCTCACTTCGGCCACATGATCCGCGCCTTCGAGTTCGGCGCCCCGCCCCACGGCGGAATCGCCCCAGGCGTTGACCGCATCGTCATGCTCCTCGCTGGCGAGCCCAATATTCGCGAGGTCATCGCCTTCCCCAAAAATCAAAAAGCCCAGGATCTGCTCGTCGGCGCCCCCTCCCCCGTCTATCCTGAACAACTCGCTGAATTGCATATCAGCATCGTAGGTGACACCCCAAAAACGCACGATGGCTAAACATATCTTCATCACCGGTGGCGTCGTCTCGTCCCTCGGCAAAGGCATTACCGCCGCTGCCATTGGCATGCTCCTCAAAAGCCGCGGCCTGCGCGTCCGCCTCCAAAAGCTCGATCCCTACATCAACGTAGACCCCGGCACCATGTCCCCCTTCCAACACGGCGAAGTCTACGTCACCCACGACGGCGCCGAAACCGATCTCGATCTCGGCCACTATGAGCGCTTCACCGGCATCCCCTGCTCGCGCCACTCCAATTACACCACCGGCCAAATCTATCATGCCGTCATCTCTAAAGAACGCCGCGGCGATTATCTCGGCGCCACCGTCCAAGTCATCCCCCACATCACTAACGAAATTAAACACGCCATTCTCTCCATCGGCGGTGATGACGTGGATGTCGCCATCACCGAAATCGGCGGCACCGCCGGCGACATCGAATCCCTGCCCTTCCTCGAAGCCACCCGCCAGCTCTATCACGAGCTCGGCCGCGGCAACGCCCTCTTCATCCATCTCACCCTCGTCCCCTTCATCCGCGCCGCCGGCGAGATGAAAACCAAACCCGCCCAACAATCCACCAGCATCCTCCGCAGCATCGGCATCCAGCCCGATATCCTCATCTGCCGCTGCGAACATCACCTCAGCGAAGAGCACTTCAAAAAACTCGCCCTCTTCTGCAACGTCGAGCGCCGTGCGGTGATCGAAGAAAAAGACGTCTCGCTCTCCATTTATGAAGTCCCGCTCGAACTGCAGCAGCAAGGTCTGGATGAGCTGGTGCTCGAGTTTCTCAACTTGCGCGCCAAGCCGCCCGCCCTCAGCTCGTGGAAAAAAATGATCAGCTCGCTGCGCCACCCTGCCCACACCATCGAGATCGCCATCGTCGGCAAATACATCCAACTGCGCGACGCCTACAAATCTATCTACGAAGCCCTCGATCATGCCGGCTTCGCCCTGCAAACCAGCGTCGCCACCCGCGGCGTCCACGCCGAAGACGTCGAGAAAAAAGGCCCCGCCGCCCTCCTCCAAGGCGTCCACGGCATCCTCGTCCCCGGCGGCTTCGGCTATCGCGGCATCGAAGGCAAAATCGCCGCCATCACCTTCGCCCGCGAACGCCGTATCCCGTTCCTCGGCCTGTGCCTCGGCATGCAGTGCGCCGTGATCGAATTCGCCCGCAACGTCTGCGGCCTCGCCGGCGCCTCCTCCGAAGAGTTTCATCCCAAAGCCGAACACAAAGTCATTGCCCTCATGCCTGAACAAAAACACGTCAAAGAGTTGGGCGGCACCATGCGCCTCGGCGCCTATCCCTGCGTCCTGGCCAACGCCTCCCAAGCCCGCGCCCTCTACCGCTCACACAAAGTCCAAGAGCGTCACCGCCACCGCTATGAAGTCAACAACGCTTACCGCGAAGAGTTTATCCGCCACGGCCTCATCCCCTCTGGCCTCTCCCCAGACGGCCGCTTGGTCGAAATCATCGAACTCTCCGGCCATCCCTTCTTCCTCGCCACTCAGGCCCATCCCGAATTTCAGTCCCAACCCACCAAGCCGCATCCGCTCTTCCGCGGCTTCGTCAAAGCTGCCTTGGCCCATGCCAGCCTCTCATCCTGATCACACGTTCTACACCTGATGAAAATCATCCTCGCAGGTCCAAAAGGTACCGGTAAATCTAGCACTGGTTCACGGCTCGCCTCCTTGCTCGGTGTCCCGTTCTTTGAAACTGACGATCAACTCTCCGCATTGTACGCCGCCCACACTGGCCAAACACTCTCCTGCCGCGACATCATGCGCCGCGAAGGCGAAGCCCGCTTCCGCGACCTCGAACACGCCGCCGCCGCCGCCCTCGCCCAGCGCGATTGGTGCGTCATCGCCACCGGCGGCGCCACCTTGATGAATCCAGCTTCCCGCCGCCTTCTCCGCCACAACAGCCTGATTGTCCTCCTCCACTGCAACCCAGCCACCCTCTGGGAACGTACCAACAAAACCGGCACCCCTGCCTATCACACCACCATTGACATCCGCCAGGAATTTCAACAGCGCGCCGAACGCATCATCGAAGCCCTCCGCCCCTTCGCTGATGTCGTCATGGACACCACTTCCAGCGATCCAGACAACATGGCTCGCGCTATCCTCGATGCGCTCGCCTCTGAACTCGCTATCCGCATGCAGTCCCCCAACACCTTCGGCGAGATCATCCGTGTCTCCACCTTCGGCGAAAGCCACGGGCCCGCCATCGGCTGTGTCCTCGACGGCCTGCCCCCCGGCATCCCCATTAACCAAGACGAACTGCAACTCGAACTCGACCGCCGCCGCCCCGGCCAGTCCGCCGTCAGCACCCCCCGCAAAGAACGCGATCAGCTCCGCATCCTCTCCGGCATCTTCGATGGCAAAACCACCGGCGCTCCTATCTGCTTGCTCTTGATGAGTGAAGACCAGCGCCCCTCCGCCTACGAAGGCCTCCGCGACGTCTTCCGCCCCGGCCACGCTGACTTCACCTTCTGGAAAAAATACGGTATCCGCGATCACCGCGGCGGCGGCCGCTCCTCCGGCCGCGAAACCGCCGGCCGTGTCGCCGCCGGCGCCGTCGCTCGCCAAATCCTCGCCCAGCGCGGCGTTTCCATCCTCGCCAGCGCCATCGAGATCGGCGGCATCCCCGCCCGCACCTTTGATCCCTCGGTCATCGAACAAAACCCCGTGCGCTGCGCTGATCCTGATGCTGCCAAGCTCATGGAAGCCGCCATCCTCGCTGCCAAAGAAGAAAAAGATTCCCTCGGCGGCATCATCGAATTGCGTATCAACGGCGTCCCCCCCGGCCTCGGCGATCCCGTCTTCGGCAAACTTGATGCCCGCCTCGCCCTCGCCCTCCTCAGCATCGGCGCCACAAAAGGATTTGAAATTGGTTCCGGATTCGCCGCTGCCCGCATGCGCGGCAGCCAGCACAACGATCCCATGCGCGACGGCCGCTTCCTCTCCAATCACGCCGGCGGCATCCTCGGCGGCATCTCCAACGGTAACGAAATCATTATCCGCCTCGCCATCAAACCTACCTCCTCCATCGAACGCCCCCAACACACCATTGACATCTCCGGCGCCAACTGCGAAGTCGTCGTCGAAGGCCGCCATGATCCCTGCATCGTCCCGCGTGTCATCCCCGTCGTCGAAGCAATGGCCGCTCTCGTCATTCTCGACGCCTGGGAAATCCAGTCCCGCATCCGCCCCAGCTGGCTCGATAACGCTCAATAGCTCCTATATGTCCCATAGGCCTTATCCTTCCTGTCAGGCTCTCTCTGCCGCACTCGCCGCCCTCGAGCGCCGCGCTCTCGCCATTCAATTGTCCCATTTTAAAATCCCTCCCGAAGCCCGCGGCCGGCTCTTTTTCGCTCTCGAAATGGTCGGCGAAATGGGCGAACTCTTAAACGATTGCAAGAAATTTATCCGCACTACCCAGGCGCACAAGCGCGATCACCAGCTGCGCGCGCGCATCCCCGAAGAAGCCGCCGATACCCTCGTCGGCCTCATGCTCCTCAAACTCGCCGCGCTCGACTCGCGCCCCGCCGCCCCCGCCCCGCCCGCCTCAGTTCCTCAGCAGCATGATCTCCCCTGGTTGCACGCCACGCTCAGTACGCTCGCCCTCCGTGCCGCGCGCCTCTATGCCGCAGAAGCCCGCCACCCGCGCCGCTTCAATCTCCGCGCCTATGAGGATGTCGTCTCCTCGCTCCTCCTCATCGCCGCCTTCTTTCGCTTCAGCCTCGTGCGTGCCACCCAACGCAAATTGACGGCCATCATCGGCAAAGTCCACGCCGGCTATTATGATTAGTCTGCCCACACGCCTTCTCCTTTGTGTTCTTGCCGCACTCTGCCTCGCAGGTGTGCTGCACGCCGCCGATCCGCTTCAAGCCGGCAGCTTCACGCGTTGCCTCCGCAACGCGCTCCAGCAGTTTGGCGTCTCCTCCTCCGCGCCTGAACTGCGTCTGCAACTGCTCCTGCCGTTCGGCCCTGCTCTCGCCACCAACGTCACGTGTATTGAGCAGGCATCTCTGGCCGCCGAACCCTTGCAGCTTGCCCACCTCGCCGAGGCCACTGGCGTGTCTGCCGAGTATCTCGCCCTCAAACCCGCTGCATGGAACAACCTCATCGCTCGCCGTTATACGCGCGAACGCATGCAACTCACCCTCGATAACGGCGGGGTTGTCATGGCCGAAGGGGAATGGGACATCGGCGGCCCCATCCGCGCATGGGGCTTGCTCACCGATGTCAGCGGCGCCATCCTCAGCGGCGCCGTCGACCGCATCCCCGCCACCCTCCCCGGCAGCACCCTCACCCTCGTCCTGCTCACGCCCACTAACAGCAGCCTCGCACCCCGCGCGCTCGCGCGCGCCCTCGCCCGCAGCGCCATCCTCCACGTGCATGGCGGCGCCAACTTTCAGCAGCGCTCTGCCGTCCTGCGCGGTAATGATGCCCTTCTCTATCTCGGCTTCTCCGCTATGCGTTCTCCCTGGTGCCCAGCCTGCGGCGATGCCAGCTCCCGCTGCATCTCTCGCGTCCTGCAACGCTGGGCCGATGATGCCGCGCTGGCAACCTCCTTTCTTGCCTGCGTCCGTACCGCTCTCCCCGCGCCGCGCGCCGCCCTGATTGATGACGCCTCTGCACGCTATCTTGCTCTCCACACCCAGCTGGTCGTGCTCGCCCGCGCCGCCGCCGCTATCCCCCGCTCCCATGATGGCGCCGCTCAATACGCCCTCGGCCTCCGCATTGCTGCCCTCGCACAGCTTTGCAGCGATGCCGCCATATCCATGGGCCGCGCCATGGACGTACCAGTCCCCGCCGCCTTCATCGAACGCCCGCGCATCTCTCCCGCCACGTCCTCCGAGCGCCACGTCCTGCGCGCCTTGCCCCTCTTCCGCGACATGCAGGGCGGTGATGACGATTTTCTCTGCGCCCTCTACATCCTCAATTATGTCCTCGGCACTCGCGACCCCATTCTCTGGATCAAAGGCCTTTCCGGCGAACCGTTCCTCTGCCCGCCCGCCCCACCGCGCAACGAACGCGCTCTCGCTCGCGAGATTTTCCTCCTCACCGGCTACGCCCCCGAGTTTTATTTCTGCGAAACCAACGCACCCCCCGCCGCCCTCGATATGTTGCGCTCCGTCATTATTGACGCCATCAATCGCGGCGTCCCCGTCATCTCTCGCGGGCTCGATCAGCCCCGCAATTGGAGCGTTCTCCTCGGCTACAAAGACTTCGGCCGCATCCTCCTCGCACGCACACCGTCCGATGCCAAACGCGACTTCTATGAAACACCACGCCTGCCCGTCGAATGCATCGTCCCCGCCCGTGAACTCCCCCGCCTCACAGACCGTCAGCTCCTCCTGCGCACCCTGCGCCGCGTCTCGTCTCATTATGGCTCCCTCTCCGGCCTCCACGGTTCGCATGGCATCCCCGCCCTCCGACAATGGCACATCGACATCCGCGAATGCGCCTTGGCCCGCGAAATGCCCTCGCCATCCTTCGCCCGCGACAGCGGCCGCTATTGGCTTGACTGGCTCAACCGCCGCCGCGATGCCTATCGCTTCCTTCAGCTCGTCGTGCGCCGCGTCCCAGATGCATCCTCCGACGTCCTCTTCACCATCAATCTCCTCGTCCAGCAAGTCAACGCCCTCAACGCCGCTCAAGCCGACAAAATCGTCCTCCATGAAGTCGGCGGTGTCATCATGCCCCCAGATTGGGCAACCTCTTCAGCCGCCGCCGCTCAGGCAGACCTTATGGCATCTCTCATCAGCAACGAAGTCCGTATCGCCACTATCCTCCGCGACGTCCTCTCAGCTTATTCTTCCCACCCTAACAACACTCTCCGCCCCTAATCTCCCTTACGTCCCTTCTGTCCTTTACGTCCCTTCCTCTCCCCCTTCCTCACCAAATAAGCATACTCCTCCGCCGTATCAATATCGCACACAATCCCCCTGTCACACACTGCAATCGTCCGCACGGCTTCTAGATTTTTTTCTACTACACTGCGCGCCCCTCCCGGGCAATCTCCCTCTTCCAGCTCCTCCCTAAAACGCCTCCCAAACACCACCGGATGCCCGCGCCGCCCCTGCCACACTGGTATCACTATCCTCTCCGCTCCCGCCATCCCCGCCAACGCCCGGTACGTCCGCACCCGCACCGCCGGATGATCCACCAAACACAGCATCACTTCCCTCCCCCGCGGCACGTGCTTCAGCCCCGCTCGCACCGACGACAGCATCCCTTGCTCAGGATGCGCATTGCGCGCCCAATCAACCTCCAGTGTCGAATGCAACCGGCAAATTGTGTCGTCTGAAGCAGGAATGACAACCACCGGCCGCGCTAACCCCGCCCGCGCAAGCTGGCGGCAAATAAATCCCAGAAATGTCTGTTTCCGCCACGTCAGCAGCGCCTTGCACTGCCCCATGCGCGTCGAACTTCCCGCCGCCAGCACCACTGGCACAACCCGCTGCAAAGCAGGTGTCTCGCCACGGCCTGGCGCCACTCAGTTCTGCATCACCGGCGTGGCGGCCGGCGTCGTGTCAAACACTAACGCGCCTTCGCGCACGTTCACAGTGACATGCGCTCCGTCGCTGATCCGCCCGTGCAAAATTTCTTCTGACAGCGGATCTTCAATGTGGTGCTCGATCGCCCGCCGCACGGGCCGCGCGCCATACGTCGGATTGTAGCCTTTTTCAAAAATAAACTGCTTCGCTTCCGGCGTCAGCATGATCGTGATTTTGCGCTCCTTCAACCGTTCCGTAACGCCGCGCAGCTCGATGTCTATGATCTGCATCAACTGCTCTTTCGACAGGTTGGTGAACACAATGATTTCATCCAGCCGGTTCAAAAACTCCGGTTTGAACGCCTTGCGCAACGAGTCGAGCAATTTGCTCTTCATGCCTTCGTATGAGGCGTCTTCATCTGCCGACCCAAAACCGAGCGTCGTCTGCTTGCGCAGCAACTCGGCGCCAATGTTGCTCGTCATGATTATCACCGTGTTCCGAAAATCTACTGTGCGCCCAAGCCCGTCGGTTAGCTTGCCTTCATCCAGCACCTGCAAGAGCATGTTGAGCACATCCGGGTGCGCCTTTTCAATTTCGTCAAATAACACCACTGAATACGGACGCCGCCGGATTTTTTCCGTCAACTGCCCCCCTTCATCATACCCAACATACCCCGGCGGCGACCCCACCAGCCGCGACGACGAAAACTTCTCCATGTACTCGCTCATGTCCACCGTGATCAGCGCGTCCGCATCGTCAAACATAAACTCCGCCAGCGCCTTCGCCAGCAGCGTCTTCCCCACGCCCGTCGGCCCAAGAAAGATGAACGACCCAATCGGCCGCCGCGGATCCTTCAAATTCGCACGCGACCGCCGCAACGAACGCGAAATCGCCCGGATCGCTTCGTCCTGCCCCACCACCCGCTTGTGCAGCTCCTCCTCCATCCGCAGCAGCTTCTTCGCTTCCCCTTCTTCCAGCCGCCGTACCGGAATCCCCACCCACTTCGACAACACTTCCGCTATCTGATCTACATCAATCGTCGTCCATTCAGTGTTGTATTGTTTTTTCTTCAGTTGCTCAATCTGTTCCCGCGTCTCGCGTTCTTCGTTGCGCAGTCGCGCCGCATCTTCATACCGCTGCTCTTCAACTGCTTTTTTCTTGCCCGCCGCCACCTCGCGCAGTTTCTGCTCCAGTGCCTCAATCTCCGGCGACTTTTTGCGCGCCTTCAAATGCACGCGCGCACCGGCTTCGTCCATCAAGTCTATCGCCTTGTCCGGCAAATGCCGCCCCGTCACATACCGGTCGCTCATGCGCACTGCTGCTTCCAACGCCGCATCCGTGTAGCGCACGTGGTGAAATTCCTCGTACTTCCGCCGCAAGCCTTTCAAAATGGCAATCGCATCGTCCACACTCGGCGGCTCCACCATGATCATCTGGAAGCGCCGCTCCAACGCCGAGTCTTTTTCGATAAACTTCCGGTATTCATCCATCGTCGTCGCCCCGATACACTGCAACTCGCCGCGCGACAACGCTGGCTTCAGTATGTTCGACGCATCATTCGCCCCCACAGCCGAACCTGCCCCCACCATCGTGTGCAATTCATCAATAAACACTATCACTTTTCCGCTCCGCTTGATCTCGTTGATCACCGCCTTGATCCGTTCTTCAAATTGCCCGCGATACATCGTCCCTGCCACCAGCAACGCCAAATCCAGCGCCACGACGCGTTTGCTCGCCAGCATCTCCGGCACCTCCCCCGCCGCAATCCGCTGCGCCAGCCCTTCCACTATCGCTGTTTTCCCAACGCCCGCTTCCCCAATCAGCACGGGATTGTTCTTCTGCCGCCGGCACATGATCTGAATCAGCCGCTCTGTTTCGTTCTCGCGCCCAATGATCGGATCAAGCTTGCCTTCCCGCGCCGCCTTCGTCAGATCATGGCTGAACTGGTCAAGCGTCGGTGTTTCACTCTTTGGAGCACTCCCCTCCCCTTTCGTCCCTTTGCCCTCCTGCGCCGGCGCGCTCGGCATGTCCAGCGCGCTCAATTCTTCTTTCACCAAGCGCCGCGCTTCTTCCAGCGTCACGTTCATCGCGTTCAGCACCCGCGCCGCCACACCGTCTTGCTCCCTCAGCAACCCCAGCAAGATGTGCTCCGTCCCCACATACGAGTGCCCCATTTGTTGTGCCTCGTTGATCGCGTAACGGATCACATTGTTCGCTTTCGGCGTAAACGGCGCCTCGCCAACCATCTTTGTGTCAGGACCGTACCCAACCATGCTCTCGATCTCACTGCGCACGGCATTGGGATCGGCGCCCAGTCGCTGCAGCACGTTCTGCGCGATGCCTTCGTTTAAGTCCAGCAGACCTAATAATATATGTTCCGTGCCGACGTAATGATGATTGTACCGGCTCGCCTCTTTCTTCGCGTTCACAATCACCTGGCCCGCACGGGGTGTAAAGTTGCTTTGCATCACGGTCGTAACATCATACGGGATTAGCGGCGCGCTTGCGCGCAGCCAGTTGTTTCTTCCAACGTTCCAGTTCGGCCCGCACACACTGAGGGCGCGTGCTCCCAGCACTGCGCTTCGCCGCCACTGACGCCCCCGCGCTCCGCACCTTCTGTATTTCCGCGTCAAATACGCGCGACAACCCCTGCAGCGCCGCGAGCGGCAGCTCCGTCAACCCACACCCGCGTTCCCCCGCCAGCGCCACCGCCTGCCCCACCAGCTCATGTGCCGTGCGGAACGGTGTGCCCTTGCGCACCAAATACTCTACCCAGTCCGTTGCCATCATAAAATCATCCTGCAATGCCTGTGCCAATCGCCCATGTTGAAAACGCACAGTAGGCACCAATGCTGCCAACACCGCCAGTGACGCCTCCAGCGTGTCCGCGCTGTCAAACACCGGCCGCTTGTCTTCCTGCATATCGCGGTTGTACGTCATAGGCAACCCTTTCATCACAGTCAGCAACGCCACTACATTGCCGTACAACCGACCGCTTTTCCCACGGATCAGTTCCAGCACATCCGGGTTCTTCTTGTTCGGCATCAGTGAGCTGCCCGTGCAAAACGCGTCAGCAATATCTATAAACCCAAACGGCTGCGACATCCACACTATAAAGTCCTCACACAAGCGCGAAAGGTGCATCCCCACAATCGCAGCAGCCGAAACGAACTCCACAAAATAGTCGCGGTCTGCCACGCTGTCCATGCTGTTGCGCGTCACCCCTGCAAACCCCAGCTCGCGCGCCACAAACCCCCGGTCAAGCGCAAACCCACTCCCCGCC
>Ga0129299_1002708_pt1 | contig 11695 bp, 8 predicted proteins | sample ConPoolayeCmetaG_FD_94477 | JGI IMG/M metagenome (GOLD analysis project Ga0129299, IMG submission 94477) | Hot spring microbial mat communities from California, USA to study Microbial Dark Matter (Phase II) - Cone Pool mat layer C metaG ... | reverse complement strand
GGCCAGCACCGTGCCGATCCCGACGATGACGGCGTCGACGTGGCCGCGGAGGCGGTGGGCTTCGCGGCGGGCGATCGGGCCGGTGATCCACCGCGAGTCGCCCGTCCTCGCGGCGATCTTGCCGTCCAACGATTGGGCCCATTTGAGGATCACCCATGGCCGCCCGGTGCGGCGGAGCTTGAAGTAGGGAGCGTTCAGTTGCTCCGCCTCGGTCCGGCACAACCCAACCTCGACGCGGACTCCCGCCTCTGCGAGGAGACGGAGGCCTCGTCCCCGCACGGCGGCAAAGGGGTCCACCGCCGCGGCCACCACGCGGGCCACGCCCGCCTCGATGAGGGCGTCTGTGCACGGCGGCGTTTTGCCGTAATGGCAACACGGTTCGAGCGTCACGTACGCCGTCGCACCGAGTGCCGATCCCTCGCACCGGCGGAGCGCCTCCCGTTCGGCGTGGGGGGCACCGAAGCGACGATGCCACCCCTCCCCGACGACCCGTCCGCGTCGGACCAGAACACAACCGACCATCGGGTTCGGTTCGACCCGACCGCGCCCGCGGACGGCGAGCGACAGGGCCCGTCGCATGAACAATTCGTCGTGTTCGTTGGAGTGACTCACGGCACGATCTATGATATAAGGGTCCAGGCGAGTCGGCGAATCTAAAACCATCGGCATTTGTGTGGGGGTAAGGCGTTCCCTACAGCGGGGCCGCGAGGAGTCCACGTATGCCGACCGAACATTTCGTGGCCAAGGTCACGGACCTTCAAGATGGACAAATGAAGGAGGTCGCCCTCGGCGACCGGACGATCCTGCTGGTCCGGACGAACGGACAGTTCCACGCGGTCGGCGGCAAGTGCACGCACTACGACGGTCCGTTGGCCAAGGGCGTCCTGTGCGGTGATCGGGTCCTGTGCCCGTGGCACCTGGCCGTTTTCAATGTGGCCACGGGCAATCTTGAAGAACCGCCGGCCCTGGACGGGCTGCCGCGTTTCGACGTCCGCGTGCAGGGCGACGATGTGATCGTCGTCCTGCCCGATGACGTTAAGTGGCGACGCGTTCTGCCGATGGTCGCGCACGACCCGGCGGCGGACGGCCGAACGTTCGTCATCGTCGGGGCGGGGGCTGCCGGAAGCGCCGCGGCGGAGACGCTCCGACAGCACGGGTTCAAGGGGCGCCTCGTCATGATCACCCGAGAGCGCCATCTTCCGTACGATCGACCGGATCTGAGCAAGGGATACCTGAGCAGTGCCGAGCACGCGTTTTCGCCCCTGCTTCGGTCGGCAAAGTTCTATGCGCGGTATGGTATCGAGGTCCTGACAGAGCGGGAGGTGGTCTGCGTGGACGCCTCGGCGAAGACGGTCGAGTTCGGCGACCGTTCGACGCTGACGTACGACAAGCTCCTGTTGGCCGGCGGCAGTCGGCCCAGGCGACTCAATGTGCCCGGCGCGGACCTTGAAGGCGTCTTTGTGCTCCGAACCCTGGACGACGCCGACCGGATTCACGCGGCCGTCGCGGGGGCCTCGCGGGCCGTCGTGGTCGGAGCAAGCTTCATCGGAACCGAAGTGGCCGCCCACCTGAACAAGCGGGGACTCTCCGTGACGATGGTCGCCCCGGAGACCGTCCCGTTCGAGCGGGTCTTCGGTTCCGAGATCGGGCGGATGTTTCAGACCCTTCACCAAAGCAACGGCGTGCGGCTCGAGATGGAGGCCCAGGTCGCCCGTTTTGAGGGGCAGGGGAAGGTGCAACGCGTCGTCCTGAAAGACGGTCGGCGCATCGAAACGGACCTGGTGGTCGTCGGAGTCGGTGCGACGCCCGACACCGAATTCGTCCAGGGCGTGGAGCGGCGATCGGACGGGAGCATTTTGGTGGACCGATATCTTCGCGCCGCCGAAGACCTGTACGCCGCGGGAGACATCGCCCGATTCATCGACGCCCGCACGGGGGAGCACATCCGGATCGAGCATTGGCGGGTCGCGCAGCAACAGGGTCGAACGGCCGCGCGCAACATGGCGGGGCACCCCACCGCGTTCGACGCCGTCCCGGTCTTTTGGACGAATCAGCACAAGCTCGGCCTGAGGTACGTCGGCCATGCGGCGGAATGGGATGAGGTCCTGTTTGACGGAGACCCCGCCGCGCGGAAGTTTGTGGCGTACTATATCCGTGGCCATCGGGTGCTGGCCGCTGCCGGCTGCGACGAAAGCGTCAAGATGGCCGCGATACACGAGCTGATGCGCGCGGGTCGCATGCCCGAACCGGACGAGCTTCGGGCCGGTCGGATTGACTTACTCGGACGCTTGAGGATGTGAGTTGGATGTCGAAACCTACAGGATCGGAGGACATAGCCATGACCGACACGTTCGGACGCAGGGAATTCTTGCAGATCGCGGTCGCCGGCGGTGCCTTGTACGTGGGCACGCGAGGTGCTTTCGGACAGGCCGCGGAGGGCAAGCCCCTTCAGCTGATCAGCCCGGGATGTCGACGTTCCAAGGTCCGCGTCGGCAAGGTGTACATGGGCAAGCCCCGGGCGCACTGGCCCACCCCAAAGATGGACCTGACGGCCGAAATGCAGAAGTACGAAGGCGAGTTTGCGCGGATGGGCAAGGCCTTCGCCGACGTGGAGTTCGTGTGCAACGAACTGATCACGTCGCCGGAGCAAGTCCAGCCGCTTAAGGACAAGCTGACCGGGGCCGACGGCATCCTCGTCATCCACCTTTCGATGGGAATCACGCCGATTCTGAACGAGATCGTGAAGCTGGGCCAACCCACGATGTTGTTCGCCGCGCCCTACTCGGGACACGAGTGGTGCGGGTTCGGTGCGCTCCAGAAGAGCAAGGCCGGGGCGATGCTCGATTGCATGTTGACGAGCGACTATGAGCAGCTCGCGGTGGCCGTCCGTCCGTTCCGCGCGATCCACCACATGCGGGAGGCCAAGATCCTCAATGTGACCGCCAACCCCTACCCCGAGGAGAGGACCAAGGCCGTCAAGGAGAAGTTCGGCACCGAGATCAAGACGATCGGGCGCCAGCGCGTCCTCGACGTGTACAACGCCGTTGATGACAAACAGGCTCAGGCCGAGGCCGACCGCTGGATCGCCGCGGCCGAGAAGATCGTCGAGCCGTCCAAGGACGAAATCTTCCGATCGTGCAAGCTGGCGTTGGCCTTCCAGAAGATCCTGGATGAAGAGGAGGCCACCGTCGTCACGGTGGAGTGCTACGGAAGCATGTACCGCCAGCTCCCCGCCTTTCCGTGCATCAGCCACGTCCGGATGAACAACATGGGTCTGGGCGGGATCTGCGAGTCGGACATGGATTCGGCCCTGACGCACGTTCTCTTCCAAGGGCTGGTCGGCAAACCGGGCTTCATCAGCGACCCGACGGTGGACACCTCCAACGGCACAATCATCCTGGCCCACTGCCTGGGCACGACGAAGATGGACGGTCCGGACGGTGAGGCCGCTCCGTACAAGCTCCGCTGCATCATGGAGCGGCAGGAAGGCGCCGTGCCGCAAGTCACGATGCGGACCGGCCAGAAGGTCACGCAGGCCCGCCTGGTCGGAACGAAGTCGCTGATTTGGTTCACCGGCACGATCGTCGACACGCCCGACATCGACCGTGGGTGCCGGACGAAGATCACGGTCAAGGTGGATGGCGACATCGACCGGCTCTGGCAGAACTGGTCGCATGGCCTGCACCGGGTAACGTGCTACGGCGATCTCCGTCAAGACCTGATGCGGTTCTGTAAGTTTAAGTCGATCGAGATGGTTCACGAGGCGTAAACAACTGGGGACGCACCCTAACAACTGGAGACGCACCCTACTTTTCTCGGCATCGCACGCCGTGGGTGGTGAGTAGGAGGACATGCCAAGGCGTGCCAGGGTTGTTGTTCCGGGTGTCCGCACCACGTCGCGCGGCGCGGGCACAACCGCCAAGACGTCCTCTTCGTCGATGACGACCGCCGCGCGTCCTGGAGATGCTCCGGGAGGCCGCCGGTCGGTTCGGTCTGAGGGTGGAAGGCACTGCCTCGGAAGCGGGGCGGCGCTCGTCCGTCGGGCGTGGGAATGGGTCTGCTCCAGCGCCGTGGGGCATTGCGGTGAGTCGTTGATGGTCAGATCGGGATGCCGGTGAATTGCCCCTCGAAGATCATCTTGCCCTCGACCATCCCTTGGAAGGCACAGACGGAGCGACGGGGCCGGATGTCCACGCCTGTCCCCAGCAAGTAAAGGCGACACGGTGGTTCGACCGTCCCGCGGAACTTGCACCCGTCCAACGCGGTGAATGCCAAGAAGCCCTTGAAGCCGAGGAAGGCCCGCGTGTAGTACGCTGCCGCCTGAGCGGCCATCTCGATCATCAACACCCCGGGCAGGAGGGGGCGGTTGGGAATATGACCGCGGGTCCACCAGGCATCCTCCCGAATATCGGCAAAGGCAATCATGCGTTGGGCCCGGGTGTCGACCAGAACCGCCCCATCCAACAACATGAATTCGTGCCGTTGAGGCAGCACCTCATAGATCTCCTCGCGGGTCAGCACCACCCGCGTCAGATCGTATTGGTTCGGGTCAAAAAGGAAGGGAGGCGGCATGGGAGAGTACCGATACCTCGTCCGGCTCCCGGGTGGAGACAGACAGGCAGGGGTGTTGGCTGCTTGGCGAATCCTCCGAGACGTCAACCGGCCGAAGCACCACCCCGCGCACCCCTTCCATCGAAGGAGGTCGCAAGGCACACTCGGCAGGAAGTGCAGCGTGTCGGACCGGCCGTTCCCGTTCGGCGAGGGCAAAACGCGTTACTGGGGCGAGGCGGAACGCACCTCGAGGATCTTCTGGCGGACGGCTTGGGCGGCCGCCTTGATCTCCTGCATCGCCTTGCGGACCCGTGTGCCGGCGGCCTTGTTCCCGCCCTGCGCCTTGGCGACGTCCTCTGCACACTGTTCGACCAGCTTCTTGAGCTGCTCGTATTCCTCCATCGTTTATCCTCCCGGATTGTGAGTCATGTCCTCCGCACAAGGGGCCCAACCATTGCAGGCCCCGGGTCCCGGTCGCCAAACCATATCAGAGTACCCCAACGATTTCTAGACAAAATCACGATCGCCCGATCCGAACCCGTTTGCGACCGTCGGGGTTCATTCGACCGAACCCTGCGGACCCGGTACGGAAGAGGGTGCGTTGTCCCTTTCGGGCCGGCGATAGAACCGGTTGCTCAGAAGGCCCTCGGCCATCAGGAGGCCTAACAGCACCAGCGCAAACCAGCCGCTCAGACCATAGGCCCCGCCGTGCGGAGAATGCGACACGGTCAGCTCGTCGAGTCCACGGACGACTCGGACCGTGCCGGGGGCAAACCGGATCTCAATCGCCTCGCGCGAGAACCGATCGAGCCGGGACTCCTCCGACGGCAGGTTCACCGAATAGGCCAGCACCGTTGCCTTGTCGGGGCCGTCCGACCCGACGCGGTAATGACCGCACCGTTCCGTAATAGCCTCTATGGTCGAGGAATCCGGATCTACCGCCGCTGAGACGGACTGCCGAAACCCCGGCAAGAGGACAGTCAGAGCGCGGCGGTCCTTCGACCGCATCGCCTCCTGCGGTCGCGGTACCGAAAGGCGAACGGCCTGTCCAACCCGGAAATTGCCGGCGAGGCCATCGCGTCCGGGCGACTCGGCGATGATCGAGTTCAGAAGAACCAGCAAGGGACCCGCGTCAATGGCCCAGTCACCCCACTCCCGCACGGGGGCGAATGCCAAGGCCACCGAACTGCCGCGGTCAATCCGACGCAGCACGATGCCCGGTGAACCGTCCTCCAAACGGGCGACGACCTCACCGCTGCCCAATGGGGCGCCGAATCGGACGTAGCGACGGATGACCGGCTCCGACAGAGATAAGCCCGAGCCGTTCTGAAATCTCGCCAACAGCGGATGGGCCTTGTCCAACGGGGCCACGTGCAAGGGGCGGGCCGGAACAACCACCTCCACGGGCAATGCCGCCAGAACAGCCTGCCCCCCCTGATATCCCGCCGGCACCATCGCCGGTCCGGGGATCACCACCAGGCAGCCACCCGCCGCGACATACTCGCCGAGCTTGGCGAAGACCGCCTCGTCCACCGACGGCACGTCGACCAAAAAGATCGCCGAACAGGACGCCACGTCCGTGACTGCGGCGAGTTCCGTCGGGGCCATCCGAGCCAATTCCACCCTCCGGCGGTCCGCCGGGAGCCCGTCTGGGGCCAGCATCGCGCAGACCACCTCCGCCGCTTCTCCACCCGCCGTACAAACCACGGCCGCCTTCGGAATCGCGCCGACCGAAAGGGTGAAGTATCGGATGTTGTCCGCGCTCAGCGGGTCCTCCGGTGTCAACCGGACTTCACCCTGGTGGAGACCCTGCCCGAGGTTGGCCAGCTCAATCACCTGTTGGATCACTTGCCCCGGTTGCAGCTCGATCGGACCGGCACGCCAGAGGACCTTGCCGTCCACCCGCGCCTCAAGCTGCCGCGGACCGGCGATCTGACCGGCCTGTATCCCGGTTCGGATTCGCACCGCCGCCCCCGCCGCGACGGTCCGGTCAGGGAGGATCACGTCGAGAATGGCAAAGTTCGTATCGGTCCCCGCCCCCACGTCGATGCAGTACACCTGCACCTCCTTGTGTGCCGTGAAACGCCGTGGCGGGACGTCCCGCCACGAGTGCTGCGTGAGGTCCCCCAGCAGATAGACCTCTCGGGTCTGGAGGACCCCGTCGGCCAAGAGGGAATAGGCGCGGTCCAGCATGCCCCCCACCCCCTGATCGTGCTCGCCAACCTCGAGTTGTTCGACCTGCTGGCGGACGTAGTCCACATCCAAGCTGAGGCGCGGGACGGCCCCGGCACGCGATCCGGTCAGCAGGGCCACCCGCGATCCGGGCGGAAATCGGCTGCGGTCCTTGAGGAGTCCGGTGGCCATCTCGCGGGCCTGCTCGAACCGGCTTCGGGCTTGGCTGCGATAGTCCATGCTGGCTGAATCGTCCATGCAAATGACGGCTTTCACCGGTCCCCGGGCGCCTGCGGAGGACGCGCCCGCCTGAAGGGTGGGGCGCGCCAACGCGGCCACCAGCAGCAGAATCGCCAGAGTCCGCAGCACCAGGAGAAGCAGATGCTTGAGCTTCTGCATGGCGTGCGTTTGCTGGTGCGTCTTGAGCACGAAGCGAACCGTCGGCAAAGGCGTCTGCTGAGGCTTGCTTCGCATGATCAAATGGATCAGGACGGGCCCCAGCGCGGCCAGCGCCCCCCATAATACGGTCGGGGCTGCAAAGGTGACCGGGCCGACCGTCCAAGGGATTGCCAGCAGGTCGCTGCATGCAGAGCTCGGCATGACAACCGAAAGCCTATCGCCACGCCACTTCCTCTACAACCGGTTTGGGAGCTGGAGTTTCCCCCTCTTTTTGGAGATGCGCGGACAGCTTCCGAGGCAGCCCCTCATGGGCCATCGGCCCACCCACAAAGGATGAAAATGGCTCTTCTCGGCATGGTTCAAAAACGGGGACAGGCACCTCGCCGGAACCCGTTTTCTGTGTCGTAGTCGAGGGTTGGCTCGGAGGTGAGTCCCCGTTTTTGAACCATGCCGCTAAATGTGCTCTGCCCCCCCTGTCCGCACGACCGTACCGAAGGGGCGCTGCGGTTCGGTTGTCAGGTGCCCTTTTCGGGGGTGATTTCTGTGGTCAAGGGGCCGGTTCGGAGAGCAGCCGCTCGATCATGCCCTCCAGGCTGGCCGGGGAGACCGCCCGCAGGACTCCCACCTTGTCGATGACGAACACCTCCGGGATGGACTCCACGCCGAACCGCCGGGCGATGTCGTTGTTCCACTGCTTGCCGTCGAAGTACTGCGGCCAGGGAATTCCTTCTTTTTGCACGTACTCGTCCAACGCCTCGCGAGAGCTGTCCAGACTGATGCCGATGACTCGCAGTCCGCGGGGTTGCAGACGCTCGTACAACGCCTTCAGCTTCGGCATCGCCCGGCGACAGGGCCCGCACCACGTCGCCCAGAAATCCACGATCACGACGTGCCCCTTCATCTTCTGCACGTCGATCGTCTGCCCCCCCGTACTGACGAAGCTCAGGGCGAACGGTCGCCCGATGATTCCCCGCCGCTTCTGCGCGGCGCGAATTCGTTCGGTCTCCACATGGTGTGGGAATTCCTTCTCGAGCAGGTCACTATACTTGGCGGCCGTGGTCTGGTCGTTGCGATCCCATGCGTCCTCAACGATGGCCGCGAGCATCGGCGGGGCATACGAGCTCTTGGGGTACTTCGTCACGTAGCCCAGGTACTGCTCGATCGCAAACCGCCTGCGTTGCGAAGCGAGATCTGCCTCGGCGGCCGCACGCTGCGTGGTCGTGACCGGCTGAGTGGGAACCGCCTGTCGGCGGGTCCGGGCACGATGCGCCGCCACCCGGGCCTGCAACTTGGCGTAGTCGGCATACGCCGCCAACTCGGGCGAGGGGTTGCTTGCCAAGACGCGATCTGCCGCGGCTTCCAAATCGTCCATCGGTTTGGCGCGGATCACGGAGATGAGGAATAGGCTCTCCAGCTTGGCCATCATCACCTCGTCGTATTCCTTGGTTTTCGGATAGGCCCCGAGCAGCTCGTCGACGAGCCGAACGACCTTCTCCCGCCGCCCTGCCAAGGCCTCCATGTCCGCCCGCTGGTTGTCGGTGTTCTTGGGGTCGCGCATCAGGTCCTTGATCTGGCGAATGAGGACGGCCTCATCGGGCGCATCGGCCGCCCGCGCCCCGATCGGAAAACCCACCATCACCCCGACCACCCAGAGCATGCCCCATCGTGCAACGACGTCGGAAGGGTTCCTTGACCCGCTGAAATGTGCCGTATTCATCCTCTGCCCTCATCTTCTAAAGGACAATCTCAATCGGTCGATCAGCCACCAGGCGCCTGAGTCGTTCCGGTCGGACCTGAACTCCCCACCCCGGTCCCGGCAGGAGGCGCCCGCGACCACCATATCCGAACCGCACGGGTTGCTCAACCACGTCGTCCCGGAGCAGGAATCCGCCGTAGCTCCCCTCGGCGAACTCCACGCCCGGCACCACCGCCAGAAACGCCCGACCGGCGGCGGATAGAATGCTCGTCTCACCGACCATGCACCCGAGCTGATATCCCACGCCGTGACGGCGGGCCAGACCGGCCAACCGGATCGAGGCGAGCCACCCCCCGTTCTTGCTCAGCCGAATGTTGAAGAAATCCGCGACGCGCAACGCGATCAGCTTCTCAGCGTCGGCCAGCGTGGTGAGCGATTCGTCGTGCATGATCGGCGTGGGGACCTGTCGCTTCAGCTCACCGAGCCGATGTTCGTGCCCCCGGGGCAACGGCTGCTCGATGCACGCGATGGGCCACTCCCGCCATGCGCTCAATCGCTCCACGGCGCGGTCCAGCGTCCAGCCGCCGTTGGCATCAAGGCGAAGCGTGGCCCGACCGCGCCGAATCGCCCCGGACAGGCGACCCGCGACGGCGGCGACGAGCTCCTGATCGCCGTCGAACCCGACCTTCAACTTGAAGTCACGAAGGCCGAACCACCGCATCTTCCAGAGCGACCGAAGCACCCGTCGGGGTTCGTCGGCGCTGAGAACCCCGCTGTAGCGGACCTGTTTCAGGCTGCCGCCCACGCCGATTCCGGCCAGACCCAGCCAGCCGACCACGTCGCCGACCCATCGGGACCAGCACCGGCAGTACGCATCGAGCAGGGCCATCTCGATCCCCGCACGCGCGGCTGAAATCGGGCGACCATCCGGATCGATGGTCGGAAGGGCGTCGATGACCTCCAACGCCTCGGGCAGGCACGTTGGATGAAGCGGTGCCAGCAGCGGCAGCAGGGCCTGCTCCACAGCCGGTCGAACCGACTCAACCGTTTCGCCGGTGACGTACGGTCGGGGCAGCGTCTCTCCCCAGCCGACCACGCCGTTGGCCAGCTCCACCGCGACGACCACCGGGTCGGCCACCTCCCGCTCGTGGGTCGCGTGGGAGAATCGTCTCTTCATCGGAATGGCCAGCGGCCAGAGCGTGATCCGGTTGATCTGGGTCCGCTGATCCATCGTCGGTCCGCCTTGTCCTCCACGCGGTCGACCGAAACGCGCATCGTGTCGGCGTGATCATACTATGGACGTCGACCGCGCCAACCGAGCGTTGCAATTGTCCCGCCGCCGGACTATACCAACCCGCATGATCGAGATCACGTTGGAGGACCTCACCAAGCGGTTCGGCAACGTGGCGGCTGTGGACGGCGTCTCGCTGACGATCGAGGGCGGAGAGCTCTTCTTCCTGCTCGGGCCGAGCGGGTGCGGGAAGACGACGCTGCTGCGGTGCGTCGCGGGCTTCTGGCGCCCCGATCAGGGGCGGGTTCGGTTCGGCCGGCAAGACGTGACCGACGTGCCCCCCCACCTGCGAAATACGGGCATGGTGTTTCAGAACTACGCCCTGTGGCCGCATATGACCGTTCGAGAGAACGTGGCTTTCGGGTTGCGGGTCCGCAAGGTTCCCCGCTCGGAGCGGCGGCGCCGCGTGGACGAGGTCCTTGATCTGGTGCAGATGACGGCGTACGCCGGTCGTAGGCCCAATGAGCTGTCCGGTGGTCAGCAGCAGCGGGTCGCACTGGCCCGCGCGTTGGTGATTCAGCCGCAGTGTCTCCTGCTGGACGAACCCCTGAGCAATCTCGACGCCAAGCTGCGACTGGAGATGCGGGGCGAGATCCGCCGGATCTGCAAACAGGCCGGACTGACGGCCATCTATGTCACGCACGACCAGAAGGAAGCCCTGTCGATCGCCGACCGCATCGCCCTGTTCCGCGACGGTCGCGTCGAACAGGTCGGCAAACCCCACGAGCTGTACGTCCAACCGGTCAATCGGTTTGTGGCCGACTTCCTGGGCGAGACGAACTTCGTCGAGGGCCGGCTGGTGACGGTGGACCCGAACGACGTGGCGGTGCAGACCCCTTTCGGCACGGTGCGATCTACACCGTCCGCGTCGCGCCGATCCGTCGGGGAGGCGGTGTGTCTGTCGATTCGCCCCGAGAGCATTCATATCGGCACGCCCCCGCCCGGGGCGGTCAACGTCTTCGAGGGGACGCTCGGTCAGACCGTCTACCTGGGGGAACTGGCTCAGCGGGAACTGACCCTGAACGGGGGAACCGTGTTCAAGGTCACCGAACTGAATCCGAAGATCGACCTCGCCGGACGGGTCCGATGCTGGTTCGACCCGGCCGACGTGGTCGTGTTGGATCGCTGATCAGGAGACCCGGTGCAGGGACGAGCGGTCGATGTCCCGAACCTTCGTGACGCGTAACGGATCGTGACCCGTGTGGCTTCGAGGTGGGATGGTTGTCGTCGTGGTGGGCGTCATCCTGGGTGTGCCGTACTGGTTGCGGCCCCCGCAGGTGGATTTGGGTGAAGAGGCCTTGACGCTTACCGCCCTGTCGCCGCACAACGAGGCCATCCGCTTCGAGTTCGAGCAGGCCTTCAACCGGTGGCACCAACAACATTACGGCCGTCCGGTTCGGATCGACTGGCGGATCATCGGCGGCACGAGCGACATTGCCCGATACCTGGCCGCCGAGTATGTCGCAGCCTTCCGTGCGTACTGGACGGGCCCACTGGGCAGGACGTGGACCCCGGCGATCGAGGCGGGTTTCGCCAATCCGCGCGTCGATCCGACCCAGCCCGCCCGCGACACCCCGCCGGAGGTG
>Ga0129299_1002705_pt1 | contig 11699 bp, 12 predicted proteins | sample ConPoolayeCmetaG_FD_94477 | JGI IMG/M metagenome (GOLD analysis project Ga0129299, IMG submission 94477) | Hot spring microbial mat communities from California, USA to study Microbial Dark Matter (Phase II) - Cone Pool mat layer C metaG ... | reverse complement strand
TCCGGCATTTATATACAAAATAGTATCCTGGTTGACAAACGCAGATGGTATGTGTTGATTTAATATGCGCAACCCCCCATCCAATTGAACATAGTGCCCAGCATTTGTGGCCCAATTGTTTGTGGATAGATGAAACTTGTATTTGTCCGCCAGCCATGCATTTAGCGCCCCCTTCCCGGCACTACCGGCACATCCGTCTTGTGTAACAACCACCATTCCACCAGAACAGTTCGTGTTTAGAACACACATACTCTTTCTCCAGTTAATGATTTAACATTGTTTTATATCATGCACCATTAATGTGCGACGCCTGCTGACATGACTTAACAAACGCTATGTACTGCTTAACAGAGAACACCATTTCACCAGCATTTATTTCATCATAAATCTTCTTATTAACATTGCCGCAAACCGCTATTGGTGTGCCACAAACCTCTCTTATTATATTAATGGTGTCAAGATGCGATTTGAAACAAGCTTTTGACGATTGCACGTTTGTGGAAGCTTCTAGCTTTATTTTATTTGCGGCGCTTTTTTCAATCGCCGCAGCATATGCCCTGGTTTTATCATCACAAAGTTTCGAGCGATTTATTGTGAAGCACACTTCCGTCACCGGATTAACCATCTTCCTAATAAAAGACACTATATTGCTGGTCTCGGCCGCAACCGAACCACTGCTATGATTTGGGCCAAGCACCACATCATATCCATCAACCATAAATACATCAACATTTAATCCCTTAAATTTATCAATGCCATTGTTCTTTCCATCGGGGTAGTCTATGGTTGAATATATCTTAAACCTCTTATTTATGTGTGCTCTAAACACAACAACGGCATTAATTAATTGCGGCAGGGCATATACAACACCAAAGTTACAGTTTTGATTATAAAACCTTGCAAATTCATCAATTTCATCATAGCTGGTTATAACGATTCCGCAAAGTTTTGTATGCATCACCTTGACCCCCAATAAATATCCAATCAATGGCATCCAATTCATGCACCTTGCCATCATTAACACTTCTCAAAAACCCAAGCGCAGAATCAATATCCTTATAAACGTATTTCTTGTCCAACATTGCATACACCCACAACGATGGGCACTCCCTATATACACACACTATTGGCTTGCCAAGCCTGGCCGCTAGCGCCAGCTCCTCTATGGTGCCATATGTCTTTGTGTCGGATAAATAACAAAAAATAAAATCACAGGTGGCCACATACCTAATACAAACATCACGCACAACCATTTGTGCCACATCCCACATGGCATTGTTGTTTTCAGCCGCCCTGCGCAGCACTTCGCTCCTAGTAACAACCGGCGGAATATACATAGAGATCGAAGCCATCCACTGTGGCCTATCCAGCGGATTATATACTTTAACGCCCATTTTAACAAGTTCAGCCCCAACAGTCTGCCTCCAATCTTTACCATGCTTTTCATCATTTTCAACCGGCCCAACCAAATAACACGATGTGCCACTTAACAACGACATAGCAAGCCTCCATTCACAACCAAATTTGGGTGTTTATATACCAAAGAATAATTGTAGTCTTGTACAAGCAATTATCGATCGCCAAGTTTATTAATTACATGAAAATCATATGGCGGCTCAACTGACACGTTAGGTTTATTCAGATTAGTGTTAATAACAGTCATCTTATCATTCAAAACAATTTGCTCATATTTTATGCTTCCACCACCCTCAATGCCCCTAGAGCCACTCCATTTGGCAGTTTTATTCTTAATTGTTTTAAGCCCAAATTTGTTCATCTTGCTCCTCCGCCCCCCCCTAATTATCTTTTAACAGACTTGCTTCATCTAGTATCATGCCTACCGCAACTTTGTGATCAACTCTATTATACAAATCCAACCACTCAAACGGATTATAAGAAGAACAAAAGTAGAATCTCTTTCTAGTATTCTCATCAATTATTCTGGCCGCCAATCTATAAAAATTCGACTCATCATTAAATCTAGACAGGCGTTCCTCATCAGAAACATCCGGGTTGGTTCCATAATTATATAACACCTCCTTCTCATGTCCATCAACAACCACTCTAACCTTATTCATGTCTATTCCAAGGATAAAAATTTTGTTATACCCCATCCACAAAGCCATCTGCATGGCAGCATATGTTGTTGACCTGCCAATGTTTATTCCCTTTGTCACATCAAAAGAAAAATGGTGCTCATAATTAGCCTTAAAAATTATTTGATTGCTTCTGCGCGCCAGCACCGCCATGCTATTAATAATTACACCATTATATTTGTGAAATTCTTCTTCATTTCTTTCATACTGCGACTGATCACAAAACATCCAGAACTTGGTGGGCCACAACCTCTTATTTGGTTTATTTATTGTCATTACATCTATTTTATTGTTGTTGTTAAGCTTTTCAATCGGTATTTCCAGCGTAGATGGGCCTGGCGCAAGCAGCACCAACACTTTGCCATTTCCACTGTTCTTTAAACCAATAATCTTCTCCTCCATGCTCTTCTCAAGCAATCTACGTTCATTAATAACAAATGTCCTGTCAGCAACTCTTCCAACCACCTTATTATATGTGATATTTTTAATTATGTTATTCTTGTGTCTAACTGCTGGAACCTTATAAATTACAACATTAGAATTGTAATGTGTACCACCAGAAACTGGTATGTTATTGCGTTGCAATTCGGCTTGTAAATTATCAATAGCAGAAAAAATCTTATCTTTTTTAACAGTCATATATGACAAGCTCAACCTAAAGGAGACAACAATGCCAATTCAGCTGGCCGAATTATATTTGCGCGGCTCTCTAGTAAGCAAAACATGGTCCAACCTAACACAAGAACAAAAAACGCAAGTAGAAAAAAGACTAGACGACCTATTAAATAACAAACTCCTGTTTGGTTGCAGAGACAAATTTTGTCAAATACTTGCAAACACAATAGGCGGAGACTATAAATACAAAGAAGCAGCAATTAATGATTATATGATAGCGCTAACAAAAGGAATCGTTTATATATTATATCACAAGCCAAAACCAGACATATTCAACAACAACACAGAATTGGTTAAATTTTTCAAACAATTTGTATATCAATATATGCGCCAAATTCTAAATGAAAATCGAATACCATACTCAAGCCACACAAACACATTTCATAACTCACCATATATAGTTGCACACAAACACATAATAAACATATTAAAAAACAACAACGCACAATACACCACAGATGAAACATCATGTGATGTAATAACCATAAACACTCTAAAAGCCAACAACAAAATAAAAAAGCAAATATTAAATGCCTCAAAAAAATACAGGAAACACAACATAAAAATAACAATGGCAGATGACAATCATATCATAATAAAAAACTTGTCAAAGCACAACACCCAGAAAATAAAATTGACAATAAGCAGCAAAATAAAAATAAACGAAACAAGCATAAACCACGAAACAAACAATATAGACAAATTAATGGAACACAAAGCATCAGCGTTTAAAGAGGCAAACAATATCACAAATGACACAAGTAGAATTCTGTCTTTCTTGCCAGATGATCTGCATCAGATATACAATTTAATAGTGAACACCCCAGAAGACTTCGTGAACAAATTTAATTCAACAACACCAACAAGAACACAGATGGCACAATACCTAGGCGTGCCACTAAGCGAAATAAATAACAAAATGGACAGACTAAAAACGTATTATTGCTATTATTATTCTAATACATCACTACAAATGTGATGTTGACAGCCTGTCAGTTCTATATTGCCCACCAACCGGGTCTGGAGTTCTTGGCATGCAGATATTCGTTGTTGGTTGAACAATGGGGTAATTAAAGTTATTGTCTGCCTTTTTCTTTTCAATAGTTCCCACAATAAATTCAATAACATCACCAACACTAACATTGGTATCAAGATCATTAAAAATAAAATCGTTATTAACTATTGTATCAAGGTTAGCAAAAGATTCATGAACTGAATACCCAAGAAACTTTCTATCAGTCCCATAAACAAATAAGTTCCACCCAAGCTTCACAAACTTAGTCGCCGGATCAATTTCTTTAACAAATGGAACAACTTCCAACTTAGATCCTATCATCGGGACTTGCATTGGCATATTCCTAATTAGCGGCGGGTATAATATATCATCATCATCAAGACCCAACGATTTGAAATAGTCCTTAAGATTCTTTCTTATTATCTCCATTTGTATAATCTTTTTGATGTTTTTCAACAGTACTTGCATGCTATATACCTCGCAGCCATCACATTGATAATTTTGACTGACAAACCGCCTTACTGTTCTACATATGAAAAACCGCCCCTCTTTATCACCCTTAAATGATTAGGAAATAAAGGTGAGATCTCGCTTTTATGACTTATAACCAAAATCGATTCAATCCTGTTTGCAAGATCATCCATAATTAGATGTACATAATCATCGACACCATCTCTATCAAATTCCTTATCTATTTCATCTAGTATCAAAACATTTGATTTAATATTATTATTAATAGACATCATGTCATATAGAGCAAACATTAATGCCAAATCTATGCGCTTTCTTTCACCACCCGAAAATGTTGTGTAATCTCCAACATCAGAATCAAATTGTAACAATTCATTAAACAGCATTTGAGAGTTTATATTAAATTCATTAAAATAATACACCAATTTATCGTTTAACAACGACACCCTATTTTTAATTAACAACGACTGAATATTCTTCTTATCAGAGTATGCTTTATAAATAAATTTCAGATGAGAAATGGTCTTGTTATACTTGTCCACAGATGCGCCCATTACATCAATCTCAGCCCTAACCTTGTCCATCTCACTCTCTAATTGCATAATCTGATCAGTATATGGGTTGCTTTCTGCCTTTAGCCTATTAATATCAGAAATTTTATCTTCAATACATCTATCAATGCCCCCCACAAGCTCATTCTGCTTCCTTGCGGCTTCAACTGTAATTTTATTCTTTTTACTTAGTTCAATGGTCTTTACAGCTTCATCCTTTACCCTGTTTAATAATAATGTCTTGTTGTTAATTGCTTTCACTTCCTCCTCATTTTTAACAATTTCTCCCTTCTTCCTATTTATATCACCACTTATTTTTAACAAATCGCTTTTTATCTGCTCCACCCTGTCATCACACTCAACAATAATTTCCGCAACCTTCTTATCAACAAATGATGCATCTACTGGCTGGCCGCACGTCGGACATACCGTTCCTTTCATTTTGCTCCACCCATCGATTCTGGCCTTTATCGATGCCAACTCATTTTCCAACTTATTATACATCAGCTCCTTGTTGTTTATTTCTCTTTGTATGGTATTAATTTTAGACAGTTTTTCAGATTTCTCATTGTTAAGATCATTTATTTTAACCTTAATGTCATTCAATTTTTTCTCTACTTCTAAAATTATCTGCCATTCCAATTCAAGACTGTCAATGTCAATCATTTCCACCTTATTTTCTCTTAATTTCTTTATCTCATTTTGCAAAATGGCGATCTTTCTATTTCTATTTTCCTCAAACTCCTTTTCCTTGCTGCGTAGTGACACAACCATTCTATTCATATTATCAATCTGTAACTTCTTTTCACTTATCAAATTTGTCAGTTTCTCAATTTCTGCCTCACACACGGAAATTTTATTCTTAGACGATTCCGCACAAAATCTCAACTTAGAAATGCCAAACACTCTTTCAATTACTCTTCTACGCTTCTGCTCACTAAGGCTCATAAATGAGCCAGAAAACTGCCCAAAACAGACACCAGACATAAACGAACAAAAATCAATACCAAGCAGCTTATTTATTTCTCTCTGTGCTCCAGCCATGGTGGCATCATGTAAATCAACAGCATGTCCGTCTTTTGTGATTGTTATTCCAGGGTGTTCATCATGCTTGCGCGTACGGGTTATTTCATATCCACTTCTCATAATAACAGAAACCAGACAGTTCTTGCCGGTGTGCCAATTAACAACCCTATTTCCTGGGTTGTCTATGTGCGGCAGTCTGCCAAATAGGCACCAAACTAGCGCTTCCGCCAGGCTAGACTTTCCACTGCCATTCGACTTACCTTCATCACCATCAACACAACCAATTATCAACAACGGACCAGTCTTAGACAAATTAATGACTGTATCATAATCACCAAACGATTTAAAATTGCGTATGCGCATCGACTCTATTTCTACATTATTCATGCTCTTCTTCCATTGACCTCACGAACATGTCTTCTGCATCTTCAACAATGTCTTTATTCAACTTACATAGCAATTCCCTATCATACTGCGACACATCAACCAATTCTAACCACTTTTCAAACACCATATCATCTGAGATTACATCATGATGATTCACAGAAAACCTATCATCATTCAAAGATGTACTATTTTTCATCCATGTCACTGAAACCGCACCCAATTTCATTAGTTCAGATTTTATTTCAGCCAACTCATTGTGTGAATATTCCCTGTTCAACACCACCCTCAATCTGTTATTACGACACATGCCCGGATCAACATTGGACACTGAATCATCTGATATTGTTATAAAATCACAAGGCGCGCCTTCTTTGTCACCGACCAATCTAATGTCAACAAATTCTACGCTCATATCATTAACATCAAAAACAACAAAACCATGTTTAACCATTCCATCGTCAAATCTAAACGGCAATGGGCTTCCAGGATAACACACTTTGTTGTTTATCATCTGATGAATATGATAATGGCCAGCAAAAACCCTTTTAAATTTAACATCATTAAAATTAACCACAGACCAATTCTTCAGCATAAAACAAGAATTGTTAATGGCACCACACACACCCACATGTGTTAAAATTGTGTCTTCTTCATCATATGACGATTCAATAAATTTCAGCACCTCCATATACTCACGTTCCATGTATATAAACGGAATCACAATAAACCTTCTCTCATATAACTCAAAAAGTGATATGCTGTTTATCACATTCACATATGGTTTTAAAGGTTTCAACGAATTTATGGCCCATGACTCCTTTAAAAACATATCATGATTGCCAGGAAATGCAATCCATTCTACTTCACAATGAGACTCAAAGAATGAAAAGACCGCATTTAAGACATCAATTGATATATGCTCGCGATTATGAAACAAATCTCCAAGAATAATTATTTCTTTTATGCCATTGTTTGTGGCATATTTATACATTGTCCCAAGAGACCACAATATGTCATTTAATCTACCAGAATATCCACAATGTATATCAGAAGTTATAATAATCTTCAAGGCATTTCCTCAAACATAGGTTGTAAATGGAGAACAAATATGAAGATAAAATTCAGCAAATATCCTTCTGGTCAACCAGGCGGATCACAACACGTATGGCAGCCAAATCCAATGCCAGCATCAACATATCATCCAAACACAATCAGGCTTGGTGGTCACGCCCCCGCAGCCATACACAAGCCAGCAGCAGAATATTTCACATCAATTAAGAAGAGGCAAAAACCCTAGTCATCCTGATGTAGCAGCGCAGCTTGTAAACAGCCTTCTGCAACCGCATATAATGGGTTGTTAGCCAACGATACCAGTCCTATCTCAAATGGCATACTCATTTTCATTATGCCATCTTTGAACATATCAACAAACCCATCTGCCATTGCCGTCCCGCCAGCAATTATTATCGGAATGGGCCTGTCAATTCTGGCCTTCTCTTCATTCTGTTTGAACCCATCAACTATTCCTTTAATAACAGATTCTATAAGGATATTATAATTTATCCATATGGTCTTACCAACCATATCATCTGGACACTTTGACAGCGAGAATGGTTTGTCCTTTATCCTGTTCTCTTTCCTCCTACATATTGACGTTGGCGTTTCCTTATAGTCACCAGAAGCCTTGTTTGGGTCATATCCAAAACGCACTGCAGAATCAAGGTCTATCTTATCACCAGATCCAATTAGCGAGAATTTAAACACTTCTATTCCATACAAGCAGTAACAAACATTAACCATGCCAGCACCAAACGATATGCCTATGCCGGTCTTGTCTTCTATTCCACCAACAACCAGCGCCCTTGCTTCGTTTATTGAATATGGCTTTATCTTGCATTCACCCCCATACTGTGATATAATCATTGACATTATTTTATCATGAAATTTCACATTAGTTTGTGCATTTAAAGCATCAGCAGGCACACAATAATATAATATTGCATCATCATTCAACTTGCCAATAATTGAGTGAATAATAATGGCCATTATTTCCATTGCTTCATCTTCACTTCCCGATATCACCCCATCTTTCATTGGTCTTTGCATTGTTTTATTAAATGCGTATGACAGCTCCTCAGCCTTCTTGCCCAGAATTATAAAGTTGTCTCCCTTTTCAACATATGGAACGCCACTATTCACAAGCATTTGTTTTACAAAACCATCTGAGCGCGGCATCTTCAAGAACCCGTTAACTTCATGTCTCACTTTTTTCTTATCATCCTTAACATATGCAAGAACTATGTTTTTTGTTCCTATATCCAGCCCTAATCTTTCCATTTTGCCACTCCTGAACACTTTCCCAAACTTTATTCTTTCCTCTTCAACCCGCAGCTTCTGTTCCAAACTCAACTGCCGGCTTTTCCAGTTTTGAAAATCTGGTTGGGTCTGGCAATGTTTCTCCTCCCCAACTTTGTGTGTCATCGGGTTTGCTTTCGGGCGTATCAGGTAATAATTTGTTGTGGGGTGAAACCATTTTCTCATTGTTTTCTATGTTCTGTTTTATATCGCCAGTGATATTTATGTTGATATTGATGGTAAATGAGTTCTCCCTTTCTTCACCAACCTTAAATACTTTCTTAATAAAATTTATCATGAACAGATTACATCAAATGCTGATTTGAACAGTACATCCACCGCATCATCGTCGATGCCATTCCTGAGCTTGATATCTTCCCTGATAATATTCTTTAAGAACAAATTGTCAGTGGCAGCTGCGGCGCAAGCGCCTTCAAGCATATATATATCAGACACATTATCGATCAATTTATCAATCGACCTTGATATCCTTGGCTTGTTCTTAAATAGAAAATCCCTGTTGTGTTTTAGCCTGTCTATTATTTTTTGCCAGAATGTCTTGTTATCTTTCTTAAATATGTTGGTTCCCCTGTGTATGTTCATGTCAGCCACTTTTACTGTTATGTCCTTATCATAACCAAGTAGCACACAGCTTACAAAGTGATATAGACTGGGATGTATTGATAGATTGGCATAAACATTCCATGCCAAGCACTTGGCCATCGCAATACCTTTTTTGCTCTTCTTTGGCCTTGATGTAATTGCTTCTTTGGTCAGTTTCTTCAATCCTGCGTATTTTTCCTGCCATTCTTTCATCTTATAATATGCATTCATGTTGTCCCACACATTATACCATATTGTGCCCCTTCCATTACCCAGCGTTGACCACCCAAGCATTTCAGCAAATTTCTCTTCAATCTTGACATCGCTGGGGCTTCCTTGGGTCCATGCAAGTGGCTTTAGCCAATTAGCCACACTGACAACATCTTCCATTTCTTCAGCATACATATCTTTTATAATCCTTGGCATGGTTCTCTTGAGCGGGAATTTCTGTGCGTAATTTATTGCTGCATGCCACTCTGGTGGGGTGTGTCCGCTTGACATTGCCCATGCCATGTATGAATTAAATTTAACATATGTGGCAGAATCTTTATATTGATGCGGCTCAATTTGTCTCTTTTTATCTCTGTACTCTGACTGCCTTATATAATAATATTTCTTGCTTACAATGTCATCAAATTGTTGCACCAGCTGCGTAATCTGCGACAGTGCCCTGTTCATGCTGTTAGTGTGATCAATGACATATTTACGACAGTTCAAATATGTTATCATGTCTATACAATTGCTCTTAATTTTCGCCGTGCTTGGGTCATTTAAATCTATTTCCTTGTCTCCAACCTTTATCACCGACAGTTCTTCATGTTTTTCCAACACATCCTTGTTTTTAAGCAGAGCGTGAATGTGTGGGGTGCCACTGGCAGATTCCAACTTTTTTCTAAACGATATATAATCCATCAACTTTGTAAAAATGTTAAAGCTGATGTTGAACTTGTTATAGTAATCTTTATATAGATTGTTGTTTATTGTTATTTTATCATTTAACCTGTCAATTTCCATTAGTGTGTCTTGATCAAAAGTTTCTTCCATTGATGCCACAATTTTATCTGCGTTATTGTTATTTATTACTATCTTCTTCCTGTGATTGTTAAGGGCTTCAACCCTGGAATTCATATTCAAGACATGCTCTTCACCCCACTCTATATTCCAGCTATCAATCTTGCGGCTTGACACAGGAATGTGCGTAATACCCACGGGCACTCCCTTCCCACCCACAGAAGCACCCTTTCCACCAACGGAAGGCCCCTTCGCACCCCCCGAAAAGCTCTTTGCGCCCCCAGCAACATTCTTTAAGCCCCCTTCCACTCCAGAGGCCTTCTGTGACTGCTTTTTTTGCACATAATTGGGCTGCAACGCCCCAGATGGGTCATCGTGCTGTTTACTGGGTGTGCCACCACCAACTGGCTGTTCCTCAACAGAATGCGGATCGGTCTTTTGCTGGGCCTCTGACGATTCGCCCCCTTGTGGCTCGCCCCCAACAACATCCCCACCCCGATTATCCTGTGGTTTGTCATCACCCAAATCAGACTTTTTCTTCTTTGGGGTTCCGTTTTCAATACCCTCGCACAAAACATTGCGAGCCACAAGACCTGTCAATTTCATAAATTGCCTCCACACCAAATTATTACACAAATTATACAACAAATAGCCAAATGTATGTTTGTATTTAAATAGATGTATAAATTACCATGGTGCGCGCCATTGATGTTAGTCAAATATTAATGTGAAACACTTAGATATGTGGATAAATTACTATGGTGCGCCCCAATAATGTCAGTCAAATATTAACACGAAGTATTTGAATGAACAACGACCATGATAAAGAAATTTGATTCAATAGATTTTGGTTTGACCACAACGGTGGTACTCGGTGCCCCCCGAGGTGTAGGTTGTGGTCGGTTTCAAAACGTTCTGGTTCGCCATAAAACCAGTTCAATATGTTTTACCTGTTTTGTGCAAAACAGGCCCTGGTCGAAGGCCATGGGAAATGAAATCCGAGATGGACAGAGTGCCCGGTTGGGAAGAGCGAACGCGATACCAACCAGACTTGCCCGGTTAGCCGGGGGGCATGGGGGAAGGTTGTTCCCCTCAATGCGGGAAACCGCCGTGGCGCTGATCCAAGCGATTGGGTCATGTGCAGCATCAATCCTAAAGGCGCTGTTGAGAGCCAACAGCGCCCATGGAAATGCTACCGTGGGCCTCATTCTCGGTTTGCCCATAATGTAGTACATAGGGGCATGGGCAAAGCTTTCCCCACCATCTTGTTTTGTGGATGATGGGTGGGAAGTTGATGGATTGTTTATGGATGGAGGGATTATTTAAGGGCACTATTTATTACACACATTGCATTATACACACGCACATGCAAGCACATGCAAGCACATGCAAGCACATGCAAGCACATGCAAGCACATGCAATGCAAGAACAATAAATAAATAGACACTGCCCAACAAATAACACCCTCCCCAACATCCCCAACCTCCCCAACACCCAACATCCCCAAC
>Ga0129299_1002703_pt1 | contig 11701 bp, 11 predicted proteins | sample ConPoolayeCmetaG_FD_94477 | JGI IMG/M metagenome (GOLD analysis project Ga0129299, IMG submission 94477) | Hot spring microbial mat communities from California, USA to study Microbial Dark Matter (Phase II) - Cone Pool mat layer C metaG ... | reverse complement strand
GGTAGTTCCCTGGTGCGATGAGTGGTTGCGGTGGACCTGCAGGTCGAGGGCGCAGCGCCGCGATTTTCCTCCGTGGATGGCCCTCCCTCCGACTCTTCCCGCGCGCCGCCACGTCACGCTACGATGCCAGCGAGGTAGGTACTCGCGGTTTGCTTACCAGGAGGTGGTGTGATGTTCGGGAAGATCCTCGTGCCTCAGGACTTCACCAACCTGGCCAGGCGCCCGCTGGAGCTGGCCAAGGAACTGGCCGCGGTAACGCAGGGGGAAGTGGTGGTTTTGTCGGTGGTGGACGACTCGTTCCCCAACCCCGACGTCTTCTCGTTCCAGATGCCGTGGGCGGACTTCCACCGTCACCTGCGCGACACGGCGATGAGGAAGCTGAACGCGTTGGTGGCGGAGGTCGGCGTTTCGGGGGCCAAAGTGCAGGTGGTGCGGGGCAAGCCGGCCGCCAAGATCGTCGAGTATGCCGCCGAGGAGCACTGCGACCTGATCGTCATGGCGACCCAGGGGACGCGCGGCCTGCGCCAGGCGCTGCTCGGGTCGGTAGCGCGGCGAGTGGTGCATGAGGCGCCGTGCCCGGTCATGCTGGTCAGACTCGTGGCCGAGGAGGGGGTTGAGTCGAGCTGACCAGGGATCAACTGGTGGCGCGCGGGGTTAGCCGGTGCTTTGGCCGGTCTCGCCGCCGCTCCAGTCGGGCGGGTGCTGCCGCGCCAGGAAGAAGCGCACGCCCTGCTGGCACTCGGGAGTCCCCCGCTGCTCCGCGTTGACGGCGGCGGCGTAGGCAAGCTGCTGATCCAGGTGGGGCAGCGCCAGCTCCAGGTTGAGCCGTTTGGTGGCGGCCACCGCACCGGGCGCTGCCTTCGCGGCGACGGCGGCGGCACGGGTCAAAGCGGCGGCGAGAGGGTCGTCGCACACCTCGTCGACGAGTCCGACCGCCCTCGCTTCCTCGCCTGACAGGGGGCGGGGATCGAGGAAGAGGTCCAGCAGGCGGGACACCGCCACACGGCGAGGCAGGAACACCGAGATAAGCGCCGGCACGAACCCCAGCCGTACCTCGGAGAACATCAGCCGAGCGTCGGGGGAGGCGATGACGAGATCGCACGCCGCGGCAAGGCCGGCGCCACCGCCGTAGGCAGCGCCCCGCACGGCGGCAACGGTGAGCAGGGGGCAGCGCAGGATGGCGGCGTACAGGGCGGCCAGATGCCTCGCCTCGGCGGTGCGGGCGGCCAGCGACGCCTCGGCGCCGGCAAGGAGACTTCGCAGATCGGCGCCGGCGCAGAAGTGCCGGCCCTCGCCGGTGAGAACGATGGCGCGGACCCCGCGCCCCGGCGCCTCCACCACGGCGCGGGTGAGGTCGCCGATGAGCTCGTGGTCGAGGGCGTTGCTGCTGTCAGGCCGGGCCAGCTGAAGAATGGCGGCGACGCCGCTGTCGCTGACCCGGACGGTGTTCACACTGCCATCCTACCACCGCAGTTCAAGCTGACCGCCCGTGGGTTCGATGCGCCAGGAACACTGTCTCACCTGCCGGAGGGCGCTGGCCGCTAAGGTCACCTGCTCTTGTGACGGCAGCCCCGGCAGGCGATCCAGCATGGCCGCCGTGCTGGTCAAGGCGCCGGCGACCACCTCGCCCCGCAGGCATCCCCATTCGCTGCCAGAGGTTGCCAGGGGCAGGCGGGCTAGTATCTCAAGACGCGTGGCGACGGCGACCCCCGGCTCGGCGGAGACGAAGAGCATTCCCCAGGGACTTTGCCACTGCAGGACGGACGGGTCGCCGGGGAGTTCGCGCCACCCGCCCAAGGCCCGCCCCACCCTCTCGAGCCTTGTGTTTGCTGCGAGGTCAGCGAGACGCACACCCCAGCCGCCGTCGGGGGCGACCAGCAAGGCTCCCGGAACGGACATGGGGCTGGCCCCCCGCCCGAGCAGAAAGGAGAGGTCGCCCGAGACCACACGTGTCTCGCCGCCACATTCCGGCAGGGCTGGCGGGGTTCCCGACTGGGCCGTCAGGCCGCCCCGCGTGAAACGGAGGTGCCACCACCGCCCGCGTACCCTCAGCAGGGCGGACCACGCGCCGGCCCTCGTGGGTGGAGGGACCGCCAGGGGCGCCGGCGTTGTGCCCAGGGAACCTTGAAACACCGCAACATCCACCAGGTCGCCCTCGCCTGCCTCCTCTCGCCAGCCGAGGGCCTGCAGCGCGGCTACCTGGCGCAGGCCCGCCAGGTCGGCGCGCGCCACCGGTGCGGCCAGCCCGGTGCACGACGCTCCCCACCACCCCACCACCGGACCGCGGGCGGTGCGCGCCAGGGACAGCGCGACGGGTTGTAACGACCGCGCGCCGGAGGAGGCCGCAGGGATCGCCGCGGCGGCAAGAACTCCGACCGCACGGTGGCGGGCCAGCCAGCGGGCGAGGCGCGGCGCCTGGGCGACGACCACGATCCCCTCGGCGTCAGCCGGCGCCCGACCCGCGGCGCGCGTCAGCTGGTCGAGGGAGCTGGAGGGCGGCGCCGTCCACCACCACCACGCCGCCGTTCCTCCGGCGACTGCGGTGAGAGCCGCCGCGCCGGCGGTGAAAAGAACCGATCGCCGCACCGCCGATAGTGTACCCTTGGCGGGCGCATGGGCCACCGCCTGGCCGTTACCGCCCGTTTTTTCGGCCACCTGTTCCGGGATGTGCTGGGGACGCTGCGCGCCCGCCTGCTGCGCTGGCACCGCCGAGTGGTGGAGGGCGAAGATCGCTTGGTGGTGGGGGTCGACATCTTCCCTTTCTTCGAGAAGATGACCGGAGTGGGCTGGTACGAGTGGAATCTCCTCGCCCACCTGCCGGAGGTGGATCCGGCGCTGGAGGTCAACCTCTACGCCCACGCCTTTGCGGCTCCCGACGAGCCCTCGCCGCCGCCACTGCCGACCGCCGACCGGCGCGTGCGCTTTCGTTTTCACCACCTCCCGCCGGGGTTCCTCTTGCCCGTGGCGCCCACCATCCGGGTCTTGCGCGCTACTTTGGAACCGCTTCTGATGTTTCTGGACGGCAACGACCTGTATTTCGCCCCCAACTTTTTCGTGCCGCGCCGCCACCTGCCCGCCGTCCGGCGGCTGGCAGCGACCGTGCACGACCTGGCGTGGGCGCGTCTGCCGGAGACGGTGCAGGCCGAGACGCTGGACAACCTCCGCCGCCACTTGCCCGGGGCGCTGTTCGCAGCGGATGCCCTGATCGCCGTGTCGCAGGCCACCTGTGACGATCTTTCGTCGCTCTGCGCGGTGGCGGCGCGACGCATCCACGTGATTCACGAGGGCGTGGATGCCACGTTTCTCGACGGGCTGCCACCGCCACCCGCGACGCCCCTGCCGGAGCGCTATCTGCTGTTCGTGTCGACCCTGGAACCGCGCAAGAACGTGGTTGGGGTGCTGCGGGGTTTCGCGGCGGCCGCGGCGGCGGGGTATCCAGGTGCCCTGGTGCTGGTGGGGCGCTGGGGTTGGCGCACCGAGGAGGTGCGCACCGAGCTGGCGGCATCGCCGGTGCGGGAGCGCATCGTCCATCTGGACTACGTGGGCCGCGCCGAGCTGCGCGCCATCCTGGGCGGGGCCGAGGCGCTGCTCTTCCCCTCGTTTTTGGAGGGTTTCGGTTTGCCGGTGGTGGAAGCCATGGCGTGCGGCGTGCCAGTCATCGTCTCCAACGTGTCCTCCCTGCCTGAAGTGGCCGGCGAGGCCGGGGTGTACGTGGACCCCCGCGACCACCAGGCGATCGGCCGTGCCATTCTGCGGGTCAGTGGTGACGCCGCCGAACGACGCCGTCTGGCCGAGTTGGGCAGGGCGCGCGCGGCGCGCTTCAGCTGGCGGCAGGCCGCCGAGGCGACGGCAGCGGTTTTCCGGCGTGTGACCGACGTGCCTTCCCGGTACCCCGATGCGTATCGGGTTTGACGCCCGTCCTTTGCTGGGTGCGCGCACCGGGGTCGGGGTGTGGCTCGAGGGGTTGCTGGGCGCGTTGGCCGCGTCGACCAACTGGGAATTCGTGGGTTTTCTGCCCCGCCGCGCCGACCTCTCCCTCGGTGTTGTGCCGCCGTCCCGCCTGGCGGTCTCGTGGCCTCCCCTGCCGCTACCGGGCACCTTCTGGCTTCACACCTTGGCCGGCTCCCAGGTGGGCACCAGTGTGGACGTGTATCTGGGAACGCTGGCCATTCTGCCGCGCCGCCTGAAGGTCCCGGCCGTCGCGGTGCTGCACGACCTCACGCCGCGTACCCGCTCGTATCGGCACACGCTGGCCAACCGCTTCTGTTTCAACGCCTACCTGGAACAGTCGCTGCTTGAAGCCGCTGCCGTGGTGTGCGTCTCGCAAGCGACCCGCGCGCGTCTGGCCGAGGTTTTACCCGCCCAGGCGCGAACGGCGTCGGTGATCGGCCACGGTGTGGATCCGTCGTTCTTCACGCCGCCCACCCTGGCACGCGAGGAGACACGGAGGCGCTTCGCCGCTGGCGCACCCTATATCGTGCAGCTCGGTACCCTGGAGCCGCGCAAGGGAGTTGCGACGTTGCTCGCAGCCCACGGCATTAGGTTGCAGCAAGACGCCGGTGGTCCCGACCTGGTGCTGGCGGGGGGGCGGGGCTGGGGGGGGCGGTGGCTGGAGGAGGCGTTGGCCCGCCACCCCGCTCCGGGGCGCGTACACCTACCGGGGTATGTGACGCGAGACGAGGCGCGCTCCCTCTTGGCCCACGCCGAAATGGTGGTGGTGGCCTCGGAGGAGGAGGGGTTCGGTCTACCTCTGGCGGAGGCGCTGGCCTGCGGGGCGGCGTGCGTGGCGAGCGACGCCCCCGCACTGGTGGAGGTGGCGGGCGGCGCGGCGCGCCATTTCCCCCGTGCCAACGTCCAGGCGCTGGCGGCGGCCATGGAGGAGGTGGCCATCCCGGCGCGACGAGCCGAGCTGCAAGTCCGGGCGCGGGAACGGGCACGGCGATGGCGCTGGGACGCAGTGGTGCCGGCGTGGAGGTCACTGTTGGCGGAGGTTGTGACCACTTGGCCCGGTTGTAGCGGCGGCGCGCCTGCCTTTCACGAAGGGAGGGAGGACCGCACGACTGTGCTGTCCGGCGGGCCGCCGCGCCAGTAGAATACGGCTGCGTCATGAAGTACCTGGGGATCGACGCTCGCAAACTCGCCGACTACGGCATCGGCACCTACCTGCAGGGGCTCCTCGGCGGGCTAGCGGAGCGTGAGATCGAGGGCGGAATGGTGGTCATGGTCACCCCGGAGGGGCGGGGGTTGCTGCCCGCACTGCCGCCTTCGTGGCAGGTGGTGGAGGTCGAGGCGCCCGGCTACTCGCTTCAGGAACAGCTGGTCATACCGCTGGCGGCGGCGCGCGCCGGGGTTGGGGTGCTGCACGTGCCCCACTACGTGATTCCGCTGCTGTACCCCGGGCGGTTGGTGGTCACGGTGCACGACATCATCCACGTGCTGTTTCCGGAGTTTCTTCCGTCCCGTTTCGGGCTCGCTTACGCCCGCACCATGATCAGATGGGCGGTGCGGCGCGCGCGCTGGGTGATCGCCGCGTCGCAGACCACGGCCAACGACCTCAAGCGCTTTTTCGGGGCCAGCTTTGACAAACTCAAGGTGATCCCCAACGGCGCCCTGGAAGTGTTCACGACCCCGGGCGATGTGGCGACCGACCAGGCGCTGCGGGCACGACTGGGCATCCGCGGCGAATACCTGTTACACGTTGGCAACCACAAGCCGCACAAGAACGCGGAAGGGGTTTTGAAGGCGTATCAGATGCTGGTCCACGAGAAGCGCGAGGGCGTTCCGCCGATGCTCTTCGTCGGGGGGTTTGACCCCGACGGGAGGCTCGCCAATCGCGCCCGCGCCATGGGCCTGGGTGCGTTGGTTCGCTGTCTGGGTCACGTGTCCCACGCCGAGCTGGCGGCGCTCTATCGCGGCGCCCGCTTCTTTGTGTATCCCACACTCTACGAAGGGTTTGGCCTGCCAGTGCTGGAGGCGATGGCGAGCGGTACGCCGGTGCTCGCTGGGGACGTGGCGGCGGTGCGGGAGGTGGCCGGGGACGCGATTCTGCGCGTCAATCCCCGCGACACGGTGGCGCTCGCGGCGGCGATGCGCCGGCTCCTCGAGGACGGTGAGTTGCGCGCCCAGCTGGCGGAGAAGGGCCGGCGCCGGGCCGTGGCGTACCGCTGGAGCGAGGCGGCGGCAGCCACCGCAGCGGTGTACGAGGCGGTGAGGAAGGAGAGGTGATGCGGGTTGCCCTGGTGCACGACTGGCTGACGGGGATGCGTGGCGGCGAGGCGGTACTGGCCGAAATCGCCGCGTTCTTTCCCCGAGCCCCGATCTATACTCTCTTCGCCCGCAAGGGAGCGATCGAGGGAGAACTGGCGTCGCACCCAATCCACACCTCGTACCTGCAGTCGCTCACCTGCGGTGGACGGTTCTATCGCGGCCTGTTGCGGCTCATGCCGACCGCCGTCGCCGAGTTCCGGCTCGATGAGTACGATCTCATTATTTCATCCAGTCACTGTGTGGCCAAGGGGGTGATCCCACCGCCCGGAGGGGTGCATCTGTGCTACTGCCACACCCCCATGCGGTACGCCTGGGACCAGCGCGACGAATACCTGCGGCGGGTGCCGTTCTTCGCGCGCTCGCTGGTGCGCCTGCAGCTGGAGCGCCTGCGCACCTGGGACGTCGTCTCCTCGGCCCGCGTCGATCACCTGGTGGCTAACTCGCAGCTGGTGGCGCGGCGCATCGAACGCTATTGGCGCCGGCAGGCGGACGTTGTCCCGCCCCCGGTGGACGTCGACTTCTTCACCCCCGGCGGGAGCCGCGCCGGGCACCTCTTGATGGTTGCGGCGCTGGTTCCGTACAAGAGAGTGGACGTGGGCATGGAGGTCGCCGCGAGACTCGGGGTGCCGTTGCGAATCGTGGGTGAGGGGCCGCTCAAGCGCAAGCTCTCCTGGCGCGCGCCGAAACAGGTGACGTTCCTGGATCGCATCAGCCGCGAGCGGCTGCGGGATGAATACCGCAGCGCGGGTCTGTTGCTGCTCCCCAACGTCGAGGATTTCGGCATGGTGGCCGTGGAGGCGTTGGCCTGTGGCACCCCCGTGGTCGGCCTGCGCTCCAGCGGCATCGCCGATGTGGTTGTGCCTGGTCAGCATGGGGAGCTGACACCTGACGGTTCTGTGGACGAACTGGTGGCCGCGTGCCGAAGGGTGCTGGCGCGCGGCTGGGACGCTGCGGCACTGCGGGCGCGGGCAGAGGGCTTCTCCCGCGAGCGCTTCCGGCGCCGGTTTCGCTATCTTCTCGAGCGCGTGGTCCCGGCCCGCTGGACTTCGGGATGATCGGCGCCAAGCTCCGGTTCAACCGCGCGTTGTTGGTGGTGATCGATCTGCTCGCCACCTACGGGGCGCTCATTCTCGCGTACTACTTGCGTTTTGACGTCGAGGTGCTGCCGGTGACCAAGGGCGTGCCGCCGTTCGGGCCGTACCTGGCGCTGTTTCCCATCATCGCACTCATCTGGCCGGTGGTGTTCTATTTTCGCGGGCTTCTCCATGGTCGGCCGCTGCGCTCCCGGTTCGAGGAGTTCTTTGCCGTCGCCACCGCGGTGTTTGTGGCCATGCTGGTGCTCGCCGCGGGCCTGGGTTTCTACCGGGATTTCACCTATTCGCGCCTGACCCTGGGCATCTTCGCGATCCTCGACGTGCTGCTCATCAGTTTGGCGCGGCTCGTGTTCTGGTCGGTGATGACGCGCATCTGGGCGTCCCCGCGGCATCGCCAGCGGGTACTCATCGCCGGAGCGGGCGAGCTGGGTCGGCTGGTAGCCGAGAAACTGGCCGGTCAGCGCGCGCTTGGCTTCGACGTGGTGGGCTTTTTGGATGACGATCCCGGCAAGGCTAACGCAACCTTCGGGGGTTGTCCGGTGCTGGGGACGTTGGACGACTTGGATGTCGTGGTGCGGGAACAGCGGGTGGGAGTGCTCTACATCGCGCTGCCGTTGGGCACGCAGCACAAGGTGGTCAAGCTGCTCAAGCGCGCCGAACCGCTCATTCTGGATGTTCGGGTAGTACCGGATCTGTTGCAGTACTACGTGTTGCGCGCCGGTGTTGAGGACTTGGACGGTCTCCCCGTCATCAACCTCAACAGTATCCCTCTGGAGGGGTGGAGCACCCTCATCAAGCGCCTCATGGATGTGTCGCTTTCGAGCCTGGCGCTGCTCCTGCTGTGGCCGCTGTTCGCCGTCATTGCCGTGGCGATCGTCCTGGAGGACCGGGGTCCGGTGTTCTACCGCCAGCTGCGTATGGGACTGGATGGGAGGCCTTTTCGGATCCTCAAGTTCCGCACCATGATCCCGAACGCCGAGGCGGACACCGGCCCGCGTCTGGCGGCTCGGCGTGACCCCCGGGTCACCCGCGTGGGTGCCGTGCTGCGCCGCTTCTCCTTGGACGAGTTACCCCAGCTCATCAATGTGCTCAAAGGGGAGATGTCGCTGGTGGGTCCCCGCCCCGAGCGCCCCGAGTTTGTCGCTCGCTTCCGCGAGCGTTACCCGGAGTACATGGCGCGCCACCGGGTACGCGCCGGTCTCACCGGGTGGGCGCAGGTGCACGATCTGCGCGGGCAGAGCTCCCTGCGCCGGCGCATTGCGCACGACCTCTACTATATCGACAACTGGTCACTGGCCCTGGACGTAAAGATTCTCTGGCTCACCCTTCTGCGCTTCTGGCGACACCGCCACGCCTACTGAGTTCCGGCGTCGGCTGACGCCCCGGGGTTGCCCGTTCGACAGTCGGGACATGGACAGGCGCGACGCAGCCAGTCCAGGTGGTAGATGCCATAGTCGTGACCATCCCCCCACCGGACTTGCAGCCCATAGTTGCCCACGAGGGTGGCGGCCACCGGTTGGAACGCCCCGTCGGCGTAGGGTTTCAGGGTGGGCAGGGTGGCGCGCCCAAAGAGGTGCTGCTCTCCCTGGCAGGAGGCACAGGTGCAGGCGCGGCGCAACTCCTCGCCGCGAAAGTACGATTCGTGCCCATCGCCCCATACCACCGCGACTTCCTCGCCCACCACCACCAGGTTGACGACCCTGTACCTAGGATCTTGGCCCATATGCTGCTCCCCTGCCGGCGGGCACGGGGGTGGGGGAGGCGGACACTCCTGCCCGTGCCCGAGCCGCTGGCCAGGGTATTCTGACACGGTGAGGCCGTGGGTGATCGTCGCCAACGCCCCCTGGACCTGGGAGCCGTGGTCCGTAGCTTTGGTGCGCTGCGCCGCCGGAGTCCTCGCCGCCGACGGGGGCGCCAATCACCTGGCCCGCATCGGCGTTCGCCCCCATGCCGTGGTCGGGGATTTGGATTCCCTCGCAGCGGGCGTGCGAGGCTGGATCGGTGAGGATCGCTGCGTGCTCCGCGGCGATCAGGAGTACACCGACCTGCACAAAACCTTTGCGTATCTGGTGGAGGAGCTCAAGGTGCGCCACGCTGTCGTGCTTGCCGCGGTGGGTGGGCGGCAAGACCACGCGCTGGAGGCGCTGAGTGTGCTGGCGCGTTGGGCGGGGAAGGGTTTTTTTGAGATGCGCGCCAGCAACTACCGCATCGTAGCGGTGCGGCGGCGGCGGCGTTTTGCTACAACCCCCGGGCAAACGGTGTCGCTGATGCCGTGGGGCCGCTGCGAGGGGGTGCGCACCAGCGGCTTGCACTGGGCGCTGGCGGGAGAGCCTCTGGATTTGATGGAACGCACCGGAGTTTCCAATCGCGCCGCCGGGGAGCAGGTGGAGGTGAGCCTGCGGGCGGGCACGTTGCTGGTGTTCCTGCACCAGGGCGAGCCGCCGGCGCTGGTGACGGCGCCGCGCTAGAATCCTCACCGTGCAGTGGCGAATGGCGGGTTCCCCCCGCCCCTTACAGGTCTTCTACCGTCTCTATTTTGGCTTCTGGATCCCGGCACTGGTGTGGGCCTCGACGCGCTGGCCCTTGCGGCTCATGTACTGGATGGCGCGTTGGCTGGTCATTGTCCCGTTCGCCTTCGCGCGGCCCAAGTACATGCGGGCGGTGCGAGGCAACTACGCGCGCATCCTGGGGTTGCCGCCCTCGCACCGCCAGGTGCGCCGGGCGGCGTGGCAGATGATGTTCGAGCACGCCTACCACTGGATCGACTTTTTCCGGTGGTCGCAGCAGCCGGAGTGGCGACTCGATGCAGCGGTGGCCTGTGTGGAGGGGGTTGAGCACTTTCGGGCGGCGCGAGCCAGCGGCCGCGGCACGCTGCTGCTGACCGCGCACATGGGCAATCCGGAAGTGGGGGCGGTGGCCCTCGGCAAGACCAAGGAGCCAGTGACTCTGCTGTACTGGCGCGACCGCTTCGCCACTGCCGAGGAGTTTCGCACCCGCATGCGAACCCTGGGCCGAGTGCACGGCATCCCGGTGGATGCGTCGCCACTTTCGGTGCTGCCGGCGTTGCGCGTCCTGCGCGAAGGCGGAATCCTGGCGGCCCACGGCGACCGAGACTTCAACAACACCGGTGTGCCGGTGGCCTTTTTCGGCGCCCCCGCCCGCTTCCCTCCTGGCCCGTTTCTGCTGGCCTTGAAGACCAACGCGGTCATCGTGCCGGTATTCTTCCTGCTCGAGCCAGATCGCCGCTTCCGCGTGATCTACGAGCCTCCCATCGAGGTGAGACACGAGGGGGACGAAGAGGCGAATGTGCGGCAGGCCATGGCACGGTGGGTGGAGCTGCTGCAGCGCCGCATCGCGCAGTGGCCGCACCAGTGGTACTGTTTTTACCCGTTCTGGGGTCCGGCGGCAGCGGTGTAACTTCACGCTCGAAAGCGCGTTCCCGCCAGTTTCTCCAGCCTCTCCTGCGCCGCTGTGCTGTCGGGGTTGGCCGCGAGCCAGCGCTCCACGGTGCGGCGCAACTTCTCCTCCTGGCGGCGCAACTCCCAGTACTCGGCCAAAAGCGACCAGGCGTCTTCGCAGGCGGGGTCCATCTGCAAGGCGCGCTTGAGGTGCTCCACCACCCGCGGGTGCCAGCGCTCGTGCTGGATCTCGAAACGGGCCAGATCCACCAGGACCGCGGCCGAAGGCGCCAGATTGGCCGCGCGGGTGAGCAGGCGATAGGCCGCCTTCTCGTCGTCGCCGTCGGCGAGCATGCGCAGGGCGGTGCGCCGGAGCGCTTCCCCCTTGCGACGGGTCGGCGTCTTTTGCGGCTGCACGCTGTCGGCTGAGTAGGCCGCCATGGCCTGCAGTTCGATCTCTTCCAACCGCGCCAGTAGCTCCTTGACCCGCGGACTTGCCGGCGGCAGGGGACGCTCCTTGGCCCGCGCCGGCCGAGCGGAGGACTCGTGGTCCAGTTGACCCACCGTCTCCACCACCGATGAGGGCTTTCGCTGGGGCGTGGCCAGGCCAGTGGCGACGAGGACCGCCAGGGCGCGCACGGTCTCGGCGAATTGATCCGGCGCCAGGGTGCGGAGGCTATCCAGGGTCTTCGCGGGGGTCAAATGAGAGAACACGAAACGCTCGAACGTGCTGAGTTCAAAACCGGTGTCCGTGGCCACCGTGGCTGCCGCCGCCTCCCAGCGCCTCCCCTCGCCCAAGATTCGCTGGAGCACCTCCACGTCGCCGACCCGGCGAACGCCGGCAGCGAAGAACGCCCGTACCGAGCGGTGCACCGTTTCCGTCCCAGCGGGCAGGGTCGCCCCGATTTCTGCTTCAAACGATCCTTCAGCAACGACGATGCG
>Ga0129299_1002698_pt1 | contig 11709 bp, 8 predicted proteins | sample ConPoolayeCmetaG_FD_94477 | JGI IMG/M metagenome (GOLD analysis project Ga0129299, IMG submission 94477) | Hot spring microbial mat communities from California, USA to study Microbial Dark Matter (Phase II) - Cone Pool mat layer C metaG ... | reverse complement strand
TGGCCTGCTTGCATCGCCCAAAAGATAGCATCGGCTGCGTGCACCGCAGTGAGCGGCAAAAAAGTTTTGCCGCTGCACTTGTCCGGTTCATGATGAAAAGCTGCGGCTTCCACAATGGGATCAGGGAGTCCCCAGAGCGCCAATAGGTATGCTCCAATTTCCTGGTGCGAGGTTCCTAAGACGGCGCGTTCGGCGGATATGTTGGCTGTGTCTTCTGCTGCAGCAAGCAGGTCAAGATTTTCCGGGCGTTCTTTGCATCCTAGCCCCAGCACAATTTTTCCAATGTCATGCAACAATCCGGCGGTGAAGGACACATCGGCTTCTTCGCTTCTCAGCCGTTCCAGATTGGCGATTTGGCGGGCGCAGACTGCTACGGTGAGGCTATGATTCCAAAGCGCTGTGAGCTCGCGCTCCAGACCGGTCTTGGGCGAGAGTTCCGCAAGGAGATTAAAGGTCAGTAATAAGGACCTGACAACCTCCAGCCCCAGATAATTGACTGCTTCCCGGGCGTTGGTCAAATGCTGGGCTACGCCGAAAAATTCGGAGTTGGCAAGTTGAAGCAACTTGGCGGTCAAGCTTATGTCCTTGGAGATAATGGCGGCGACTTTTTCCAAAGAAGGCAGAGGCGAACTAAGCTCCGCTGAGAGTTCCTGGTAAACAGACGGGAGAACCGGCAAACTGGCCAAGCCGCCGACTGCCCGTTCAAGCTCCGGCGCCTGCAAGAGCTCGCGTAGGGTACAAGCACGGGTAATGGTGTTTTTTAGTAATTCAATGTCGCAGGGTTTGGATAGGTATTGATGCGATGGACCTACCGCGTGCATCGTCATTTCCTGGTCGGATTGGCCGGAAAGAGCGATTCTTGCCGTGTGGGGGTAAAGATTCCTGACTCTTTCCAAAAGTTCAGCGCCGTCCATTTGCGGCATGCGCATGTCGGAAACAATAACGTCAAAAGGCGCTTTGGCCAGGACTTCCAGCGCCTCGGCGCCGCTTGTACAAAATACCATCTCCCACTCGGAACGCAGAGCGGCGAGGCGGCGTCTTAGCCCTTGCAAAAGTTCCGGCTGATCATCTACGAAGATCACCCGCTTTTTAGGCGGCATGGTTTCCCCTTCCTTTTTCCCCTTTGTCCGGCTGGACCTTTAGCGGCAGGCGGACTGTAAAGGTAGTCCCTTTGCCCTCTTCGCTTTCAAAGTCTATGGTGCCGTTATGTTTCTCAACAACAACTGCGTGCGCTATTGCCAGTCCCTGGCCGCTGCCCTTTCCCACCGGTTTGGTGGTAAAAAAAGGATCATAGACGCGCTTGCGGTTGGATTCAGGGATGCCGATTCCCGTATCGGCAATCTTTATTACAACCCAATCCTCGTCAGCCGAAGTGCTGATGGTGATTTTCCCTTTCTGCTCTTTGTCAGGGGCCGCCTTCAGTGCTTCTCCGATGGCGTAAGCGGCGTTCACAATCAGATTCAAAACAACCTGATTAAAATCTCCCAGCAGGCAGGGGACCGCCGGCAGGGTGGGGCTTAAGTTCAGCTCCATTTCAGCCACATATTTCCATTCGTTGCGCGCTACGGTAACCGTGTCCTGGATGGCTTTGTTGATATCGGCGGGCTTTTTCTCTTCGCTGCCGGGGTGGGCGAATGACTTCATGGCGCGCACTATATCTGAGATGCGCTTAATTCCGTTTAATGATTCTGTTATCGCCGCCGGGAACTCGCTGCGTAGAAAGTCGAGATCGATATCTTGGCATAGCTCTATAATTTGAGCGATGGTAACGTCCGTGCCGGACTTATTCAGCCCCTGGTTTTTAAGCTCAGCGCATTTGTTCAAAAGCTCAAGCAAAGAGGCGCTCGAATCCCTCAAAAAACCAAGATTATCCGAAACAAATTGGGCCGGCGTGTTAATTTCGTGTGCAATTCCGGCGGCCAAAGCGCCGATGGCCTGCATGCGATCCGCTTGTCTCTGAGCGGCTTCCATAACCTTGGCGGAGGTGATGTCGCGTACCAGCGCCCAGTAGCCGGCTGCCCGGCCGTCTTCGTCTTTAAGCAGGAAGGCCCTTACTGCTACGGGAAATGTTGAGCCGTCTTTGCGCTTGAGTTCTTTCTCATATACTTCGGTATATCCGCGGGGGTGAAGTTGAGTTTCAAAAATCTCCGCTTCTTTGGCGCGCCATTTTTCGGGAGTGATGTCATTCGTACAAGCGCCCGGACATTCAGCCGCCCCGCAACCGATTATTTTTTTAAAGGCTTCATTGCAACTGATGATGCGGCCTTCTAAATCAGCAGTGAAAAGCCCTTCGCTCATGCTTTCAAAAAGCTGCGTGTATTTTTTCTGAGCCCTTACGATTTCCTGCTCCGTCCTTTTGCGTTCGCTTATGTCGCGCATAATGCCGACTGCATGCCAGCCATTCCTAAGCTTAACCGCCGTCATCGATAATTCAATTGGAATTTCCATGCCGTCTTTGCGCAAGGCGGCCAGCTCAAGGGTCTTTCCCACGGCAGCGCCCTGACCGGTCTTTTGAAAATGGGGAAAAGCTTTTCTATAAGCTTCTTGAAAACGTTGCGGGCCGAGAAACTGGTGCAAATTCTGACCCAAAGCTTCCTCTTTGTTCCATCCTAAAATGCGCTCGGCGGAGGCGTTCCAATAAGAAATCAAGCCCTCAGGATTCATCATCAAAATGGCATCCTGGGCCGAGTCGGTTATGGCGCGAAGCATTGCTTCCCTTTCCCGCAGCGTATTTTCAGTGCGTTGGCGCAACTCTATTTCTTGATTCAGCCTGGCAATTGAGATGGTGCTGCCCGATAGTCTCTCGGTCATCCTATTGAAAGCCGCTGCCAGCTCGCCGATTTCATCGCTGCTCAGGGCGCCGATCTTGAAATTCAGATCACCGCTTTCGACGGTTTCCACGGCCTGTCGCAACTTGGCGAGTGGCGAAGTTATGCCGTTAGATATGAGCCGTCCGGCCGCCCAGCCGACGGCGCTCAGCAAAATGAAAAGGAAGATAAATATCAGCTTGATGGTCCGCAAAGAGGCATAGGCTTCAGTGGCATCAATTTCGCTGAGAACGCACCAGTGCATCTCTGGAATAAAGGCTCCGGCGCTGAGGACTTTTTCCCCCCGGTAATCTTGAGCGCTGGTGACTTGGTTTTTATCCGGCAAGGCATCGGCCTTGGGGGGAGGCAAGCATCTTTGCCGCTTCAAAGTGTCGAGCTTTACTTTTAAGGGATCGTCCGGCAGGAATCTTAAAGAAGTAACATTGTATCCGTCTTTGTTGAGGATGAAAGTTTTTGATGTGTTCTTCAGTCCGGCTTTTTCGGCGGCGACGGCGTTTAAGTCATTGAGCTCGACCAGTGAAACAAGAACCCCAAGAAACTTACCGCTCTTTTGGCTGTGCACGGGGGCGCCGACCGCCAGCAATGGCTTCGCCTCTTCTGTAGATAAGAAAACATCTTGGATGTAAGGGCCCTTCGTGCCGCCTATGAAGTAAGGGGCGGAAGATTTATCCGCTCCTAAGGGCGTAGTCCCGCTGGAGGCCGTTACCTTGCCGCTTGTATCGAGTAACATCACTTCAACTACGGTTGGCTCTGCCTCCTTAGTGCGGGCCAAGAGGCTCGCGATGGCTTCAAATGTGCCGGAAGTTTCTATGGTCGCGGCGTCCGGCGCCTGCAGAAAAGTCTCAAGGGTTGGATTTTTTGCCAACTGATTAGCGGAAGCCTTGAGCGAGGCAAGGTATGTTTCAATATGGGCTTTTTTTTCGCTGAGCAGCGTCAGTAGCTTCTCCTCTGCGGCCTGGAGCAGCTTTTTTTTGACGGTTGTATAAGAGAGGCTTAAAGCCACCCCCAGGCCGAGCAAGATCAGGACAAAAAAATAAAGATTTATTTTAGTGGCTATTTTCATAAAGAGCTTAACGCAGCGTCGGATTAAAACTTTGCTCTTTTGATTGGTGATTGTCCCGGGGTGGTTTGTCCAGCCAAGCCGCAAAGCTAATCATATCATCTTGAGGAGCGGTCAAGCTCCTCCTCAATTTCTTTAAGAAGACTATCTATATCACAAGGCTCAGGCTCCAGGGTTATACGGCCTTTTACGTCTCTTTTGACCTGGGAGATGCCGGGGTACTCTTTTTCCAAGTGCTCGATATAGGAGGACTGCATCTTTAATGTTTCAAGCAAGCGCTGAGCTTGTAAGAGAAGCTCTCGATGTTGCAATGCCTGGCGGATGCAGACGCCCAGCTCTATCCCGCTGCACGGCTTAGTGAGGAAGCGGTAAATCTGCCCTTTATTTATGGCCTTTACTGCGGTATCAAGATCCGCTTTCCCGGTTAACATTATACGTACGGTTTGTGGATATTCCTTGGCGGCTATGGCCAAAAACTCCGTGCCGCCCATAAGAGGCATTTTTTCGTCGGACACGATGACGGAAACGGCGTGAGATTGAAGCATCTTAAGCCCCTGGACAGCGTCGGTCGCCGTGAGAACAGTATAAGGCTCGTGGTGCAGTACTCGCTTTAGACCGTTCAACAGGCTGTGATCGTCGTCTACAAAGAGAACTATGGGGTTGGGCTTCATCTTTCCTCCGCTTCGGAAACAGGGATCATTGCGTCAACAAGAATCGGCTCTTTGATACCGACAAAGCGGTGGTAATTCTTCAGTCTGTCGATTGCCATCGGCGAAAGAACGCTTCCCGGCGAGAGCAACAACAAGCCGTCTTTGGTCTCAACGGGCGCCAATATCACTTGTCCGGCGCAAAGCTGATCAATTTTGATGGTGAAAGACTTACGTTCAGCCTTCGAAGCGGGCGCCGATTTCTGCTCGATGTCGCGCAAAAGATTAAGGAGCGTGCCGTCGTACACTCCCGGCCTTTCTCCAAGCTTAGCTAAGGCCTCCAGGCGTGACAGGCCTGAAGATTCGAGGTTGCGCAGATCGCACAATATCCTTAAAAACCTTGCTCCCAAAGGGATCTTTTCACCGGCCAGCTTATCCGGCGGAAAGCCTGAACCATCAAAATTCTTATTCTGGTAGTAAACAATTTTGGCAACCTGCTCCAAACGGGGGATGTTTGAAAGCAAGTCTTTACCTTTCTCTGGAATGCTTAAAACGGCCTGTTCTTCTGCGGGGGTGAGAGGAAGCCCCTGGCGATGTTTTGCCAAAACGGTATCTGGAATAACTACCGCTCCAATGCCTAAGAGCATAGCGGCTAGTTCAATATCCCAGGGGTTCTTTATGTTGAGCGGCGCAGCCAGCTGCCGGATAAGCGTTCGCAGCCCCAAACCTTGTCCGAAAGAAACCGGATCGGTCATAGAGAGAATATCGGTCAGCACTTTCACGCTGCCGCTAAGCGTATGCTGCAGCAATTCTTTCTCGGCAGTAATAAGCTTATGCTGATTTACGCAAGCGTCTAGCATGCTGGTGAGATCATCAATTGAGCATGGTTTATTAAGGAAACGGAAAATGTGCCCTTCGTTGATGGCTTTTACAGCCAAGTCCTGGTCGCGATCTCCGGTGAGCATGAGGCACACGCTTTCGGGCGCTTTCTTATGGGCTTGCTTAAGGAACTCGATGCCGTTCATACCCGGCATATGCATGTCGGATACTATTACGGCATAGTTGGCGGTTTGTGTAAGGAGTTCCAAGCCGGCCAGGCCGCTGGTGGCGGTATCGATGGCAAACCGGCCGCGTAACTGACGCTTGAAGGCGCTTAAGATCTCTATCTCGTCGTCGACGAAAAGAGCTTTGATTTCCACAGGTTGAGCCTACTACCTTCCCTTCCTCGACTCAAGAATTATTTCTTCCTGGAAGTTCTCGCATAAATGCAACGGCCGCCAGCGGTCTTAGTCGGGCTGCGCTGGGTAAAAAGCGGCTGCGAACGTTGTTTTCCTAGGGAGGAAAACTGATGCTTTCTTTGCCGGGCTCAAACTTAGCTGCTTCCCTGGCTTCCACCTTTTTAAGCAGGGCGTAGCTTATCATGCCGATCACCACCATGGCGGCCAGGGCAATCGAGTAGGCCAGCGGCCAGTTTTCCTGCCCGGTCATCATGGTCCATTCCGACATGCCGCCGATACTGGCTAAGAGGGTCAAGGGCATGAATACGGTGGTTATCAGGGTCAGACGGCGCATCACGTGGTTGATGCGGTTGGCGGCCATGGTCATCTGATTGTTGACCATGGTGAGATACATCTCGGTCAAGGTGGAGATCATTTCCCGGTACATCTCGCTGAATTCAAAAAACTTGGCCAAATGATCATAGACGTCGCGGAAGTGGAAAATGGCATTCTCCGAAATAAAAGGGCAATCGCGGCGGCAAATCTTCACTAAAATCTCGCCTTCATGAAAAAGGCTTTTCCGAAGTTTCAATAGATTGCGCCGCAGCTTGAGCAAAAGTTGAGGATTGAAGGTAGCGGGATCTTTAAGCACCGCCTCCTCGGCGCCGTCAATCTCATCCTGCAGGGTTTCAATGGTGGTGAATTTCTCGTCGACAATGAAATCAAGTATGACATGCAGCAAAAAATCGGGCCCCTTAGGCGCAGCGCTGGAGCTGAGTCGTGATAATTCTTTTACCTTGCCGAGACTGCCGACTCCGCTATGGTCACGCAGATTAACCGTAATCAGAAAATTCTTCCCTAGAAAGAAATCAACTTCTTCAATCAAAAGCTTTTTCTTGGCGTAAAAGTAACGATTAAAAAGTATAAAAGTGTTTGCAGGAAAATTCTCCATCTTGGGAATCTGGTCGTCGTCCAGACAATCTTCAATTGCCAACGGGTGAAGGCCGAGCGGCTCTATGAGGACTGTCAGGTGTTCTCTGGCAGGAGCCGGATAATCAAGCCAAACCTGACCGTTGTTTTTTATAAGCGTCAACGCCTCAGCCAAGCCGGAAAGTTTAATCAGCTCTCCCTGAGCCGTGATTTGATAGAAAGAGTTGAGATGGGGATTCTCGTTAACCATGGCGGACGGCCGGCATGTCCAATCAAGGGCAATATAGCTTAGGGTTTTGGCCCGGGGAAAGGAGGGAAATGGGGGATTGGGAGCCGTCCTAAAAAGCTGTTGATACCACGCCCGCCGCGGCATTAATCTACAGGCTTTTGGCGTCGTGCCGGAAAAAGTCGATAAAATGAAAACACTCCGCCGGATGGAAAATGCCCAGGCTGGCGCCGTACATTAAGGACAATAATGAGCGGCCCTCTTTGGTTGTTACCAAGAAACTCTGAAAGCGTACTCCTTCATCGAAACCGGCCGGTCCGGCCTTTACGGCTAAAATTTCAATTTCCCTGGTTTTGGAGTCGTCGCCTAAAACCTCTTTGGCGATGGCACGGGCGGCGTGGGTGTAAAAAAGATTTCGTCTTTCGCAGGCCATAAATTCGGCCAATTGGCCGGCGATGACCTCCTTTGAAAGAATCAAAGCCCAGGGGTTGACTTGTATTTCTTTCGAGTCGTACGCAAAATATTTCCGGCAAAGATAGGCCAGGTAACGGAGAGTGAACGGCACTCTTTCATCAGCTGTGAGGCCGCCCAATCTGGACGCAGGCGCTGAAAAGCGCACCATAAATCCTGAGTAAGTGGCGGCGGTGACCGTTGCCTCGGGAGCGACGGGAACGATGCAGTTTAAGTCCCGATCGCGGATGCTCACCAGGCAGTGGGCCAGGTTCCGCCCATTATTTTCCCCGGCCCAGTCGATTTCGATTCTCCAATCCTTCTGCCAGACGAGGTCATGCTGCTTTTTAATGAGATTCTTGAGAAGGCTCGTTAAAGCCGGGACGAAGGGCTTAATATCTTCAAGATTTACCGGCTGATAACCGTCTATCTCAAGGCTCTTACCGATATCATGGATCAACGATTGGCTGGGGTGTAGGCTTGGGCTGTTCTCGGAGACCTCCGCCTCAAGGAGGAAACTACTCTCCAGCCCGATTCCCGCCCTTTCCGGGGGCATGGTGAGTCCAACCATAAACTCCCGGCCGTGTTTATCTTGGACAAGCAGCAGGCTCCGCCTGGGGTTACTTTCTAAAGAAAGCCATGCTTTCTTAAGGCCAGCAAATTGCGGGTATCTCTCTTGCAGCGCCTGAGAGAGGGCGTTTCCTATGAGGTTAGTATGGGCGCCTTCGACGAGGGCGATGCTCTGGCTTCTAAAGAAGGGAGCTGAGAAAAAAGGTGCAAACTCAACTGCCGTATCGACGTGGATCTGTCGCTTGTCCGGATCAATGCACAAAGTCGGCCCGCTGCGCGCCAGTAAGCCGGCAAACTGCCCTTCGTCCTGCGGCTGAGGTATAAAGAGCGGCCCGGATGAAGTCGGGATTCCGATATTGCCGTTTTGGTCGCGCACCAGCATGAGAAACTCCATAAAGGAGCTTTCCGGACACTTAACTACAGCCAGCAGATCGCATCGGATCACCCCCCAACCGCCTGCCTCATCGAATAAAAGTGCTATTTTTGGAGCGACAAGCGACTCATACATTTGCCGGCCCTTGATTGAATCTTGGCCTTTTAAGAGTTCGAAGCCAAGCTCTTGTGCTCTGTCCGCAAAGACCAGCCGTCCCAGGTCCTCATAAGACGGCTGGTATTCGGCCGCCTCGTTAACTTTCGTTGCGCCCCGCGTTTGTCTCGAGTGTGGGATATCCGGCATATCACCTCCCCCGGCCGGTCAGTCCGGGTCCATAAGAGCTCTCACCTTGATTATGGGACCTTCTGAATTAAAGACTAACTTATGGTATCAGAAGCCTCGGTTTTACTCCAACGCCGCTTCCGGCAGGCTTGGTTAAGCAAAAAGGCCTTTTCTTAGAGTCGGCCTTAGCCGGACTGGAGCGGGGCCATGCTGCGCCGACCAAGACCGGGCGGCGGCGTATAGATGAATTGGAGGCCGGGATGAAGCTGCTTAATGAGGTTGTGGTGGAATTGACCGCTGAAAACATAGAGAAAAAAAGGACTTGGCATAGCTGAGGGCCGGCAGCTGGCCATGGAGATCTGCACGAAGATAACAGAGGACGTTGAGAGGCGTCATCAACGGGCTGGCCTTCCAGTTGGAAAGTTGCTTCAGGTTTACGGCATCAGAAAGAGCGCCTACTACGGCCGGCGGGGCCGATTATGGTGTCAGCTCTCCAAGGCGAGTGTTTTTCCCGACTTCGACGGATTTTTTGGGGCTAAAGGTGTAAGCAGCGGGGATGAGGGGATATATTTTTTTTCGGCCCTTGTAGTGCCTAGTAAGAAACGGGTGTTGTGACAGGGATGGGTTGATGTTGATAGGTCGGTATGTTTGTGAGAGTGAAGAGCGCGCCTAACAGTCCGCGGAAATCGGTGCAGATTTGCGAGACGCAGCGCCACTTTGAGGTCGCTTGTTCTTGCCCGGCTTGCCAATTCAGCGAGCAAATTGAGGACAGCTGCTCTTTTGGAGGAAGATTTCGGCATCAAGCTTCCGGTGCAGCGCATTTACCGTTTAATGGATGTCTTACACAAGCGCATCGGCCGCATTCAGCAAACAGCCGGGCAGGCGGCGCTTGGCATTTTTAACAACAGCGTAGACGTGATGCTCTATGATGTTACCACTTTATACTTTGAATCCCGCCAGGCCGATGAGCTGCGCCGCTTTGGTTTCAGCAAAGACTGCAAGATGAATGAAGTGCAAGTTGTGCCGGCTTTGGCTGCGACCAAAGAGGGGTTGCCGCTGGCCTATAAACTTTTCCACGGCTCGACCTTTGAGGGTTCAACGCCGCTAGGGGTAACTTTGGAAGAATTCAGCAGGCTTTTTAAAATTAAGCGCGTCATTTGCATTGCTGAGCGGGGTATGTTCAGCGAAGCTAATCTTGCTTGGCTTGAAGCAAAGGGCTGGGAATTCATAGTAGCGGTGAAACTCAAAAATCTCTCCCGAACCTGGAAAGAGACAATCCTTGCTTACTCCGCGAACCAGTCCCAAGAACAGGCTTGGATTAAAGACTGGACCTATGACGACAAGCGTAAGCTGGTTGTCACTTTCAGCCTAGACCGGCAACAAAAGGATTCTTACGACCGCTGGACCAAAGAACGAATCGAAGCACACATCGCCGTTTGCTTCATCGCCTTCTCACTGGCAAAACACGCCGAGTACCGCGTCAGCCTCCAGCACGCACCCCATTCCTTCGAGTTCATTCGAAACGAACTGCTCGCCGTCCAGGCTGGCATCCTAAAAGACCTCTCAACCAAGAAACTCTACCGCATCCCTTCCAGCTTCTCCCCCGACGCTAGGGCCATCTATTGCTGCTTCGGACTCAAGCGTTCCCTCACCCCATCCCCAATCTAATAAAAATCATAACTTGTAGTGCCTAACCCCCTAAACATCACTAGCAAAGCCGACTACTTACAAAAAACTCCGTCGAAGTCGGGAGGTACACATAGATTCTAAGTGTTAGCACATCTTAGTCAAAGTATTTGGCCAGTTTTCTGGATAAAGACACTCGCCCTAGGACAGATCCCGTCTAGGCGCCAACCGCCCGAAGCCCAAGTGGCTCGAGATTACTTTGCACCCGCTCATCGTGGCTCAGCACGACCAGTTCCGGGTAAACGGTTAGAAATTCCAAGGCGGTCGCCAAGTGAATGGCATCCAGCGTCCGGACCGGCTCGCTGGGGAACTGTTGTCCGGCCCGGCGTTGGATTGGCTCAATTATTCCCAATATATTCCAACCCAAGGCATGAGATTCCAAGACTCCTTCAAGTTGCTTCGCTGCTGAGGCCTTCAGGGCGCCGGCCGCCAGGGCCCGCGAGATGGCGCGCTGGGCTTCAATCAGGGTCACTTGCGATGTCAGTATCACCCGGCTGTTCTCGATTACCGATGCAATCTTCTCATACCCCTCTTCGCGGAACAGCACCTTTAAAAGAGATGAGGTTTCCAGGTAAAGGCTCTCGACGCCCATAGGATTGAGAATTGATTAATCTTCGCGCAGATCGTCAATAAGATCCTTAACCTTGATGCCCTTAAGCAGTGATTTCCCGCGCGGGAAGGGGCGCCGTGGCTCTAGCGCTGGTCTCAGAAGGCCATCTGCCGTCCACTGCTGCAAACGCGGAGATGTGAATGCCGCTTGAGTGGAATCGGGATCGAAGGCCCGCAATTCAGCCACGATCTTTCCGCGATCACTAATTAGCACTCGCACACCCAGTGCCGCCTTGCGCAAATAGGCTGAAACGGAATTACCAAAGTCGCGTGTCCCAACCGTCTCGAATTCGGTTTTAGCCAAGGTCTTGCCCACGCGTTCATTGTAGCAACTTGTCGCTACAATGGCAAGCAGGGGACTTGCATCGATTAGCCTCAAAAATAATGTCACCGCAGGGAAAGGATTCGGAGTATTTTAGGGGGCTGTTGCCTCTAAAGAGGCTTTGCGGAAAGTTTGGAAGATGGTGCGTTATCCCTGCGGACGAGTATTAAGAGCTGCGATTCCGCATTGGCTCCCTGGCATTGAAGAAGAGTATGGCTTTTTCCCTGAGGATGTTAGGGAGCGATTACTTTCCATTAGTGCGCCGACGATAGACCGGATTTTACGGCCGTGGAAAGCGGCTAAGGGCCGTGGCTTTACGCGAAGCGGCGGTTTCAGGGACGAGATTCCGATTCAAGGGAATATCTGGGATATCCAAGTGCCGGGCTATATGGAAACAGACACCGCCGCGATATGCGGGGGATCGCTGCTTGGCGAATTTGTAAATACACTTACCATGGTGGACATCGCCACGCTTTGGACAGCGACCCGCGCTGTATTTGGAAGGGGCT
>Ga0129299_1002697_pt1 | contig 11713 bp, 13 predicted proteins | sample ConPoolayeCmetaG_FD_94477 | JGI IMG/M metagenome (GOLD analysis project Ga0129299, IMG submission 94477) | Hot spring microbial mat communities from California, USA to study Microbial Dark Matter (Phase II) - Cone Pool mat layer C metaG ... | reverse complement strand
GGACAGATCTTCTTGCTCACGGGAAAGAAGCAGAAGCCTGTCGGGTATGCAAGCGTGGGGGATATGGTGTCGGTTGCCAAACTGAAAGAGACCACCACTGGCGATACCTTCAGCGATGAGAAGCATCCCGTCGTTTTTGAGGAGACGAAACTGCCTCAGCCCATGATCTCCTATGCCCTCACCCCCAAGTCAAAAGGGGACGAGGAAAAAATTGCGGCTTCCCTCGCCAGAATTCATGAAGAAGATCCAACCATGATGGTGGGTCGAGATGAACAGACCGGAGAGATTCTCCTCTCTGGCGTGGGGCAGACCCATGTCGAAGTGATCGTTGAGAAGTTGAAACGGAAATTCGGGGTGGAGGTGAACCTGAGCACCCCCAAAGTCCCTTACAAGGAGACGATCCGGGGATCGAAACAGGGGGTCATCTACCGCCATAAGAAACAGACGGGCGGTCGAGGTCAGTTTGCAGAGGTCCACTTCGATATCTCGCCTCTCCCGCGAGGAGGAGGTTTTGAGTTTGAAAACGCCCTGGTGGGGATGAATGTTCCAAGGAATTTTGTTCCTGCCGTGGAAAAGGGGATTGCGGAAGCCATGCAGAGCGGTGTCCTGGCAGGATTTCCTGTCGTCGATGTCAAAGTTCGTTTTTACGATGGGAAGTCCCATGAGGTCGATTCTTCTGAAATGGCCTTTAAACTGGCAGCCATCATGTGTTTCAAAAAAGGGATACAGGAGGCCAATCCGGTCTTGCTCGAGCCCATCATGAAGGTTGAAGTCATTGCTCCCGATGAGAACGTTGGCGATGTGATCGGAGACCTCAACAGCCGAAGAGGGCGGGTGTTAAAAGTTGATGCGAGAGGCAGTTATCAGGTGATTCAGGCGAATGTTCCCATGTCTGAGATGCTCAAATATGCACCGGACCTCAATTCCAAAACGGGTGGCAGAGGGACCTTCACCATGGAGTTTTCCCATTATGAGGAGGTTCCCGCCCAATTGGCTGAAAAGGTCATCGCCCAAGCCAAGAAGGATAAAGAGCACGAAAGTTAATCTGGCAACCATCTAAACCTGAAGCACGAAATCCGACTTTCGAAACAATATCCAATGAACCAAATTCGAAACTTCCGAAGGGGAGTTGGATGTTTTGAATTTTAAAAAATTGAATTTGTTTCGAATTTGGACATTCGGATTTCGAATTTCAAATCTTTATGAGGGCTGTCATCCAGAGGGTAAAATCGGCTGAGGTTCTGGTGGACGGCCATGTGGCGGGTAGAATTGGCAAAGGTCTTCTCGTCTTTGTTGGCGTCGCCAAGGGCGATGGCGAAAATGACCTCACCTTCCTCACTTCAAAAATCCCTGATCTCAGAATCTTCGAAGACGAGTCCGAAAAGTTCAATCTTTCCCTGAAAGAGATTGGTGGCGAGATCTTAGTCATCTCCCAGTTCACCCTTTACGGAGATTGCCGGAAAGGGAGAAGGCCCTCCTTTACAGAAGCAGAAGAGCCTGCCTTTGCCAGAGCCCTTTACGAACAATTCGTCCATCGCTTGAAGGAGCAGGGCCTCCCTGTCCAGACAGGAGAGTTTCAGGCAAAGATGGAGGTCCGTCTCATCAATGACGGACCGGTCACACTGATCCTGGAGAGCCGGAAGCAGGAGAAATGAAAAGGTTCATCCTCTCGCTCTGGTTTGTCCCACTTTTTATACTATCCACCCTCTTGGGCCAGACCCTTGCCCAGAGGGAAATCCCATACTCTGCCATCCCGAAAGAGAAGTCAACCCTTCCTATTTCATCAGAGGAGGGGCAGGGAGGGAAGCATAAGACCTCGAATCTTGCATGGATCCGGGGAAAGGAGGGAGGTATGAAGGAGATCAGGGAACCTGCTGTCTCAGGGATGTTCTATCCCGATCGGCCGGAGGTCCTTTCGAGGGATATTAAAAAATATTTAGAGAATGCAAAGAAAGAGAGCATTGAAGGGGAGATCATCGGACTCGTTTCCCCCCATGCGGGCTATAGGTATTCAGGGCAGGTAGCAGCCCAGGCCTATCAGTTGATCGAGGGAAAGAATTTTGAATCGGTGGTGGTCATCGCCCCCAGTCATCGGGTCGATTTTAGGGGTGCCTCTCTTTATGATCGGGGAGGGTACCGGACTCCGCTCGGAGTCGTTCCAGTCGATGTGGAATTGTCGACGAGGATGATGGAGGCCTGGAAGGGGATCCGCTATCTTCCAGAAGCTCACCGCCAGGAACATTCTCTCGAGGTTCAGATCCCCTTTCTTCAAGTCGTCTTAAAATCGTTCAAACTGGTCCCGATTGTGATGGAACCCTATTGGAGCCTCGAGACCTGCCAGCATTTGGCGAAAGCGATCGCAGAGACGGTCAAAGGGAAGAGCGTCTTGCTCATCGCCAGCACGGACCTCTCCCATTTTCACTCCTATGAGAAAGCCGTTCAATTAGATCGGATCGTTTTGGACCATCTGGAACGGTTTGATCCAGAGGGATTATCCCGTGACTTGCAGGAGGGGCGATGTGAGGCATGCGGTGGAGGGCCGGTCATCACCGTGATGATGGCGGCCAAGAGGGTGGGAGCCAATCGGAGCAGGGTCCTTATCTACCGCAATTCAGGCGATGTGACCGGAGATCGGAGTCGCGTGGTGGGTTACGCGGCGGCTGTCTTCTTTAAGACAGGGGGAGGTGAAGAGAAGATGAAAGGGGAGAAAAAAGTGGGTGTTGATCTCGGATTGAGTGAGGAGGATAAGAAGACCCTCCATCAGATTGCAAAGACCGTGATCGAGCACCAGGCAAAAGGAAAGCCAATACCTGAATTTAAGATCCTATCCCCTGTCTTAAAAGAGAATCGGGGAGCCTTCGTCACTCTTCATAAGAAGGGACAACTGAGGGGATGCATCGGGTATCTCGAAGGGAGAGGACCGCTCCACCGAACCGTCGAAGAGATGGCAGAGGCGGCTGCCTTTCGTGATCCTCGGTTTCCCCCCGTCACAGAGAGAGAGCTGTCTGAATTGGACATCGAAATTTCGGTTCTGACCCCGCTGAAGAAGGTCACGGATGTCAATGAGATTGAAGTGGGCAAGCACGGCATCTACATCAAGAAGGGCTGGTACTCGGGCCTCCTCCTTCCTCAGGTGGCTACCGAGTATGGGTGGGACCGAAAAACCTTTCTCGAACATACCTGCCTGAAGGCAGGTCTTCCATCCAATGCATGGAAGGAGAAGGATACGGAGATCTATATCTTCTCGGCGGATATCTTTTAGAAAGAGATGGGTCTGAAGGCTACGATGTCAATAGGTAGATCAGGCCATAGAAAAAGAGGAAGAGGATGGCGAGGAGCACGCCCAGGCCCATTGGTTTTCGATAGAGGTTTCCATCGTAGTCCGTTGCCTTTCTCTTGTGAGGATGACTTAAAAAGGCAAGAGGATTTCGGCTGAGACGGACAAGCGTTTGAACCTTTCTGGAGCATGCCTCCTGAGTGGCAAGCCTCAGGTCATTTAAGGGGCCCTGAAAGACCCATCCCATCCATCGGAAGGCCCTCCTGTAGAAATAGTCAAAATCGAGGATGATCCAGGCATGGGGCGAGAAAGCATTTCTTGCCAGCATGAAGATCAGGCCCGCCCAGAGAAAGAGCTGGAGAACACCCAAGATGTGAGAAAAGGTGTAGGCAGGGTATTGGACCGGAGGATGGGGAAGGATAGAGAAGAGAAGCCCCGGGTAGACTCCGATCAGGATGCAGAGAGAGGCGATGGAGGTCATGGCCAGCAACATATGAACAGGAGCCTCCCTCACTTCTTCCATCCGGTCGTTTTTTGAGAAGAACGTGAAGAAGGTGAGTTTGGTAAAGGAGAGAAAGGTTCCTACAGAGGCGAGCCTCAACATCCATTCCAGCATCGGTTGATGAGCCTCTGCCATGGAGGAGAGGAGCATGCCTTTGCTGACAAATCCATTGAACCCCGGTGCTCCGGAGATGGAGAGTGAGGCGATGACGCAGGTGGCGCAGGTGATCGGCATCTTTTCTGCAAGCCCACCCAGTTCGGTCAGTTTTCTCTTTCCGGTCATCTGGATGACCGCGCCCATGCACATGAAGAGGAGCGTCTTGTAGAGAAGATTGTTCATCAGATGGGCGATTCCTCCGTTGATACTGAAAGCCGTTCCCACTCCGATACCAGCCACCATATATCCCACCTGACTGATGATGTGGTAGGAGATGAGCCTTCGGACATCGTTCTGGAGCAGGGCATAGACGACTCCGAAGAGGGCCATGGCTCCACCCATATAGGCCACCCATTCCATCCCCGAAAAGCATCGCGTCAGGGCATAGACCCCTGTTTTGGTGGTAAAGATGGAGAGGAAGACGCTTCCGGTAATCGTTCCTTCTGGGTAGGCATCGGGTAGCCAAGTGTGGAGGAGGAGAAAGGCCGTATTGAGACCGAAGCCGATCAGGATGAGCCACGATGCGAGCGATCCTGCGGAAGGCTGGAGAACCATCCTTCCTGTGGAGATGACCTGAAGGACGATCCCTGTGAGCAGGGCACATCCTCCCAGCATATGCATGAGGAGGTACCGAAACCCTGCATCCAGGGAGACCTTCTCTTTGCGATACCAGATGAGGAAGGTGGAGGCGATGGCCATGATCTCCCAGAAGAAGAAGAGGCTGAAGAAATCGCCAGAAAAGACGACTCCGAGAGAGCTTCCCATATAGATGAGAGCCGCCATCTGTTGTCCACTCTCTTTGACGTGGAGAGAATAAAGGATGGCAAGAGATCCGATGGCGAGAAAGATGATTCCCATAGCCAGGCTGAGCCGATCGACTTGAAGCAGGATGAGATCGTAATTTAAGAAACGAATCGTCCAATAGGTCCCTGCCTGGAGTTGGGAAAGGTTGATCAGGCTCAAGAGGCTGAGGAGGAGGAGATACCCCTGCTTCAGCCTTCCTTTCCATAAGGGGACGAGGAGGGCTCCGAGGATGAAGATCCATGCTGGAGGCAATCCGTTAGTCATAGAAATCCTCTTTTCTTGAGGCAAAGGAGGCCACGAGCTTCTTCAGGAGTATCAAAAGGATCGCCCCTGCGCCTCCGACCATCCCATCGAGAAAAGGGAGGTGGTGCCACCAGAAGAAAACAGGGTCATGTTCTGCCAAGAAGCCCAGCAGGACCGAAAGTCCTGCCAGAATGAAGAGGATCTTCTGCAGGGTTCTTTCCATATCAGTCCACCCCCAGAACACTCTTGGCAGCCAACGTGGCCATCTGAAAAAAGCGCACGAGAGCATTGGGAGAGATGCCAAGGAAGACGGAGACCGTTGCACAGACTCCGATCGGGATGACCATCCAGAGGGAGGCTTCGGCCATCCCGGATGGAGTGCCGACCGCAGGTTTTTTGAAAAAAGAGTGATAGATGATGGGGCCGAAGTAGGCGATGTCGAGGAGCGCACTGGCCAGAAGGACGAGAAGAAAGAGGATCTCCTTTGCCTCGAGGGAACCGAGGCAGAGATACCATTTGCTGATAAATCCTGCCATGGGAGGGATACCAGAAATGCCCAGGCTGGCGACTGCAAAAGAAGCCATCGTGACGGGCATTGAAATTCCGATGCCATCCAGCTCGCTCACCTTCTCTTTATGGGTCTTGACATAGATGGCCCCCGCCACGAAGAAGAGGGTGATCTTCATAAATCCATGGGCGGCGATGTGAAAGATGCTCCCTGTGATCCCGCTCGGGGAGAGGAGGGAGGCTCCCAAGATGATGATGGCGAGATTATTGATCGTTGAGAAGGCGAGCCTTCTCTTTAAGTTGTCCTGTGCAAGGGCCAGCATTCCGGAGAGAAGGATGGTGAAAGAGGCGACATAGGCGAGGATGATCCAGAGGTCTAATGCAGAGAGAAGTTCCGGACCGAAGACATAAAGAATCACCCTGAGGACACAGAAGACGCCTGCTTTGACTACTGCCACTGCATGAAGCAGGGCGGAGACCGGAGTGGGTGCGACCATGGCCGTGGGGAGCCACTCATGAAGGGGCATCAGTGCGGCTTTCGTTCCAAATCCTATGATGAAGGTGGCGAAGAGGAGTTTGAGCAGGGAGTCGCTGCCGAAACCCTTCAGAAATCCTCCTGCCTTGAAATCGAGCGTCCCTGTCAGAGTATACGTGATTCCCATGGAGAAGATGACCAGGGTCGCTCCCGTGAGGAGATAGGCCAGATACTTCCTCCCCCCTGAGATGGCTTCGTCCGTCTCCTTATGGGCGACCAGAGGAAAGGTCGAAACGGTCAAGATTTCATAAAAGACGAAGAGGGTAAGGAGGTTCGCAGAAAAGGCAATGCCCAGGGCTCCATGGAGGGCAAGGGCAAAACAGAAGAAGAACCTCGTTTGAGACATCGATTGAGTGCCTCTCATATACCCGATGGAATAGACCGAAGTGGCGATCCAGAGGCAGGAAGCAAGAGTCGCAAAGAAGAGGCCAAAGGCATCGACCCTGAACTGGAAAGAGACTCCAGGGAGGAGCTCCATGAGGGTCCACTCGATCACTTTTCCATGAAGGATCGCAGGGATCATTGAGACGACGATCAAACATTTGATAAGAGAGGCGATGAGGGTCCACCCCTCCCTCAGGTTCCTTCTTCGCTCACCGGTGAGGAGGATGAGCAGGGCTGCGACCGCAGAAACCATGAGGGCTAAAAAAGGTTTGACAGAGGTGATCCCTTCCAAAGGAGACTCCAACTCATTTAAAATAGACAGGGATGGCAAAGCGGATGATCCCTGAAATGATTTTACCACTGAACAACCCTAATGATAAAACGCCTGCCGTTAGAACGAGCAGGGGGAGTAAGATGGTAAGGGGAGATTCCTTGATCTCCATGGTCCTTTGAACCATCCCGTGTTCCTTCCCAGATTCAAAATAGGCCTTCTCAATTACCCTGAAGAAGAGAATAGCGTTGAAAAGACTGCTTGCGAGCAGGATGGCCATGGAGAGCCACTCTTTCGAGTCGATGGCTCCGAGGACGAGATACCACTTGCTAAAGAAACCACAGGTCGGAGGCACTCCGATGACCGAAAGTCCGGCGATCACGAATGCGGCTGCGGTCAAGGGCATCTTCCTGTGCAATCCTCTCAATTGATCCATCTTGCGAGGCCATCCCTGATACGTGATCGCTCCCACGAAGAGAAAGAGGCAGGCCATCATCAGGGCGTCATTCAGGATGTGGAGAATGGCTCCGGTCAGTCCATTCCGGTTTCCAAAGCCTACGCCCAGGGCGATGTATCCAATCTCAGCAATCAGGACATAGCCCAACATCCTCTTCAAATCTTTCTGCGCCAATGCCAGGATACATCCAAAGAGGATCGCCCCATTGGCGATCCAGCGAAGCATCAGGGCTGCTGGAAGCGTTTCAATGAAGAAGGCTGGCGGAAAGACGGTGAGGGCGACTCGGATCATCACATAGGCTCCCACCTTCGTCGTGAGCGGAGCGACCAGGGAACTGACCGCAGATGGGGCATAGGTATAAGCATCGGGAAGCCAGACATGGAGTGGGAAGAGGGCCATTTTGATGGCTATTCCGACCATGAAAAAAGCAAAGGCGATGAGGACCACCTTCGATGAGAGAAGGCTTGGAAGGATCTGGGCGAGGTCTGCCATGTTGAGGGATCCCGTCGCGATGTAGAGGTAACCCACACCGAGCAGATAGAAGCAGGCTCCGACCGTTCCGTAGATCATATAGTTGAAGCTGGCAAAAGGGGCTCCGTCTTCCCCGAGAGCGATGAGGGCATAACCTGCGATCGAGGCGATTTCGAGAAAGACGTAGAGATTGAAGAGATCACCCGTGACCACAATTCCCAGCAGTCCAGTGACCTGAAGGAGAAAGAGGCAGTAAAAGAAGGTGGCTTTCTCAGGGAATTCCCTCTCCACCATCCTTTTAGAGGTGATCCCGATCAGAAGACTGATGGCTGAGACGATGAGCAGGACGAATCCGTTGAGGGGATCGATGACATACTCGATACCCCAGGGGGGAAGCCAGCCTCCCAGACGGTAATGAATCGTCCCTCCCCATAACACTTCTTTGAGAACGGAAATGGAAGAGAGCGTCGAGAAGGAAAGGGTGAGGATCATCAAGGGATAACAGAGGTCCCTCCTCAGCAAGCCTACGAGGATGATGAAGAAGGCTGAGATCAGGGGAACGACGATGATCAGAATGGGAAAGGAGATTTCGTTCATCTTCTCAGTCTTAGAATTTCATCCTCCTCGAGGGTGTGGTACTTACGGTAGATCATCCATAGAAGGGCCAGAGCCACCCCAAAGGTGGAGACCATGACCACGATGGCGGTCAGCATCAAGACATGGGGAAGGGGATTGATATATTGACCAGCCTCGATCACTTGGGCACCCTGTTCCACGATGGGGATGGTCCCCCCTATTTTGGAACCCGTAGAGATGAAGAAGAGAATGATCGAGGTTTGAAAGATGTTCATCCCGATCAATTTCTTGACGAGGTTCTTTTTGGCGATCATCGCATAGAAACCGATCATCATGAGGGAGATGTAGATCCAGTAATTATATTTGCCTATGATCAATTCCATTTGACCTCTAACCCTCCCTCACTTTTTCTTCTGAGGCGAGATCGAGGAAGATCGAGACCATGACTGCCATGACCGTGATCCCTACCCCCACCTCGATGCCGAAAATCCCAAGGGACCTCGCCGCAACAGAGTCAACCGGCAAGATCCGGTGGAGTCTTCCGTAGTCCAGGTAATTTCCGCCCAACAAGAGGCAGACGAAACCAATCCCAGCATAGATCGTGACCCCCAGGCTGCAGAAGATAAGGATCGTGCGTCGGGTCAACCGCTTCCTCATCTCCTGGAGGTCGTGAGAGAGGCATAGGAGAATGAAGCTCGCCCCGAGGATCACTCCTCCCTGAAACCCGCCGCCAGGGCTGCTATGGCCATGGGCAATGACATAGAGACCGTAGACCTGGATAAAGGGAATGAGCAGTCTGCAGACCGTCTGGATGATGACATCATAAAAATGGGTGATCACTTTCCAAACCTCCTGAGCAACAGAAGGCAGGCCATTCCAGCCGTGAAGATGACCGTGGTCTCACCGAGCGTATCATAGCCTCTGTAGTCGGCCAGGACAGAGGTAACCATGTTGGGGACCCCTGTCTCTTCAACCGTCTTTTCGATGTACCTCGGCGAGACATGGAGGCTGGCTGGAGAGGTCGGATCTCCCCAATTGGGCATATCGACTGTTCCGTAGATGAGAAGCCCTCCCGTCAAGCAGACGGCAATCAAAGCGATCCACTTCAATCTTTACTCCTCCTGGTTGTTTTTAAAATGGCGACGATGAAAAAGATCGTGCTCACGCCTGCGCCGACCGATGCCTCGGTGAAGGCCACATCGACCGCCCCCATCTCGGCCCAGAGCAGGCACATAAAGAAGCTGTAAGCCCCGAAGATGATCGCCGAACTGAGAAGATCCTTCACCAGGATGGAGGCGAGGGCACAGATGAGGACAAAGGCAAGAAAGATGAGGTCGATTTGCCAGATCATCTGATACTCTCCAGAGCTCCCTTCAAGGGAGGCGATGGGCGATGAACCATGAACGATAAATGGTGAACGGGGCTCATTTCTCTTTCTTTTTTCCATCCCTGAGGGGCTTGCCATCCTTGGTCCAGGGAGGGACCTTCAGATCGAAGGCAGCCCTCAGAATGGCATGCGTTGCCGTGGGACTGGTCAAAAAGACAAAAACAGCAATAAAGAGAATCTTGATACCGGTCAGGGTCATGCCCGTGTAAGTGGCCAATCCGAGTAAGGATAGAAGCGTTCCCAGAGTATCGCTCTTCCCTGTGGCGTGCATCCTGGAGTAAAAATCGGGAAGACGTAAAAGGCCGATGGTTCCTGTCAGGTAGAAAAAGAGACCAGCGCAGATCAGGAGAATGGCAAGGACCTCCATTTACAAGGCTCCCTTTCTCTGAAAATATTTTGCGGCGGCGATGGTGACGATGAAGTTGAGTAAGGCGTAGACCAGGGAGATATCGACGAACATATCTGGCCGCTCATAAATGAAACCGATCAACAGGAGGAGGGTGAGGGTCTTTGTTCCGATGACACTCGCTCCAACGAGGCGATTGAAGACTCCCGGACCGAAGACCACCCGATAGAGACATAACAGAACCAAGAAGCCGAGGAGGATGCTGATCCCTATAAAAAAAGTGTCCAACTTTAATCCTCCTGATAGATCCGGGCGACCCGTTCTTCCATTTCGCCCGTCAGCAGGTCGTCTGCCACCTTCTGGTCAATGGCATGAACATAGAAATGACCTTCATGGATGAGGAGGGTGATGGTACCGGGTGTCAATGTGATGGAATTTGCAAAGGTCGTCAGAGGTAGGTCGGATTTCAATTTGGTTCTAAACCGAATGATATGAGGATCGATATGGGAGAACAGATTGGGCCGAAGGACTAACAGGGCCATATGGAGATTGGCCAGCAGGATTTGCCATAGAAGCCAGGGAAGATATTTGAAAAAGCGAAGGAGCTGAAGAAGATGGGTTTTTTCTACGGTCTGGTGAGCAAAGAAGAGATTTCCAGATATTCGAGCGACGAGGGCACATGAGATGACTCCAAGGGAGAGATGGAAGAGATCCAGATGACCGGAGAGAAAGATCCAAAACCCGAAAAGAATGAAGAAGGTGGTTAAAAAGACCATGGGTGCTTCAAAGGCAAATTGGTTCAAAAATTCACATGAGTTTAGCCAAAAAAAGAGATTTCGTCAACCCCCGCTTCTGAAGGAACTCCTTTCAGGGAGAGGATGGTTCGCCTCCAGGTCATTTTCTCCCGTCCTTCCTCTCCCCCTCTTTCACTCTTTTTGCCAGTTCTTCCAGAGCTTCTTCTCTCGTTTTCACCTTACCTTCGATCTGTTTTTCACGGAGGAAATGGATCAGCCGACCGACCTCCGGTCCTTCCGGAATCCCTAAAGCGATCACATCATGTCCTGTGATGAGGGCGGGAGGACGAACGATCTCTTGTTGCCCGAAGAATTGAAGAATCCTTAAACAGTTTCTTTCTACGATCTCATCCACCTGAATGGATAGGATTCCCCGGCTGGCCTCCTTGTCGGCGAGGGTATGGAGGACGAGGAGGGGGGCCTCTTCTCCCATCAGGTTGACCAGTCTTTTGAGGGCTGAATCCTTCGTCTCCGAAGAGAGGTTGAGGATTCTCATGTGATGCCTGATCAGATGTAGGATTCTATTTCGCATCCAATTGGAGAACTTCAGCCTCTCCATGATCCTTTCTGCCCTTTCACAGGAGAAGGTTTCATGGTGATAGAAATGGATCTTTCCCTCTTCATCCTGCGTGTAAGTATCCTGTTTTCCGAGGTCGTGGAAGAGAGAAGCGTAAAGGAGGACGAGGCGATCCTCTGGGGATAAAGGAACGACCATTTCATTCTGAACCAGCCACTCCTCTGCCCAGGGAACCTTATCGATCATGAGAAGGATATGGGGAAGGACGCGCAGGTGGTGGTGTCTGTTCTGTCCGAGGGTTTCCAAGCCTTTGAGCTCAGGGATGAGGACCAATAGAAGTCCAAGTTCATAGAGGGATCTCATTCCCATGCCAGGTCGCGGAGAGAGGAGAATTCTGTCCAGTTCCATCTTAATCCGTTCGCCAGGGAGGTCCCGGATCAACTCTTTCTTTGAAGTGATCTCTTCCTCCAGAGCGATGTCCACCGT
>Ga0129299_1002696_pt1 | contig 11714 bp, 8 predicted proteins | sample ConPoolayeCmetaG_FD_94477 | JGI IMG/M metagenome (GOLD analysis project Ga0129299, IMG submission 94477) | Hot spring microbial mat communities from California, USA to study Microbial Dark Matter (Phase II) - Cone Pool mat layer C metaG ... | reverse complement strand
GGCTCCTTGTTCGCTATCTTCTTTGCAATCCGCTCGTTGAGCTTGAAGTCCTTCGGGTCAACGACGCCAGGCTGCTGCGCTGCGACAGGCAATGCGAGAACCAGCAAGCCAAGGATGGTCAACATCGAAACCGCAAACCATAGATTGTTTAGCCTTTTCATGAGAAACCCTCCCATATTTCTGTCACTCTGACTGTGCCGCTTCAGAGCGCGGCGGACAACCTCCATTAACGGAAACCACCATGAGCTTAACCTGAAAATTCTCCCATTTTATGTTCCTTTGTGCGCCTCCTACACCTCCTTCCCTTTAATAAACCCGTCCACCGATGACGACCTTACATCTACGATTGCTGCCGGCGCAGGCTGGTCCACTTGTCAATGCCTACCGCCAGGATGATGACCGCGCCAAGCACTGTTTCCTGCCAAAATGGTGAAATGCCCATCAGAACAAGACCATTGCGCAGCGTGCCAATGATGAGCACACCAAAGATTGCCCCCAAGATGGTCCCCTCGCCGCCGCCCAGTGAGGCGCCGCCGATCACCGTGGCGGCGATCACGTCCAGCTCCAGGCCGACGCCGGTGCGGCCGGCCTGGCCGCTGGGCAGGAAAGCCAGGCTGAGAATACCGGACAGCGCGCTCAGGAAACCCATGATGACGAAGGCCCAAATCTTGGTGTGATAGACGTTGATGCCAGAGGTGCGGGCAGCTTTGTCGCTGCCTCCCACCGCGTACACGCGAAAACCGAACACCGTGCGGGAGAGGAGAAGCGCGCCCAGCACGGCCACGACGATAAAGAAAATCAGTTGCATGGGCAGCCAATCGAAAATGCGGCCCTGGCCGAGGAAATAGAACAGCTTCAACGCCTGCGGGTCGCCACCGAACTTCTCGTTGATGGTGACCGGCTGCCCATTGGTGATCAACAGCGCCGTACCGCGGGTCACACTCATCATGCCGAGCGTAACGATAAATGAAGGCAATTGTCCATAAGTGGAGAACCAGCCGTTGATCAGGCCGACGCATACGCCGATAGCCAGACCCGCCAGGATGGCCAGCCACAGATTCCAGCGTTGGAGCAGCAGAATGCCGGTCATCAGGCCCGCCAGGGCATAAGTAGCACCGATGGACAGGTCTATTTCACGCGAGATGAGAACGAAGCTCATCCCCACCGCCATGATGCCGATGAGCGAGACCTGCCTGCCCACATTGAGCAAGTTCCGCGCGTTCAGGAAGGCCGGGGTAGCGAACGTCAGGAAGAGGGCCATCAGGAGAAGGGCCACAAACACGCCCATCTCGCGGGCCGACAGGAACTGGCGGACCCTGCCTCCCAGTCCGCCATGCGTCGAATAACGTTCCCTCACAGAAATCGTTTTTGACACGGGCTGACCACTCCTTCGTCTCCAGAAGATTCTGTTTTCGTCTCAGATGGATAGGGCGAACGGCTCAATACGGCCTGCCCGATATTAAGCTGTATCCGACGCCGACAGCAAGACATAGCCGGTGGCGTCGGCGGTGTAATCGCCGCGCCGCAGCACCGCCGACAAACGGTAACGGTCGCCCTTGATCCAAAGGTCTGACAGCTCAATTGGCGTGTCATCGCGCAGGTAAGCGATCTGCTCCATGTACATAATCGGGCTGCACGCCTCAATATCCAACAGTTGCGCCACTGTCTGGTCGGCGATGCGGGCTTCGAAAGAGCGGCGGCCCCAGCTAATCTCCAGGCCGAATCGCCCTTCAAGCACTTCGAATAGACGGTATCGGGTAAAATCGGTCGTCTCAATGCCGGCGCAACGTTTGTGGACGACGTAATTATGCAACAGCACGACGGGTTGCCCACCGATGGACCGGATGCGTTTGAGGAAAAAGACCTGCTCGCCCGGCTCGATGGAAAGCAGAGAGGCCACCCGCCGATCAGGCTGGATCAGCGATTGATCCAACACCCGCGTCTCAAAGGCAATGCCCTTGCGCATAAGGTCTTCGGAAAACGTGACCAATTGCGCGGCCAGAGGCTGCTCCAGCGCATTGCCCGTGACGAACGTACCCAACCCATGGCTGCGCACCAACAGGCCTTCAGCGATGAGCTCAGAGATCGCCTTGCGCACTGTGCCACGACTCACATCCAGTTGGGCGGCAATGTCATCTTCTGACTGCAACTTGTGGTGTTCGGCCCAGGCTCCGCTCTGGATTTGCTGGCGCATCCATTCTTTGATCTGGACATAGATGGGTACCGGGCCGGTCCTCGTCAATTCTGGCATCATAGGCAACTCTCAAATGTTCGAGTTCAGCAATCAAGTGGGGCAAGACCTATAGCAACAACTATAGTCGTCTATAGACGTATATATTATAGCAGGAAAAGAGCCTCTTGTCAAGAGGAAATTGACTGAATTCTCACCCAACCAGGCGACGGGGCGTAATGTCCCCATGGCGCAGCAGGCGCCATGAGGACGTTGCGAAGAGGCTTTCGACGACTTAATTCGCTATTTGACTGTCACAGTCACTTCAAAGGTCTCTGCCGGTTCCTGGTCTTTTTCCCAGGGTCGGTGATAGACCAGCTTGAGGTCAGTTGTCCCCACGCCGACGGCGCGGAACTTCAGTGTCATCAGGCCGCCCGCGCCGATGGCGTCGCTCTCAGCCCTGTAATCCGGTTCACCCTCCAGCTTAATAATCTGTGCATCACCCGCAGCCACCTCCCAAGTATAGCCGGTGGTGGGGTTGGCCTCGAGGGCAATCGCCAGCATCTGTCCCTGTGCCAGTTCGACCGCCTTACCGTCATCATCTTGAGTCAGCGTCACGGCCGACGGAGTCGCCGAGCTGCCGGCCCGATACGCGACCAGCCTGAGGTCCATCGCCGCTGGAGAACCGTGGTGATTGTAGCTGTACTGCGTGAAGCCAAGTCCCGGCACAAAGCTCACCTGCTGATCGTCGGACAGGGTGATGAAAGACAGCTCATACTGAAGCAGGTCGGCGCCGGCTTCTACGCCTGCAATGCCTTCCAGCGAGGCCGGGCCCTGACCCGTTACGTTCCAATAGTACATGCCATCCTGGCGAGTTACCTGAAATGTCTCGCCAAAGATCTTGCCCGGCGCGAGAGGCAGGTCAAGAAACAGGTCAGTATCCCGCACCAAATCGGTCAGCACGTCATCCTGGTCCTGCAACCGCTTCAGTGCATCTTGCGCCCGCTCCTCCATCAGCAGATAGTACTGGTCCTCACCGACCCGCACGATGAGGTAGTCGCCCGGTTGGGTCTTGCCCTCCTCGTAAAAGGTCAGGTCCAACGGATGGCCTTTGACCACCGCCGCCAGCACGTGCTGCCGCTGGACCGTCTCAGTAATTTCCATGTCCCAGGTCACGACCTTTTCCATTGCATCGTCAGAGCCTTCAGGAACCCACTCGACCGGACCTTCGAACGTCCAGGCTGTCCCCTTCTCCAGCGGGAAGCCCTGCCCGGCGGGCCCGGCAGCCAACGCCGGCGCTGTCATCATCACCATCAACACCATCGCCACCAAAATCGCCTTACCCCATTGCATTTTCACTCTCCTTTCTCGCACCTGAGCGGCCCTTGAGTGCGTCCCTTTACTTTATGTGGCCGGTTTGCCCCCGCGCGGGCCACGCGGCGTAGGCAAGTATTCCACCGACGGCAGCCGACGCACAGGCTGCGGATACAGGCTCATAAGCTGTAAGACGTGGGGCGGCATGTCGCAACTGACTCTCAAGCCGAGTTGGGCAGCCATCTCGTAGGAAATGGGATAATCGTGCGTCCACTTTCCGGTCGACAATAGAGCGGCCAACTCGTCCGCCTTTTCCCGGGATACGCTCCTCGTCAGCAGCTCGCTCACGCTTTCTCGAAGCTGGTCAACCGCTTTCTGGGCCACGTCAGCCAGTATCAGCGTTTCGTCGTCAATCTCGCTCACCGGCTTCTGAGCGACGACTTTCAGCAGGGAAGCCGCCGGGTATTGGCCCAGTTGCGGGTCAACCGGGCCCAGAATGGCGTGCGGCGACATCACAATCTCGTCCGCCGCCAGCGCGATCAGCGTGCCGCCAGACATGGCATAGTGGGGCACGAACACCGTCACTTTGCCTTTGTGCTTCCACACCGCCCTGGCGATTTGCAGCGACGCCAGGACGAGCCCGCCGGGAGTGTGCAAAATAATGTCGAGCGGCGTTTCCGGGTCGGTCAGCTCGCAGGCGCGCATGATCTCCTCTGCGTCGTTGACGTCAATGTAGCGCATGATGGGGAAACCCAGCAGGCTCATCGTCTCTTGACGGTGCACCAGCAAGATGACGCGCGAGCCCCGTTCCTGCTCGATCTTGGCGATGAGCCGCTGCCGCGAGCTCTCCAGCAACCGTTGTTTGATGGTGGGTTGCAGCGTAACCAGGATGAAAAACAACCAGAACAGCTCACCTATGCCCATATTCCGTCAGTGCCTCCGGGGCATCCAGGCGCCTTCAATGCCATACTCGTCCTGTTGCAGCGGCCGGGGAGGCTTGCGCTGCGGCAGCAAGAAAATCCGATGCAACGCCACGCCAGCGACGAACCCGCCGACATGCGCCCACCAGGCCACGCCGCCCACCTGCTGCGAACTGAGCCCGGCCAGCGCCCCACCCCAAAGCTGCGTCAGGAACCAGATGAACAAGTAAATCACCGCCGGTATTTCCAGAAAGAACGGCCAGAAGAAAATCGGGAACAGAGTGATGACCCGAGCGGATGGAAACAAAATGAAATACGCCCCCAACACCCCGGCAATCGCGCCAGATGCGCCTACCGCCGGCACGGTGGAGAAGGGATTGGTCAACGAATGAACGAGGCCCGCCGCCAGGCCACAGAGCAAGTAGAACACCAGGAAGGGAATGTGGCCCATGCGGTCCTCGACATTGTCGCCGAAGATAAACAGAATCCACATGTTGCCGATGATATGTGCCCACCCGCTGTGCAGAAACATACTGGTCAGAAACGGCCAATAATTATCAACCGGCAGGCCGACCCATACAGCCCAATCGGGATGGGTGTATCGGGCAGGCACCAGGCCAAACAGGTAGAAGAACGCCTGCGCGGCCCGCGGGCCCAAGCGCAGCTCGTATAGAAAGACGAGCACGTTCGCGCCAATGATCAGCCAGGTGATCACCGGCGCCCGTCGGCTGGGGACTGTGTCAAAAAGTGGAATCATCGCTGTTGCTCACTGGTTACCAGATATTTCTAAGCCTGGACCTACCTTGGCCGCGGCCTCACCCCATCTTCACTATCTCATTGTATCACAACAATCGGCCTAAGCCAAATGCGCTATCCCCGCCAGCATGCGCCCAGGATTTGAGGCGAGTGTAGCCGTAGCCGCCGCAGGTCGGGTATGGAAAACCCGACCTATGGCTGGCCGTCATTCTGAGCTCTCCCACGGCGCGTGGCGTGCCGCCCATTGGGGCGAGAAACACCGCCTGCTCCCGTCATGCTGAGCCGAAGGCGAAGCATTTCGCGCTGGCAGACGTTGAGATGCTTCGCCGCGCTCAGCATGACGCGATTGAGGCTTCTGCTAACTCGCCCAAAATTCTGGACGCACCCCCTTGGCGTTGCATTATTTGACAGTCGCCTGTACGCCATGATATACTCGATCAACGACAGTCAGCATCTGCTTCCCGTGCGTTGATTCTAAAGTCGGCAGATGCATCTTTTGGGGGCTTTGGCGCAAGGACGGTTTCACACCAGAGGACTTCATGCGGATGGTGAAAGCTCTGCTGAAGCATAAAGCAAAAGGCGTAGGGTGAGGGAGAATATGCATGTTTTTGAGAAAACTCTAAGCGTTTGCGCTGAAGATATTGAGTTTGAGCTCAGAGGATATGCCCTTGTTCCCTGGTCAGATTTTCTCCTCAATCCGCGCCGTTTGCATTGAAGGCCAAGTTTATTGTGGATAGGAATGGTCATATCTTGCCTTACGTACATTTTGAAGGTGGCAAGATGGTTTTGGGGGAAGAAGCGTTAAGTGTTTTGAGAGAATTAAGGAATGCAAAGAACTGATCAGTACAAAGTGCCTCCCTCAGGACAAGCCAGAGAGAGGTTGAGAGAAAAAGGACAATTTTGGACACCTGACTGGATTGCTCAGCCAATGGTGGAATACGTGCTGGAGGGCCAGGGCGGCGTTCTGTTTGATCCAGCAGTCGGCACGGGAGCGTTCTTCCGTGCAGCTAAGGTTTTGGCAATGGAACGCGGACTTTGTGTTTCTCTTAGAGGGATGGAGATTGACCCCACTGTGTTAAAGCAAGCTCTGGCGCATGGTTTAGAGGAAGCTGATCTGACGGGTGTGGTTCTAGGCGACTTTATCCTTCATGCGCCGAACACCAGATTCCCTGCCATCGTTGCCAATCCTCCGTACATCAGGCACCATCGGCTTACTCAAGATAAAAAGGAACAACTGCGGAGGCTGAGCTTCCAAACTACGGGCAAAATCTTGGACGGCCGAACCGGCTTGCATGTTTATTTTCTGATTCGAGCCTTATCACTACTGGAAGAAAATGGGCGATTGGCGTTTATAATGCCTGCTGACACGTGCGAAGGCAAGTTTGCAAATGATTTATGGTCTTGGATATCAGTCAATTTTGCTTTGGATGCAGTTGTCACCTTTACGCCAGAGGCATCGCCTTTCCCTGGAGTGGATACGAACCCGCTGATCTTCTTCATCCGTAAATCAGCTCCAAGAGAAAAATTCTTATGGGTTAGATGCCAGCGGCCTGGAACTGATGCGATAAAAACTTGGGTTCGTTCTGGGTTTAGTTGTGTCTTGGAATCAGACCTGACTGTTACTGAACGAAAGTTGGACGAGGGCCTAGTCACCGGACTCTCGCGCGAGCCGATATTGAATGGTGCCAGCAAATATGTGCTTGGCGACTTTGTCCAAGTTGTTCGTGGCATTGCGACTGGCGCCAATGAGTTCTTTTTCATGACAGTCGAGAGAGCAAAGAGACTTGGCATCCCCGAGGAAGACTTCGTCAAAGCCATTGGCCGAACGAGAGATACGCCTGGAGAAGAGATTACCAGGGAAACTATGGCCAATCTTGAAGCAAGAGGGAGACCAACTCTGCTGTTATCACTCAATGATGGTGACATGGAGCGCTATCCTGAATCAATTAGACAATACCTGAGTGAAGGCGAGAGGTTAGGTTTGCCCAAGCGACCTTTGATCTCTCAACGCAAACCATGGTACAGGATGGAATTTCGAGTCCCTCCGCCGTTCTTGTTCGCATATTTGGGGCGACGTCATTCAAGGTTTATCCGAAACACCGCCGGAGTCGTCCCACTGACGGGTTTTTTGTGCATCTATTCCAAAAGCAATGACAAAGCATATCTTGATCGGCTTTGGAAGATCCTGAACCATCCGGAAACAATTGCGAATCTGCCGAGAGTGGGAAAGAGCTACGGAGATGGTGCACTGAAGGTGGAACCGCGCCTCTTGGAAAGGTTGCCTATTCCTGATAAAGTCATTGAGCAAGTCGGTCTGCCAGTGCAGATGCGCCTATTTGAACAGGAAGAATCGTACATAGCTGGACAGGACTCGTGTCGCGCAGCTACATGATAGGCCAGGAGGGTGGTGCGATGTGGCGCTGGACTGTTTGTGTCGTTGCAGCGATGGTGTTGTGTGCGTGTCAGCCGGGCGCCCGGCCTGAAACGTCTCCGCCCCTGACTTCTCCACCGCCAGAAGTGGCGAGCTCCCTCAGCCCGACCATTTCAGGGACGGTAGAACGCCAGATCGAAACCCCGGCGCAGCCAGAACCATTGGCGACTCAGGTAAAGGAGGAAACGATGGGCTTGAAATTGACCAGCAGCGCGTTTGCTGAAGGTGATGCCATTCCCAGGCAGTACACTTGTGATGGGCAGGACATCTCGCCGCCGCTGTCGTGGACAGGCGCGCCAGCCGGAACCAAGAGCTTTGTCCTGATTTGCGACGACCCCGACGCGCCGGTGGGGGTGTGGGACCATTGGATTTGCTTCAACCTGCCGCCCAGCCTCACCGGCCTGCCGCAGGCCGTACCACGCACCGAGGCTCTGCCCGACGGTGGGCTGCACGGGCGCAACAGTTGGGGCAAACTCGGCTATGGCGGCCCATGCCCACCTGGCGGCGTGCATCGCTATTTCTTCAAACTCTACGCGCTCGATACCGAACTCAGCCTGAAGGCCGGCGCGAGCAAGAAAGACGTTGAGAAGGCGATGCAGGGCCACATCCTGGCCGAAGCTCAGTTGATGGGCCGTTACAAGCGGTCCTAGCCCGGCCTAGAACTGCCGTTGCATTGACGCAGCGTAACCGGTCAGTTCGACGTAGCCGCTGCCCTGCACGGACTGGCCGGCACGTTCGCCCTCAATGCCGACCGCCCCTTCCCAGTAGGTGTAGGAGACGTTTAGCTCCTGGTCGCGCAAATAGGGCCTGATGCGCAGGCTCAGGTCAAGCTGGGGCACGTCCAGCGTCCAACCGGACGGATAAACGGCCTCCGAGCGCGGGCTGCGCCACGTATCTGTGACCGCCAGCACAAAATCCTCCCGCGCCAGGCGCGTCGGCCGGCCGTCCGGCGCGACGAACGTCCCGCTGGAAAAGGGGTCTACGCTGCCATCGGCCCGGCGGATGTGGAAGACCATCAGCTCGCTCGTGTCGCTGAGCTGCAGGGCGAACCAGTCCCAGCCGATTTGTTCGGGCGACAGGGCACTGGTGCTGAATTCATGGTCCATCCAGCCCAGGCCAGTCACCTGAAAACTGCCCTCTTCGGTTGTCACCGCGCCCGATATGGCCAGCCGGGTCAGGCTGTAGTACATCGAGGCGTTGCCCGGGTCGGGGCCTTTCTGGCTGTAGCCATCCAGCCCCTGCAGCACCGGCCCTTTAGCGTCGGCCAGGTGCAGGTCTATCGCGATGGTCCCCTGGCGCGCCTGTAGCCGCGTTGCCCCGTCTGTGGTCTCTTGGGCGTGCCAGTCTTCCAGCCAGACCCGGTAGGGTTGGCTTTGCGCGCCGGCCAGGTCAACCGCCCCGCGCGCAAACCGCTCGAAAGCGTGGTAGCGTTCGGCCCTCACGTCGGTCAGAGCGAAATGGGCCAGGTAGATTTGGTCGGCGGCCCAGCGCGAGGCGCGCGAGGTGCGTTCTGCGGCCGGCAGCAGCGCACGGCGGAAGAAAGTCAACTGATAGCCAAAGTGCCGTTGGCTGGGGGATAAGGCTTTCAGGTTGCCGGTATAGTACCACCACTCGGTCTGGTAGTCGAGGTGGGGGCCGTGGTCCTCGGGAAAAGACAGCCTCTGCCCCGGCTGAACGCGGGCGAAGCCGCTGGCTGTCTCGCCCGACAGGCCAGGCAACTGCGAGGCGGTCGGGGTCGCTGGCGGTTTCGCCAGGTAAATCCCCAGTGCCACGGCTAAGCCGAGCAGGAACAGGCCGCTCACCAGGCCAATGCGTCGCTTCATTCGCGCCTCAATGCTTCAATGGGGGACATTTTCCCCAGGCGGAAGGCCGGGTAGAGCCCGGCCAGCAGCGCTGCTGTCGTGGCAATCAGCAAGGCGTTGACGAAGGGCCAGCCGCTCACCTGCATTTGCAGCGTCCAACCGAACGACCGTCGGTTGATGATGTAGATCAAAATGACCGACAGGGCCAGGCCGGTGGGCATGGACAGGAAGCCGGCGACCACGCCCATCAGGCCAGTCTCCAGCAACAACAACCGCCAGAGCTGTTGGGCAGTCAGGCCGACAGCGCGCAGCACGCCAAACTCGCGCTGTTTGTCCAACTGGACGGCCAGCATGGCGTTTAGCACGCCGATAAACGCCACCACAGTCGCCAACAGTTGCAGCGCGCCGGTGATGGCAAAGGTGCGGTCAAAGATGACCATGACATCCTGGCGCAGCACGCGGTTGGGGCGGATGAAGACGCTCTGTATCGGCGCGAGGGCTTCCTCCAGGCTGCGGGCCGTCTCGTCGGCGTTCGCTTTGGAGCTGAGGCGCAGGGACAGGGCGGTGACAGCCTCGTCGCCCCACCAGCGACGATAGGTCTCCGCCGACATGGACACGGCCCCCTGGCTGGAAGTGTAGTCGTAATAGACGCCCACGACGGGAAACGTGTGGAGGCCCTGTGTTGTTGCCAGCGTGATTGAGCCGCCGTGTCGCGGGATGTCCAGCCGATTGGCGAGCGGTTCGCTGATGATGACTTTGTCATCCAACATCGCCGCCCAAATCCGTTCGGGCGGCAGATCGGCGGAGACGTAGATGCGTTCACTGCCGTAGTTGGGGTTATCAACGGCGGCTACGCTGATCGGGCCTTCGGGCGAGTCCACCACCGCCGCGCGCAGCGTGTCCACTCGCTCGACGCCCGGCCAGCGGCGGATGGCTGCGACGAGCGCAGGGTCGAGCGGCGTCGCCGTCTGGGCTGCTGGCGTGGTATAGGCCGCGATGTAAATGTCGCCGTGCAGGGTCTGGGCCAGCCATTCGACCACCGTGTTTCGGAAGCTGCCGATCATCACACTCACGCCGATAGTCACCGACACCGCCACCATGAGCGCGGCAATGGCGACCGATGTCCGGCTCAACGAGCTGCTTACGCCGCGCGGCCCCATGCGGCCCAATGCGCCGGCCAGGCGACCGAAAACCGGCGCCAGGGCTTTCATCAGGATCACGGTGGCCGCAGGCGTCAACATGGCCGCCCCGAGGATCACACAGAACGTCCCCACGAAACTGACTGTCAGGTCGCGCGTCGGCGCCAGGAGAATGGCTGCCCCGATGATGAGGGCCAAAATGCCCCCACCCGCGGCGGTCAGGACTGCGGAGCGTGCCTTGCCTTCCAGACCGGAGCGAGACAGCGCGGTCGTGGGCGGAACCGACGCCGCTTCCCAGGCTGGCGGTGCAGCCGCCAAAGCGGCGGCGAGGATGCCCAGCAACCCGCCCTTGACCAGCGGCGTCAGCGGGATACCGACGTTGGTCACCGTGGAGGCGAAGTACAGGTCGTTGATGGTCTGGCTGACCATTTGTACCGCGCCCCGTCCCATCACAATCCCCAGGCCGACGCCCAGAACCGAACCGACTACGCCGACCAACGCCGCCTCGCCGATGACCAGCACGAATACCTCTGCCCTGGTCACCCCCAAACAACGCAGCGTCCCGAAAAGCGGGCGGCGTTTGACCACCGAGAAAGTGATGCTGTTGTAGATCAGGAACATACCGACCACCAGGGCCAGCAGGCTCAGGGCCGTCAGGTTGATGCGGAAGGCGGACGTCATCTGCTCCAGGGCGTTGCTGCGGCTTTCTGTCGGGATGAGGCTGACGCCGGGGGGCAACTGCTGCCGGATGGCCTGCGCCTCGTCCTCGCGGTGAGTGGGCAGAATCAAGTCAATGCGGTCCAAACGGCCGATCCGCCCGGTCAGTTCTTGCGCCGTGGCGATGTCGGCCAGGATCAGGCCATCCAGAGCACGGCGGCTCAGATTGTCCGGCGGAGCGACCAGGCCGGCGATGAACCCCGAACGCGGATACCCGCCAACGGTCACGGTGATGGCCTGGCCCACCTGAAGGTCATAGCGGGCGGCCAGGTCGGTGGAGAGCACCAGCTCGCCGGGTTTGGTCAGCAAAGCGATGACCACATCGGGGTCGGGCTGCGCGTTTGGTCGCCGTGCGTCGGTCAGATAGCTGCGAAAGGGCGGTTCGGCGAAGAGGTCAACGCCCATCAACTGGAGCAGGCGGTTGCCTATCTGTGGGGATGTGACATAATCCAGGACGATGGGGGC
>Ga0129299_1002695_pt1 | contig 11715 bp, 10 predicted proteins | sample ConPoolayeCmetaG_FD_94477 | JGI IMG/M metagenome (GOLD analysis project Ga0129299, IMG submission 94477) | Hot spring microbial mat communities from California, USA to study Microbial Dark Matter (Phase II) - Cone Pool mat layer C metaG ... | reverse complement strand
CGCGCGCAGCAGGGGAGAAAAGCTCCTCTCGTTCAAAACCCTGGTCAGCGGCGGATTGCTGGCGTCGGCCGTCGTCGGCCTGGCCTACCTCTCCCTGCCCGATCCCCTGCCGGCGCTGACCAACCTCTCCCAGCGCTCCAGCTTGTTCACTCACTCGCTGCCCACGATCATCATCCTCTTGCTGCGCATGGCTGGCTGGGAAACGGAAGTAGCCCAACAAGCCGTCCGGGTGGCTGCCCTGGCATCCCTGGGCGGCTGCTACAACTATCTACTGCTGAACACGTGGGTCAGGCCGGCGCGCGCGCTGCAAAACGCTTACCTTTTCGTGCTTTTCCTCTTGCTCTTTACCACGCCCTGGTTTCAACCGTGGTACGTCACCTGGCTGGTGGCGTTGGCAGCGCTGCGGCCCACCCCCTCGGCGCCGGGGCAGGCCGGCCTGTTCAGCCTGACCGTGATGGCCTCTTACGTCGTCTATGGCTTTGTCTGGTTCTGGATCCCCCACATCGCCAACTGGGAAAACACCCTGGGCATCAATCTGATGGCCGTGAGCACAACCTTTCTGCTGCCGTGGGCCTATAGCGCCTGGCTGCTGTGGAAACCGCGCTTCCTTCGCTTCCGTGTAATCTGTGGCAGGTAATCACAGATCAAACCGGATTTCGGTTGCACCAACAACAAAAGTGGTGTACTATCAAAGCAGCATGAGCGAGCAGGCTGCTCTCATTCGCGCTCTCCTGGCGGCGGAGATGGAACGGCTGCGGGAAGCGATGCGCCCCGTCGAGCTGAACGACGGCGACATCCTTTTCCACCGTGGCGACCCTGGCGACGCGTTCTACATCATCCAGAGCGGGCAGGTGCGTATTTTCACCTGCGACGAGGCAGAGCGCGAAATCACGCTCGCCCGGCTGGGCCCCGGCGAAGCCTTCGGCGAACTGGCCCTGCTCGACGACAACCCTCGCTCCGCCAGCGTCTCGGCCATCGGCCCGGTCACCCTCATGCGCCTCAGCCGCGACGATTTCCGCGCACGGGTGCACGCCTCTCCTGCCCTGACCCAGGCCCTCCTTCAACTGTTGAGCGAGCGCGCCCGCAGCCTGACCGAGTACATCGAGCAACTGGGGCAGTGGGCGCGCATGGTCGCCGAGGGCAAATACAAACAGGTCCTGCAAAGCATCCAACAGGTCCAGGACAGCAGCGACCGCACGCTGGCCGCCGTCGCCGAGTCGGTCAAGAGCATGGTCAGGGCCATTCAGGAGCGCGAGGACAAACTGCGCCAGGAGGCCGCCAGACTGCGCATCCAGATCGACGAAGACAGACGCAGGCGCCAGGTCGAGTCCATCACCGAAAGCTCCTATTTCCAGCAGCTCTCCCAGCAGGCCCGCGACCTGCGCAAGCAGTGAGCGCGGCAGGGAAACTATATTTGCGTCGAGGCGAAAACTGGTGTACCATTACAGGCAGGGACCTGGTCGATGACGCTGAGCAAGATTCTCTTATCCAAAGAAATGGCTCTGCTGGATGCACTGATGCGGACTGTGCACCTGGAAGACGGTCAGGTCCTGTTCCACAAAGGAGAGCGGGGCGATGCGCTGTACGTCATCGAAACAGGCCAGGTGCGCATTTTCACCCTCGATGAGAAGGGGCAGGAGATCACCCTCAACATCCTCGGTCCCGGTGACACCTTTGGCGAGATGGCGCTGGTCGACGAGCAGCCCCGCGCTGCCAGCGCCGCCGCGGTCGGCCCCACCACCCTGCGCCGCCTCAGCCGCGAGGATTTCCTGGCCAAGCTGCACACCTCGCCCGGCCTGGTCCGCGAGATCGTCGAGCTGCTCAGCGATCGCGTCCGCGACCTGACCGACTATATCGAGCGTATGGGCCAGTGGGCGCGGCTGGTGGCCCAGGGGCGCTACAGCCGCGTCGTGCGCCTCATCGAAGAGAGCTCCAACTCTGCCGACGGTTCTCTGGTCGCCGTTGCAGCGGCCATGCGCGAGATGGTCAAGGCCATCCAGACACGCGAAGAATCGCTGCGCCGGGAGGCGACCCAACTGCGCATCCAGATCGACGAAGCTGGACGTCAGCAACGGGTGACCGAGATCGTCGAGAGCGAGTATTTTCAGAGTCTGGCCCAGCAGGCCCAAAACCTGCGCCGGGCATCCAACCGATCATGACAGACCAGATCTCGCCGATCCGCTCTCTGCTGTTCGAAGAGGTCTCCTCCATGGGAGAGGCCATGGAAACCATCCGCCTGGAGGACGGCGAGATCCTCTTCCAGCGCGGCGAGCGGGGCGATGCCTTTTACATCATCGAATCGGGCCAGGTGCGCATCTTTACCTACGACGAGGAAGGGCGCGAGCTGACGCTCAACACCCTGCAACCCGGCGAAGCCTTCGGCGAACTGGCGCTGGTCGATGACCGCCCGCGCTCGGCCAGTGCCGCCGCCGTCGGCCCCACCACCCTGCGCCGCCTCAGCCGCGAGCGCTTCCTGGCCCGCGTCCACCAGTCCCCCGCACTCTCGCAGGCCATCATCCAGCTCCTCAGCGACCGCGCCCGGCATATGATCAACTATGTCGAATGGCTGGGCCAGTGGACCCACCTGGTCGCCGAGGGCAGCTATGAGCAGGCCATGCAAAGCCTGCAAGCAAACGTCGACTTGCAGGACGACGCGCTGATGGCCGTCGCCGACGCCGTCAAGAGCATGGTGCGCGTCGTCCAGGAGCGCGAGGAACAGCTCAAGCAACAAGTCGCCCAGTTGCGCATCCAGATCGACGAGAGCAAACGCGAGCGCCATGTGGCGGAAATCGTCGAGACGGACTATTTCCAGGACCTGATCGTCCAGGCGCAAAAGCTCCGCAAACAGACTCAAAAAGCAACCCGGAAAACCAGACCTATCGCAAGAAAGGAGAATAGCATGAGTAAAATCGTATCCATCCATTCCTTCCGCGGCGGCACGGGCAAGTCCAACATCAGCGCCAATGTCTCCGCTCAACTTGCCGCCCGCGGGAAGCGCGTCGGCGTGATCGATACCGACATTCAATCGCCTGGTATCCACGTCCTCTTTGGTATGGACGAGGAAATGATCCAAAAGTCGCTCAACGACTATTTGTGGGGCCGCTGCGAGATCCAGGACACGGCCTATGACGTGACAGGGCGCTTCCAGACTGGCGAGATCACCGTCAAGCCAGGCAACCTGTACCTGATCCCCTCCAGCCTCCGCGCGGGCGAGATCGCGCGCGTCCTGCGCGAGGGCTACGACGTCGGCATGCTCAACGAGGGTTTTCAGGCGCTCATCGAAAAACTCAATCTGGATTACCTGGTCATTGATACCCACCCCGGCCTGAACGAGGAGACCCTGCTCTCCATCGCCATTTCGGACATCCTGATCATCATTATGCGGCCCGACCAGCAGGACTTTCAGGGCACCGCCGTCACGGTGGACGTGGCCCGCAAACTCGACGTGCCGGCGCTCTTCCTGGTCATCAACAAAGCCCTCTCCTCCTACGACTTTGATGACCTGCGTGAGCAGGCCCAACACACCTACAACAGCGAGGTCGTTGCCATCATCCCCCTCTCCGAAGATGTCGCCCGCATGCAGTCGGCGGACATTTTCTCCCTGCGCTACCCGGACCATCCCGTCTCTGCAGCGATCCGGAACATTGTCACCGCGATCGAAGGGATCTAATCCCATGATCTGCTACGAGTGCGGAGAGCCAGCCGTCGGCGTGTGCAAGTTCTGCGGTCGTGGGGTCTGCAAAGAGCATCACTCGACCACACTTCCGACCATATTGGCAATGTACCTCGGCGGTAACCAGACTCCCAAAGCCATTGTCGTCTCGAACGTCCTCTGGTGCGGCCAGTGTCAACCACAGCCGGAACCCGTCGAGATGCCAGAGTTCTATTAGGAGGGGCAACATGGGCATCTTCGACGCGATTGGGAAAAAAGTTGAGGCCCGCCAACAAGGCATCAAGGTATCGGACCTGCTCGCCCTGCCCCGAACACACCGCACTTTGATGAACCGCATCATCCGCGAAAAAGAGATTACCCTGGAACAGGCTGTCGAATTTCTCCAGGAGACGCCCGAAACGGTCAGCGAGATTCTCGGCTCGCTGGTCGAAAACGGTTATCTCAAGTGTGTGGAGCGGCAAGGAGAGTCGGTTTACACCGTTTACTACGGCCGGACGAACCCGAAAGACATACCGGGAAGCCTCTGGGCCGCTTTGGGGGAGAAGCTGGAGGATTGAAAGAGGGGCCACGCGCTACCTGGCCTGACCTGCTGCGCCGCCTGGCCCCTCTGCTCCCGCCCTCTCTGTTCGAGCGCCTGCGCGCTTTCCCTGCGCTGGAAGCGATCCCCGCTGAGAGAGAGCGGTCTCTGGTTACATCCGCCCAGGAGGCCATCTCGGCGCTCGACTCCCTCTATCACACGCTGACCACCTACCTTCCCCGCTACCTGCTCGAACTCTCTCCTCAGCCGGGCGAGCCACGCGGCGAGCTGCTGGAAGGCTCCTTTATCTTTGCCGATGTCACCGGCTTCACCGCCCTCACCGGCGAGATGTCGCGGCACGGCACCGCTGGCCGCGAAGAGATGAACCGGCTGATGGGCAACCTGCTGGCCGCCATACTGGACCCTCTACTGACCTCCGGCGGCGACCTGCTCACCTTTGCCGGCGACGCAGTACTTGCCTATTTCCCCGCCCAGCCTGACGGGGAAGATGCCCGCTGGGCCACGCGCACCGCCTTGCGCCTGGTCGAAGCGGTCAGGCCCTTCGCGCGCATGGAGACCCCCTACGGCACATTCTCGCTGACCATGAGCGCTGGCGTCGAGCGGGGACGCGCCCTTGCCGCCGTCATCGGTTCGCGCAAGCGCATGGAACTGCTCATCAGCGGCGGCCCCGTCCAGGGCTCGATGCAGGCAGAGGGCGCTGCCGAGCCCGGCCAGGTCAGCATCGGCCCCCATATCCTGCCCCTCGTCGAAAGAGACTTTACCCTGCAGGGGAACGTTGTCACGGGCATCCGCAGCGGCGAACTGACCGATTACGAAGCCGTGCCGCCAGCCCGCCGCCGTCGCCGCCTGGCCGCCCTGCTCAGCCGCCGCATCCCTGACCTGGTTGACAGCCTGGAGCAGGCGCTGGAGCAGGTCGAAGCGATCGCCCCGTTCATCCCTTCCGTCCTGCTCCAGCAGATCGTCCGCGGCGAGGACTTTCGCCGCCACCCACCCGTAGCCACTCAGTTTGTCAACATCCTCGGCCTGGAAGAACTGGCGCTGGGCGAGGCCGGACCCGAGGTCGCCACCCAGGCCCTGCAGCGCTACTTTGTCCGCGCCCAGGAGATCGTCTCCGACCGCGAGGGCATCATCAGCCAGGTCGATCCCTACGCCAGGGGCTTTACCCTGCTGAACGCCTTTGGCGCGCCGACACCGCACGAGGGCGTTCCCCGCCTGGCCGCCTCCGCCGCCCTGGAGCTAAAACGCGCGCTGGAGCAGATCAACCAGGAAATGGGCCTCGACTCGCCGCTGGCCCTGCGCATCGGCATGACCTACGACCGCATCTTTACCGGCGAGATCGGCTACCCGCAGCGGCGCGAATACGTCGTCGCCGGCCCCGCCGTCAACCTGGCCGCCCGCCTGATGAGCAAGGCCGAGATGGGGCAGATCGTGCTCGACCCTTTGGCCTGGGAAGCGGTCGAAGACGACTTCCAGGCCATCCCCCTGCCGCCCATCCCGCTCAAGGGCATCGCCGAGCCGGTGCCGCGCTTCAACCTGACCGGCCTCAAGCGCGGCCGTGGCGTTCACATCGCCGATTACCCGTTGATCGGCCGCCAGCGGGAGCAGGCCATCTTGTCGATCATGCTCGACGAGGCCCAGGCTGGCCGCGGCGGCGCGCTGGCCCTCGTCGGCGACGCCGGGCTGGGCAAAAACCACCTGGCCGCTGTCATCGCCAACTCGGCCGCCCACCGCGGCTTTGCCATCCTGACTGGCCGCTGCCAGGTCTTTGCCCAGACACTGCCCTACGCCCCCTGGGCCGACCTGGTGGCCGAGTGGTTCGGGCTGGACGACGAAGCCTCCACTGCCGGGCGCCGCCAAAAGCTACGCCAGCAGCTTGCCAGCTTTGAGATGGCCCCCTACCTGCCAGCTTTCACCGACCTGTTGGGGCTCCCTGCCGAACGCCTGACCGCGCGCGCCGCCGAGCCAGCCGCTGTTGGGCGCAGCGGGCTTTTCGCTGCCCTGCAGCGCGAAGCAGAAGCGCAGAAAAGCAGCGTGCAGGATCTGGCTGCCCTGCTCAGCGAGCGCGCCGCCAAAGCAGGGCCCGGCCGCGCCGAGGAAAAAGCGCCATCGATCTGGGACACGCTACGCGAACGATCGTCCATCCCCACCGCCTTGCCCAGGCTGCTGATCACCCAGGCCCTCCGCCAGCCGACACTGGTGATGATCGAAGACATCCAGTGGATGGACGCCGATTCCTGGCGCGTCCTGCAGGCCATTGCCAGCGCTGCCCGCAGCCACCCTCTCTTCCTGCTCCTCACTGCCCGCCCCGGCATCGAGTGGCAAGGCGACCAGCTCGTGCTCGGCGCGCTCTCTGCGCCCGACACCGAGGCCCTGGGCGCTCTCATCCTGCACGCCCAGCGGCTGGAGCCAGCGCTCGCCGAATGGCTGATGGCACGCTCGGCGGGCAATCCGCTCTTTGTGACCACCTACTGCCGGGCGCTGCGAGAGGCCAACGCCGTCCTTGTCGATCCCGATGACGGCACCGCCCGCTGGAGCGGTCCACCGCCGCCCCTGCCGCTCTCGCTCCAGGAACTGCTGCTGGCCGAGGTCGGCAGCCTGGAGCCCACCGCGCGCGCGGTGATCGGGCGGGCCGCCGTGATCGGGCCAGCTTTCCCGACCAGCCTGCTGACCCATCTCACCCGCGACCTGTTGCCGCCGGTCAAGCTGGGCGAAACGCTCGATCAGATGGCCCGCCGTTCGATCATCGCGCCGCCGCCGCCGGCGCCCGTCCACACCTTCAGCAGCCAATCGCTCCACGACGCCATCTATGCCACGCTCTCCCACGCCTTCTGTCGAGAGTGGCACGGTCAGATTGCGGATTACCTGGCCGGCGCCGACGAGACAGCCCGTTACGAGCGGCTGGAACAGATCGCCTACCACTACTCCCTCAGCGATAGGACAGCGCAGGCCGCCCACTTCACCCGCCTGGCCGGCGACAAATCGCGCGCCCGCCAGGCTTACGAGACCGCCGTGACGTTCTACGCCCAAACCCTGAGCGTGGCAGCAGATGAGAGCACCGCCCTCGATCGCTGCCTGGCCCGCGAGGGCATCGGCGATCTCCACGCCCTGCGCGACGAAATTGCCGAGTCCTTTGCCGCCTACCAGGCCGCCCTCGAAAGCGCAGCCCCCAGCGACCAGGGACGCCTGCGGGCCAAAATCGCCATGCTGATCCCCCTGCTCAAAGAGATGGACGCCGCGCCGCTGGCAGCGGCGCAAGGGGAACTGCCCCCGGATCACCCGCTCCACCCCTGGCTGAGCGCCGCGCTCTGCTGGGCCTTGGCCGAAAAAGGCCATACGGAGGCAGCAGGGGAAACATGCGCCCATCTGATCCGCGCCAACCGCGAACCCCTGAGCAGCTTGATGAAAGAGATCGCCCAAAGCCTGGACAGCGACACCCCCCTTCCTCCCTACAAAGGCCTCTTCTCGATCTATGCCGACAATTGCCTGCGCCTTGCGTCAGGAGGTGAAATGTAACATGCAATCTATCCTTGCCGCGTTGATTGCAGTCGGTATCCCCGTCGTCTTTCTGGTCATCATCTATACGCTCGACCTCTACGCCTCGCGCACCTTTGCGCTCGTGCTCGTCTGCGCCTTCTGGGGAGCATTGGGCGGCCTGGGGCTTTCCTTCCTCTTCAACACCTACGTTGCCGTTCCTTTCATCACCCGCATGGGCTGGAGCCTGCTGCTGCTCTTTGTCGTGTTTGCCCCCATCGCCGAGGAAATTCTCAAGTCCCTTTCGCTGTTCTATATCGCCCGCCGCCCCGAGTTCACCTATTTCGTCGACGGGGCGATCTATGGCTTTGCCGCCGGGATCGGCTTTTCGATCACCGAAAACTTTTTGTACATGTACCAGGGTGCATCGAGCCTGGGGGTGATGCTGGTGCGCTCCTTCTCCACATGCCTGATGCACGGCACCGCGTCGGCGCTGGTCGGCGCGGCGGTGGGACGCTTCCGCTTCCAAAAGCGCTCTGGCCGCGGTCTGGCGATGGTCGGCGGGTGGCTGGCCGCCATCATCCTGCACGCCATTTTCAACAGCATCGCCAGAAATCAAAGGCTGCCGCAGGGCCTGGTGGTGCCTCTGCTGGTCGCACTTGGCCTGGCCGGCGTTGGCCTGATCGCCTTCTTCATCAACCTGGGGCTGCGGGAGCAGCGCAACTGGTTTGCCGAGACACTCGACCGCCAGGTAGGCGTCAGCGGCGCCGAGGTCCGCGCCGCACAGGGCTATGCCTCCATCGACGAAAAGCTCAAGCCGCTGGCCCAGCAGTTCCCCAAAAAGGCCGAGGCCATCGAAGCGCTCGTGCTCTACCAGGCCCAGATGGGGATCAAGATGAAGGTCCAGCGACAGGTCAGCGACCCGCGGATCAAAGAGCAGCTCAGCGGGGAGATCGCCGAGCTGCAGAAAGAGATGGAACGCCTGCGGAAAAAGATCGGCGGCTATGCGATGATCTTTGTGCGCACTGTTTTCCCGCTGGGAGAGATGGACCTGTGGGCCGATGTCGCCCAACGCGCGCCTGCTTCCGATGGGCCTGTCGATCAGGCGCGTTGGATGGACATCGGCAAGCGGGCAGAGGCGTCGCAGAAAAAGGCGCCCATGGAGACCGGTATCTTCAAGCAAGCGCGGGTCAAAACCCCGCCGAGGCAGGAAGAGGAATAATCCGCCCCCCTGAAGCGATCCGATACCAGTGCAATTCAAAAGGACGGTCCGCAGCCAGCGCGGCAGCAACCCCTGCCCGCGTAGGGCCAGCGGGCGCTACGGCGCTCTGCGCCAGCGCGTCGAGCGCCAGCAGGGTGGCCTGGTAAGCGGGCAGGGCCAGCGGCCCGGGCGCCGCCCCGCCAGCGACATCCCTGCAGGCAGCGATCCACTCCTCTGAGGCAATATCGGCAGGGAAAGGCCACGGCGTGACAAATAACGCTCCCGTCGCCCCATCCCCCGCAGCCGCCACGAAATCTGCCGCCGCCAGCTCAGGCCCGCCGCGGAACTCGCCCTGCCAGCCATCCGCCGCCAGCGCTGCCGCAGCCTCGCCGCAGGTGAGCGCATCCGCCGCACAGATGACCACTTCCCCCGCCTCCGCCGCGGTCGGTTGGGCCATCACAGCCAGATGGATCCCCCGCCGGACAGCGCAACGCTGCAACGCCGCACTCAGCGCCCCCCTGCCCTCCAGCAGCGTCACGCTCTCCACATCGGCCAGCAACTCGTCCGCCACGACATCCGCGGGCGGGCCCAGCCAGACCACGCCATCCGCTTCCGCCCCCTCATCGACCAGGATGCCCGGCACGAGCAGGGGCATCCCCGCCTGCCCATAGACGGGCAGCGCTGCCGCCGTCGTCTCCTCCCGAAAATGGCCGATCACCACCATCACGTCGGGGTCCAGCGCCAGCTTGCGCGCCTGCAACACAGCCATTTGGGGATCGCCGCCGTCGTCATAGGCCACGAATTCGACAGCATAGCCCCCCGCCCCGCCAGCCTGGTTCGCCTGGCGCAACGCCAGACGGACCGCTGCAAAGAGGTCATAGCCGATGTAGCGATAGCGCCCCTCGAAGGGGGCCACCAGGCCGATCTTGACCGTGGGGCGGACAGAGCCGGGGATGCTGCAGGCTGCCAGCAGAAGGACGATCAGGGCGGACAATACGCTGCGGATCGCCCCGGTGGGGCCAGGTTTGCTCATCGATCAAGGCGCCGTGCCGCTGCACGAGTCAAAGTTGGCATAGTGCTCTTCCTCGGTTACAGCAAAGAGGTGGCTGCCGTCGCTGGCGTGACAGTTGGCGATGAAGTAGTAATAGTCCGTCGCAGCGGGATAAGCCACACCCTCGATCGATGCCTGGCCCGGGCTGCAAATCGGCCCCGGCGGAAGGCCTGCATAGCGATAGGTGTTATACGGGTGGTCGATCTCGGCCAGGCTGGTAACGCCCAGGGTGTCAAAGTAGAGCCTGCGCCACCATGTCCCGGTTGCCTCGTCATAGCCCAGGCCGTACTGCACGGTGGGATCGGCGGCGAGCAGCCAGCCCGCGCGCAGCCGGTTGAGAAAGACGCTGGCGATCAACGGCCGCTCTGTCGCCAGTACCGCCTCCCGCTCGACGATCGAGGCCAGCGTGACCAGCTCATAGACACTCAACCCCTGCTCCGCCGCAGCCTGGCGCGTGGCCGGCGTGATCCGCTCGTCGAACGTGTCCACCATCCGCGAGACAATGTCATAGGCAGTGGCCTGCTCGGGCAGGCGATAGGTGTCTGGGAAAAGGAAGCCTTCCAGCGTCGCCGTCGGCGGGAGAGCGGCGAGAAACTCATAGTTCGCCAGGTCGGTGCTGCGCCAGCCGCCGGTCACCAGCGCCAGGAAATCGGCCTCGGAGACGTTGGTCTGCGCCGCCACCTGAGCAGCGACCTCTTCCAGCCGCAGCCCCTCGCGGATGACCAGCGTCTGCTCCTGGCGCTGCGCTCTTTGCAGCGCCTGGGCGATCTCGGGGATGGTCATCGTCTGGCGCAGGGTATAGGTGCCGGCCTCCAATGCGGCGTCCAGCCCCTGGTACTGGAGATAACGGCGGAACAGCTCGCCGCTGGACACCAGTCCCGCTTCCTCCAGGCGCGTCCCGACGTCGACAGCCGTCTGCCCCGGTTCGATCACAAAAGTCACCGGCGTATCGTCGTCCCCTGCCGGCTGCGCCAGTTCCTCGGCGTGCATCTGGATGTAGGTCTCCAAGGCTACCGCCCCCATTGACTCGGGCGGCCGCAGGCCACAAACCGAGACGCCGACGGTCTGCGACTGGCGCAAGGCGCGCGCGACCATAACGATCAGGACAACGACCGCCCCCAGCGCGATCAGGAAAATCAGAACCCGCCCTGTCCTTCGGATGATCTCTCCCATGCTCCGTTCTCGTCCTCCCTTTGTGCCGCCTGGCTGTCCAGGAACGACTGCAGAATCACCGCCGCAGCCACGGCGTCGACCTCCCCTTTCTTGAGGCTGTGACTCTTTTTGCGTATCTGCTGGAGAAGCTGGATCGCCTCGACGGTGCTGTACCGCTCATCCCACATCTGCAATGGCACCGGCAGCGCCTCCGCCAGCGCCTGGGCATAGCGCTCGTACTGCTGCGCCTGCGGGCCGACCTCGCCGCGCAGCGTCAGCGGTCTGCCGACGACCACCAGCTCCACGCCGTATTCTGCAACCAGCGCGGCGATGCGGGCGAAATCCTCGCTCCGCGAACGGCGCCCGATCGTCTGCAAGGGCTGGGCAACGACGCCAAGGGGGTCGCTGACCGCCACGCCGATCCGCCGCTGGCCCAGGTCCAGGCCCAGGATACGCATTTTTCCTCCGCGAATAAGGAATCCGTGTTGCGTGTTCCGTGTCGTAACCTGGTCACCTGACACTTTTGATCGGGCAGTACGCGGATTCACACGGATGCTACGGATAGACACGGAATGCTAACCTGTAAATGCCCGTCTTACCTTTGCTTCCCGTTCAATGGGACACGGATG
>Ga0129299_1002692_pt1 | contig 11726 bp, 6 predicted proteins | sample ConPoolayeCmetaG_FD_94477 | JGI IMG/M metagenome (GOLD analysis project Ga0129299, IMG submission 94477) | Hot spring microbial mat communities from California, USA to study Microbial Dark Matter (Phase II) - Cone Pool mat layer C metaG ... | reverse complement strand
GGTATACGGGTTAGCCGACATGTTTACGCCAATTCCCTTGCAAGCTCTTGGGGGAAGGCCGGTTATGAAACCACTTCAAGTCTGTCGCGCCGTTGCACGCTACTCTATCAGGCTCCGCAGGTCCGCACAAGCTACCCACCGCAAGATGGGAGCGGCTGCACGGCTGTCTATCCGGCTGCGCTTTCACTAGTTCTGGCCAGACCAAGCCGGCCGTTACGTGCGGCGGTCTCTCGCAGCCACCACTGTGGACAACCTGTCGAAGCCGGCGAACGGATCTCGACTCAACGCAACTTCGCACCCGCTTTGGCCGAACGTGGCGTCGCAGCCGCCGAACGCGCGAATCGATACACCTTATCCAAAGGCAAGGGTGAAAACAGACGCGACGCAGCGCCGCCATCCCATCTAGAGGCCCACGTACCGAACAGCCCTCATAGTGAGCCTCCACATTGCTGTGGAAGGGAGCAAGCTGGGGTGTATTAGGGCGCGACTGCGGTAGAAGCGGCCTTGAGAAGCGGCCGTTGCCAGCATCAGCATCGCAGCGCAATGCCGGGGCGAACGTCAAACTGGAAGCGAGCCGCTTATACTTCCTATCTTGAACGCCCAAACTTCCTTGTTTAACTTTGGGCCGAGTTGGCCCTGTTGGGTTACGTGATACTGGTCGGGTAGGAGACTTCTAGATATCGGCACAGGTGGTGTTTCGCACGGTAGACGTAGACTGCCAGGGCGCCCCGACTCAGGTTCAACTCGCGGCAGATCTGCGTCTCAGTCTTGCCCGCCATGAGTCGTCGGCAGACTTGATGCTGCCGCCCGGTGAGGGAAGCTAGGGCCTCCTCGAAGACCAGTCGGCCGAGCGGCTGGTGGGCCGAATCTGCTCGCTGCCAAAACGCTTCGCGCAGCCCGCGGTTCCTTCGCGAGTGGCGCCGCCAAGCGTCCATGGCCACCCAGCGCAACGCTCGGAAAAGGTAGGCGGGCTCTCGGCCTTGGCAGCCTCGCCCGCTCACCCAACGCTTGCAGCAGCGAATGTAGGCAAGGTGGACCAGGTCTTCCGGTTCCCCCACGTAGGCGGGAACATGCCGTTTCGCCCAGGCGATCAGGGCCGGGTAACATTGCAGGAAAAGGTCGTTCAGAGTGTCGTGCTGGGACATGCCGATCCCCTTTCGCTGGTTCAGCAGCGGGGCTATCATGGGCTAGGTGTTCAGCACCGCGCCACTGCCCGCCCTTTTCCTTAATGCTCCCGCCGGCCAGACTGGGAAAAAAAGTGAGCGAAAGTGGAGCAAAACCCCCGAGCCTACCCCATGACAGACGCTAGCAGGTCCGAGTTTCCGGAGACGCAGACTGCGCTGCTCCGCGCCGCCGCGGCAGGCAACTGGGAGGCTTTTTTAGGCGAGTACTTACGGCCGTGTTGGAAAGAGGTGGAGATGGCTTGTCGGCAGCACGGCATTCCGCTGGGCGAGGAACAGGAACTGTTCCAGGAGTTTGTCACGCGGTTGGTTAGCGACTCGGGCTTTGGCCCCGATATCCGTCGCCTCCTGGAAGAGGCGCAGCAAGATCCAGCTCTGCACGGAAACTTGGCGTTTCGTTACCTGGTTTCCCGGGCGATCTGTTCGCCGTCCGCACGGTTCCGCACGGTTTTGAAAGCGGTGATCCGCAATGTGATCCTGGAGGCGAGCCGGATACGGCGACGATTCCCGCAAGCGCAGCCCCAGGAGGAATTAGAAAGACGCGGTGCCTGGATCGAGCACTCCGTCGACACGTGGCTGGACCGCCAATGGGCGGCCGATCGTATTGTCAGCGCGATGCGGGATTTCTGCCAGGCCTGCCGCGTGGCCCCGACCCGCGCACGCCGCCGCCTGTTCGAGGTGCTTTATTGGGCGTCGAAGCCGGGCGAGTCCGCCACTTCCGTGGCGCAAAGGTATGGTTTGGACCCCAGCACAATAGCTGACAACATACGTGATGCCCGCCTCCAGTTGGCCGACCATCTTCAACGGGCCACGGGAATCCGCAATTATGACGAACTGGCCAGCTTGTTACGGCGCTACGCCGACGTGTTGAGCAACGCGCTCGACACGGTATATCGCGAGGCGACGGGGCAAGGGCCAGACGAAGCTTAGAGCCTATCCCAGAACCGGCTCCCCTCGCCCTGCTTGCGGGGAGAACCGCGGGGGTGAGGGGTTTTTCAACAGGCTCTTTGACCCTCCGCGCTGCTTGCCGCCTAATCTGGCCCTGCTACTGGCGCGCGATTGTCAGGGCTTCAGGCTTGCCGAGCGCCGCGTACGCGGCAGAAGTCCGCTGCCAATGTTCGCTCTGGTCCGCAAAGAGAGTAATCGGCTTGGGGGCGAGCATTCCCAGTGCATCCGGGATGTCGCACACGCGGAGCACGTTGAGCAGTTGTGGAGCGTCGGGGTCCATGTGGGTATGCGGCGGGCGGTAGAGGACCGCGCCGTCGATATCGGGCTCCCAAAGCGCAGCGTAGGCGGCCAGCACGGCTGTTGCGCCTTCGCCCGCCACATGGACCGGCACCGAAGCGGAGTGTTGTTTTTTGAGGTATCGGGCTGCTGCGATCACGTCCCAGACGCGGCCGGTGTCCACGGTCCGGCCTAACAGCACGTGGCAGCGTTCGACGTAGTTGGGCGGGTTCTTGCGCGTCCACCGGGTCGGCCCGATGCCGCGCGGCGCACAATAGTAGACCTGGTCCCCTGGCCGAACAGCCTGCTTCAGCCACGAACCCGGCGCGTCTGTGGACTTCGGGCCTTCGATCACCAGCAGGATGCGTTTCAGCTCGGCCGGCTGTTCGAATTCGCCGGCGCGGCGCAATGGGATTTCGATCTCCGGCTCTGTTTCCAGGCGGACTTCGTCCTGGCCCACCCGGTGCCACGGCCTGCCGGGCGGAATCCGCTCCGGAAAACAGCGGAACACCACCCGCCGCAGCTCCTGCTGAAGGCGCGATCGCCAGGGTTCGAACTGGCCGGGCTTGGGTGGATCGGGTCGGGCGATGGGCACGAAGTGTTCGTCGATCCGCGTGTTCAACTGGTCCGCCGGAATGTCGGAGTCCTTGGGGAAGACGCGGAGCCGTTCGGGCGAGATCGGAAAGCGCTTGCCTGATGGCCCGCTCTCCACCAAGTCCACCTCGCTGTCGGTCACCTCTGCCGGATCGTTCTTCAGATGCTGGTTGATGAACCGGAAGACGGCCTGGCGAATGTCCTTCCGATATGCATGCCCGCCAATGCTGACGAAACTGTCGAACATCTCCCGCTTGCCCAACAGCCGGTACGCGATTGTCAGCCGGGCGGCGACGCGGTAGTTGGCGTCCATGGGGAAGATGGCGTCCTGGTTGCTGTTGACAAACAGCAACGCCCGCGGCGCCACCAAAGCCGCGATTCGCGTCCATGGCCATTGGAAAGTGTTGTAAAGGAACATGCAGTCGCAATGGCCGTTGATCACGCGATTGGTGACGTAGGATTCCAGGTCGGCCATACCACTGACCGGCACGGCGACCTTGACGCGCTCGTCGGCCGCGGCGATCCAGAAAGTGGCCGCGCCGCCGCCGCTGATGCCGGTGACGGCGATGCGTTGCGGATCGACGTCTGGGCGGCTGACGAGGTAATCGATGCCGCGCACGCCGTTCCAGCACTCGACGCCGGCCGGCGTGTAGCCCCGGGAGTGCCACCACCAGCGCCCTTCGCGATAGGTTCCGTGATGGATGGAGGCGATTTCACCCAACTGGAGCGTGTCGAGCGTCAGGCAGATGTACCCGTGGCGCGCGAACCAGATGCCGTGCGACTGGTAGGCGGTCTTGTTGCCGTTGCGGCCCATGCCGGAGTGTCCGCAGACGTACAATACGGCCGGGAGGCGCTGGCCGGACTTGATTTCGGGCGGCCTGTATAGATTGCCGGTCACATAGAGACCGGGCCGGCTCTGGTAGTGAATCATCTCCACCACGTAGCCCTGGCCGGCAAGCGTGCCGGTAACTTTGACCTCCAGCGGCGTTTTGGGCGGCAAGGGCCATAGCCCGAGCATGTACAGGTATTCCTCGTGATATCGCGGCCGCTGGCGCTGCCAATCGGCAGCCGAGTGGCAGTCGCCGAGCACGAATTCGTTGGTTTTTTTGGTGGCGTTGGCGAGGTAGATCTGGATGGTCCAGTCACCCGGCTCGCCCCGATCCGCCCGACCAAACGCTTGCCCTCCAGCCGGCACGATCCACACGCAGTTGGTCAAAAACAGCGTTGCAGCGATGCAGGTCAAACGCATGAGTTCTCTCCGTGGCAATAGGGGGCAGCCGGGTGGTACTGGACCGAGAAGCGGCCGCGCAGTGGAATCCGCGGGCGTTGGGAAGTGTGCTTGAACGTACAAACAGCCTTACTGTTGCTTGCCCGGTGCCGGCGCCCTGAGCAGTCGGGCGTCGGCCCAATTAGCCATGTCGCAGGTGATGCCGTCGCCGGCGTCAGTGACCACCAGTCGCAAGATGCGTACGCCGGAGAGCGACACGTCGACGGTCTTGGTGCTTTGCAGGCCGTGCATAGGGCCGCTGTCGAACAGACATCGGTCGTCGCCGAATACCTGAAAGACGACGGTTCCGCCCCGCTCGGCCGCGCCAACGACGCTGAAAAAGCGGCTATACCGCCCGTTGACCGGATAGGTGATCTCCGAGGGAGCATGGGTGCCGATCCCCTTGCGGTACCTGCGTGCGCCGATTTGGAGCGGGTTGTTTTCGATGTCTTTATCGCGGCGCGGGAGGCCGTCGCGGTTGGGGCTCCACCCCGCCCGGCCTGTCTCCCAAGTCAAATCGCTCAAAAACACCCAGTCTCCTTCAGGCAACTCGCGTTTGCCCGGCGGCGGAGGCCCAGGCAAAACTACCGGCTGCGATTCGGCTGGAGTGCCGCGGATGGAGACGAGGTCCTCGCGCGGGTGCTGCGCGAGTTGATTGCGAAGCGAAATCAGAGCATTGAGGATGATCTGGTAGTCTGGGTCTTGGGTGCTGGCAAAGACCGTGCCGTCGCAGCGGCCCCATCCGCCCGCAGCCCGGCTCAACGGAGCCATCAAGGCACGGCTCAGTCGCACGTCGCGCCGGTTGAGGCTTACGAGCCAGGTATCCATGCGTCCGTCGCCATGCCCATGGCAGCTCGCGCAACGCCGCCCGGCCGCCTGCTCGATTGCCTTGCCCTCGGCTCCCGAAAATATGCGCCGATTCGGCCAGTAGGCCGTCTCATAGGTGTCGTAGTAGACGCCGTTGGCGTCGATCCAGTTGATCAGGCGCTGCCACTGGTCTTCAGAAAGGCGAACGCCATGGTGGCCTTTGTCTAGAATCTGCACCAGGCGCGACGCGTTCGAGCCGTAGGTGTAAGGGGCGCGCGGGTAGACATCTTCGGGATGGTCCCAGCGCATCGCGCTGGCCACGCTCAGGTACGGAAGGAGTTCCTCGTAGCCGATCGTGAACCGGTCGGTCAGATCATCGGTGAGGATGACGCGGTTGGCTTGGCGGTCGTGGGTATGGCAAGCGATGCATTGGGCGTTCAGCACGGGTTGGACGTCGCGGAGAAAGCTGATGATCTGAGTGCCCCAAGGCGGGGGCTCAGGGCGGCTTGGCGGCCGAGCCACTGCCCGGCGAACCGCACTGGCCATGCGGCCGGGCGGCGTGGCGTGTCGGGACTCGTGGCAGCCGATGCAACTGCGCAGCTCGCCCGGCCTCAAACAGACCACGCTCCGCATTCGCTGGATCTCCCGCTGCCGCGCGTCCAGCACCTCGAAATACACATTGCGATTGGCCGGAACCACGAAGAATGCCGACCCGTCCTCCTCTACCGGCACAGTGCCCAACACCCGCTTGATCGTGAAAATGGACGTGCCCGCCGTGCATACCACGCCCCCGCGATGCACCCCTACGCGTGGAACGTCTTCCAGTATCCGCAGGTATCTGACGGTGCCGCGCGGGACTTCGGGCAGCCCGACGTACACGTCGATCAACACCAGCGCAGCCTCAGCGTCTTGAGCATCGGTCGCCTGGGATGAACAGGGTATGACGTGTGGATGCGGCCGTGGAATAAGCGGCACCGGCTCGGCGCAAGAGATCTCTGGATCGCGATATACCAAAGCCAGGTTGCCATGTCGGTCGGCCACATAGATTGCCCAGGTCCACTCCAGCCAGGGTACAACCGTGGGCGTGTAGGAGCACAGCCAAGTGGACTCCGACAGGGGCACGGGGTCGCTGAACCAGCCGTAACGGCTGTCTTCGGCCTTTTCGCCGGTCACCGGCACCTGCGGCGTCAATAGCTCGATCGCCGCCGGCCCGTCCACCCCGCGCCGCACGTCGATCAAACCCACCGACCCGTGCGTCTGCCCGTGGTGCGCCGTGAACAAGGCCATCACCTTGCGGCTGCCGGGCACCGGCCGGGGAAACATCACCACATTGGGCCGAATAGTCGCGTTGCCGTAGTAGGGCGCCACCATGGTGCCGTCGGGATTCATGGTAAACGGGTTGTGGAGCGAGGTGACCGAACGCTCATTGTACTCCCACCGGCCATAAATTATTCGCCCGTCGGGAAGCACTGCGGGCGTGAAATCGTTGAACACGTTGAAGCTCAAGCGTTGCACGTTCGAGCCATCTGAATTCATGGCGTAGAGGTTCGGGGAGTGCCTGTCGCCGCCGCACATCACGAAATGCTCGGAACGGTCCGACGTAAACCCGATACGGCCGTCAGGCAGATAGAAAGGCTCACAATCGTTCTTCGGCCCGAAAGTAAGCTGGCGCAGTCCGCTGCCGTCCACGTTGACTTCGTAGACGTGGTAACTTTGAGCCCCGTCCCAAGAGTCCGAACCGTTGCCGAACGCAAAAAGCAGTCGTTTTGCGTCCCAATGCAAGCACATATCGCGGTAGACGCCCTCGCCCAACCGGTCCACCACCGGTGTTACCTTGCCCGCCGGAGAGGGTGGCTGAAGACGGTATATTGCCCCGCCGGGACGGTTATAGAGGTGGTGGGCGTCCATGAACGGCTGTTCGGAGAAGAAGGGCTTGCGCTTTACGAAAAGCAGCGTGTCGAAGCGCAACCGACCCAGCAAGAGTTGGTCTCGCAGCGCACTGGCCTGCTCAAACAGCGCTGACCATTCCGCCGCGGAGGCGCCTGGGGCAGGCTCGCTTGCTTCCTTTTTCGCCTCGCTGGGAGAAGGGCCGGGGCCGGCCGCAACCCCCGAGCCGTGCGCAATTAATGAATGCCATTTCGCCGCCTGCTGGCGCAGGTCCGACAGGCGCGCGCCAGCCTCAGCATTCGGCTCGTCGGCCAAAATCTGGCCAACGCTTTCCAGAACCGAACTTACTTGCTCTACATGGGTAAACCACGTAAGCCAGTAACTCGACCCGCCAGCGGTGACGGTGAGAACCAGCAGCCCACCACCCTCGGCATCCAATTGAACGGGCAATCGGACAGTCTTCCGGCCGCCGGGCGAAAGCGAAAGCGTCTCCCGGCCGCAAGCACGCGACTGGGCCCCTGAGCAAAAGTCCAGTTGTACGGCCATCTCCAATGGCCGGTCAATCGCGCTGCGCAACGTCACAACCAGCTCGTTTTGGCCGCGTCCGAAGTCGGCGAAAGGCTCGGCCAAAAGGGCGAAAGGGGCCTGCTGCGGCCGAAACATAGTCAGCCGGTCAAAGCGTCGAGAATAGGCATGGTACCACTGGTCTTTGCCTCCTCCGCCAGGATGCTTGTACCCCAAAACCTCGCCGCCCGACGACACGCTCTGGTGCTCTGTCCGGCCTGGTCCCCAAAGGCGCTGCACCTCGATCTTCGACCCTGTCGCGCGCAGGTGGACGCTAAGACCGCGGTCTTTTTTTGGTACGAGGCGACAGGGGATCGGATTGGGCCAGATGACCGGCTGACCATCTTGCGGGACGGGAAATCGAGGCGGCCCGGCCTCGGGAAGCCCTTTCTCCCAGCGAGCGAGGGTCTCCTCCCAATGCCTGATGGCAACCAAAGACTCGCGAAAGTACCAGTCGTCCCTGGCCATCTCGTTCGGCGCGGACCAACACGGCCCCGCCGAAACCGCCACCAATACGCCAAAAAACAACCATCGCCCCATAGCCATCCCTCCGTAATGCCCATGGTCGCTACAGCCTCCAACCATGTCAAGAGTCGGTCAGCAGGGCAAAGGCCGGTTGGCAGGTCAAGGGTCGCTTAGCACAGGGTTTGTTGGGATGACATTCTCTATGCTCTATGCGTCAAACTAGGCGCGATCTTCGCCGGTGTCCAAGACGCAACCGTTCGCGGACCGGGGATGGGCTCATTTTACGACCAGGTTCGAGCAGAAAAATGTGCCGGACCCTTGTGGGCCGAGCCGTTTTCGCCGCCGTCGGCACGAAAACCGTGAAACTCGCCGTAAACTGGCGAGAACTCGGTGCCCGACGGGCTTGACTCGGGCAGGGGCATGCGGTCCAATCAAGCTGCCTTGCGACAAAGCCACATTCACAGCAGCCGTTCGCAACAAGGGAGGGCACTTCCATGTCACCCAGCAGGGTCACGCGGCGCCAGTTCGTGCACGACAGCGTGGTTGCAGCCGCTGGGGTCGCCGTTGGCCTGGCGGGCACGTACACTGTCGAGGCAGGAAATCCCCAAAAGGCCGACACCACCTGTATCCTTAACTACAATCCCGACATGGAATACCGCCGCTGCGGCAAGACCAATCTGATGGTCTCGGCCGTGTGCTTGGGCGGGCATTGGAAGCGGCTGGATACGGTGGTGCCCTCCGTTACTCGAGGCAACGCCTGGGGCCACGTAGACCTCAACAACCCTGCTTTCCAGCGAAACCGCGCTGAAGTGGTCAGCCGATGCATCGATCGGGGGATCAACTATATCGACGCCTGCACGGGTGGCGAAGTCATGGCTTACGCAAAAGCCCTCCAGGGCCGCCGCGACAGGATGTACCTGGGGTTTTCCTGGGCCGAAGGCGAGATCCGCAACGCCGAACGCCGCACGTTTGCCAGACTGAAGGAGACGTTTGACCACGGCTTGAAGCAGGCGGGATTAGAGTATGTAGACCTTTGGCGCATCACTTGCCTCGAACAGAGCGGACAACACGACCAGAGGACAATCGAGGAGATGATCAAGGCGCTTGACTGGGCCAAGAAGTCCGGCCGTGCCCGCTTCACCGGCATCTCCTCCCACGACCGCCCGCACATCAAAAAACTCATCGAACAATTCCCGGCCCAGTTGGAGGTGATCGTCACGCCATACACGGCCAAGAGTAAAGTGGTTGAGGACGAGACGGGCTTGTGGGCGGCCATCAGGAAGCACGACGTGGGCTGGTTTGGCATCAAGCCCTTTGCCAGCAATTCCGTATTCAAAGGCACCAGCGCGCCGGACGACCCTCATTTCGAGGAAGACAACCGCATCGCCCGGCTTGCCATCCGCTACATCCTCTGCAACCCGGCCATCACCGCGCCGATTCCAGGGCTGATCACGGTGCAACAGGTCGACAATGTGGCCCTGGCCGTTAAGGAACGCCGGGAGCTGGATTCTCAAGAACGAGCCGAGCTAGGCCGCGCCATGGACCGGGCGTGGGACAAGTTGCCCTACCACTACCAGTGGCTCAAAAACTGGGAGTACGTATGACCCAACTGCTGGGGGTATTGGCAAAGTACTCAGTCGGCCGGGATATCCTCCCCCAGTTTTGGGCATCCGGGGGCAACTTCTAGCCGTTTGGCAGCTTTCGCGTCGGCCGGTGTGCCCAAATCTGGGGGATAGTCGTAGGAGCTTAAGCGGGACAGGCCGCTAGGGCTGCGCAAAATCGTTCCGCCGCCGCCGCTGCCAGCGGAAAACCGATCGGCCTTCCGGTTGACAGCCCGTTTTGCCCCAAGTACAAGAAAATTGGAGGATTCGGATTCGTCCATGGCGAAGCAGAAAGACGAGACTCCAGTCCCAGCAACGAAAAAGGCGGCGGCGCTGCGAGCCCCCACGCTTGTCGGGTTGCAAGCAAAGGCCGATCGGCTGGATAAGACGCTGGTTACGCTACTGAACCAGCGTGCGGAGTTGGCCCTCAAGTTATATGAGCTATCGCAATCCAGCGGGCAACCGACCGCGATACTGGGGGCTTTTGAAGAGACGGTGGCCAAAGCGGTCGAGGCAAGCCCGGGGCCTTTACCGGCCCGGTGCCTCCGTGCCATTTTCCGCGAGCTGCTCAGCGGCACCAGATCGCTGGTCCGCGAGTTGCGCATCGCCTTTTTGGGCCCGCTTTACAGCTACAGTCACCTGGCAGCCATTCGGAGATTCGGCCAGGCCGTAGAGTTTATGCCGGTCGGCAGCATAGCGGCGGTGTTTGAAGAGGTGAACCGTGGGCATTCGGATTTCGGGCTGGTGCCGTTGGAGAACTCGACGGATGGGCGTGTGGCCGACACGCTCGATATGTTCACCCGGCTGCCCGTCCGCATCTGCGGCGAGGTGGAACTGGAGATCCATCACTTTTTGTTGGCCAAGTGTTCGCGGGCGGAGGTGAAGGAGGTCTACAGTCGGCCACAGGCCCTTTCCCAATGCCGAAACTGGCTGGCCAAGCACCTGCCGGCCGCGCGGACCATCGAGGTGACCAGCACATCCACTGCGGCCCAATTGGCTGCGGAGAAGCTGGGAGCGGCCGCCATCGCCAGCCTGGAGGCGGGGGTCCATTACGGCTTGGCGGTGCTGGCCGAGAATATCGAGGACAACCCAGGAAACACCACGCGCTTCGCCCTTATCGGCGACCAGTCGGCCCCTCGCACAAGCCACGATAAGACGGCCATGATGTTCCAGGTCGAGCACCGGCCGGGCGCCTTGGCGGAGGCCATGAACGTTTTCAAACGCAACCGGCTCAACTTGACTTGGATCGAGTCTTTTCCCATACCGGGCTCAAAACGTGCGTACCTCTTCTTTGTGGAGATGGAGGGGCATCAGGAGGACGTGCGGGTGCGACGTGCGATGAAGGGCTTGGCACGCAAAACACTACGGCTGGAGATCTTGGGTTCGTTTCCCGCGGCGGCCTCTACCGAATAGCTTCAAAGCCCTTGCCACCGAGCCGGTTTTCTGCAAGATGGGTGTTTCTGGCCCTGAAAACGCCCATTGATGATCACGACTGAGCCCAATCCACCTTTCGGAGGAGACATTTGATGCGACGAGCGCTGATTGCGGGCAATTGGAAGATGCATTTGAACCGGGCTTCGGCAGTTGCTTTGGCCGAAACGGTGGCCAAGCAAGCTGATCGTTACAGCCAAGCAGACATAGCCGTTTGCCCCCCGTTTGTGTACCTGGAATCTGTGGCCAGGGCCATCGCTGGTTCCAAAGTGGCATTGGGTGCACAAGACTGCTACCACCAGAAGGATGGGGCTTACACTGGCGAAATCAGCGTTGCCATGCTCAAAGACATTGGGTGCCAGTACGTGATTGTCGGTCATAGTGAGCGGCGACACATCCTTGGCGAGACAGACGAGGCGGTCCACCAGAAAGTCTTGGCAGCGCTGGAAGGTGGGTTGACACCGATCGTCTGTGTCGGGGAGACCCTTGCGCAGCGGGAAGCTGGCCAGACACTAAAGGTTATTCGCCGCCAGTTTGACGCGGCCATGGCAGGATTGAGGGCCCAACAGATGGCCTCGATCGTCATTGCCTACGAGCCGGTCTGGGCGATCGGTACGGGCAAGGTGGCGACGCCTCAGCAGGCTCAGGAGGTCCACCTCGACCTTCGCAATCTGATCCGTGAGCGTTACAATAGCGAAGTGGCGC
>Ga0129299_1002690_pt1 | contig 11729 bp, 9 predicted proteins | sample ConPoolayeCmetaG_FD_94477 | JGI IMG/M metagenome (GOLD analysis project Ga0129299, IMG submission 94477) | Hot spring microbial mat communities from California, USA to study Microbial Dark Matter (Phase II) - Cone Pool mat layer C metaG ... | reverse complement strand
TACTTGCTCCGGTCAAGAGTGGGCACGTTCTGCCGCGTCAGCACCAGGGCTGCCGGCTGCTTGTCACGCGCGAGTATCACCCGATAGGCTTCTGCTACCTCATTAGCGTCGGCCGGACGAAATACCAAGAGGTTCGGAATCGCCCGCATCGCCGCCATTTGCTCCACCGGCTGATGTGTAGGGCCGTCTTCGCCTACCCCGATCGAGTCGTGGGTGAAGATGTAGATTACGGGCAACTGCATCAGGGCAGCCAAGCGGATGCTTGGTCGCATGTAGTCGCTGAAGACGAAGAACGTAGCTGCGTAAGGGCGCAAACCACACAGCGCCATGCCATTGACAATGCCCCCCATAGCATGTTCGCGGATGCCGAAATGGAAATTGCGTCCGGCCGGATTGGAGGCCGTGAAGTCGCCGGCCGAGTCGAAAGTAAGCTCCGACTTGTTGGAGGGGCCCAAATCGGCCGATCCCCCCAAGAGCCACGGCACGCTCTTGGCCACCCGGTTGAGCACCTCGCCCGAGGCTGCCCGCGTAGCCATCCCTTTTGGGTTAGCCGGGAAGGAAGGCAAGTCCGCGTCCCAGCCCTCGGGTAGCCGGCCTGCTTGCATTAACTCTAGTTCCTCGGCCAGCTTGGGGTGCTCTGTTCGGTACTGCGCGAACAAGGCATCCCAGGCCTTGCGCAACGCGCTGCCCCGGGAGCTGACACTGGCCCGCATGTGACCGACCACCCGCTCCGGTACAAGAAACTTCTCCTGTTCCGGCCAGCCGTAGGCCCTCTTCGCCAAGCGGACCTCCTCTTCTCCCAACGGAGCCCCGTGTGCCTCGTGTGAATCCTGCAAGTTAGGCGCGCCGAAGGCGATATGGCTCCGCACGATCACCAGCGTAGGCCGGTCAGCAGACTGGGCGAAAACCCGCAGCACATGGCGCAAGGCTGTCAGATCGTTGACATCGTCGATCGCCACCACGTTCCAACCATAACCGACGAACCGTTGCACCACGTCTTCACTGAATGCCAGGGAGAGCTTCCCCTCGATCGTGATGCCGTTATCGTCGTAGATCCAGCACAAATTGGACAGTCCGAGGTGGCCGGCAAGCGAAGCCGCCTCGGCACTGATGCCCTCCATGATGTCGCCGTCGCTGCACAGGGCGTAGACCTTGAAGGTGAACAAGTCGAAGCCTGGGCGGTTATACCTGGCAGCCAGCCAACGCGAGGCGATAGCCATTCCCACGCTGTTGGCCACCCCTTGCCCCAACGGCCCGGTCGTCGTCTCCACACCGCTGGTGTGACCATACTCAGGGTGTCCTGGACAACGGCTCCCAAGCTGGCGGAAGCGGCGGATGTGCTCCAGGGAAACGGCCAGCTCCTCCGAGACCTGCCCGTCCGGCCCCACCTGCCGGACGCCAGCCAAGTGGAGAAGCGAGTACAAGAGCATTGAGGCGTGACCACATGACAATACGAACCGGTCGCGGTCTGGCCAGGCGGGTGCCGCGGGGTCGAAGCGCAGGATGTCGTGGTAAAGCACGTAGCCAACCGGGGCCAGCGCCATGGGCGTGCCCGGGTGGCCGCTATTGGCCGCCTGCACAGCGTCCATCGAAAGGGTGCGAATCGTGTTGATGGTCAGTTGATCCAGTTCGGCCGAGGAGACGGCCCCGTCTTGCGTTCGATTCATCAATAGCACCCCTCCGTATGGTGGAAAGCTGGGCTAAAAACCTCAAGTTTATTGCCCCGTAGATCGCTCGTCAACGTTGGCAAGCTCGATCCGCCGGCCTTGGCGGTAGCTCTCTGCGGCTTGCTCCACGATGGCCAATGCGCGGCAAGCGTCTTCCAAATCGCATGTCTTGCGGACCAGGCTCGTGACCGCCCGATGAAAGTTGCTCAGCAAAACCTCCCCAAGGGGACGCTCGCTCTCAAACGACTCTTGCTGGCGGCCGGCTTCGTCAAACCAAACCAGATCAGACGGATGGTCGATAAAGGCGATGCCGCTGTCGCACCCCACTTGGAGCGCCGGCAACGGCCGATAGGCGATGGCCTCGTGCCAGCGCGCCGGAAAGTAACGGCCGCAACTGATCTGGGCCAGCGGCCCAGTGCCCGGGGCGCTGGGATCCGAGAAATCCAGGCTCATCATCTGATAATCATGGTCTGCCGGGTGGGGGCCGCTGCGATGCATGGTGCCGGTCACCAGCGTCGGCTTCTTGCCCACCACGTAGCAACACCAATCAACCAACTCCACGAGTTCCACCATGACAGGCAACTGGGGGCGGTGCGGCAAGACTTGGCCGGCCTGTTTGGACGCCGCGAGCCGGTGATGGCAGAACAGCAGGCGGGGCGGGCCGAGCTTGGTGGCGATCAGTTCCTTCAGCCGCAACGTGGCTGGCCAGTGACGGCGCGGAAACTCCACCACAAATGCGATTCCGGACTGCTCCACCCGTTGCCTGACAACTCGCACCTGTTCGGGCTCGAAGTAAAAGGACGTCCCATAGTAAACGGCCTTGCCCGCATCGCACGCAGCCAAAAGCGGCAAAGCACCATACCACTCAGAAGAGAGGATCAACACGGCGTCGAGATCCTCACGGCGCACCAGCGCCCGAAAGCTGTCCACGGCCGCGGCGTCAAACTCGGCTGCTGCCAGTTCCGCCCGATGTTGCACCTGCTCGCAGACGGCCCGGACCTCGAAACGATCACCCAGCGCGCGCAGCGCCGGGCGGTACCTTTGTTCCCAGGCCTCGCCCAGGCCGATCAATCCCACGCGAAGTCTCATGGCGGTTTCACGTCTTGTCGCGTCCCGACTGGACGCCCTTGCTTCGGCCAACATGCGCGGCGGCAGTCGCTGTCCAGTCGGGATTAATCGTCCACCGGCGAGGCGGCCCGCAGTGTGCCGGCGCCTCGCAAAAGCAGCGCAAATCGCAGCGCCTTGGCCGCTGGTCGCATTGTGGCAACCTGTCCCCAACGGCTGGCTATGAATAGTCCACTCCCATGGAGAAATGCTGCCAGCGCGTATTGTATCGGGCCGGAAGGAACTTGCTCAATCGCCCGAATGTAGACGAGTGCGATAACGGGCTATGGCGGTGCGGGACGCTGCGCAATTCCCGCGCCGAGCGTTTGCACCGGTTTTTTTGCAACATTCGCAAGGCCGGGTGCCAGCAACTGGCACAAGCTCTTGCTGCGTTCGTCTGGACTGGAAACCGGAGATTGCCAAGATAGCCCAGTTTCCCCAACCGCGCCATATGGTCTAGTTGCGTCCTGGGTCGAAGTCGGCCCGAGTGCCTCGCTCTAAATGCCTGTGGCGGAGGGCTCGTTCGGAGAGTGCTGTGTATGGCGCGGACATCTCCGCTAGCGCCCCCCAAATTGTGTCGTCAGAAAAAACTTCGCAAAACTCAAACAGCCCTTATTCCCCGCCAATCTCGCAATCCCTCCTTGCACAGCCAGCAATCGCCGCTAGATTGGATGGGCCTATCGGGCGCTGCGGAATCGCCTTCCTGGTCGATCGAGGGAGCGCGCAGCCAAGCGTGACGGCCGAAGGTGAGCGTTGTGCCGGATGGGGCAGCGGCTGGGCCGCGCGAATGGAAGGTGCTTTGCCCTCTTGCACCGCCGGCCTCGGCGCCTTGTGCGTGTTTCTCTTACCCGGACGTTTTGCAACACCGCTTTCTCAACCATGGAGAGGGACGTCCCATGACAAGTGTGAGCCTCATGGTATTGTTGCGCGCGAGTGTATTGATGGCCGGAGCTAACGACTATGCGGCGGCGTACAAGGAGGCGACCGACACTGGCCGGCCGATGGTCGTTGTCGTGGGTGCCCATTGGTGCCCTGCGTGTCAAGTAATGGAAAGGAACGTCTTGCCCGAAGTCCGACAGCGCGGCCTGTTGAGCCAGGTGGCGTTTGCAACGGTCAATCTGGACCACCAGCGGGATCTAGGAACTCAATTGACGGCTGGCGGCCCGATCCCACAACTAGTAATGTATTGCCGGACGGCCACGGGCTGGAACGTGCGCCGGCTGATCGGCAGCCAGTCCGTCAGCCAAGTGGAACGGTTCATTACCGAGGGCCTGGCGATTGCCGAGCAAGCCAAGCAGTCTGGAACGACCCGATCCGCAGCCCCGGCGGCCAACACCTCGGCCTCCGGCGAAAAGCGGCAGACTGGGAAAAACGCGTCGGGCTCGCCCGGATAAGGACTGGACCGAACCGGTTAGCGTCATGTGGCATGTACCCGATGGGGCACGCGCACGTAACTAGGACATGGAACGGCTGCGAGAACAGCAGCAAGAGGAACAAGCGGCAAACATCGCATGATCGTTGCGATGTGACCTGGTTCCCCCGGAACGGAACGAGGTCTGCCCACCCGCTCCAAAACCCATTGTGCGCAAACTGACGAGCCCTACCACGTCCCGATCACCGGCAAGAAAAGCGGGTTGAACCATCCTTGCGCGCCTGTTAAGGCGCTGGCTAGGACTGGGTGGGATCAGTCCATGTGGAAGACCTCTTCCATGCTGGCCCACCACTCGCCCGCCGCCCTGTCGGCCAGCGGCTCTTGGCAGGGCATACAGTGTTTCCACCACTCTTGCGTGGTCGCATCGGCTGCCATTTTGGCCATGTCGGCCTGGAAGTCGTTGCCGGTGTACTCGAAGTAGCTGAAAAGGTAGTGCTTTCCGTTTTCCAGCTTGCGCAGATAGATGGAATAGTTGCGGATGTGGCACTGTTGGATCATGGCCAGCACGCCGGGCCAGACCGCAGCATGGAGCTGCTTGTACTGTTGGACCTTGTCCTCTCGCAGGCCGATCACCATACCGTAGCGTTTCATACCCGAGTCTCCGCCCTGGCGGCTGGAAATACTTGCCCGCTGGTGCGGTAGCAGGCAACGGGAGGGGCTTTGGGGCGAGTATATCCGGGCCGCCTATTGCCAACAAGCCGCCAGGCCGTTGACTTATGGCTCGTCTTTATGCGCTTGGAAACGACAAAGGCACCACCGCGTCCGCAGCTCGGTTTTCCGCGCCTGGCAAGCGGCCGCGATCGAGCGTGGCCGTGCACGGTTTTGCCTGGGCGCGGGAAACCGGAAATGATTTGGGCCAGCTTCTGTCGGACCGCCTCTCACGAAAGCAAGTGGCTTGACGGAAAGGGTTTACGACAGCCATACTAGAAACTGCGTGCCAGTCGCTACCAAAAGATGTCAACCTGAGAGGTGTTGCTGCGAGCCGGCGTGTGACAGTTGTAGTTCGGTAGGAATTATCCGACGCCGCCGGGTTTGCCGACCGTAGTAGAGCAGGAGACACGCTTGTTCGGCCCAGTTGACCAGCCCAAGGAAGGATTGCTCATGGCAACCACTCAGACCTTGATGCCTGTTCTCCACCAGGATATCTTGCCCATTTGTCCCAGATTCTCGACAACACCACGTAGGTCTATGGCAACCGACAACGTACTAGAGTTTATTGGCAACACGCCGCTGATTAAGATCCGTGGCGAGCGGGTATATGCCAAGGCCGAGTTTCTCAATCCGGGCGGGAGCATCAAGGACCGCGTGGCCCTGGCGATGATCGAAGGCGCTGAACGCCGGGGCCGGCTGAAGCCCGATTCCATCATCGTCGAGCCCACCAGCGGCAACACCGGCATAGGCGTTGCCCTGGTTGGTCGGCTAAAAGGGTACCAAGTGCGGATCGTAATGCCCGAAGGCATGAGCGAAGAACGCAAAAAGATTATCAAAGCCCTGGGGGCTGAACTGGTGCTAACGCCGGACCGGGAGAACATAGCCGGGGCAGTGGAGCGGGTCCGCCAGATGGCTGCTGAGGACCCCCGAGTATTCGTGCCCCAACAGTTCGAAAACCCCGATAACCCCCGCTGCCATTACGAAACGACGGCCTTGGAGCTGTGGCGCCAGATGGATGGGGAGATCGACTGCTTTGTGGCCGGGGTGGGTAGCGGCGGGACGCTTCAAGGGGTGGGCACGTTTCTCCGCGAACACCGGCCGCAAGCCCGCATCGTAGCGGTCGAGCCCAAGAACGCCTCCGCCTTGCTAGGCCACGAGCCCGGACTCCACCAAATCCAAGGCATCGGCGACGGCTTCATCCCGGCAGTCCTGGATGTCAAGCTCGTGGACCAGGTCGTCGAGGTCAGCGACGAAGATGCCATCGAGACCACGCGGCAATTGGCGCGTGACTACGGGCTGTTGGTCGGCGTCTCCTCTGGGGCCAATGTTTGGGCTGCACGCGAGCTGGCCCGGCAAATCAAAGGCAACATCGCCACTGTGCTGCCAGACCGCGCCGAGCGGTACTTCAGCACGTCGCTTCTTTAGCCCTGGCCATCTCGGTTGCGAGGCGTCGCGAAGCAGCCGCAGGGTATTGCGGCCGGGCCAAGCCGTCTACACCCACCGCCACTCCCGCAGCCACTGGTAGTGCTGCGGCAGACTGGACCACATCTGCCGAGTGATCTGTTCGAATTTCGCGTTCTCGGCCAAATCGAACTGGCGGCGCTCGCGTACCGCGGCCGCCGCGTTTCTCACCTGGTCCACGGTAATCAAGCCGGGAATTGCGCAGGTGAGGACATCGCAGCAGAGCACATAGCGCAGTGCCAGGCGTGCGCGCTGGTCGTCTTCTTGCTTGGTAGGCGAATCGGGCTGGCCTTCAGACAAGAACAGGGTCCCGCCGGCAAAAGGCTTAATGCCGATCATCCCCACGTCGTTTTTGCGCAGGGCGTCGAACATGCTTCCCTCGGGCTTTTCCTTGCTGCCGGCCGCAAAGGGCGTGGCGACCACTTCCAATTGGGGAAACTTGGCCACGGCTTCGGCGATCCACGGGTAATGGTGGGTGGAGACGCCGGTAGCCCGGGCCTTGCCGGTCTTCTTGCCCCATTCCAGCGCGGCCATCACCGTTTCGATCTCCTTCTGCGAGTTGCGCGTGATTTGTTCGCGCATAGTGACACGCCAGACGTCGACATAATCCAGATGCGCTTTGTGCAGCCCTTCATCGAGCTGCTCCTTCATTTTGGCAAGCGAGCTGGAGATGGCCGGATCGCGTCCGCCAGACCAATCGAAGCCGAAGTATATTTTGTCGCGCTTGCCGCGCACGGCTTCGGCGTAGGCCAGCACTTCGCCCCACCAGCAGGCGTCTACGTAGTTGATCCCGTGATCGAGGCAGGCCGCCACCACCTCGCGGCGATTCTTGCGGAAGTCCTCGCTTCCTTGCGGAAAAGGGATTTTCTTCCAGTGGCCGCCGAGGCTGACCGCCGAAAGCATCAGGCCGGTGCGGCCGAGGCGGCGGTACTCCATGTTCTGGTTGAAACTGGGGATGGAGGCCGGATCAGGCGGTGCGGCACTTGCCGCGCCAAAGGGCCCAAGAGCCGCTCCCACGGCCGCCCCCGCTGCCGCAGCCTGCACGAACTCGCGTCGATTCAGACTTTGGGCTTTCATGACTCGCTCCCTCACAGGGTCAATTGGTTGGCTTGCGGCGTCACTCGGTCGATGTTCGGCGTCACATCGGCTTGCACGTTTCCCAGCGCCCAATCCAGCCCGGCCAGCGCGATCGTCTGAAAGAACGGATTTGTCCATACGTCCTCGCGATGCCCGAGCGAAGTATAGAAAACGCGCCCCGCCCCATGGCGCCGGGCCCAGGTGCAAGGGTAATCGGGCCGGCGGTAGCAGTCCCCTTGCATGTACTTGGTCTCCTGGACGAGGATCACATGCAAGTCGCGGGCGAAGTTGTTCAGTGCGTACCATTCATCGGTGAAAGACAGGCCTTCGGCAATCCCGAAGCCGCGAATCCTGGGAAAGTGCGAGACAAGGATCAACGAGGCGTTCTGCTGGGCGCCGTGGGTGACGAACTCGCCGCCCAGCATCGCCACGTATGGGTCCAGCTCAGCAGCGCGCGAGTGAAAAGTATCAGCCGCCGAGTGGAAGCCCACGAACCCCTTGCCGCCGGCAATCGCGGCCAGAAGCTTGCGTTTGCCCTCTGCCGAAAGCGGCCGGCCCGGATCGTTGCCAGGCGTGGCCAGGTCGCCGCACGTATAGAAGGCGAAGGCGTCGTAGACGCCGATGTCGCCGTCGAAGGCGGCGCCGTCCTTGGTGCATTCGACCTGAGCCCCCAACCGTGTGCCCAAGTCGATGAGAATCCTTTCCGCGTGGCTCAAACGGCTGCCATTGCGGCGGACTACGGAGTGCTCGAATCCTACGCTGCGCGTGAAAAAAAGCAGCCTTTTCGGCGATCGTTTGGGGCCTGCTGCTACCGCCAGTCTGGCCCCTGGCAGCCCACACATCGCCATCACCGCAGCTCGAAGCAACTCGCGGCGTTTCATGGGAGGAATCTCTCCGGCAGGATTTCGAAAAACAGTTCTCAGGACGAAAAGCCTTTGCGGCTTCACTACTTGGCCTGTGAGAGTATCCGCCTTTTCCTCTCATCCTGCTCCTTTTGCGTGCGGTACTTGATTGTGCAGCCGAAGACTTTGTGGTCCCCCATGCCCTCCCGCATTACGGGAGTCTGGACTTTTCTACCCTCCAAGACGGCGTCCAAGGCATCGGCAAGATAGAAGGGCCGGTTATGGAAGTTGTCGATCGCGCCTTTGTAAACAAGCCTTCGGTCCGGCCCGAAGACAAACACATGTGGCGTGCATTCCGCACCGTATGCGCGTGCTGTCTTCTGCGTTTCGTCGTACAGATAAGGGAAAGGATATCGCTTCTTTTTCGCCCTCTCGATCATCTGGGGGAAGCTGTCGGCTGCGACCTTCTCCCCGGGATTCGGGTTGATAGCGATGAACTGGACGCCCTTTTTCTGGTACTTGTTCGCCAATTCGATGAGCGTCTCCTCGTAATCCTGGGATACCGGACAGTGATTGCACGTAAAGACCACCACCAACACCTTGCGATCTTGATACAAGTCGAGAGAGTGGTAGCGGAAATCAACGCCGAACAGCTCGAACTTAGGTGCGGGCTCCCCGATGGCCAATTGCCTGAGCTCGATATCTTCCAACACTCCATGCCCCGCCGGGACCACCACGACCTGAGCCGATGCAGAACCTACGCCGACAACCATCGCCAAGACTGGCATCCAGCATGCAACGTTTTTGAACATAACTGTGTCCTCCGTCGGGAACGAGTAGACGTTGTAGCTGATGGCCCGGTTGGCCGCGGGTCGTGCCTCTAAGCACCGCTCAACGGCCGACTGGCGCCTGCGATCTTGAACGGCGCAGGCCCGCTTGTCAAGTCCACGCAAGCTTGCTCGCGATTGGCTTGGTAACCGTTCGCGGTGACTGTGACGATTGTCGCGGCGACGGCTGCGAAAACTGCCAGTCCCGCTCGACCCGCACGCAAGGGGCCATGGCAGCCGCGCCTGAAGGGCCAAAATCCGTCGTGGCCTGGCAATAGGCGGTTTCGGCATGGTAGAGGGCTGTTCTGAGAGTCAGACTACAGGCAAACGCGATGTGTCGCGTCCGCGCTCAGTGTCGACAAACCCGGTGGGGAGCGACTGGGTGCGGTTGAAACGATTGTTGCGCTGTTTGGTGCCTTGCCCGCGCCTGAGAAGTCGGCTATACTTGCGCAAGTCGTGTTATAGTGGCGAGTTGCGGCGCGCAGTCGCCATTGCGTTGTGGGAGGTTTGGGCATGATCGGTCGGAGTTGGGCAACGCTTGCGATAGCGGCTTTGGTTGGCAGCTTGCTGGCAGCCGGGATGGGGGCGGCCCAGGCCCGCGGCGCGCCGAAGCCCAACGGTAAGGCCGAACCCAAGCCGCCGGCCACCTCGCCTGCCGACGATTACTACGAGTTGCAGCGGCTGCTGGTCGACACGCTTGATCAGGTAGAGCGCAATTACGTCAAGAACGTGACGCGTCGTGAACTGGTCGAGGCGGCGATCAAGGGCGTGCTGGACAGACTGGATCCCTATTCGACCTACATCGGTCCGAAGGAGCTACCTGCCTTCCGCAGCAGTGTGGAGAGCGAGTTTGGCGGGATAGGGATCCAGGTGACTGTCGAGGGGGGGTATTTGCGCGTGATCAGCCCGCTGGTCGGCACCCCCGCCTATCGAGCCGGCGTGGTCGCAGGCGACCGGATTGTCGAGATCGACGGAAAGCCGACGGCAGGAATGACCATTGACCAGGCGATTCGACGCCTCAAAGGAGAGGTGGGGACAAAGGTAACGCTGACCATCCTCCATCCCGGGAAATCGCAGCCCGAAAAACTGACCATCGTACGTGAGAGCATTCATGTCGAGACAGTGCTGGGCGACCGGCGCAACGCCGACGACACTTGGGACTATCTGATCGACCACGAAAGGCGCATCGGCTATGTCCGTCTGATCGCCTTTGGCCGGGACACCGCCCGGGACTTGCGCCAAGTGCTGGAACGGCTCCAGCGAGAGAATCTTCGGGGGCTGATTTTGGATTTGCGGTTTAATCCTGGCGGGCTGCTCAGTTCGGCGACCGAGGTTTGCGACCTGTTCGTGGCTGAGGGGAGGATTGTGAGCGTCAAAGGGCGCAATACGCCGGAGCGGAGCTGGAACGCCCACCGGGAGGGCACATTCCTCGGCTTTCCCATGGTGGTGCTCATCAATCGTTTCAGCGCCAGCGCCAGCGAGATCGTCGCAGCCTGCTTGCAAGACCATCACCGGGCCGTGGTCATGGGAGAGCGGAGTTGGGGTAAGGGGAGCGTGCAGAACGTGATCGAGCTGGAGAACGGGCAAAGCGCCCTGAAGTTGACCACGGCCAGCTATCTCCGCCCGAACGGCAAGAACATCGACCGCCACTCCGCCACCAAGGGTTCTGACGAATGGGGCGTCACTCCCGACAAAGGCTATGAGTTGAAGCTCAGCGACACGGAACTGCAACGGCTGGTAGAAGACCGCAGGCAACGGGACATCGTCCAGCCAAAGCGACCCGCGCCAAGTCCGCCTGCCAAACCAGAGCCCGCGAAGACAGAGCCTGCCAAGCCGGACCCGGCCAAGAACCCTCCGGAGGCAAAGAGCGATCCGGAACCATCCAAGTCGCTGCCGACGGCCAAGCCGGACGCCTCGAAGGTGCCCGACGCACCCGTCTCTCCCGACGTTTCGCTCGAACATGTGAAATTCGTCGACCCCCAATTGCGCATGGCGCTAGATTACCTGGCAGGGGAGTTGGCCCGGGCGAAATGAAATTCCTCACTCTCGAGACCACCTGTGACGAGACTGCCGCGGCAGTGGTGACGGAGCAGTTGGAGGTGCTCGGGTCGGTGGTCGCCTCGCAGGACGACCTTCATGAGCGGTTCGGCGGCGTAGTGCCGGAGATTGCTTCGCGGGCCCATGTTGAGCGAATCCTGCCGGTCATCGACGAGGCGTTGCGGCGTGCGGGGGTCCGGCTGGCCGATCTGGATGCGGTGGCGGTCGCCAATACGCCGGGGCTGGCCGGTTCGCTCCTAGTCGGCCTGGTGGCAGCCAAGACGATCTGCGTGGCGTTGGGCATCCCGCTGATCGCCGTCAACCATCTTCAGGCCCATATCTATGCCTGCCGCCTGGCCAGCCGGGAAGAGGTGTTCCCTTGCGTGGGTTTGATCATCAGCGGCGGGCACACGTGCCTGTACCGCTGTCAGACCCCCTTGGACTTCGAGCTGCTCGGCGCCACCGTGGACGACGCGGCCGGCGAGGCCTTCGACAAGGTGGCCAACATGCTGGGCTTGGCCTATCCTGGCGGCCCGTCCATTCAGCAGGCTGCCGCGGGCGGCAACAGGCGGGCGTATGCCTTTCCGCGGGCGTTGTTGGGCGACCGGGATCGCCTTGACTTCAGCTTCAG
>Ga0129299_1002689_pt1 | contig 11734 bp, 7 predicted proteins | sample ConPoolayeCmetaG_FD_94477 | JGI IMG/M metagenome (GOLD analysis project Ga0129299, IMG submission 94477) | Hot spring microbial mat communities from California, USA to study Microbial Dark Matter (Phase II) - Cone Pool mat layer C metaG ... | reverse complement strand
GCAATATTCTTCAACCCCAACATTCTTAAAAAATCTAATGCCGGGAATACAAGCATTCACTCTTTTGTCCAGCGATGATGTTTTACCACAGTCAGCGGGTTTTATTTTTGGAGGTTCAGCAGATGGATCTGGTTTATTAAAAAATAGCGATGGATCCTTCACATTTTTAGTAAATCACGAAGATAATTTTTCCATATCCAGAATAACACTTGATAAAACATTTAAGCCAGTAAAAGGTGAATATGTTATTAACTCCGATTTAGGCAAGTACAGACTTTGTTCAGCTACATTAGCTACTCCATCCGAGCATGGATTCGGTCCTTTGTTCATTAGTTGTGGCGAAAGTAGTGCAAAATCCGAAGCTCTGGGCCTTAATCCTTATGCAGCACCATTGACACAACCTAAGTGGTTGAAGGCATTAGGCCACTGGTCATTCGAAAATGCTGTTCCACTGCCAAAAGATGCCTATCCCGGAAAGACAGTTATTATTATCGGAGATGATGATTCAGGTCCCGGCGGTGGTCAGGTTGCTCTTTATGTAAGCAATACAGTTGGTGATCTTGATAATGGCAGCCTCTATGTGATGTGCCGTGATGACGGGGACACTTCGGAAACAAATATGAAAACAGGACAAACTTTTAATGTAACTTTCAAAAAAATCAATGATATTTCTCAGGAAGATTTGAATCCACAGTGTACTGCTCTTGGGGCAATCAGATTTGGTAGAACCGAAGATTTAGACTATCAAAAGGGTGGAGGAGCAAATGGAAGAAACGTTTACTTTACTACTACCGGTCAAAAAAATTATCCTTCAAGAACTGTTGCTGGCAGAGTGTATAAACTTGTTATGGACGCAAATGACCCCTTAAAAGGAAAATTGGAGTGCATTCTTGACGGGGATGATAAAGCCGGTCCTGCAAATTTATTCCAGAATCCAGACAATATTTGCGTAACAAAAAATTATGTTTATGTTCAGGAAGACCCAAATACTTATGGCAGTGAAACTCATGATGCATATATTTATCAATATAATATTGCAACAAAAGAATTGAAAGTTGTCTGTGAGATAGATCATTACAGAGGCCAATCTAATCCTAATAATCCCGGAACTTTATATGACAAAGCAGATTCGAAAAAAGGGAGTGCTGAATATGGTGCTTTAATTGATATATCCGATTTAGTTGGAATTCCCGATGTATTTTTGTTATCGGTTCAGCCACACGGATGGAATGGTGATAAATACAAAAATCCTGATAAAGGATCTCTCAGACCAACAGAAAATCAAGCCAGTTTGATTGTAATTTTAAAAGGACTACCAAGATAATTTTTAGTAAAATGATTGATATTTAATTTAATAGGGTTAATCCTGTATATGGATTAGCCCTTTTTGTTAAAAAAATGAAAACTATTTTTTTATTGCTTATTTGTTTTTTAGTTTTTATAAATTACTGTAATTCAACGCCCCAAATAGCTCTTCAAACAGCAAACAGGTGCATTAACTGCCATTTGTCAGAGTCTGGTTCAGGACTCAGGAACGAAAATGGGTGGAGGACAGTAGGTAAATATTCATTGATTAAGCCAGAATGGATTGGTTTGGAAAATTTATTCGATATGACCAGACTAACTAATTCTGCATTAGATGGGAAATTATATTTTGGTGGAGATGTTAGGGCACAATTTTCAAGATCATTGAAACCAGAATCAAAAAGAAGATTTTTTGTTAAGCAGATAACAGGCTATGGATCTTATGAAGCAGCCGATTGGCTATATCTTGAAGGTGGATATAATTTTGCCGATATAACTTATAAAAATCATGGACAGCAAAGCTGGACAGCTGGAATTGTTTTGGATCCGTTTCCGGAAACACCGAAGGTAAGAATAGGTCATTTTCAACCCGGTTTTGGAGTCAGATATGATGATCACACTATGTTAATTAGAATTATAGCAAGCGATAACGTTTATGCTAATCCACTTATTGCTGTTGATTTTTCCGATTATGGAATCGAACTTTACAAAGATGTTTTTAGCCCGACTCCTGAATGGATATTAAATTTATCGGGAGGAATATTTAATTCTTCAAATCTTTCAAAAGTTAAGGTAAATTCCATTGAAGGACCAATCAGCCTGACTGGTAGAAGCAATATTACGTATGTTGTAAAGGCATTGCTTTCAGAAACAATTGGAATGTCAGATTTCACAAATTCTTATATTGGTGCTTCGATTTTAAATAGTGCAGATTTTTACTTAATTAATACTTTTTTTGGTATAAATTTTTTTAAAAGAGTATCAGTGATTTTCGAATATAGTTCTGGGAAGAAAGCTGATATTTTCTCCCTGAACAACTTTCTCTGCATGCTGAATATTAAAGTTTTTGATGCTTTATATTTGGAAATAAGAGCTGAACAAGCCCAGTCAGATTTTAAATCTTTAGAGATTAAAAATACATCTCAACAACTTGTTTTTGCTTCTCAGATATTTATACTGCCATTTATTGAGTTGAAACAAGAATTCCGCCTGATTGATACTGAACAAATGCCAAGAGAATTTACTCAATACAAAGGAGCATTGTATTACCTTCAATTACATTTGTTTTACTAAAGATTAATTCATTTCTATGAAAACTGAAGAAGAAAGAAGAGAATTTTTAAAAAAAGTGATTTTGTTAGCCGGATCTTCATTATGTTCAACTTGTGCACCCGCTTTTTTCTCATCATGTGAATATATTCATGAAAAACCTATCCCAACAATTTTGGAAAGAACAAGAGAATATATTGTTGATTTATCTTTATTTCCAGAGTTGAACGAAATAGGCGGAGCAATATCGAAATCCTTTGGTAAACCATTAGCTGGTCGTCATATAATTATTGTCAGAAAGGACAAAGGCAGCCAAGATGACTTTATCCTTTTTAGTACAATTTGTCCCCATCAGGGTGGAGAAATAATTCTAAATGAGGTACCCGGTAAAAATCATTGGTGTGCTGAACATTATTCTGAATATGATTATTTTACAGGTGTCAATTTGAAACCACCTGATTCTGAGCCTGAATATAAAGAGCCTCTTGTAATATTAAAAAATGAATTTTATCCTGAAGAAAACAAATTGAAATTTTTTTATTAATATTTTGATAATTATTCTAAATAGAACAATAATGTATTTTTATGATTATCCAAATTTATAGTGTTTTTTAACTGGTTCAACAACTTTCCAGATGCATTCAAGGCCCTGAGGAAAAGTAACAAAATCACCTTTGTTTATTTCATAATCACCCTGATTAGTTTTTACTATGACTTTCCCTTCGAGAAAAAGGCATTGCTCTTGAGAATCATAATACCAATCAAATTCAGAAACTTCTTTAGTCCAGATAGGCCAACTTTTAATGCCTCTGGCTGTTATTTCGGATTCGCTTAATTTTTCAATTTTTATTTCCATTTAATCTCCTTGAAATTTATAATATTTTTTTACTCTTCAGACTCGCTAAGATCCATAATTATTTTCTTTTCTTTAATTCGACAAGCAGATTTGTAATTACAATTGTTACAAACTTTTAAATCAAGAGGTTTAACCGGGAACTGAAAATTTGAAATATTTTCAACTAATTTTTTTGCATGCTCTATAGATTTAATAAGCACATCATTCAATTCATCATCACTTTGTAAATATTGATTTTTTGATTTGCCTAATAATTTTTTAATTGGGTTCGAAGGAGGAATCATCAGACATTTAAAAAATTCCGGTTTTTTATTTTTTGAAAAAGGTTTAAGGTTATAATATACAGCACCAAAAGGTTTAGCTTCATTGCTTGTTTGTTCAAAAAGAATTTTTGCTGCAACCAAATAAAGTGGCATCTGAAAAGAAACCCCCTCAAGAATTTTTTTAAGAGAAGCAATATTATTTAGATTGCTTTTGTAATCAGTAATGATGAAGTAAAGTGCATTATCAATATTAGAAAATTCAATTCTGTCAATTTTCCCTTTCAATTTAAAATGATTGTCAATCAGAACAGGGCTAAAATGATCTTTTGTCGTTATTCCAAACGAAAGTTCAAATAAAGCAGGGAGAAATTCCCAGTTTTGCTGTTGTTTTTCTATCTCTGCATTTAACCACATTTCGAGATATCCCGGCTTATTTGCAAAGCCGAGAATATTCTCAATTTCTAAATCATAGAATGGATGTTCAAATTTGATTTTTTGTAACTCCTCATTTGTTATTTGTAAAAGCACCGACAGATAGTAATTCTTTTGGTCTGGATATAGAATGACTGGAGTATCATTAATTCCAATACTTTGAAGGAAATCAATTATATTTTGATATTTTGTTTGTTCGTCTGGACTTAATATTTGATTCGATTGGATTTCTTTGTAAAATTTATAAAGAACATTATGCAGCAGACTTCCTATTTCTAAGGGTGAAATTGAAAAATCAATTATTTCTGGTTCCTCAATATTAAGAGAATACTTAACAAAATATCTAAAAGGGCAGGCTGCGTAAGTTTCTAATTCTGTTATAGAATAAATTTTATCCTTGTTAGATATTTCTAACAATTCATTTTGTGATAAGTCTGATACTGATTCTTCATTTGAATTATTGACTACCGAAGACTTTAGTAAGTAATTCTTAATATAATTAATATTATTGACAAGGTTAGTAGGTATCTCTATGGCTTTTTCAGAAAAATTTGATTTTGAGAAATAATTATATAGTTCATCATTGTTAGAAATTGTTCTTAGCCATTCATAATCGTGGTTATGGCTACTTGAATCAATTGCAGCAGTATTGTCTGATTGAATGAATTCGCTTAAATCAATGATACAGCCATCTTCTTTTAATGTTGAGATTTTTAAAAGTGCATCAATAAAGGGAGAACGAATTTTTTCCCCAGAGTCATCATTTTTGAAATAAGTAATATAAATTAATTTTTCATTAGTAGCAAAGAATTCAGGGGTATTAGTCACAAATTGATAAAAAAGCATTCTTTCAGAGTGAATGTGCCTCTTTTCAGAATCAGGAAGTTCTATTCCAAGAAACTGATTTGGTGTATATTTTAATAAAAATTCGCCGTCAACAGCACCGCAAAGAATCATAACTTTGAATGGAATGCCTCTTGTTTGTTCAATTGATGTAACGGTTACGCCAAAACCCTGCTTTTCGCTAATCTGGTATTTTGTTGTTAAAATTGAAGTTTTCAGTTTTTCGATGTAGAAATCTATTGAAGCCGATAGATTTGGTGTTAATTCATTGATGACATAAGTCATTTCATCGAGGATTTCTAATAATCTATTCAGAGCCTTTGCATCGTTTTCGCATCGTTCCAGCAATTCATTTTGCCAGAATTTATCATCATTTTCTTTAAGTATTGATAAATAATTATGTTCAATAGCTTCAAGGATTTTAAATTTTTTTATTATTTCAATTACAGTCTTTTGAAAATCACAAGCTGATAACTTTTTTGTATTAAATTTTAATAAATTAAGTATAACATTAAAATCATCATAAGCTTTTTTAATTGCTTCAAGCCTTTGTTCCAATCTTCTTACTTCAAGATCATCAAAAGATTTGTTTTTTGAAGAGCTTATAGAATTTGTTAAATATTGTTTTGAGTTTTCAAGTTTTCTTAGCCATTCATTTTCTCTGCCAAAAAGATATCCCCCTCTAATTCTAAGCTGTTCAGCAATATTTAATAAATTCCCTTTGTTGATTCTATCAGATTTTCCATCGATCTCAAAATTTAGATAGGGGCTATTAAGGGCTTTGGATACGTCATCAATCCTAAATCCGCTACTGATAATTTCTAATACTGTTAAAATTGCATTAGTGACAGGTGATTGAGCTAGAATAAATCTATCAGTTACATTTGAGGGTATCCTGTATCTTGAGAATATTTCTCTGAATAATCCAGAGTATAGTTCAGGTTGCCTTGAGCAAACGCAAATTTCTGATGGTGTATATCCTTTAAAATTAATCAGATATTTTACTAACTTAGCAATATTTTTAACTTCATCTTTTCGGTTTTCTGCAATCAGGATTTTGATAAATTTTGACAAATATGGATTTTTTAAATCTTTTTCGGTATTAAAAAGCCACCTTCGGAAAAATCCTGAAATGTCCCCAAAGAGCCTTTCCTTTTCATCTTCATTCGAAGAATTAAGTATATAATCCACATTATTGACCTTTTCGTTAGGATAATCTGAAAGTGAAATCAAATGGTATCCTGCTTTGTGAAAATAAATAATAATCTCTTCAAGATTTCCGAAGAGAGGTCCGTTTCCATTTTGGTTAGTGGGTGAATAGGTGTAATCAATGTGAATTCCAAAAGGATTTCGTGCCTTTACAAAAAATGACAAAAGCGAAATCTCTGGTTTTTTGAAGTCTGTAAAAGCATCTATGTAGATTGTTGATTGTGGTCCAAAAATATCTGCAATTTTTGTCTGAAAGCCTATATCGTCTAATGCGTTTAATTTATCAATCGTTAAGTTGAGCAATTTTGGGAAGTCAATGTATTTATCCGAAAGTAATTTGTCATAATTTTCGTATATTTTAATTATGTCTGACATTCTGTGGGTATCAGTGTAATAACTTAATTCTTCGGGAAATTCTTTATTTATATAGTCATAATCGCTTTGAAGTTTCTGAAGAGTGATACCGTCTTCTCGCAAGCCGTAAATTAATGAATACAGTTTTATAAGAACCGTATTGGAAATTTTTTTTGATTTTGTTTTGAAAAATTTTAGATTTGCTTTTTCAATAGCTTCCTCGAAAAGAGCCAGAAGATAGCCTTCCGACAATTGCTTGTAGGTATTATTAAGACCGAACGAGTCAAAGATCAAGTTAATAAAACCCTGAAGAGTATATATTTTTAGTTCCGAAAGTGGCTTTTTATGAATTGAATAGTATTCCTTGACATAGTTCTGTTTGAAATACCTAACATATTTGCCTGTCGGAAAAACCAGAACAAGGTCATAAGGTTTATCATCAATTAGTGTTTTAGTAAATATCTCATTTAAACTGAATTTTTTCAGTTGTATTAATGGTTCATTGCAAAGAATGTGAGACATAATATTACTCTTCCGGTGATTCTGGTTTTGATTTTAGAGCTTTTCTGATATATTGTTTTTTTTCTTGTTTTGTTTCCTGAACCGCTCTTGAAAGTTCGATAAGACGTTTGTTAGCTCTTCCATAGACAGAATTATCAGGATACTTAAATTTGTTAGCACCGTTCTTTTGTTTAACCAAACCAGAGGGATAATCCATCATAATTTCGATAGCTTCTTCGATAGTATTAACCGAGTAAATATGAAATTTTTTTGCTTTAACGTCGCTAATTAATTCTTGGGGTAGCATTAAATCATTAATATTCTGATTTGGAATCACAACACCCTGTGAACCAGTTAATTTTCTAAGTTTACAGATTTCATAAAATCCTCTGATTTTTTCATTAACTCCACCAATTGGCTGGATGTCTCCCTTTTGATTAACAGACCCGGTAATGGCTAAATCCTGACGAATAGGTATATCACTCAAAGCAGATAGAACTGAAATGATTTCGGCAGCAGTAGCACTATCACCATCAATTTCGCTATAAGACTGTTCAAATGTAATATATGCATTCATATTTAAAGGTTTATCCTGAGCAAATCTATCCGCGATAAAGCCGGTTAAAATCATTACTCCTTTGCTGTGGATTGATCCGCTCATTTCAACTTCTCTTTCGATATTAATTATGCCTGAGGTTCCTGCACTTATGTCTGTGGTAATTCGTGTTGGTTTACCAAAAGATAAAATTCCATCATCAATAACAGTTAAGCCATTTATCTGACCAACTCTTTTTCCTTCTGTGTCAATAAGCATAGTTCCCTTAAGGATTAAATTCCTGAGCTTTTCATCCATCAAATTATTGCGGAATCGCCTGAATTCAATAGCCTTTAGAACATCCTCACGATTAATATATTTTCTTTTGGAACCTCTATCGTAGAAAGCTGATTCACGAATAATATCAGCGACGTCGGAAAATTTAAGTGTTATTTTATCCTTCGACCCTGCATGCTCAACAGCCCACTCAATAATAGCAGCTACTCCATCAGGTGTGCAATGAGGGAGATTATCTTCGTTACAAATTTTTGTAATGAATCTTGCGTAGTTTATCATCATTTCTTCGGTTTTTTCAGTTTCGTAATCAAATTGAGCATTAACTTTAAAAATTTTCTTGAAACCTTTTTCATAGTGATAAAGTAAGCGATACAAAGACAGACCGCCAATTATAACAACTTTTAAATTTACCTCAATTGGTTCTGGTTTAAGGTGTAGTTGAGATAATTGAATTACAGCATCATAAGGCTGAATTTCCAGCTTATTGTATAGAAGAACCCTTTTCAATGTTTGCCACACCCCCGGCTCACTGAAAATATCGAGAGCGTTAACTATGAGAAATCCATTGTCAGCTTTTAGTAGTGATCCAGCTTTGATTTTTCTAAAATCAGTTCTCCAGAATCCTCGACTATCAAATGTTCTTTCAATAGTGCCAAAAAGATTATTATAAGTTGGTGTTGTTTCTGTTATAATAGGAATTTTGTCGGTTCCGCTATTATCAAGAATTACATTTACTGAGTAAAGATTGAAAAACTCTCTCATTCTTTCTTCATCAATTTCATTGACTGGTTGCAAAGGGTTTATACCGGGGACAAAAATATTTAAATTATCAAGAGTAAATTGTTTTAGTTCACTGATATAAATATCAACTTTTTCATAAGGGAAAGTTTTCAAAATGTCATCAAAAACAGTGCTAACAATCATAGATGCAGAGGCTTTATCGTTTTCTGCAATGTTATTTCGAAATTCCTGCATTAATTTGATACCAACTTTAGCAAGGTCATAAATTTCCTGATGAAATTTTTGGAATAAGTTAATTAACTCATCTGCTCTTTCTCTTGTGATTGTTCCATTAGCAACATATTCTTCAATATTATCAATTGAAACGGGTTTATCATCAATAACAGGGAAAACTTCAGGTTGGAGAACTCCTTGTTCATTTTCTATTTGCCCTCGCACAAAGCCGTATGGATTGATTCTTTCGTCAAATTCATGAAGTATATCACGTTCTTTTTTCTGAAATTCCTCAATAATTTTTTTTCTTTTATTTTGAAATTCTTCATCCTCGAACATTTTGGGAATTCTTCTTTTAAGAAATGTGATTGTATCATTTATGGTATTTGCAAATAATTTTCCCTTTCCCTTTGGAAGTCTGATTAATCTTGGAACATCCGGGTCAGAAAAATTATTAACATAGCAGTAATCATAAATTTGATGAACCTCTTTATTTAAACTTTCAAGTATTTTTTTAACAGTTGTTAGTCTGCCAGTTCCTGATAAACCTGAAACAAAAATGTTATAACCTTTTGATTCAAGCTCTGAACCAAGCCGAATAGCCTCAATTGCTCGGGGCTGTCCAATAATATTTTCGAGTGGTTCTAATTCAGCAGTGGTTTTGAAATTAAAAATGTCCGTTGAGCAAGTCCATCTAAGTTCTTCTGGTTTTAATTCAAAATTTCTTAATTTTGAAATGATTGTTTCATTTTTTTTTGATGCCATAATTCTTACTTTATAAAATTTTACTTTCAAAGCAAATTAATAAAATTTTTGTTTCGATTAATTGTTGTGAACAAAATAATTTTTGTAAGTCGTTATTATTATAATTTAGGTGTTAAATGAAAGTATTGGGTCCAGATAGAAATTTTCTTGCTATAGAGGAAGAATATTCAAATATTGATAGTTCTAAAATTGTTATCCTACCCGCCCCTTATGAACATACCGTAAGCTATGGAAAAGGTGCTTCTTTCGGTCCAGATGAAATATTAAAGGCAAGTGCTTTTGTCGAGTTTTATGATGATGAGTTTGAGCGGGAACTATGTTTCGAAAAAGGAATTGCTACTATTGAACCTCTTGAATTTAATGGTTTGGTAAATCAGAAAGCTCTTGATTTAATTGAGGAGAATGTTTCAAAGCTGCTTGATGTAAATAAATTTGTTGTTACTTTAGGTGGTGAACATACAATATCATCAGCTCCAATTTTATCGCATTATAAAAAATATCCTGATATGTCTCTATTGCATTTCGATGCACATTCAGATCTTCGAGATAGTTACGAGGGGACAAAATATTCACATGCTTCAGTTATGGCAAGGGTTTGCGAATTCTTTCCTGCGGACAGAATAGTGCAGGTTGGGATAAGAGCCCAATGTAGAGAAGAAGCTGAATTCATAAAGGAAAAAAACATAAAAACTTTTTATGCATCTTCAATCAGAAGAAAAAAATATGGCGAAAACTGGCAGAAGGAAATCGTTAGCAATCTTTGTGATACTATTTATATTTCATTTGATGTTGATTATTTCGATCCATCAATCATACCTGCAACAGGCACACCTGAACCTGATGGATTTTTATACAGTGAAACACTGGATGTTTTCCGTGAAATAATTAAAGCTAATAAAAAAATTATAGGTTTTGATGTAGTAGAACTTTCAAAAATTGATAATTTGAGTTATCCAAGTCTGACTACAGCAAGATTGGTATATAAAATATTAAACTTTGCCTTTTATGGTTCATAAAAAATATCCCTGATGTTGATTATATATCAGATATACAATTTGGGAAAAAATCGGATTAATTATCTACTTTCAGCTGGATGTAAAAAAGAATTTTTTACATAAAGAGTAACTATAATGCTATCTACTGCATCAGTTACGGCATTCCAGCCCACATTCAAATAAAACATGTTTATTTTTTTATCTGTATTCAAAATGAACGAAGTCAATCAGAAAAACAGCACCAAGAAGAATGGATTTAGTATTTAGATCACAATCAGGAGGAAATGTTATCCCAAAGTTATCAGCATTTGTAAATAGCTCTTTCATAGCCCCACTCCATTTTTTGACAATTTTACCCTGTTCCATGCCATTTTTTAAGATATTGAAAGTCCATGGTTTAAAGAAAGGACCTTCTAATTCCATTATTTCAATGCCATTTTGGTCAAATATGGTGTATAGTCGTTTGAAAAATGCAAATTTCCATTTAACTTTGCCAAGTATTCTATCATAAGAGTCAAATACTATCAATTCATGGAAAAAGAACTTAAAAGGTCTTTTCAATTTAAGTAATTTTGAACCTTGTTTATCAAGTATAATTATCTCGAAAGGTCTGGATGATTTAAGAAACAGCCTGCCCAGAAATGAAGAAGATTCTTCACCAGCATAATATAATTCATTCCCAAATTCATCATAAATTATATATTTGTTTTTCATTTCGAAACCACTAAGAATTTCTCCCCAGTGTTTTTGCTGGCTGATTATCAAAGTTTTTGATTGGTTTAATAGTTCCATTATAACCTTTTATTTATAAAATTCATAATCGTATATAATAAATTTCGTTTCATCAGGGCTTTTAACTTCAATATGTTTCAGTAATCCATTTTTATCGTAATTGTAAACATAAACAACATCGTAGTTATCTCCAAATCTGTTTATCCATTTTGTTCTTTTTCCTGTCTTATCATAGTTGAAAAAATTTGTATAAGAAATGTTGTCAAGATAGTAAAATTTTTCGACAGTTAAATCACCTTTAGAATTATATTCATATTCGTATCTATCTATATAATCCCAAATTGGTTCAGCATTTTCAATAACTTCTCCGTTTTCATCAAAAGGGAGTGAACCAGTATAACCGACTTTTTCAACGATTCTATTC
>Ga0129299_1002688_pt1 | contig 11739 bp, 8 predicted proteins | sample ConPoolayeCmetaG_FD_94477 | JGI IMG/M metagenome (GOLD analysis project Ga0129299, IMG submission 94477) | Hot spring microbial mat communities from California, USA to study Microbial Dark Matter (Phase II) - Cone Pool mat layer C metaG ... | reverse complement strand
CGAAAGGGACTTCCAGACCCTGCTACAGTCAGGCGAGGGCCGCGGCGAGTCCCCCGCCACGTGCAACGCGATTTTTCCACCAAAGAACCCGCGGGAAACCTTTGCCATGTCCGAGAATTCCCATTCCCAGTCCGAGACGCCGACTGCCGCCCCTCAGCGGCACCTGACCCTGTTCGATTCCACTTCGATCATCGTGGGGATCATCATCGGGGCGGGAATCTACGAGAGCACCCCACTGATTGCCCAGAATGTGCCGGGTGTGTACGGACTTCTTGGGGCGTGGCTTTTGGGAGGTTTTCTGTCGTTCGTGGGGGCGTTGTGCTACGCGGAGTTGGCCACGGCCTATCCTCGGGCCGGCGGCGATTTCGTGTACTTGACGCGGTCGTTCGACCGGCCCATCGGGTTTCTCTTCGCCTGGGCCCAGCTTTGGGTGGTGCGGCCAGGATCGATCGGCGCGATGGCCTTCATCTTCGCCCGATACGCCGATCACCTCGTGCCGCTGAGGATCGGCCAGGCCGACTCGAATGGGCTTCTGGTTTACGCGGCAGGCTCGGTGTTGGTCCTTTCGGTGATCAACTTGCTCGGCGTGAAGCAAGGCAAATGGACGCAGAACATCCTGACCACGGCGAAGGTGCTGGGGTTGCTGCTGGTGGCCGTGGTGGGGTTGTTTTTTTCCGCGACGTCCTCGACGCCGCCTCCCGCGGCCTCGGCCGAGCCTTCCTCGCCAAGCTTCGGGCTGGCGATGATCTTCGTTTTGTTTGCGTTCGGCGGTTGGAACGAGATGGCCTACGTCGGCGCCGAGGTCCGCGATCCCAAGAAGAACATTCTCCGCGCCCTGACGCTGGGCACGGTGGCCGTGGCCGCGATCTATATCCTCCTGACGTTGGCGTTCCTTCACGCCTTGGGACTGGAAGGGGTCCGCAACAGCGAGGCCGTGGCCGCCGAGGTGCTCGACCTGGGCTTGGGCGGGTGGGGCGACCGGTTGATCAGCGTGCTCATCTGCATTTCGGCGCTGGGGGCGATCAACGGCCAGATTTTCACCGGCGCGCGGATCTACTACGCCATGGGCAAGGAACACCCGCTGTTTGCGGTGCTCGGCCAGTGGAATGCCCGCCTTGGCACGCCGGTCTGGTCGCTCGTCGTGCAAGGCGCGATCACGCTGGCGGTCATCCTGGGGTTCGGCTGGATGGGGGCGGACGAGGGATTTAAGCGGATGGTCATCTTCACGACGCCAGTGTTCTGGATCTTTCTCGTCATGGTCGGTCAGAGCCTGTTCGTGCTGCGTCGCCACGAGCCGCACACGCCGCGTCCCTACCGCGTGCCGCTTTATCCGATCCCGCCCATCCTCCTCTGCCTGTCGAGTCTCTACATGGTTTTCACCAGCGTCGATTACGCCTTGAAACCGGACTACCGAAGCTACGAGGCGTTCTGGTCGATTGGCCTGTTGTTGGCGGGCATGATCATGTGCTTTTTCGACCGCCGGCCGGCTTCGAGCGAGGAATCGGCTGGTCCCTCGGCATGAGTCGATTGCGGCCGCGCGGGCGGTCTTGCCTAGGCGGCCTGGTGACGAGGATCGGCGGCGGAGTCAGTAGGGCCGGGACATTTCAGCTCAAAGAGGCTGAAAATCTGCTGCTGGGTCAAGCCGATCTTGGGGCGCGGGCCGAGGCCCGAGGCGAACACCGTGTCGAACAGTTCCCGTTTTTCCTGAAGGATCCGGTCGATCCGTTCCTCGATCGTGTCGACGACAAGGAACCGCGTGACCGTCACCGGCCCGCTCGTGCCGATGCGGTGGGCACGGTTGATCGCCTGGTCCTCGATGGCGGGATTCCACCAGCGGTCGAAGAGGAACACGTAGCTGGCGAATTGGAGGTTCAAGCCCACCCCACCCGCCCCGTAGCTGATCAGCAACACCCGGCAATCGGCGTCTTCGCGGAATTGGCGAAGCACGGCCTCGCGCTGGCGAGGCGGGATCTTGCCGTGGAACTCGAGGGGGCCGAACCGTTGAAGCCGCTCGCGGAGCCGTTGCAGGGTATCGACCCATTGGCTGAAGACCAACGCCTTGCGACCGCTGGCGGCGACTTCCTCCAGGTCGGCCTCGAGCCGTTCGAGCTTCGAGCTTTCGCCCGTGACCGGATCGAAGTTGCAGATTTGCTTCAGGCGGAGGACCAACTCGAAGACGTGCTGGATGGTGATTGAATCGCCCAGGGCGGTGAGGCGGAGCACGCCTTCCTCCTCGGCCAGCTTGTAGGTCTCGCGTTGCGACGGGGCGAGTTCGAGTTCCGCGTCCCGAAAGAGCTTCGGCGGAAGCTCGGTGAGCACCTGGTCCTTGGTGCGGCGCAACACGTAATCGCCCACTGCCCGCCCCATGCGCCGCGGCGCCATCGCCGGCGTGAGATAACCGGGCATGAGGAAATCGAAGATGCCGACGAGGTCCTCGGGACTGTTTTCGATCGGCGTGCCGGTCATGGCCCAGACGCGGCGTCGGCGGATGACGCTGGCCGCCTGGCTGGTCGCGCTGAGACGATTTTTGATCCGCTGCGATTCGTCGAGGATCACCAGATCGAAGTCCGTTCCCGGCCCCTGTGAGCCTTCCAAGACCTCCCGGTCGCGATGCAGCAGTTCGTAATTGGCGAGCTTGACCGGCACGTCGGGCAGTTCCCACTGCCACCGGCGGCGGGCCTGATCCCCTTCAATCACCAAGAGCGGGATTTCCGGCGCCCAGACGTGGAACTCGCGTTGCCAATTGGCCACCAAGGGTTTAGGGCAAATCAACAGCACCCTGCGCACTTCGCCGGCATGGAGCAATAGCCGCAGGGCGGTGATGGCCTGCATCGTCTTGCCCAGGCCCATCTCGTCGGCCAGGATGGCCGTCTGCCGCGGATACAGGAACGCCACCCCCTCCCATTGATAGGCAAACGGCGCAAACGGAAATGTCAGCGCTCGACTCTCCAGCAACGTCTCCAGCGACGGTTGCAAGACGTAGCGGAGCCGATCAGCCAGTTTGATCACGTCGGCCGGGGGTTTGAGCCGTGTTCGGGTCCGCGGTTTATCGGGAGTCCGTGCGGCTGGCTTGGGGGAAGCATGGGGCGTTTCCGGCAGGCTGCCAACCGGCAAGGCGGGATCGGGAAAGAAAAAGCTTTTGGCGCGGATCGCGGGATGGCGGATCGGCACGCTCACCGCGCGGGGCGCCTCGCTCGCCAACTCCGGCCGGACGAGCTTGATTTCCGGCTGCCGCGCCACCGCCCGATTCCAGCCGGTGGGAAACAACGCCACGCTCAAGGCGAGGTTCTCTTCGATGACGTCGGGGGCTTGGGCGGGATGCCAACTCCGCACGGCGATGGGCGACGGCTCTCCCCCACCCGCGATCACTCCGCCCTGCACCGAATAATCACTCGCCACGTTCAATGGCCCCGATTCACTGGCGCTGGCTCTGTGGCCCGGCAGCGACGCGGTCCTCCGCGTCCAAGTTTTTGGCCACGACGGATCGTGGCCCTCCATGCGTGGGCCACCCCTTTTTTCAACCTACGCCTTTTCTCGACATCCGTTGTCTTCCGATTGCCCTCGGTCATTTGGCCCCTACCCGCCGCGGCGGGCCTCTTCGATGGCCTCGCGAATCCGCTCGAAAGGCTCGCGGAAATCGAAGGTATCGGCGATCCCGCCCAACGTCGCCCCCACCGCTTCGCGATCCGCAATTGCCCACGAGGGAACCATCAGCCGATGCGGCCCGAGGGGAAACTCCGTCAGTCGCGAGGGACCGGGATGCGCCGCGTCGATCCGGTAGATCGAATCCGTGGCGCCCCCTTCCAAAGGACCGTTTTCCGGTTCGGGCACGAGGACGACGGGCACGTCGACGAACTCGCGGAGGGCCAGGGCAGGCTCGCGGTCGGTGAACACGGCGGCCGGTCGGGTCTTCGCGCTGGCGGCCAGCACACGGCCGATCTGCTCGCCGTACAGGTACGGCTTCAATGTCGGACCATAAAGAATCTGCTGGGCCCGCGTCGGCTTGATCGGCGTCGTGCAATGAAACTCCAAGGGCCGGCTAAGCTGGTTGAGTACCAGATACCCCCCAAACAAGCCCTGTTCAGGGCAGTCGATCACCGTGAGAAACCCTATGGCAAGATTAGACTTACCGTCGTTGGCTTGCATGGAAACTGGCTATTTTTCCGGGATTGCGCAGTCTCTTTGGTTGTTCCAGATTTGGATTGCGCGAGGCGAGGGCTTGGACCAATTTCGGGCGTGGGCGGCGGGCGACTTTAGCCCGGCGACGCGGAGGAATTAACCCGAGTGACTCGACTTTTTCGCGAGTCGCTGATTATACTGGAGGGAATTGGCAGAAAGGAACTTTGGCCATGAGTCAAGATCGCCGCTCACGCCCTTCACCATACTCTCAGGTGGACACGGTTCACGGTACTTTTGGGGCGGGTGGTTTGCCGGGAGGAGAGGGTAGCGAGGTGGTCTCGCTTTTGCGGGAAATGCTGGCCGCCCAGGATCGACAAAACGAACTGCTCGAGGAACTGGTCGCTCACCTTTGCTCGGCCCAGCGCCAGCGAGCCAATGAGCTGGGCAACTGGAAACAGGCCAATCCACACCTGGCGCGGAAGTGCCGGCTGGCTGCCGAGGCCCTCAGCAAGGTCCAGACCGAATACCTCTTGAGTTTGACGCAAGAGATCAGCGACAACTTCGAGACCCTCCGTGACGGCGAATTCATGCTCAACGAATTCATCGACCGCTTCGGGCCTCGCTTGGCCCATCTCAACGGTCTGCTCCAGGTGCTTTCGCAACTGAGCAGCGCGTCGAATCCGGCCAGCACTCAGAACTCGCCGTGACTGGATCGATGCGTTGGCTTTCGTTTTGGGGCGGCACGGGGTTTCTCTGTTTGTTGTTGGCGTTCGGCTGCCGCCCCCCCGCCGAACCGCTAAAACAGCCCGACTCGTTTCCTCCGCCCTTGCAGGATGTGACTGGCTGGCCGAATTGGCGGGGACCGAACTCCTCGGGGATCTCGACCATCGGTTGCCGCGCGGTGCGATTCAGTCCCGAGGCGGGGGTGCGGTGGCGGGTCGATGTGCCCGGTCGCGGAAGCTCCTCGCCCGTCGTTTGGGGTGATTACGTCTTGCTGACGACCGCCTTGCCCGGCGACGAGCCGCCGCGGCTGGCCGTGCTCTGTTACCGGCGCGCCGATGGCCAGTTCCTTTGGCAATCCGAGGTGGGCCGCGCGGCCGGACGCACGCACGCCAAGAACGGCTATGCCTCCGCCACCGTGGCGACGGACGGCGAGCGGGTCTATTCGTTCTTCGGATCGACCGGGCTGTTTTGCCATGACATGACGGGCAAGCAAGTTTGGCGGGCCGACTTGGGCAACCTCGACCACCAATGGGGCACCGCTTCCAGTCCGGTGCTCTGCGGCGATCTGGTCGTTCAGTTGTGCGACGCCGAGCAGGATTCGTACCTGGCGGGTTTCGACAAGGCGTCGGGCCGTCGCGTATGGCGGACGCCGCGGCCGAGCGCGGGATGTTGGACCACTCCGGTGCTGATCGAGGCCCAGACCGCCCGCGGCAAACGCAAGGAACTCGTGGTCAACGGCGCCAGCAGCAAGGACGCCGACGGCCGGGTGGTCATCGCCTACGATCCCGGCGACGGCCGCGAGTTGTGGCGCGTGCACGGAACCACGGAACTGGTCACGCCCACCCTCCTTGTCGGCGACGGACTCGTCTACAGCACAAGCGGCCGGAACGGCCCGATCCTAGCCATACGGCCCGGCGGCGACGGCGATGTGACCAACTCGCGCGTGGCGTGGCGCCGCGACCGCGGCGGTCCTTACATCCCGACGGGACTCTGTTGGCGAAACCGCTTGTACGTGCTCGGCGACGCGGGGAGCGTCGCTTGCTACGACGCGGCCACCGGCGAGGAACTCTGGAAGGCCCGACTCCGCGGCGCCTTCACCGCCAGCCTCGTGGCCGCCGACGACCGCGTCTATGCCGTGGACGAGCGGGGCACGGTCTACGTCTTCGCCGCCTCGGATCGCTTTGAATTGCTCGCCCAGAACGAAATGGACGAACGGGTCCTGGCCACGCCGGCGATCGCTGGCGGCGATCTGTTTCTCCGCACGGAATCCCGGCTATACTGTATCGTCGGTGCTCATGCCGCCGAGCGATGAAGGGCAAGGCCATGACTACGCAAGCAGTTTCTGTTGGATTGCCATCGCGAGGTCGTTGCCCGGGGTTCCATCCCGCCCTTTCATCGAACGATTCTTTCGGTCGTTTCCCTCGCGTCTTCCTGGCGGCGGCATGGATGGCCCTGGCGGCCTGCGCCGTTCAGGGATCGCTCGCGGTGGAACAGGCGGCGGCCGACGTGCCGGGCAAGACCGCGGCGGAGGGCCGCCAATGGCCGTTGTTCCGGGGCGACCGCCAGGCCACCGGCGTGGCCCGCTGCACGCTGCCGGAGAAGCTGGAGTTGCTGTGGACCTATTCCGGGCAGAAGGGCGGCTATGAGGCGGCGGCCGTGATCGGCGACGGCGCGGTCTACATCGGCAGCCTCGACGGCAAGTTCGTCGCCCTCGACCTGAACACCGGGCGGCCGATCTGGGAATTCTCCACGGATGGCGCCTTCAACTCCGCGGCGGCGCTTGCCCCCGGTCGTGTCTGGGTGGGCGACACGAACGGCCGGTTCCATTGCCTCGACGCCGCGTCGGGCAAGGAACTGTGGCATTTCGACGCCGAGGGCGAAATCAATTCCGGCGCCAACCTCCACGGCGAGCACGTGCTGTTCGGTTCGCAGGACAGTTTTTTGTATTGCCTTCGGGCCGACAGCGGAAAGCTGGTCTGGAAATACCAAAGCCCGAACCAGATCCGCTGCTTCCCGACCGTCGTGGAAAACCGCACCCTCGTCGCCGGTTGCGACGGCCGCCTGCACGTGATCGAGCTGTCCGAAGGAAAAGAAATCGCCAGCGTGGACCTGGAGGGCCCCACCGGCTCGACGCCCGCCGCCCTCGGGTCGATGCTGTTCGTCGGCACGGAGGGCAAGACGTTTTTCGGGATCGACTGGCGCGAGGCCAAGGTGGTCTGGAAATACGCCAACGAAGAGCGGGCGGCGTCGTTTCGTTCGTCGGCGGCGGTGACGCCCGATTTGCTCGTCGTCGGCTCCCAGGACAAACTCGTCCACGCCTTGGAACCGAAGACGGGCAAGAGACTCTGGACGTTCGCCACCCGTTCCCGCGTCGACGGTTCGCCGGTCATCGTCGGCGATCGGGTGTTCGTCGGCTCGGCCGACGGGCGGCTTTACGCCATCGACGCCAGGACGGGCAAGGAGCGATGGCGATTCGAGGCCGGCGGCGCCGTCATCGCCTCCCCCGCCGTCGCCAACGGCCGACTGGTCATCGGCACGGACGCGGGCGATTTGTATTGCTTCGGCCAGAAGTGAAGCGGCGGGCGTTGCGGAACCTCCGAATGGTCCGCGGCCACTTGCTTCGCGCCGACGCGCCGTCGTCCTCTCAAGAGATCCGCCCGGTGTCCCGCCATGCCTAAACCCTTGGTGTTCATGATGGGCCGGTCGCCGGTGTTCCTGCCGGTCGATCGCCAGTACGCGCGGAGCCATTACTGGGTCGCCTCGGTCGAGGCCGGGCTTCGGCTGGGTTTTTCGGCCTACGCGGTGAAGCTGCTGGGCGTGGTGAACCACTTGCGGTGGTCGATCCAGCCTGGCGACGCCGTGGAGCAAGGCCAGCCGATCGGCTACGTCGAGGCTTCCAAGGCGACCAGCGATCTGTACGCCCCGTTTCCAGGACGCCTTGTCGAAGTCAATCCCCGCGTACCGGCCGATCCCAGCCTCGTCAATTCACTCCCTTACGGCGATGGTTGGCTGATGACGATCGCGGGCCAGGCGGACTGCCTCCTCTCGCCGCAAGAGTACCTGGCCTATCTCGAAGCCACCTGGCCGCTGGCGCAGCGATTGCTCAAGGGCCAGGCCGGCAAGGGGCCGTGACCGCGCAGCCCCGAAGGTTTTGTTGGCAGTTTTGGGTAGCCGGTTGCGCGGCCGGTCCCGCGGTTGGCGGGCCGTTTTTGGCCCCGAAGCGGGCGGGAGCATGAGTTGTACGAACCGGGCGGGATCATGAGCCGGTTCCCGATCCCGTGCCAATTCAACGTTTGCCGCTGGCCAGGTCGTAGCTGGTCATCGGCACCTGGTAGTAGCCCATGGCCGCCAGGGCGACGTCGATTCGGTAAATGGGATCCTGCATCAGGCAGACTCGGCGATCCTCGGCCGGGAGGACCGTGGTGTAGATCCTCAATTCCCCAGGGACGCTGGTGATGATCTCTTCGCGCCAGTCGCCGAGGACGTCGGCCACGGCGACCAGCTCGCCCTCGATGCGCGCCATCGGCTCGGCCGCGCCGTATTTCACGATCCGCGAGCCGAGGACCAGTTCGCGCTGCCGGTCGGCGTCCCAATAGGCCGAACGAGGCGACAGGCCGCCGATGTCTTTCGTGCCAATCAGCTTGCCCTGGGCGGTCCGCAGCCATCGCTTGTCCTTGAAATCGCGTTCGCCGCTGTAGCATTCGCTGCCCGGGTGCTTCGGGTCGATGTCGGAACAGAGGCCCGAGGCGTGGATATGGCTCGTCGGTTCGTCATGGCCCCAGAGAATCTTGCCCGTCCGCGCGTCGACCAGACACATCCCGTCGCGTTTGCGGCGAGGCTCGATGCCGTAGTAGATTTGCAAGCCGGGTCGATCGGGATCGATCTTGCCGAGGTAGAAATGGTCGGGATGGCCCAGGCCGGTGCACCACATCGCCGTGCCATCGTCGTCGATCATCGCCGAGCCGATGGCCACCTCGTCGCGGCCATCGCCGTCGACGTCGGCGGCGTGCATCCAGTGGGCCCCTTGGCCGCGATACTCGCGCGGTTCGTTGCGGTTGTCCCACCGCCATAGCTCGCGGAGCTTGCCGCCGTGGAACTCGTAGGCGACGAGGATGATCGTCGTGTACGTGCCGCGCTCGACCAACAGGCACGGCGTCTTGCCGTCGAGATAGGCCACGCAAAGCTGGTTCCGCGAGGCGTAGTTGTAGGAACCGAAAGGCTCGCGGGGCGGCCAATCCACGCGGGTGATCGGTTTGCCCGTTTGCCCATCGAGGATGGTCAAGTATTCCGGTCCTTTTTGGACCCGTCCGTCCGGATCGCGGGGATCGCCCTCGCCGGTCTTCACGGCCACCTCGGCCCGACCATCGCCGTCAAAATCGTAGACCAGGTACGGCGAATACCAGATGCCGCGTTCGATCGCCCAGCCCAGGTCGTAACGCCAGAGGAACTTGCCGTCGTGCCGGTAGGCTTCGAGCTTGTACGTGTCCGGACTGCGGCTCCAGTATTTCTCGTAGGGGTCGATGTTGTCCTTGGGCGTCTTGATGACGAAGTCGTAGCGTCCGTCGCCGTCGAGGTCGGCGATGCCCGCCTTCTGCACCGTGGCCGCCTTGTTTTCGAGCGGAATGGCGAGGCAGGAAACCTTGCCGGGCGAGATCACCGTTTCGGCTTCTGGGGAGGGCGGCCCTTCCTTTCCCCCTTCGACGACGCGGACCGAATAAGCCACGCAACGGCCCGCTGGAGCGCCTGCATCGACGAAATCCGTCGTCTTCCGGATCGGCTCGAGATTGATCTTCTCGGGCTTGGCGTCGCCGATGCGGCGATAGACGTTGAAGGCGGCGTTTGGCGAATCGCTTTCCAGAAGCCGCCATCCGACATGGACCGTCGTGGGATTGGTGCGGACGGCCACCACGCCGCGGTCGATCTTCTCGCGGACCCGGCTGGTCGCGTAGCCTACGACCTTCGTCCCCGGGGCCTTCGACGGCCTGGCCTTTTCGGACTCGGCCGTGGGAAAGATCATCGCGAACGTCAACAGAACGGTCGTCACGTGCATGGCGGGGCCCTCGCAAACAGGTTTCCATCGTTCCCGCGGCGACTTGCCGAGGTCAGGTCTCGGTATTCTGAGTTTCGACCCTTGGAGTTGGCAAGGGCGCGACGTGCAACCGCTCAACGAACCGACCGAAAGGGGAGTACATGGACGGCGACGAAAGGCGACACCCCCCGTCCATGGTGGGTGGGCAAAGAGGTAGTCCGGCGGGCGTGTTCGGGGGTTTGACATGCGAACCCGGTCGGGGGAAGATAACCGGTACATCGGGCAGGGCCCCCTCTCGGACGCGCCAGGCTGGAACTTCTCTCCGGCTGGCGGCGTCCAACCAGTAGCCGTGAAGCGACCGTGAACGACGACGCTCAATTGATCGCCGAAACCCTCAACGGCAAGCCAGCGGCGTTTGGGGAGCTTGTCCATAAGTATCAGGACCGGCTGTACAATACCCTCGTTCACGTGGTCGGTTCCAGGGAAGACGCCCGCGACGTGGTTCAGGAGGCCTTTGTCCAGGCGTTTGTCAAACTGGACTCGTTTCAGCAGACCAGCGCCTTTTACACTTGGCTTTACCGGATCGCCTTCAACGTGGCGATCAGCCGCGGACGAAAAAAACGGCCAACGGTCTCGGTGGAACGAACCCGAGAGGCGGGGGGCCACGAGCCGGCCGACCGCCGCGCCGGGCCGAGCGAGCAAATCGAACAAGAGGAACGCCGCCGGCAGGTCCGCCAGGCCATTGCCGCGCTTTCGGAAGAACATCGGGCGGTGGTGATCCTCCGGGAAATCGACGGTTGCTGCTACGAAACCATCGCCGAGATCCTCGATTTGCCCGTCGGAACGGTCCGCAGCCGCCTGCATCGTGCCCGCCTGCAATTGCGCGATCAGCTCAAGGAAGTCTTGAGCGTGGATGACTGATGCGATGAGGAACGTGCCGGAAAACGAACTGTTCAGCGCGTATGTCGACGGCGAATTGACGGCCGCCGAACAGGCGGAGGTGGAACGGTTGCTGGCTGCCAGCCCGGCCGCCCGGCAACTCGTCGACGACCTCCGCTCGCTCAGTTCCACGCTCCAAGGGCTGCCGCTGGAGAAACTCGACGTGGACTTGAGCCAAGAGGTGCTGCGCTTGGCGGAACGGCGGATGTTGTCCGGTGAAGGCGATTCCGCCGAGGATCTCGAATTGCCCGGGGGGGCGTCGGCGAAGTGGCGGGCGTTCGTCCGCCGCTGGAGCCGGCCGAGAATCTGGATCTGGCCCGGCGTGGCCGTGGCCGTCAGTCTGCTTTTGGTCGTGCTCCAGCCGGAACAAGGGCGGCGTCGGGATCGAGCGCCCGGCGAGAAGACCGTCGCCCTGGCCCCGACGGCGAGAGAACCCGCCCAACCTCCCGCGATCGGCCCCCGGGCCGAGATGGACGCGGATCGACTCGCCGAGAAGCGTGGGATCGGGCCTGCGCAGGGACAGGCCGAGGGCGAAAAACTGGCGCCAGCGAGGGAATCCCTCCGCATGGCCGCCAAGGTCCCGATGTTGAAATCCTCGGGCGTTGGGCCACCGCCCGAGGCGGAGGCCCCGGAAATTGCCGCCACCCGGAAGGACGCCCCGCCGGCCCCCATGGCCGCGATGCGGATGCAAGCCTCCCGCGCCCCCGCCGAGCAACCTCGCCCTGCCAAGGCGGACTTGGATCAAACAGCCGAAAAAGCCTCGGCCGAGGTGACGATCGTCTATTGCGACGTGACGCCGCCGGCCATCGCTTTCGTCGAGCAAGTGCTCGCCAAGCGCGAGATCGCGGTGTTGGCCTCGGCGAAGCTTCAGCGCGAGCGAAAACAGGCCGCCAACGGCCAACTCGCTCAGGCCAGATCGGCCATGAGGG
>Ga0129299_1002687_pt1 | contig 11740 bp, 2 predicted proteins | sample ConPoolayeCmetaG_FD_94477 | JGI IMG/M metagenome (GOLD analysis project Ga0129299, IMG submission 94477) | Hot spring microbial mat communities from California, USA to study Microbial Dark Matter (Phase II) - Cone Pool mat layer C metaG ... | reverse complement strand
GGGCGCGGCTATGTTCAGGAAGTGGCCATTCAGTGGCCGGTTTTCACCGACGGACAGGGAGTGTTGAAAGCCGGCGACAGGATCGGTTTTACGCTGGAACCTAACTGGACGCTTCCAGCAGCCAGGCTCACAATAAAGGACATCCTGCGGCCGGGTGCACCTGACCGCGTGTTTACCTTCATGTCGGACCAGAGTTGGGGCTCTGCGATTTTGGAAAACGAAGGCAGGATCAAGCCGCCGCCGGTCCGACTTGCCGATGGACGGACTTTCGACGTGCGGATGGAATCCGGTCTGCCCGCTGTGCAGTGGGCGGGCCTGATTCGCCCTCGCGACTTGAGAGGATTCATACCGATCAGGTTCACGATGCCTGTTGACGGATATGTTTCTGTGCTGATCAGGAACTCCGAAGGAGCGGTGGTGAGGCAACTTTTGAGTTGCGACTTCTTCCCAAAGGGTCCGGCCGAAGTGAAGTGGGACGGGCTGGGAACTGGATTCTATCGAAATCCCGGGACTGAGTTGCCCGCCGGCAAATACACGTGGAGCGGTATCTATCACAAAGGAATCGGGTTGCGTCTGCGCGGATGGGCCTGCAACGGCGGCATTCCATGGTACAACGGGCCGGGCACCGGATGGGGTGGCGATCATGGCGCGCCGATAACGTGCGCCACATACGGCGACAAGGTTGTTCTCGGGTGGAGCGGCGCTGAAGCCGGCAGCGCCGTCGTTGTCTGCGACATCGAAGGCAAGGTCAAATGGACATACAGCTCCGGCGGAATGTGCGGATGCGGGTTTGTGGCGATTGATTCGAACGCAATCTATGTCGTGGAGGAGAAAAGTTTCGATCCCTCCAGACAGGTGGGGTTTTATCGTCTTGAACATGAGCGATCCATGATGATCACAGGCGGAGCGCTCCCGGCCAGGATACCCGCCTGCACTGGGTTCGATGCAGCCGACGGACTTCTTTTCTTCAGCGTTTGGTCGAACAACGAAATTCGCGTCATGAACGCCTCCGATGGGGCGATCGTCAAAACGATCAATGTGCCGTCTCCTGCATGCCTGGATGCGGTGAGCCGCGATGTTGTCTATGTTCTTTCAGGCCGCAGGACGCTGTTGAGGATCAATCCAGCCGCAGGAGAGATCATGACCCTGGCCGACAATCTGCCGGAAGCGCATGGTGTTGCGGCGGGGGGTGACGGGCGAATTTATGTCGGTACCCGCGGTGGGGACAACCGGGTGCTGATTCTTGGAGACGATGGAACGCCGAGAGGCGCGATCGGCAGACAGGGAGAACGCGCGGCAGGGCCGTGGGCGCCGGAGCAGATGAAGAACATAGAGGCGCTTGCTGTGGATCGGAACGGTCGGCTGTGGGTCATGGAGCATGAAATGTCGCCGAAACGGATCGTTGTCTGGAATACCGCCAGCGGCGCGTTGGAACAGGAACTTTTCGGGCCGACGCATTACGGCGCGAGCGGCGCTGCGATCTGCCCGACGGATCCGGACATAATGATAGGAGAAGGATGCGAGTGGCGGTTGGATCCGGCGACCGGCAGGTCGCGCTGCATCGGAGTGATCGGATCAGGCGGGAATTTTGCGCGCTTTGCACTTGGAGACAACAAACGGCTTTACCTGATGCTGAGTCACGGCGGCATCGGCTATGGCGGCGCATTGAGCGCAACTATTCTGGAACGTGTCGCCGAAGGCGTTTACAGGGCGAGAGCCAGATTCTATGGCGGGAACGAAAAGGAACCGGTTACGCGTTACTGGGCCGACCGCAACGACGATCAGATCGAGCAGGCAGACGAAGTCCAGACCGTCGAGGGCCGGAGCAATCTTGCCGGATACTGCGGCTGGGCCATGTATTCGGGGTATGACCTGACCCTCTATCCTGAGCACACAACAGCCGACAACAGGACGGAGCTCTGGCAGTTGAAGGTGACAGGGTTCACGACGTGTGGAGCGCCGGAGTATGATCTTGCAAGGCCGCTCGTCATAAGCGCCGGCGTCGCGCCCACAGCCCTGCCGGCAAAAGTTGAAAGGGATTTTCCCGCAATGCCGATGCCGTCGCCGGATAACAGGATGATCGCTGGTTTCGGGCCGGATGCTGTGGTGTGTCTGGATACGGAGAAGAAAGCGTACAGGTGGTGGTATCCCTGCCAGTGGTTTGGAGTGCATGGCTCGCATTATGCGCCGCCTGCCGAGCCAGGTCTGTTGCGCGGGGTCTTCGGCTTCATCGGTTCGGCGGTTCTTCCGAAGCCATTGGGAAGAGTATGGGTCTGCAACTCGAATGTGGGCGAATGGCACATGTTTTCCGAGGATGGATACTATGTAACCCGACTTTTCCAGGGAGATCCGATGAAACAGCGGTTTCCGGAAGTGGCTGCGCCAGGCGCGATCCTGGACAATGCGCCACCCGGACTGGGCGGCGAGGATTTCGGCGGCTCTTTCATGCAGGCCATGAACGGAAAGGTCTTCTGCCAGGCCGGCAAGGTCGGCATATGGAACGTTGAGGTAACGGGTCTGGAAAACGTGAAGGAACTTGGCTCCGGGACCGTGGCGTTGAAGGAGGCGGATGTCGGCCGGGCAAGGGAAATTCGGGAGAAGTGGATTCAGGAAAACGTTGGAGTGAAACGCTTCAAGGTGGTTGCCGGCACGCCCCAGCTCAACGGGACGATTCAGGACTTCGATCAGCTCAAATCAGGTGTGTTGCGGTTCAGGAAAGCGGATGATGCCGAGATATACGTTCGCGCCCTTTGGGACGAGCAGAATATCTACGTGTGCTGGGAGGTTCGAGACGCGACTCCATGGAAGAACGGAGCCGCCGACGTGAAAATGATGTATGTGGGAGGCGACACAGTGGACTTCCAGGTCGGCGCCAATCCCCAGGCTGATTCGAAACGAAGCGATGCGGTCGAAGGCGACATGCGCCTGTCAATAGGACCGTTCCAGGGGCGCGCTGTGGCGGTGGTTTATCGCAGGGTCAGCGGGGAGAAAAAGCCGGCGGTCTTCTCTTCAGGAGTGGTCAAGGAATACCCGATGGACTATGTCGCTCCTGAGGAAAGCGTGCGGATTCAGACACGCGTGGAAGACAGAGGCTACGTGGTCCAGGCAGCCATACCGTGGACAGTGATCGGCGTGCAACCGCGAAAGGGGCTCGTCCTGCGGGCGGACTTCGGCGCCACGCACGGTGATCCGGGTGGCACGCGGACGCGGCTTCGCACCTACTGGAACAATCAGCACACGGGCCTTGTGGATGACGCGGTTTTCGAACTGCAGATGGAGCCCTGCAACTGGGGCGAGATAGATCTGGACTGACGCTCATGAATCCGGTCCGACGCAGGGTAATTCTGAGTGTTCTGGTTCGGACAGCGGCAGCGGCATTTGTACTTGCTCTTTGGCCTCCTCCTGTTTGCCGGGGATCAGGAGTTGATCCTGATGAATTCTGGCGGGAGCCGGAAGGATTGCCTTTCGATGATGTTGTGCTCGAGCAGGGCGAAGATGATCGCACGCGGTGGCAGGGTATGGTCTTCACGAGTGAAATATACAGGGACCAGCCGATGCGGGTTTTTGCCTGGTACGCATGGCCGAAAAAAGAGGGAAAGTTCCCGGCCGTAGTTTCGATTCACGGGGCAGGCGGAGGCGCCGATCTGCCCAGAGCGAAGGCTTTCGCAGCAGCCGGGTACGCATGCCTTTCGTATGACTGGAACGCCTGGCGCCAGGCCAATCCCGGTTGGAAGCCGGGAGATCCTTTGCCGGCGTCATCTAACACCGTTTACTGCGGCCTGTGGTACGATGGATGGGTAGAGCATTTCTGCTATCCTGGGCCGGATGGAGATTGGAAATGGAACACGGTTTATCGTTCGATTATGGCGGGGCGGCGGGCATTGACATGGCTCAGTCTCAGACCCGAAGTGGATCCTGACAAACTGCTGGTTGAGGGGCATTCATGGGGCGGTTTTCAGTGCCAGCTTCTCTCCGGGCTGGATCCTCGTGTCAAGGCCGCTGTGGCGTCCGCCTCAGCGGGCGCGTGGAGCAACAGGTATGCTCTTGGTCAGGAGGACCACACTCGCGGGTTGAAGCCTGATCAGGCTGAGGCTTTTTTCGAACGTTTTGATCCGGCGACCGTCGCTCACAGGATAAGGTGTCCCATACTGATAAGGCTTGCCGCTGCTGATTTCTTTGCTTCGGTAGATGATCTTGTTCTGTACTGGGAAAAAATCCCGGGGCCCAAACGACTTGAGATATTACCGGCAGCCAACCATACCTTCTGGGATGTGGAGACAAGGGTGGCGTGGTTCGACGCGTGGATGCGGAACGGCCCGCAATTCCCGTCGGTTGAGTCTGTGGAAATCGTGCCGGCCGGCAAGGGTGCCGTGCGAGTAAAGGCCACGACCGGATCGGCGCAAATTCCGATTGTCGCAGCCGCAGTTGCATGGACAACGTCTACCAGTTCGGTCTGGAAATACCGCTGCTGGTGTGCGGCGCCTCTTTCGTATGACCAGCAGGCAGCGAAATGGATCGGCTCTTTTTGTCCGGTAATGACCGGCGGGCCGCTCCGCTTCTTTGTTTCAGTCCGTGATGGCAACGGCCGGGTCGCCAGTTCAGCGCCGCGGACGGCAATGCTTGAGACAGCAGGGATATCATGTCCGGCGCCTGTGCTGGACGCCGACGTCAGCGCGTCAGAAACCAAAGGTATGCCTTCTCTCAAATCAGGCGCGCGGGAGTGGCGGAAGGCTCATGCAGCCGGGCCCATTGCCAATGCTCCTGAGCTTGTTGGTTTGCAGAGTCTGGAAACGCGGTCCCTGTGGGATGAAAGGAATCTTTATTTGAAGATTGATGTTTGCGACACCACCCCGTGGCAAACTGTGCGTCAGGGATGTCCCCGTTCACAGGGTGATTGGATCGGAGTGCGGATAGCTTCAAAGGGAGCGAGGGGTGGCGCAGATGAGAGAGGGGACTTTCTGGAAGCGAAGTGGTTTCCAGTAACCAACGCGGATGTTTTTGCGGAGGCAGGCTCCGGACCGAAGCGGCTGGAGAGCGAGCAACCTGTATTGCCGAAGCCTTGTGTCGAGATCCAAAAAAACGGGGTGAGCCTTGTGGCGGAGATCCCGTGGGCCTTGCTGTCAGGGTTCGTCCCGGCAAAGGGCGCGGAACTTGATTTTCAGTTGACCGTATCATTCGGTGATGTCCTGACTGATGAGAGGATCGGAATTATAGAAATGAATAAGCCTCGTGAAGAGGGACAGACAGGCAGACGGCATGTTTTGAGGTTGGAATGACAATGGGGAGCAAAGCATCAGTTCTGGCTCTGCTTGTTGCGGCCGCCGGATTGACTGCCGGCGAGTCGGCAAGGACTCCTCACACAGCCGGTTCGTTCGGAGCGTTTGCGGCAATACCGGAAGACAGGGTGCACATTGAGGCTTCGGGCGTTCTGGCGAACGGAACGTTCGCGGCGATGGACTCGCGGACCGTGAAAGCCTTGTTGGGAGCCGGCGGCGAGGCTGTTCTGAAACCACCGGATGGCGGGCCCAACCGGCATGGCGGGACTGTCCATTATCGCATCGCATTCCGAGAACCGGTCGAGGTCGGCTCCATGTTTGTCAGGCCGTTGAACGGTTGCGCTGACGGTTGGAGTTTCTTCTGCCTTGCGCAAGGGGCGGAGTTCCCGGGAAATCCGGCGCAAACCAACGACTGGATTGCGATCTCTTCTGTCCGGATGTCTGACGCGTACGATTGTGTTCTGCCGGCCGGTGTCAAGACACGCGCTGTGCTGTGCGTGCACCGGTTCGGCGCTGCAGGCGGATCCGGCCTGCGCCGGTGGCGGGTTGTTTCGACAAGAGTCCAGAACATGACCCCCCTCGCCATTGCTCAGGCTGAGGAATTTCCAAGGGGAACGGATCCGGCGGTGGTTACGCGGGGTGGAGAATGGGTCAATACGGCGCCTGATGATGAGGGGCGGATCGGGACGCGACCGATATCCAGCGTGGCGCCGTTGTGGTTCATCCTTTCATGGCACGAGCCGCGCGAATTTGTCGGGGTGCGTGTAAAAGGTTCTTTTTCACAATATCGGCTGCATGCATGGACCGGCCCGGAAGATGGCAATCCGGCAGTGTCTCAACCCGAGCAGTGGAGGCGGCTGAGCGGGACGGTGGTCGAAAGTTTTGAGTCTGACAAAGGGGTGGAGCAGTTCATTGCTTTCCCAAAAACGAAGACGCGGGCATTGAAGTTGAGTTTGATGGAGACGAAGCCGCCCAATAGACAAATTGCGACGATCGCGGAATTCAGCGCCTTCGCTGATATTGGATATGCTCCTGCGGCTGTCGCAAACGCTCAGGAGGCGTCAGTTCCGCCTTTTCAGGTCGCGTACACGCTTGGCACCGGCGGCGTTGCTGCGCTTGTGATCGAGGACACGGCGGGCCGGAGAATCCGGAACATTTTCGCGCAGACGGAGAAAACGGCCGGACAGCACACGGAACCGTGGGATCTGAGGGACGAAGACGGTAACGTCGTCCCTCCCGGCCAATATCGGTGGCGCGCCATCTGCGCGCCGCGCCTGGAGTTGATCTATCAATTCACGGCCTATCCGAACGTGGAGCAGCATTCTCCGGCCAGCACGCCGTGGAATCGCGGCCCAAGCGATGGCTGGCTTGCGAATCACGGAAACCAGTGCGCGGTGTGCGTGGTGAAGGACAGAGTTTACATCGGCGCGGGCGGCACGGAGGGAGGACACGCATTCATCGAGACGGACTTCAACGGCGCAAAGCTGTGGGGCACGCATGACGGCGTGAATCATCTGTTCTCCGATGGGACCATGCTGTTCTGCCAGATCGGGGACCGAATCAGGCGTTGGGAGACGGCAGATCGTACGTGGCGCGATGTGCTTGCGCTGAAGCCGACGCTGACCAGGAAGGGCGAGCTTGTCGGCAGGGCGGCAAAGGACGGGCAGATATGGCTGGCCTGGTGGGGCGAGGTCCCGTACCTGGAAAATGCTGCCGACTTTTTCGACGTGGACGGCGACAGATGCCTGCCTCCAACCAGAGAAATAGTGCGCGGTGCTGGCGATTACGGCATGGACATTTCTCCCCGCCGCGATTTTCTGAGCCTGTTCCGCCTTGGCGGGCACATCAGCGGCGAACCGCGGACTTTCATTTTCATCGAAAGCACAGAGGGGAAGGGCCCGAGGCAGTTTGCGATGCTGGTTTTCAAGCGGCCGGTGCCGATGGGATCCCTGGTTTTCCCCCGACATGAGGACGCATCGAACATTACCTTTCAGGTGAGCATTCTCAAGCCGGCCGCTCAATTGCCTCCTGATCCGAAAAGAGAAGGCGACTGGATACGGATCGAACTGGGCGAGATTGCGGCATGGAACTGCGTTCCATTGCCGCCGGGAACCATGACGCAGGCGCTCAGGCTTACGTTTGTGCGTGAAGGAGAAGAATTGCTGGCCGAGGCTGAATCCTCGGATGCGGGGACCGGCCCCGGCCTGGATGTGGAGCGGCCTGACGCAGGAGATGCAGACCACTCATCTGTCGGGGCTGGGCCGGGTGCGACATGGAAGGGCAGGATCGAGGGCATGCGTTTGCTGAGACGCAGATTCAGAAGCGCGCTGCAGGATGCGGTAGTCAGAGTAAACAGCGGCGTCTATGACGCTGCGTCAGGAGAATGGGACGCGCAACGAGCCGATCCAATAACGTCGGACCGGCCAGGCATCTTCGTTATGGAATGGGCTGAACCAAGAAAGATCAGGGGACTCGCCATCAAGGAGATAGACGGAAGGCGCACGGAAATAGATGTATTTACGGGCAGAAAGGGAGAGAAGGTTGATATCGAGGGATCGAACGGATGGGTCCATGTCGCATCGTATGAACAACCGCGCAGGAATTTCTATCAGCCGGATCCTGGCAACAACGCCCGGGCTCGGTATCTCGATGGGATGGTTGATTTCGGCCGCGAATGGGAGACAAGGGCCGTAAGGCTGAGGGTGGTTGGACAGTGGAACGAGAAAAGCGGCAGGCCAGAGGGCGTGAGGAGGGACCGGGGCGGAACCACGATTGATCCTTGTCGGTGCAGAATCTATGGTGTAGCGCCCCTGGAGTTCATCGGCGGCGAGCCGCCATGCGATCCTCTTGCGATCCGAAGGCTCTGCGTTTACGACGGCCAAACCGGCAGGCTGCTGGCCGAACATCCCTCTGAGGTCAGGGGGCCCATGGCTTTTCATCCGTCCGGCGGTCTCTTCGCGGTTGATGGCACCGCTGCGGTGAGAGTGAACATTGAAACCGCGGAGAAGACGCCTTATGTGACAGATCTGGAGGATGCGCGACTGCTGGCATTCGACCGCAGGGGGAGACTCTACGTGTACGACCATGGACCTGATCGGCGGGTTGTGCGCGTTTATGACGAAAACGGACGATTCCGCCACAACATCGGACGGCCGGGCCCAAGGCAGGCCGGGCCTTACAAGCCGACGAGTTTCGGCGAGCTTTGCGCGATAGCCGTTGACGAGGAAGGAGAGTTCCTGTGGGCGGTTTATCCTCATGAGGATCCACGCCGGGTGATCAAGATGCGAACCGACGGAACGTTCGTCCAGGATTACCTGGGCAACACGCATTATGGAGGCGGAGGCGTGCTGGACCCGTGGGACAAAACGAGATTGTGGTACAGGAACGTGCTGTTCCACGTTGACTGGGAACAGGGGGCCGCTTCCGTGGGAGCCCTTGTTTCTCTCGCCTATCATGAGGCCAGTCCATGGTCTGACACAGCTTTCAGGCATTCCTGGAGGCCGATCGTGTTCAAGGGTCGAACTTATCTTGTGAGCGAGGGATCAGTCGGCTCTGTTTACGTGTATGACGAGAAAGCCATGACCGTCCGGATGGCATCTGCTCTGGGGAAGGCTTCGGCTTTTCCATATCTGAAGACGCCGGAAGTTCTGAAGCATCTGGGCGGCAGGCCGCTCGGCGGATTTTCATTCGTATGGACGGATCGAGACTCTGACGGGTGTGTGAAGCTTGAGGAAGTCGAGTTCACCCCAGAGGAGAACCCGCCGGCAGTTTCCCGTTTTTGCGACGATCTGACAGCTCTGTCCGGGAACAGAAGATATGAGGTTTCGGAATTTCTCGCGGATGGGAGTCCTGTGTATCGAATGGTCAGGATGCCTTTCAGCGCTGCTCTCAGATTTTCAGACGGCAGCTATTTCCGATTCGCAAATGGTTTCAATGAATGGCTGGACGCTTCCGGGCGCAGGCGGTGCAGCTACAGGGCTGGGTTTGGCATGGATGGCCTGAAGATCTACCCATGGTCGCCAGGCGTCGTGGATCTCCAGTTCGGGATCTCAGGGCACGCCGTGGCGCACGCCGGGGACCTGGGTGAGTTCTTTGTTGTCCATGCCAACAACGGACAGATGAACATCTGGACGTCGGACGGATTTCTGGCAGGGAACATCACGCGCCATATGCTGGATCCTGAGGCCAGAGGCTGGCCGGCAGAGCATGGCCGCGGCACAAGGATGGATGGGCTCACCCTCGGACAGGAGCATTTTCATCATTACTTCTGCAAAACCGGCGAGGATGACAAATATTACATTGTGGCCGGCCACAGCTGGATGAGCGTGATCGAGGTAAGAGGCTTCGACAGGTTCCGGCGCGCCTCCGGCTCGTTCGAAGTGACGCCTCAGGCTCTGCGGGAAACTGCTGAATGGGAGAGGGCAAAGGCCAGGCGGGCGGCTTATGTACGGCCCAGAGTGATGCATTGGCGCAGGAAAACAGACGACTGGGAGTCCGCAGAACCGGTTGCTGCGATTCCCGGCATGGCTGCGCTGCGGGCGTGTTACGACGCGGCTTTTCTTTATCTGCGATGGGATCTGGAAGAGAACACAGGTCGCCTTTTCGAGAACCGTGGAGATGATTACCGGCGATGCTTCAAGACTGGAGCCGCAGTTGATATCCAGATCGGCACGGATCCGATGGCCGATCCCAATCGAAGCGGCCCGGCTGCCGGGGATTTGAGGCTGGTCATTGTGCCTCGGCCTGGAAAGCCGTTCGCGGTTCTCTACAGGCCGATTGCTCCCGGCGCAGCGAAGGATGAGTCTTGGTCAACCTCGACGCCGGCAGGAGGAAAAGTTGATTTTGATCAGGTTACAATACTGCAGAATGCCAAGGTGGAAGTGAAAGCGGCCGGCGAACACAGCAGGGCGCACGTGGTTGCGGCTGTGCCCCTCAAATCCCTGGGATGGGCGCCTGCGCCGCGTGTCTTTTATCGTGCGGACTGGGGGATAATGACAACACGCGACGGGTTCAACACCTCGGGACGATGGTATTGGGCAAATATCAGCGCAACCGGCGTCAGCGATGAGCCGACCGAGGCGCGGTTGGAGCCGGCGCTGTGGGGATACCTGCTGTTCGAGGAGGACGGGTCAGGTCCGGCGTCTCCCAGCCTGACCCCTGCGCGGACCGAAGTGGACGAGGACATAGAAGAACTCCTTGAGGAATGAGAACATTGACGGGAGACTTGTCTGCAGAATAGGCAGCGGGATGCATGCGATGGTTAGCAGGTCGTCAGAAGAGGAATGGTAAAGAAAAGATGAGTAGAAGCGGCTGGCTCTTCAGGGCCTCGCTTTTTGCGGCGATTATTACGGCGTGGAACTGTGCGTCCCGCGTATGGGCTGCCACGTTCACCTGGAATGCGGCGGGCGACGGCAACTGGTCGGATACCAACAAATGGACGATAAGCGGCGGCGCCGACGCGGACGGCGTGCCGGACCAGGATGACGACATCATCATCCCTGACGCGCCTGCTGATCGGACCATAACGCTGGACGCCACGCCGGACGGCTACGGGGCCACGTACTGGCGCTACAGGAGTCTGGCCATCAGTCAGTCCACCGCCGGCGCCACGAATCGGCTTCTCTTCAATAACGACCTCAGGATGGACAACTCCGAGTACCAGATGGGCACGAGTTTCAACGCGCCTGCCGGCACAGTGATCATGGATACTGGCGGTTACACCTGGGAATGGAACAGCATGACCACTGGCGGCACCCGCACTTTCGGGTCCAACATCATTATCAATGCCGCAGGAGGCAGCAAACAGAACCAGCGCAGTTGGCATGATCAACCGACTCCTGTCATTCAGGGAACAGTCAACGTCACTGGCGGAACTGTCACGGCTTTTCTAAGCGGAGGAAGCGGCACGAACCTGTTCGACACCGGCAGCATTCTTAATATTGCGGCCAGTGGGGCACTGAACAGTGAACGGCCGTTCGATCTGAGAGGCACGATAACTGGTGACGGGACCGGCGGCCTGAGAGTCAGGTGGACCACCGGTACGACCCGCTTCTCCGGCGGCATGTCGCTGGGAAGCCAGCTCAAGTTGATGTCCGGAACCATCGTGGTGGAAGACGGAGGGTATTTCAACGGTCGAGTGCATCTCAACGCGGATGACTTTGACTACCGCAGCGCATCGCTGAATACGGTTCTGACCAATCTCACAATAGCTCCCAACCGTAGCGGGGGCTGGAATGCGCCCGGGGCCATCGGTTTCGCGGCTCCGTACGAGGATGGAAACGGATACGGCGCGCCATCGCCCGTCGAGGTCACGGCCAATGCCGACACATCCACCAACTGGGGAATCCACAAACTGACCTTCAAACGACTCAACATGGATGGGTCCACGTTTTCCGACCGCGGCGCCTTGATGCTTACCGACCGGCATGACAATGATCCGTTATCCGCAGCGAAGGAGTTCATGC
>Ga0129299_1002684_pt1 | contig 11748 bp, 9 predicted proteins | sample ConPoolayeCmetaG_FD_94477 | JGI IMG/M metagenome (GOLD analysis project Ga0129299, IMG submission 94477) | Hot spring microbial mat communities from California, USA to study Microbial Dark Matter (Phase II) - Cone Pool mat layer C metaG ... | reverse complement strand
TAGTCCGCTTGGCGGATGCCGTCATTCTGCCGGGCGTGGGTGCTTTTCATCAGGCCGCGGCGGCGCTCCGCGATCGCGGACTGGACCGGGCGGTGCGGGAGGCGGCGGCTTGGGGCAAACCGCTCATGGGCATCTGCCTGGGGATGCAGTTGCTGATGAGCCGGTCCTTTGAGTTCGGCTGTCATGAGGGCCTGGGTTTGATCCCCGGCGAGGTGGTGCGGCTTCAGGAGGGAGGCCCCGGCGAACGCCGCGTCAAGGTGCCGCACGTGGGCTGGAACAGCATCAGCGAACCACCCGGGGCGGTCCCTCTCTCCCGCTGGTTCGGGTCGCCGCTGGAAGGGCTGACCAACGGCACGACGATGTACTTCGTGCACTCCTACCGCGTGGAGCCGCGGGACCGCGACGTAGTGCTGGCGGTGACCACCTACGGGCCGGAGACGTTCGTCAGCTGTCTGTGGCAAGGGCGGGTGTTCGCCTGCCAGTTTCACCCCGAACGAAGCGGACCGGCGGGTCTCTCGGTGTATCGGCGGTGGGCGGCCACATGGGTCCGGGACGGGAGTCTGGAGAAATCAGCGTGAGCAGTTCGGTAGCAACATCTTCAGCGGATGCTCCCGTGGCGGCGGGGCCGGGCGGGTTGGAGGCCTATTACGGCCTGCCGCGCGAAGTGAAGTTCTGCCGCCGCTGTGTGATTTCCAATCAGCGGCCCGATTCCACGGTGGAATTCCGGCACGGCAAAGGGGAGCGGAAGTCAACGATCGCCTTCGATGCCGAAGGGGTGTGCAGCGCCTGCCGGTATGCGGACCTCAAGAACCGGGAGATCGACTGGCGCCAGCGGGAGGCGGAGCTGATCGACCTCTGCAATCGCCACCGCAGCCGCACCGGGGCTTACGACTGCATCGTGCCGGGCAGCGGCGGCAAGGACAGCGGCTTCACCGCCCATGTGCTGAAGTACAAGTACGGAATGCACCCGTTGACGGTCACCTGGGCGCCGCATCTGTACACCGAGGTGGGTTTTCGCAATCTACAGGCGTGGATTCATGCCGGGTTCGACAACATCCTGTTCACCCCGAACGGCAAGGTGCACCGTCTGCTGACGCGGCTGGCCTTCGAAAATCTCTTGCATCCCTTCCAGCCGTTCATCATCGGTCAGCGCCAGATCGGCCCGAAGTTCTCCGTGTTGTATGGCATCCCGTTGGTGTTCTATGGCGAAAACCAGGCGGAGTACGGCCACCGGCTGGAGGACAACTTCATCCCGACGATGGACCCGCGGTTCTACGCCGGGGAGCCGGATCCCGAAAGCGTGCTGCTCGGGGGGGTCTCCGGCCGCGAACTGATGGCCGCGCACGGGCTGACCCCGCCGGACCTCCATCCCTATCTGGCCGTGGACGAAGCCCGCGCCCGAGCCGTCGGCACGGAAGTACACTACCTGGGCTACTATCTCAAGTGGGATCCGCAGGAGTGCTATTACTACGCCGTGGCGAACACGGGCTTCTCGCCGAACGACGAGCGCACCGAAGGATCCTATTCCAAGTACAGCTCGATCGACGATCGGATCGATCCATTTCATTACTACACCACCTATATCAAGTTCGGCATCGGCCGGGCCACCTACGACGCGGCGCAGGAGATCCGCCACGGCAAGATCACGCGCGAGGAAGGGGTCGCCCTGGTTCGCCGCTTCGATCATGAGTTCCCCGCGAAGTACTTCGCGGAATTCCTCGACTACACGGGCCTGACCGTCGAGCGATTCCGACAGTGCGTGGACGCGGCCCGCAGCCCGCACCTGTGGGAGCGGACCGACGGCGAGTGGCGGCTGCGGCACGCCGTCTGGATGGAGGAACACCGGTCATGAACAGCCTCTGTCTGGGCCGTCGGCGGATCGCTGCGGACGAGCCGCCGCTGGTGATCGCGGAAATCGGCATCAACCATGAAGGCGACCTGGGCAAGGCCCTGCGCATGGTCGATGACGCGGCCGACGCGGGGTGCGAGTGCGTCAAGTTCCAGTGCCACGTCGTCGAGGACGAGATGATCCCCAATCAGGTGGTCCCGGGCAACGCCGCGGAGACCATCTGGGACATCATGAGCCGGGCGGCGCTGGATGCCGAGGCCGAGCGGACGCTGAAGGCGCACGTGGAGCGGCGGGGAATGATCTACTTGTGCACCCCCTTCTCCCGGGCCGCGGCCGATCGTTTGCGGGCCATGGACGTGCTCGCCTACAAGATCGGTTCGGGGGAGTGCAACAACTACCCGCTGGTCCGCCACATCGCGGCCTTCGGTCGCCCCGTGATACTCAGCACGGGCATGAACAACGTCGCCTCCATTCGGCCGGCGGTGAACATCCTGCGGGAGGCGGGGATTCCGTTCGCCCTGATGCATTGCACTTCGATTTACCCGACGCCGTACGACAAGGTGCGGTTGGGAGCCTTGGCCGAGCTGGCCGAGGCGTTCCCGGACGCGGTGTTGGGACTGAGCGACCATTCCCTGGGCAACTACACCTGCCTGGGAGCGGTCGCCCTGGGCGCGTGCCTGGTGGAGAAGCACTTCACCTCGGACCGCTCCTGGCCGGGGCCGGACATCCCGCTCTCCATTACTCCTCCGGAGTTGCGTGATCTCATCGTTGGGGCTCGGGCCGTCTGGGCGGCGCGAGGCGGCGAAAAGACGATTCTACCCGAGGAGCAGCCCACGATCGACTTCGCCTACGCTTCCGTGGTCTCGACCCGGGACATCGCGGCGGGCACGGTGCTGGGTCGCGACCACATCTGGGTCAAGCGGCCCGGCACCGGAGAGATCCGGGCGGCGGATTACGAGAGCGTGCTGGGTTGCGTGGCGGCGGGCGACATCCCGGCGCACACCGCGCTCCGCTGGGCGGATATTCGGCGACCGGAGCCGGCTCCCCTGCGGACGCCCTGGGCGGATCGGCCGGCCGGCGCCCCGCCGCGACAGCGGCCGCGATCCGCGGCCCGCCGGTTGCTGTTCATCACCGGCACCCGCGCGGACTTCGGCAAACTCAAGCCGCTCCTGGAGCAGGTGGAACGTTCGGCCGACTTCGAAAACGCGGTCTTCGTGACGGGCATGCATACCCTGGCCCGCTACGGTTTCACTTTCGATGAGGTCAGGAAGTGCGGATTTCGCAATCTCTACACCTACATCAACCAGGTCGCCCACGCCAGCTCGGACATGGATCTGGTCCTGGCCAACACCGTCAGCGGCCTGGGCCACTACATCCGGGAGTTTCCGCCCGACCTGATCGTGGTCCATGGCGATCGCGTCGAGGCCCTGGCGGGGGCGATTGTCGGGGCGCTCAACGGCATTCTCGTGGCGCACCTGGAAGGCGGCGAGCTGTCCGGTACCGTGGACGAGCTGATTCGCCACGCGGTCAGCAAGCTGTCGCATATCCATTGCGTGGCCAACGAGGAGGCGCGGGACCGGCTGGTCCAGATGGGCGAGCGGCCGGAGTCGGTTTTCGTGACCGGCTCAGCGGACGTGGACCTGATGCTCTCCGACCGGCTGCCGACGCTCGACCGGGTGCGGGCCCGCTACGAGATCCCCTGGGCCGACTACGGCCTGCTGCTTTATCATCCGGTCACGACGGAGTTGGAGCGGCTGCCGCATCATGTGGCGGAGGTCCTCGGCGCCGTGGAGGAGTCGGGCTGGAACTTCGTCGCCATCTACCCGAACAACGACCGCGGCAGCGACCTCATCATCGAGGGCCTGCGGCGCTGGGAGGGGCACCCGCGTTTGCGCGTGACGCCGTCGATCCGCTTTGAGTGTTTTCTCACGCTGCTCAAGCACGCCCGCGCCATCGTGGGGAATTCCAGCGCGGGCATCCGCGAGGCCCCGGTCTACGGCGTGCCCACCGTGAATGTCGGCACCCGCCAGATGAACCGCTTCAGCTATCCGTCGATCGTCAACGTTCCGGAATCGAAGGACGCGATCCTCGCGGCGTTGCGGCGTCTGCCCGCCGGGGTGCCCCCGTCGCTGCACTTCGGGGCGGGCGATTCCGCCGCGCGGTTCCTGGCGGCGCTGCGGGAGCCGCGTTTCTGGGCCACGCCTCGTCAGAAGCAATTCCGCGACCTGCCGATCCGCGCGCTGCTGGACGCCGCCCGCGGCGGGTCGGGCGGCCTTTCCGAGTCGGCGGCGACTCGCGCACCGCGGCGGCGTCCCGAGCGGCGGCGGCCCCAGCCGGCCCTGGTCGACGGGTGAGAATCGTTGAGGCAAGGCCATGGCCCTGGAAGACTTTCAGGCAATCCGCGAACTGCGTCGGCGGCAGGACCACCTTTTCCGCGACCTCGCGCCCGCCGTTCCGCGGAAGAAGATCATCATCTATTCGATGGATCCGTGGCAGTTGGGCGCCTTCGAGCAATTCCTGCATCTCGCCTTTCAGCGCAAAGGGCACGCGGTTCGAACGATTCGCTATGACTCCCTTCTGCCCATCACGGCCTGGGAGAACGCCGCCGTGCCGCCCCCGGATCCGGCCGCCTTGCAACGTCGCTTCGACTACATCCACGGGGCCTTCGGCATCGAGTCGGTGGGCCTGTCGGCCTATTTGGAGGCCCGCGCCGCCCGGCGGGCGGCCGAGCAGCTCGTGCAATCCCAGCCCGCCGAGGCGCTCGCCGCGCTGCACTACCGCGGGTTGCCGATCGGGCAGTTGGCGCTCCGCGACCTCCACCAGTACACGCTGAGCTGCTTCGAGCCGGAGACGCCCGAAGACGTGGCGCTCTTTCGCCGGCACCTGGTCCAGGCCGTGATGAGCGTGGATCTGGCCCACGCCATCCTCGCCCGCGAGCGGCCCGACATCGTGGTGCTGGTCAACGGCAAGACGGTGATGTACACCTACATGTACGAGGTCGCCCGACAGGCTGGCGTGCAGGTGACGACCTGGGAAGAGGGGATGTACTGGGATACCGCCGTGATGGTGGCGAACCAGGCCCGCGCCATCGATTTTCCCATCGACGAGCAGGAATGGGCGGCCTACCAGTGCCGCCGCCTGCCGCCGGGCGAGCTGGAGCGGGTCTATCAGCACTTCCAGTGCTGGCGGGCGCAGATCAACACCGGCTATGTCTATTATGACCGGGAGATCCGGGACTTCGCCCGCATTGCCGCCGAGCTGGACTTGCCGCCGTCCGCACGCCTCATCGTGGCCCTGACCAATATCGCCTGGGACAGCAATGCCCTGGGCCGCGACCAGGCCTTCGCGGGCATGATGGATTGGATCTACACCACGGTGGACCTTCTGCGGGAGCGGGCGGATAGTGTGCTGGTGATCCGCGCCCACCCCGGCGAGGCCAAATGGGTCCATCCGACCCGGACCACCGTTCGGCAACTGCTGCACCGCCGCTACGGCACGTTGCCCGCGAACGTGCGCATTGTCGATGGGCGGTCGGAGATCAGTTCCTACGAGCTGGCCCGGCGGGCCGCGGTGTGCGCCGTGTATACCTCGACCATTGGCATGGAGCTGACGCTGATGGGCTTGCAACCGCTGGTGTGCGGCGTGCCCTTCTACGCCCGCCGCGGGGCGACGAACGACATCACCGCGAAGGCCGATTACGCCCGCTTCCTCCTCGGCGAGCAGGTCCCGACTTCCGCCCAGCCGGAGCGGCTGGCCCGCTTCATGCACCTGGTGCTGTTCGGCCGTCTGAAAAAGCCCGAGTTCTTCGTCGGCGTACACCGCACTCCGCAGGAGCCGCGCATACGCATCGACACCTTCGAGGGTTGGCCGGAATCGATGCCGGTGTTCAATCAGGTCGTGGAGGGCATCCTGTCGGGCGGCAGCTTCCTGCCCGCCAACCAGTACGAGCCGCAGCCCGCGATGGGCGCGGCCTGAGGTGATTCATGGGCGGCCAGGCATTATCCCCGGTTGATGCCGAGGCGGAAGCCTTCGATCGGCAGATTCGCGAGCGGGTTCGGCATGGCCACCTGCCGGACTTGCGCCGCGCGCCGGTGTGTGGGTACTTTTACAACAACTCGTGGCGACGCCCCGAGTATGTGGAGCTGGACTTCGGCGAGATCTGCGGACTCCTGAGCGCGGCGCTGGCGGAACACGGGGGCCGCGGGCCGTTGCGGGTGCTGGAAGTGGGCTGTGGACCGGGACACTACACCCTGGAGCTGGCCCGCTCCGGTCACGACGTGACGGGCATCGACCTGTCGGCGGCCTGCATCGAGGTGGCGGAACAGGTGGCCGCCGGCGACCCCTGGCGCCGGACCCGCGGGCCACTGCGGTACCTGGTCGGCGACGTCATGACCACGGAAAGCCTGCCGCTCGGCGGGTATGATGCGGTGTACACAGTGGGTACATTGCACCACTTCGCGGACCAGGCGGCGATCCTTCGCAGGGTGCGGGAGCTGCTGACGCCGGGCGGGCTGATGCTGGCCCACGAGCCGACCCGGGACCGGGCGACGGCGGGCAACGCCACGCTGGTCCACCTGCTGCGGATGCTGCTGTCGGCCGGCGGCGGCTATTACCAGCGGGTCGACCCGCCGGGGGACGCGGAGGCCGTGCGCCGCGGCGCGGCGAAGGTGTTGCAGGAGCTGACGTATGCGACCGCCGGCGGCGGCAAGACGCAGTCGCCCCGCGACAATGACGCGGGCTGGGCGGATATGGTGCCGGCGTTGCGGCGGCACTTCGTCGAGCTGGCGTACCGCGAGCGCTATGCGTTCTTTCACGAGCTGATCGGCGGTTTGCGGTTTGACGACCTCCGCAACGCCGCTCTGGCCCGGGCCTTGCGGGCCTACGATGCCGAGTTGTGTCGGCTGGGGGTCCTCCAGCCGACGGAGTTCCTGTTCGTGGGCCGACGCCCGAGAGACCCGGAGGAGACACGGTGAAGATCTATCGCCCCGCCGAGGCCGTCCTGCCGGGCGCGGCGGCCGACCAGCCGTCGATCCTGTTGTACACCCTGTGGCGGTCGGGAACGCACTGGCTCGCGGAGATGCTTGCCGACCTCACCGGCCTGACCGGCATCTATGCGTCGGACGACGTCACCGACTACGCCCGGGAGACCGCGTCGCAGCTTCAGCAGTATCGACGGAATACGATTCTGATCCGGCACCTGTGTACGGCCCCGCAGGTGTTGCTGGCCCTGACCGACAGCCTCGACATGCGGGTCATCCTGCTCTATCGCGACCCCCGCGACGTGCTGGCTTCCAACGTCAATATGCGGAAATATCGCGAGGGCTATCGAGCCAACCTGCCGCCCTTTCCCGACATGAGCATCGACGCGATTCTTGATTGGGAACTGGAGCACCTCGGCGACATCTATCGCCGCCTGCTGCCGGCCTGGGTCGCGGCCGAGCACCCGGCGCTGCTCAAGGTGCGCTATGAGGATCTGCTGACGGACACGCGGGCCGAGCTGCGGCGGGTGGCGAACTTCGTGGGCCGGTCGCCCCCGGAGGAGCGGATTGCCGAGATCGCACGGACGCATGATTTCCAGCGGAAGACTGCCCGGCAGCCGGGCGAAGAGGACAAACGGTCGCACCAGCGCCGGGGCGTCATCGGCGATCACCGCCGCCAGTTCTCAGCGGAGCAGCTTCGGCGAATCGCCGAGGCGTTGGGCGATGCGGTGCGGGCGTTGGGGTACGCGACATGAGGAGCTGAGGTCATGGCGGAGGTCGGCGCCATAGCGCTGCGAGACGAAGATGTGCGCCAGGCCGAGGTGGGCGGCGCCGTTGTGTACTATCAGGACGAGGCCAGTTTCCGGACGGCACGGCGTAATATTTACGAGCAGCGGGTTTATCACTTTGTTGCCGAATCGGCCCGTCCGCGGGTGGTGGACGGCGGCGCGCACATCGGTCTGGCGACGCTGTACTTCAAAAAGTTATACCCACAGTCCCAAGTCATCTGCTTCGAGCCGGATCCGGCTGCCGTGAGGCTCCTGCGGCGGAATCTGGCGGCGAACGGCCTGACGGATGTCGAGGTGGTGGAAGCCGGCCTGAGCGACCGGACGGGAACGGCTGGTTTTTGGAGTGACGGCAGGGACGGCGGCCGGCTGACCGGGGAGGGCGGGCGAGCAGACCGGGTGCGGACCGTGCGGCTGTCGGACTATCTGCGGACGCCGGCCGATTTCGTGAAACTGAACATCGAAGGCGCCGAAGGACCGGTGCTGCGGGATCTCGACCGCCACGGGACGCTGCGACAAATCCAGGAGCTGGTGATCGAGTACCACGGATGGCCGGGCGGGCCGCAGCCACTCGGTTCGATTCTCGAGGTGCTCGACCGCCATGGGTTCCGCTATCTGGTGCACGACTTTGATCGGGAGACGAATCCCGCGAGCAAGCCGCCGTTTCGCCTCCGGCCGGAAACGCCGTGGTTTTGCCTGGTGTACGCGCGGCGGGGCGGACCGCCGGCGGCGGGAGACCGGCAACATTGTGAGGAGTCGGCTCGTGGCGACGAAGTCGATTGAGGTCCAGGCGGCCGCTCAGCGGGAGGATCGGCGACGGTCCACGCCCGAAGTGGGCGGCGTCGCCTGGGGCGACCTGCGGCGGCTCCAGCCCATCAGCCGGGTATTCGGCCTGGACCGCGGCACGCCGATCGATCGGTACTACATTGAACGCTTCCTCGAACAACAGGCCGAGGACATTCGCGGCGGCGTCCTGGAGGTGGCCGAGGATACGTACACGCGACGCTTCGGCGGCCCGCGCGTCGCGCGGGCGGACATCCTGTATCCGCCGCCGGGGCATCCCCGGGCCACGCTCACGGTCGACCTGGCCCGGCCGCGGTCGCTGCCCGCCGACGCCTTCGACTGCATCATCCTGACGCAGACGCTGCTCTGCATCTATGAGGTCCGGGCCACCCTCGCCAACTGCCGGCAGGCCCTGCGGCCCGGCGGCGTGCTGCTGGCGACATTCCCCGGCATCAGCCAGATCAGCCGCTACGACATGGACCGCTGGGGCGACTACTGGCGTTTCACCACCCGCTCCGCGGTGCGCCTGTTCGGCGAGGTCTTCAGCCAGGACCGCGTGACGGTGACCGCGTACGGCAATGTCCTCGCCGCGACCGCCTTCCTGCACGGCCTGGCGGCGGAAGAGTTGCACCGGCCGGAGCTGGACTACCGTGATCCGGACTACGAATTGGTCATCACCGTGCGGGCCGTCCGGGAGGAAGCCTGATCGTGGCGCCACGCAGCATCCCTCATCACCCGGCCGCCCGGCGGGCTTCTCGCCGGCGGGCCACGAGCGGGGGCGTCATCCTGCTGTACCATCGGGTGGCCGCCGTCCGCCCGGACCCCCAACTGCTGTGTGTGGCGCCGAGGCATTTCGCTGAGCACCTGGAAGTGCTCAACCGGGTGGCCCGCCCCACTCCGCTGACGGACCTGGTGCATCGGCCTCTCGGGGAGACCCGGGCGCCTCCCGCGGTGGCGGTGACCTTCGACGACGGATACGCCGACAACCTGCACGAGGCCGCCCCGCTGTTGCGGCGGCACGGCGTGCCGGCGACGGTCTTCGTGGTGGCGTCGGCCGTGGGATCCCAACGCGAGTTCTGGTGGGACGAACTGGAGCGATTGTTGCTTCAGCCGGGGGTTGTGCCGCGGCTCGTGCCGGGGCCGGGGGGTGTTGAGTGCGGGCCGGCGGATTTCGGGCGGGCTTCGGTGTACACACCCAATGATGCGGAGCGTCATGCTTCGTGGAATGTGACCAGGACGGAAGTGCCAACGGAGCGGCACCAACTGTATATGCAAATGTGTCATGCGCTGCGGCCGTTGCCGGCCGAAGCGCGGGCGGCGGCGCTGGCCGACCTGGCCGCACAGTGCCGGGTTGATCCGGTGGGGCGATACACCCATCGTCCCCTCTCGCGGGAGGAGCTGGTGCGGCTGGCGGATGATGGGCTGGTCGAGGTGGGGGCGCACACCCTGACCCATGCCCTGCTGGCCGGCTTGCCGGTGGAACGGCAGCGCGCGGAGATCGTCGAAGGGCGGCGGCTGCTGGAGGAGGTACTCGGCCGCGAGGTGACGAGTTTCTCTTACCCCTATGGGGGCCGCCGGGACTACACGGCCGCGACGGTGGCCCTGGTGCGCGAGGCCGGTTTTCGGCGGGCCTGCGCCAATTTCGCCGGAGTCGTGCGGCCCGGCACGGATGGGTGGCAGCTCCCGCGGATGCTGGTCCGCGATTGGGATGGCGATGAGTTTGCCCGCCGCCTCCGGGGAGTCCTGGACGATGCCGGATGAGCGGCTCTGCATTGTGCAGGTCAGTACCTACGACCACTGCGGCGGGGCCGAACGTGTGGCGTACAATCTTTTCGAGGCCCTCGCCGGGTGCGGCCACGATTCGTGGCTGGCGGTGGGGCGGAGGAGACGGCCCCACCCCCGGGTGCGGGTCATTCCAAATCACCGCACGCTCAACCCCTGGTCGGCGTTCTGGTGGGGTGTGCATCAATGGTTGCAGCCCTGGTACGGCCGGTCCACCATCTGTCGGAGAGCCTGCCAATGGAGCCATCGCCTCGCGTCGCCGGGCAGTTGGCTGGATGACCGGCGCGGCCGGGAAGTCTTTCGCTTCCCCGGGACCTGGCGAATTCCCCTGCTGCCCGGCCGCCCGCCGGACGTCATTCACTGTCATAACCTGCACGGCCGGTATTTCGACATGCGGGCCTTGCCGCCGCTCTCCGCCAGCACCTGCGTGATCCTCACGCTGCACGACCTGTGGCCGCTGACCGGGCACTGCGCCCACGCCCTCGCGTGCGAGCGGTGGCTGACGGGATGCGGGCGGTGTCCCGACCTGGCGGCCTATCCGGCCCTGCGCCGTGACGACACAGCGGGCAACTGGCGACGCAAGCGGGACATCTACGCGCGGTCCCGGCTGAACGTGGCCACGCCCAGCCGCTGGCTGATGGAGCAGGTGCGGCGTTCGATGCTGGCTCCGGCGGTGGTCAGCAGCCGGGTCATCCCCAATGGGGTCGATCTCGATGTCTTTCACCGGGGCGAACGGGCCGAAGCGCGGCATCGCCTCGGCCTGCCGGGCGGTCACGCGGTCCTTCTTTTCACCGGGTATCGCGCCCGGCGGAACGGCTGGAAGGACTACGACACGCTGCGGTCCGCCGTTCGGGCGGTGGCGGAGCGGAGGCTTGGTCGGCCGGTGTTGTTCGTCGTGCTCGGCGAAAGCGGCGACCCCGAGCCGCTGGCCGAGGGCCAGATTCGTTTCGTGCCCTTTGTGGACGACCCCCGCGTGGTGGCCGATTACTATCGCTCCGCCGACCTCTACGTTCATGCCGCCCGGGCGGACACCTTCCCCAACACGGTTCTGGAATCCCTGGCTTGCGGCACGCCCGTCGTGGCCACCGCCGTCGGCGGCATTCCCGAACAGGTCCGTTCGCTGGCCGCGGGCGACGCGGCATGCGGCGGTTCCGTCGTGGCGACCGGCTTGCTGACGCCGCCGGGCGATCCCGTGGCGATGGCGGCCGCGATCGGACGGTTGCTGGGCGATGAGCCGCTTCGCCGCCGGCTGGGGGACGCCGCGGCCGCCGACGCCCGCAGCCGCTTCGGGCTAGACCGTCAGGTGCAGGCTTACCTCGACTGGTATCAGGAGTTGCGTTCGGGATCGGGCCGAGCCAATCCAGCGGCGGACTCGGCCGCGGTCCGTGGGCGGCGGGTTACGGCCGAATCGGCGGCCGGCCGATCGAGTAGTAAATGAAGCCTCGTCGCCGCATCTGCTCCAAAGTGTACAGGTTGCGGCCGTCGAAGATGACCGGCTGCCGCAGCGCCCGGCGGATCCGCTCGAAGTCCGGCGAGCGAAACTCGTTCCACTCCGTGCAGATCACCAGGG
>Ga0129299_1002682_pt1 | contig 11749 bp, 10 predicted proteins | sample ConPoolayeCmetaG_FD_94477 | JGI IMG/M metagenome (GOLD analysis project Ga0129299, IMG submission 94477) | Hot spring microbial mat communities from California, USA to study Microbial Dark Matter (Phase II) - Cone Pool mat layer C metaG ... | reverse complement strand
GTGGCGTTGCGAATGAAGAGCGGCGTCAGAGCCATCAACGCACTGGCCAGCAGGCCGCCACGCACTCCAAGCACCAAGCGCCCGATCAGGAAGGTAGCCCCCAGTGACCCCACTGCCATTGCAAAGGGGAGCAAATTGGCGAGATGCTCGTTTGTGTAGCCTGCCGCGAACCAACTCGCCGCATAACCAATCGGGACCAACGGTGGGTAACCCACAACAGACTCTGGAAAACGATTGGCTCGGTAGATCAACTGGGCATGCAGCCCGTACCGGGCCAGCGTATCGTCGCCTAGGAATGGGTAATAGAGGTTGCTGATCAGAACGATAGAGAGCGAGCCAATGATCGCCCACATCAAGAAGCTATCGACATCAAGGCACGCCAGTTGACGCCAGCGCCGCAGCCAGTAGGCGCACCACTTGGCGGGCGCAAACCAGGTCCGATCAGTGGCAAGGCCAGCAATGAGTCCCGCCACGATAACGGCCAGCGCCGACCAACCCGTAAGCCAGCGCCCTGGAACCATTCCTAACCAGAATAGGATCAGACTCAGTGAGCCAACACTTGCTGCGATTGCAGCCAAGGCACGGGTCAGGGGTGAGTAGATCGTTGCGGGACCCAGGAAGCGATCAACGAGCGGCCAAAGGAACAGATACCCGATAGGAATGAGCAGAACCCCCAGAGGGTGGAACATGGCACTTGTGCCTACGCGAAACAAGCCGTTGCTACTGATAGTGACGAATGATCGGCGTACGCATCGCGCTTTCTATCGCGGCTCTGTCGCGTTCCAGTTCGGCCAGTACCCTGTCATGAGGCACCAACACTGCCAGCAGATCGGCCCCCCGGCATATGTCCACCAACGACTCGTAACCCATTGCTTCGACCAACGGATCGTAGTGCAAAACGTCATAGCCGTCTTCACGCAGCAACCGGACGATCTCCACGGCGGGACTCTCGCGCACATCCTCGGTGTTGGGTTTATAGGCTGCACCAATCGCCACCACCTTGGGGATCGGAATGGCGCTCACCTCACGGCGAATCTTGCCCGCAATCCGATGAGGCATCTCATCGTTAATGAGACGCGATGTGAAGATCAGCCTGGAGTTCGAAGGATCGACCTCCTTGATGAACCAGGGGTCGATGGGGATGCAATGTCCACCCACGCCGATCCCAGGCATAAGAATGCTGACCCGTGGGTGCTTATTAGCCAGCTCAATTGCCCGACGCCCGTCGATCCCTAAGGTCTCTGCGACCGCATTGAACTCATTGGCGAGCGCGATATTCACATCGCGGTAGGCGTTCTCCATCAGCTTGACGAGTTCTGCGGTTATGTCGTCTGTCTTGTAAAGCTGCCCCTTGACGAAGCTGGCATAGACTTCGGCGGCCTTGTCTTGAGTGATCTCATTGATCCCGCCGATGATCCGGTCGTTGTGAACAATTTCGTAGAAGATATCTCCCGGCAGGATGCGCTCAGGACAATGCGCCAGATAGATTGACTCACCCACCTTAAGACCCGTCTTGGACTCGATCATCGGGGTGATGCGCTCGCGGCAGGTCAGGGGAGGAACGGTGGACTCAACAATGATCAGGTTGCCGGGGCGCAGATAGGGAATGATACACCCGATAGCTTCATCAACAGCCCGTAGATCAGCCACTTTCTTGCGGCGATCAACAGGGGTTGGCACTGCAATGATGAAAACATCCCCCTCGCAAGGGGTCAACTGCGCATGTAGATTCGCCCTAACCTCGGGGTCGTCCATAAGGCGTTGCAGGTCATCCTCGCGGATGTGCATCACCCCATCGTTGATCGCACGAACGATATTTTCATTTATGTCCACCCCCACAACATAGTGGCCTGCTTTTGCCAGCATCAATGCGGCTGGAAGGCCCACATAGCCCGTGCCAATAACCACAATTGTCTTCTGATCGGCCCGCTTCTGTCGTGCGTTTTCAGGGGTTTGAAGGTGTTGCTGATCAACCACGGCCATACACCTCTTTCTGCCATTCAATGGTTCTTGGGATGCCCACATCCAGTGTAACCGTGCAGCGATGATCCAGATCGCGCTTCGATTTGGAATTATCCGCACGCTTGTCGCGGGTGTTATGTACCTCTAGTGGCTGATATTCAACCAAGCGATCGTCTTTCCCCAGGTAGGCGAGGATCATATCGGACAGGGTCTTGATGTCATGATATTCTTCCCCAGCGATGTTATACACCTCGCCTGGCTTGAAGCGTTCGGTGATATTCGCCAACGTCCGCGCACAATCGTCGATGTACGTGGATGTGCGATGGTGGTCGAGGTAGACAACATAGGGCAGATCATGCAGGGCATGGTAGACGAAACGGCATATGACACTTCGATATTCAGAGTAGTGCTCGCCTGGGCCATAGGTATTGAACAGCCGCACACGCACTGTTTCAGTCCCGGAAAGTGCCGCGGAGTTCATGATCTGCATCTCGCTAGCCCACTTCGAGATCGCGTAATCGTTCAACTGGCGGATAGGGTACCGTTCCGGAACATCCTCGGTCATAATGCCATCCCAATCACCATAGATCTCGGAGCTACTGGCAAAGACCATTCGAAAGCCAAGCTTCTCCTGGAGGCGAATCAGGTGTTTGGTGCCAATGACATTGCTCTGCCACATCGTCTCGTAGAAGTCCTCACCATTATGACGGCCAAACTCGGCGGCCAGATGATAGACCAGATCGAAGTGTCTATCCTCAAATAGACGCTCCACCTGGCGGTAGATACCCACATCACAGCGTAGATAGTACGGCCCCGGTGCGTGCAAGCGATCCGCAACCCATACCTCATGGCCACGCCCACGAAGTTCGCGGGTTAGGGGCACACCGACTGCACCCAGGCCGCCAGTGATAAGAATTCGCATTAAATCTGCCGTTCTCCTTCAGCAGGGGGCATCCAGTTAGGTGTAGCTCTAAGCCTGCGGTGTTCCTACAGAATGCTGCGAAGACAGTAGAGGCAGGCTCCTCCCTATGCGTCGCACTGCGTAAATACAACACGCTAGAAGGTAGGGCAGGGCAGGGAGCGAGAAGCGGATCACATCGTATCGGAAGGGCCACGCCGTCATCATGGGGACGATGTAGGCCAGAGGCGTGCCCACCAGAAGCGCGACCGCACGCCATCCCTGATGCCTCCACAGGCTAACCACAACAATGATCGTGGCAGCCAGGATCAGGATCAAAGGAACCACCAGCCAGGGCCGCCGCGCAATGAAGTAGTCCGCAAGCTCGGCCACATGCCGGGGGTGAAACGGAAGCCCGGTGAGGATATCGATCAGGGGACGCTGGGCCGTTCCGCCCCACAACCCCACATCGTTCATAGAAATGTAACCAGTTGTGAATGGGAAGCGGAAGACAATCTGGTTGTAGATAGCTTGGGGAAGGTAAGCTACTAATCCTCCCACAACCGCGCCCGCAAACTGCCGCCACCCGTAAGCGACAAGCACGTACCCAAATAAGAACACAACCATCGGCGCAACATGCACCCGGAACAGAATAGCTCCTCCCAATAACATCCCGATAATCACCATGCGCTTCGTGGTCGGTCGTTGATCCGATTCCAGGAGTTGCGCCAGGGCAAGCACAGCCACCATGGGAAGGAAAGTCGCAGGAGCATCCGAAAGTCCGTTCAACCAGCCAACCTTAGGTACATTGGCACTCCGGAGTAGGATGGGATCGTGGTGCCAGAAGAAGACGAAGTATGTGACAAGGGGAAGCGCGGCCCAGGTTCCCGCCGACCACAATGCTGTAGGCCAGTCGCGTGTCGTATGCCGGACAATCCCACCAATAACCCACACTGAGAGGCCGCCAAGCACTAAGCCATTGATGACCACCAAGGGAGCAACGATATCGAAGTAATCAAAATCTAGCCCCCCAAATGGCCTCAACAGAGCAATCCAGGGGACCATCACCAAAGGCTGCCCAATCCCAACCAGGCTGGCGACGGGGTGACCAGCGAGAATCGACTCAGCCAGGTTCATCATGACCTGCTGATCGCCGCCGTGATGAAGATACCAGCCATAGCGAAGGTCTAGAGGAAGGATATTGAGGATAAAGACCATCGCCAGAAGCAACCGTATGCCCACCAGGATAGCTAATCTTCGCTGGGCTGGCTTGAGAACAGCCCAGCGCTCAATGACCCCGGCAAACGGAGAGGGACGGACGGAGGACATCAGAGCGTCCTCTGTTGTCGGACGGCTATCGCTCATTCGCATCTCGAATCTGCTGGTAGAGCTTGAGCAGACGCTCCGCTTGTACAAGCCAGTCATAATGCTGGCGGATGCGCTCACGCGCGCGCTCCCCCATCTCGTGCCGTAACTCAGCGTCGGCCAAGAGGCGAGTAACCCGCTCAGCCAGCATATCCACATTGAAGGGATTGACGATGAACCCCGTCTCGCCATCCACGACCAATTCACGGGAACCGCCGAAACATGTTGCAACTACCGGCGTCCCGGCGGCCATCGCCTCAAGATTGACGGTTGGGAATGTATCAAAGACGACCGAGGGCGTCACACAAACATCGGCGGCCCCGAAAGCAGCCGCCAGTTCATCGTCAGTCAGCCACCCAGCAAAGCGGATATACTGCCGTATTCCGAGCGATTCCGCAACAGCCAGGAGTCCCTTGCTGGAACCTTCAGGAGGGGCCAACACAAGCAGAGTGGCATTTGGAACCTCGCGGACGATCAACTGCATCGCTTTCAGCATCTGAAGTCCGCCCTTCGCCTGGCTCACCCGGCCTGCCAGCACAATAATGCGCCTGCCAACCAGGTCGTATCTCGTCTGGAACTCCGCCCGCTGGCCATCAGAAGTCTCAAATGCAGCGGCATCCACCCCATTCGGAATGCACACCATCCGCCGGGCCGCCATCCGATTTGCGGACAGAACGTCAAGCAGCGCTTGGCTGGGAGACACAAGTGCATCGACCGCTTGCCAAAGCACACGACGAATGATGGCATTGCGGAGCGGGAAGTAGCGAAAGCGTTGTTTGCGCAGTTGATACCAGATGCTCACCCGATAGTCGAACGAATCCGGAACGTGCCTCCAAGAGGGATCGATGAAGCTATCAAGTTTCTGGTAGGTGACCATCATGGCATCGTGCGCGGTAAGCACAACAGACAAGCCACGTCGTTTGGCCAGCGTCAGGCTGTGGTAGGTCAGATAGGCATGGACGTTATGTGCATGGACAACGTCAGGGCGCACTTGATCCAGTAAAGGGCCAAGCTGATGCGCCACCGCAGGGTTGTAAAGGCTCAGATACGCCTGCCAGCGAGGGGGATAGGAGACTTTCAGCCGGTGAACCGGGATACCCTCCACCATTGCCATAGCTGGCAACGAGACATCGCGCCGAGTGCTGATCACCCGAACCTCATGCCCCAGACGACGCAAGGCACGGCACTGTGTAAGGGCAATGCGTGCTGCTCCACCCGACACATCAGGTGGAAATGTATCCGTCAGAACTAGGATTCGCATCTGGCTGCCGTTAGTGGGCTAAGGACCTGGAGCATTTGAGCCTGGGTGGGTCATTCGTCCCCGAATGAGATATCCCGTACTATAGTCGCATAGAAGAGGGAATCTCCGTGCTGCCGGCCCATCCAGCCAGCGCAGCAGCATCAAGGGTAACCAGATCAGCGCACCCAGTAACCATCTCAGGACCAGCGGGCGCACAAGGCTGAGTGGAAACTTGACCGTATTGGCGATGACTACCAGAGCAGCGCCTTGCTGCTCCACGACCTCGACGGTAAAGCCCGCACCAGCCAAGACATCGCGCAAGCCGCGCTCGGTCAGACGCCACCGGTCGTCTGGGCTATCAACCCGATGAAGGAAGGGGGTGGATAGAATGAGAATGCCGCCTTCATCCAGCACGCGGGATAATTCGCCTAACGCGCATCTGGGATCGCGCGTATACTCAAGAACCTCAAGGCATACCACCACATCGAACATCCGGCTCGGAAAGGGCAGATCGGCCACATCGGCGATCACATGGGGGCGCCGATCGGGTTCAAGGTCCAGAGTTAACCAGCAAACGACCCCCTCAGTGGGAGGGGAGAAGCGTCCTCGACGCCCCTGTCGCCCAGCTCCCACTTCCAACACGCGCCCTTCCATGAAGGGCTGTTGTGTGCGGAGCGCCTGGTCAAGCAAACGACGCCGCTCTGAATAAGCCAGCCAGCGCTCCAGCAGCTTCCCTGGAGCAACCTGGCGAAAGGCACGCAGGCTTTGCCTGATTAACCACATATACTCTCAGCCAGATCACGAACGAGGCAGAACTCACTGCCCTGGTGCTGCTCTAACAGGGTGCGCAACCACCCCACACCCTCAACCACGATTTCGCGGTCGTGAAAGGCAAGCACGTGATCGCTTCCGACAACGCACATCGCCGGATGGCTGTCCAGAGACGTTTCGCAGGAGAGAACGCGCAACCCATAGCGCGCGGCGATCTCCAGGGTCGCTTCAGTGAACACGTTGCCGGGCGGAACAAATGTGACAACATCAACGCCAAACGTCTCGTTCAGAATGTCCTGTGACCGGCGTAGGTGGTCCTCTTGCACCCTCAACGGGATATGTTCCCAGAACTCCCGATGGGCCTTCCGATTGCCATGCCGCCAGGCAGGCCGGAAGGCATAGTTCTCCAGCACGCAGTGGGTCAGGCCGTGATTTGCAATCTCAATCAGGCCAGCCCCCAACCCCTCGCGGAGCACGGCAGCTTCTTCAGGGAACTTGCGCGGGAAGGGAGTCAGAGAAGCATCCCAGTTCACCCAGGCAGCGGTAACCCCAACCGTCAGCACGGCACCAAACTCCGTGAGCAGTTCGAAAACCTTGATCCACTCATGTGGGCGCATTTCGCGGTAAGGCCCCCAGGCCCGGAAGGGGGGCAATGCTTTGAGGAACAAAAAATCACCCGGAACATATAACGGGCCAAGCGATAAGTCGCGCCGCGCGTAGATTTCGTACCGCTTGGCCGACGCGCCAATGTCATCGATCCGCAGAGCAAGCCTATGCCTATTCACGCAAGCACGTGCTCCCTTGCAAAGGCGATCCATTGTTCGGGATAGGTCTTGCCTGGCTGACGATAATGCCCCGCCGACTTAGGCGTCCCTCGGCCAAGGTGAGCAAAAATCACACGCCGATCATCATCGAAGGCACGGTCAGTATGTAGGCGGTGCAATGGGTTGTCTTTGGCAATCCAATCAACCAACTCCGGGTTATTGTAGGTATTTTGGCACACAAACTCCCCGTAGCCAGCGGTTCGAAGCATGGCACTAATCTTATCCCCCACGTCTAGCCGGGGAAGATCGGGCATGAAACTCATACCGAGCTGCCGGAACAGAGCGAAATCAAATAGCAACCCCGAAACGTGGAGTGCACCAATGCGCCCAGAATGACGATCTCGCAACATGGCAGCTGCCCGCACATGCTGTGATAGTTTGGCTTGAAGATAAGAAAGCCAGTTTTCCCGTAGCACGAGCACATCGTTATGCATCACGCATAAGTAATGTGAGGATGGATCAATAGCCCACACACCAAGTTCAAGACCGATTGCATTGGCATAACTGCCGGCCCCCATCTGCTGGTCAGCCCTCGGCGCCCGTAAGCCTAGCCGAGCACGCCATCCTTGTCGTCTTGGCGGGACGGGTGGAGTCCGGTTGAACACCACATTCACCGCCTCCAGCGAGCGCAACCACTCGCTGTAGCGCGACAATGAGGCATTGTCCACGACCCATAGCTCAAACGGCGTGGGAGTGTAACGCAAGATTGATTCGATCCCAACGCGGGTCACCTCAGCAGCAATAGGAGTCGGGTGATAGCACACCATCAGTAGGCGAACAGCCGACGGCTGCTCATAGTGACGGCGCAGAACCTCAACCTCAAATGTCTGACCGCTTATCATTACACGCGCGCGGGTTACCATTGCTTATAGAACTTAGCCCCTCCCCCGAGACGGGCATAGAATCTCGCGCGCGAGATATTTCCACACGCGAGGAACAATAGGGCAAGCCATCAATGCATAAGCCCACATCGTCCAGGCATACTGGGATGCGGGTGCTCCCCACCACAACAACCGATCCGCCCAATTCAGATAGTTCGTAGCGAGGTCAACCCGGCGCACGAACCAGTTTGCCCGGCGGAAGCGAGCTTCGAGGGCATCCGCGGCGGCGGCTACATCCGTCCTCTCCAAGCCATGTTCGGCCCGCTCGGCGGCAAGTTGACGAGCCAGCGTCGCATATGCATTCTGCTCCGCGTTGCGAGCAACGCTTGCCATACGGGCGTTGAAGCGCATCGTATATAGCCTCTCAGGCAGGTTGGCAAGTTTCGCCATCTCAGCTAAGCGGAGCCAGAGATCATAGTCCTGTGCCAGGCGAAACTCTTCACGATACAAACCGACCCTGTCTAACGCTTCGCGGCGCACCATCACTGCACCATGAGCAAAGCTGTTCTTCTCCCTCAAGCGTGCGACGATTTCCTTATGTTGGATGGGAAAATCAAAGTGGCGGACAACCTGCCCAGCACGATCAACCCAGTCTACCTGACAACCGATTACTGCTACGGACGGGTGCTTGTCTAGGTAAGCTACCTGCTGCTCAAAGCGGGTCGGAGCTGATACATCCTGGGCATCATGCCGTGCTATGTAACGCCCACGTGCCATTGATAGCGCTAGGTTGAGGCAAGGGGTCTGCCCTCGATTGGTCAGATTGCGATGCAGTCGCAAGCGAGGCCAGTCCAGCCCGGTCAAAAGTTGCCAGGTCTGATCAGTGGAGCCATCGTCCACCACGATCACCTCGTAATCGGCGAATGACTGATTGCGCAAGCTATCAAGCGTCGTCAAGAGATCGGCGGCCTCGTTGTAGACGCTCATCACCACGCTGACAGTAGGCGCCTCAGGCACAACCCAGCTCCCGATAAGCAGTCACTTCGCGTTGAAGAACATGCGGCAGGGAGAAGTGCTCCACCACAAACCGTCGCGCAGCCCGTCCCATCTGCGTACGGAGCCGAGAGTCATGAAGCAGGGTCTCAAGGGCGCGGCGAAGCGAGGCTGCCGAAGTATCCTCGCACAACCATCCTGTCTCACGATGGCGGATGAGGGCATGGCTGCCCTGCACTTTGGTCGCGATCACGGGCAGAGCCGCTGACATGGCTTCCAGCAGGGCCTTCGGCGCTCCTTCATACAGGGAGGGAAGCACAAATATCTCACACTCTGCCAAAAGTCGCGGCAACTCGTGGTGGGGGACTGTGCCGAGCAGGTCGATAGTAACACCACGCTGCTGCGCCAGAGCCTTGAGGCGCTCTCGCTCCGGCCCGTCGCCAATCAATCGCAGCCTAACCCCCGGAATCCCTGCTGCCGCCTCGATCAACGTAGAGAGGTTCTTCTGAGGAGCCAGCCGCCCGACAAAACCAATGAGGCCAGGTTCGCAGGCAAGGTCGTCACGGGGCGCGAACAGATCAACATCAACGAAATTCGGCAGGATAATGACCTTCTCAGCAGGCAGGGCATACCAGCGCCGTGCATACAGAGCATCCTCACGGCTGGGAAGGAAAACTCGATCTGCCTGGTGGAAAAGGCTCAGTTCGCGTCTCCATAACCCAAACCTCACCCTAAGCGAAGTCGGGCGATTGGCGCTGAAACGTGAAAGCAAGTAACCGCCACGCACAATAGAATGCGCCCCTGTCAAGGCAGCCGCAGCAAGAGCTGCCCATGCACCCTTGATCTGGTTGCTTTTGACAATAGCGACACCCCGCAGCGCATCGCGATAAGCCATTGGGGCCTCGCGCATAAAGGACTCGGGTGGCAAACGATGTTCATTTACGAGCAAACGAATACCGCCTAACTTATCAGCAATGGCCCGATCCTCAGCGCCGCCGTAGGTTACAAAAGTCACAGGCCCGATGTGCTCAGCCAACTGGCGATAGTAGTTCACCTCTCGCTCAAGAAACCCAGCCCTCTCCCAGTCTACCAACGAGACACCCAGCGTAAAGAACAACGCCAGGCCGTGACGGTTTTGCCCCATACCGCGTTCCTACCTTCTGTCAGGACCACAGTGTCCGAAGCTTACCAACGATACGTCGCCGAAGCGGGCGAGTGTTATTCCAGCCGCGCTCGATAGGTTCAGCGAGCCACGCCATCTGGGACATGACTCGGCGGCGCGCAGGGGGGACACGCAGCGCAGACGCCAGCGCATGTTCAAAGACCGCCAAGTATCGCGGGAAGATGACATGGGGATGGAAGTGCTGGATGGCCCGCTGACGCGCTCGATGCGAAAAACCGCCCAGGTCTGCCAAGACGAGCTGAAGCTGATCGTGGAATGACTCGACTGTCACAGGCACACCCGCTTCTTGAACCAGCTCCGGAGCTGCGCCGCTATCGAGATATAACACCGGTTTCCCACTCGCCATGGCCTCCAGAACCACATTCGGGCAGGCCTCATTCTGGGAAAAGGTCAGGAACACATCGCAGGAACGCATCACCTCGGCCAGCTCCTGCCGTCCCAACAGACCCAGAACATGCAGGTTGGGCAGCAGAGGAGGATTCTCATAGCGACCACACAGATAGAAGTCCACATCGGGATGGGCAGCAGCGACACGGTATAACTCCGGGGCGCCCTTTCGCGGGTTGGTGCTGTAGGTGACATAGCAAATCCTGACGCGGCCAGCCAATGCTCGCCTCGGCCCTTCGGGGGTAAATAGTGCTGTGTCAACTGCATTCCATATGACCGGCCCATCCTGAGTAATGACAGGGTACTTCTCTCGCGTGCTGTGGCGACAGTATTGACTCTGAAAGATCGTGGCATCTGCTAATTGACTGACGCGGTGTTGCAGGTTGTCGGCGTCATCCTGCCGCCCGTAATCTTGCGCTGCACCGTCCACCCGATGCACCAACCGAACCTCTGGGTTCGCGCGCCAGGCTGCGATAATCTGGTAGTAGGTCACGTGCCAAGCATTAAGAAACAGCACATCGTAGCGGGCACCGATATCCTGTGTATGGCCGATCCCACGACTCGCCAAGTGGTGGCGGAAAAGGTCAATGAAGTAGTAGGCGCCGCCCTGGGGCTTGGTTTCAATCGGAATGCAGATTATCACGGTGGTTGTGCCCTGACTCCTGACGCTGACCTACGCCTGCGTAGAGCAACCGCGAATAGTCCGCTGCCACCCGGCTCCAATCATAATCGACGGCAGTCTGTAGCGCATGGGCAGACAACCGGGTCCGCAAACCAGGATCATCCAGCAGCGACGAGGTGTGGTTTACCAGTGCGTCCCTATCTTCTATATCGGCCAGGAAGCCATTCCAGCCATGACGGATCACATCGACGGCCATTCCTACACGGGTTGACACCAGCGGCGTTCCAGTCGCCATGCACTCCAGAACCGCGGCGGGGCCGCCTTCCTCCCGCGACGTGATCAGATACAGATCGCTTGCATAGTAACAAGCGGCCATCTCAGTGAAAGGTACCCAGCCAAGATACTTGTACGGCACTCCGAGGCGGTCAAGGTTACGCATAACGTAACCGCGCTTTGGCCCTGCTAGAAGCACGAACAGATCCCTGTGCTTGATCCATAGATCGCCTATCACATCTATGAACACATCTGGTCCTTTGACCAGTTTGGGTTCCTCATCCCCATCCCGCTGGAAGTAGCCAATGCAGACCTTGTCGCCGGGAACGCCAAGCCTAGCCTTGTATGTGGCCCGATCCGGCTCAGTCATTCGGAATCGGGCCAGATCGATTCCCATTGGGATGTGCACG
>Ga0129299_1002681_pt1 | contig 11750 bp, 8 predicted proteins | sample ConPoolayeCmetaG_FD_94477 | JGI IMG/M metagenome (GOLD analysis project Ga0129299, IMG submission 94477) | Hot spring microbial mat communities from California, USA to study Microbial Dark Matter (Phase II) - Cone Pool mat layer C metaG ... | reverse complement strand
TAAAATACTATAATCGAAAATGATTAAAAAAAAGATTTGATAAGTTTTAATATTTATTGGTAATTATCAAGACATAAAAATCATTACTACAAATAATGACTTATAAAAGATAAATAATAAAAAAATTAAAAAAAGAAATTTGTAATAAAATGTTGTTAATTATTCATACATAGATCTAAGTAGTGTATTGTTTTTATCTAACTTTAACGGATTTTTTACGAGTTCCGTCAGGAATGATTTGAATTTTTTCATATTTTGATTTTGCCATTTTTCGAATTCATTTTTGTCAGCAACGTCAAAAAGCCAGTAATTGTAAGCCTCGAAATATCCAGAATCAAGAAATTTTTTCTGGAAATCGAAAACGATATTCGGAAATATATTATTATATTTTTTTCCAAACCAATTTTTTATGAATTGTTCTCTGATTTTTATTATTTCTTTTACAGGCAAAGAAGTGGTTTTCATCAAGACGTAGGGCTTTGTAGATTCAACCATAGTATTTTGAAAAGCCAATTGAAAAGGAATACGTTTTTCATCAGGGTTTTCTGATATAATTCTGATTTCGCTGAATGAAACTTTGTAAAGGCTGTCTTCGGACGAAAAAAGGCCGGAATTGTAAGTTTCGTAAAGTAATTTACTTATTTCATCTCTACGTTTAAAATTTTTTGCAATATTTAAGTAAATCTCAGCATATAGCAAAGTCCAGATTTTTTCTCCGGTTCTTGAAAAATATTTAGCAAGGTAGTAATAGTTATTTTCATAAGCAGGTTCAACTTCAATGCCTTTCTCCCAGTATCCAATAACTTCACGAACTCTTTTTTTCCCGACAAGAGCCAAGCCATATTCCATATAAAGTCTGCCAGAATTTGGAAATTTTTCTAATCCCTCATTATATATTTCTAATGCTTTATCTGAATTTTCTATGAAGTGATAACTATTTCCCAAAAGTTGATAAACCTGATCGTTAACGTCTTTGTGATTTCTAAGGGTATCGAGGATAGAAATTGCTTTCTCATAATCCTTCATATTGTAGTAGGCTAAAGCAATTTCATAAACATAATCAAGAACATCGGGCTTAAATTTATGGGCTTTTTCGAATAATTCTATTGCTTTTTCATTGTTTCCAGAATTAAGAAGCTCAATCCCCTTTTTGAAATACGTATCCGGGTTGTCAGGTTTGATTTTTTTTGAAAAAGATACACTGACAATAATAATTGAAATAAATACAATCAAAAAAAATTTCATTTTGCACCAAATATTTTCAACAATATGAACAAAAATACCGATAATTTTATTGTAACATTTTTCGAACAACTGTATAATTATGTTAGTATAGTTGCGTCTAAAAAAATATTTTGTGATTTTTAAGTTGTTGCTTATGAAAAAAATATACGGCTTCTATTTATATATACTCATAATTAATATTCTGTTTATACCTATAAAATCACTATCATACGAACCTTGTGACACGGTTAGGTCCTGCCTCGGGAATGCTCTTACACTTGCTGTAACACAAGGCAAGGGAGCTCATTATGTTGATGTTGAAAAGACCAAATCAATGAGCAGATTAAAAGATTCGATGACAATTGAGTTCTGGATGAAGCCCGAAAAACAAGCAGGAACAACTCATTTTGTAGCAGGACTCTGGGGACCCGGCGAAGATAAGAATGATGTTTGGGTGTTGTATTTCTCACCGGATGATTATCTGGTTTTTGAATTGAATGGAGATAAAACAAATTTAAAAAAGGCTGACAATACTACTGTAAGAATACCAGCTTCCCAGCTTTATAATCGTTGGAATCATATTGCAGCGGTGTTTGACGGAAAAAGAGCAATGGCTTATCTATATCTAAACGGAATAAAAACTGATTCAGCGACAAATAATTTATATCCTTTGACAAAACTAAGAGTTCAGCAGGAAGATAAACTTCCATTACAAATCGGCAGTTGCAACGGACTTTCGGATAATGCAAACAACAGAACATTCAAAGGACAGATTGATGAATTTAGAATCTGGGCAAGATTATTCAGTGATCTGGACATATACTGTAATCGTCTGAAATCTTTTGAGGGAAACGAACAGGGTTTGATATTATATTACAGATTTAACGAAGTTCCAAATAATTATACCTTATGCGATGCCACTCCAAATGGAAATTTAGGAAGAGCCCGTAGTGGTGCCTCGTGTCAGAAATCAGATAGACCCTTTTATCAAACAATTTTTACAAACGTCAAATCAATTACTGATACTTTGAAGTGCGATACCACAAAATCATGGATAATTACTGTAACAGACACTTCTATGTGTGGCTCAAGGGTTTGGATGAGGGTTATTGATGACCTTGCAACAAGCTATAAAATTACACCGGCAAATTTAGTATTAACCAAAGATGTTCCTGCCACTTTTACCGTAACTCTAAACACTACTTATACGGGAAATATTAATTCGAGGCTTCAGGTAATAAATTATAACCGATGCGGAATAACCAATACAATTCCTTTAAAAATCACGAGAATGACTGAGTTAAGTTTTTCAAGGGTTAGTATTGATTTCGGGAAAGTTCTCGCCAATTGTGTGAATATACCTTATGTTGACTCAGTCATCAGGATTTGTAATAATACTATTGTTCTTGGGTCGCCAAGAGATATAACGATATCTCAGATAAGAACTAACAGACCAAATGTTTTTGGAGTAATTGCCCCACCAACACCTATTATTCTTAAACCTGGGGAATGCATTAATGTTACTGTAAGATTTTTCCCGGGCTCTGTAACAGCAGATTATACTGATGTATTGCGAATAACTTCCAATGACAGATGTCAGGGGAGTAATGTTATATCACTTAAAGCTACGGCTCAGGAATCTATAGGAATAAAAAACAGAGATAATAAGAGGATTGATACACTTGATTTCGGAAGTGTTTGTGTAGGTTATGTTTCAGATGCCATTGAGTATTTATGGGAAAATCTGACCGAGGAAAAAATAACCGTTCAGAATATCATATTACCAACTCATTTTATAGGGAAGAAATTTGTTTTTCCAGTAACATTAGACCCAAAAACTGGTTATAATCCAAATTACTTCAGGTTTTTACCTCAGTCAAGGGGAAATTTCCTCGATTCAATAATATTTGTTGTGAATGCCGGGAACTGTCTGGTTAACCGAAAGGTTATTGTTAAAGGTAGGGGCTATGTAGCTGACCTAAGTTTTACTGTTGATTCAGTTGATTTCGGAGATGTAATAGTTGGCAAGGAAAGAACAATGACAATCAACCTTACCAACAAAAGTGAAGATCCACTTGATTTATATTTATATCTCAGGAAGGGAAAGGTATTTTTTCTTGTGAGCAGTAGAACTTTAAGAATTGAACCTGGTAAGACTGCAACTGTAAGAGTTTCAGCAAGACCTTTGATTGATTCTGTTTATCTGGATGAGCTTTGCTTTTTTGAAACAAGGTGTAATACATCAGGTTGTGTCAAATTAAGAGTAAGAGGGGTATATGAAAGATTCAGATTTGAACCTCCTTTGATGCAGGTACTGAATGTTGTTGGCTGCTCATTCAGAGATGACAGCTTGAAAATAATAAATACATCTCCTTCTGATCAAATTCTCTCAAAGTTTCAGCTTGATGACCCGTCCGGGAGGTTTTCGCTTGTTTCTCCGGGTGTTTTGCCAGATAATCTAAATCTTAGACCTTCAGAAAGCATAACATTTATTTTTAGATACACTCCCGGTGATGTATTGCAGGATTATGCAGACAGGGCTTACTTAAGATATGAAACAAGCGATAAAGAGCAATGGGCAGGAGTATTATTCGGTTCTTCTATTTCACCAAAAATTTCTGTAACAGAGCTTAAAATTTTCGGAACTCTCGAAGTGGGTGATAAAAAGCGGGATACTGTATTAATCGAAAATATTTCACCATTTCCGGTGAAGATTGACAGCATTATAACCTCTGAGGGATATGAGTTGATTTATCCAGTATCAAAGATAAATAAATGGCTCAACCAAAGGGATACTATAATGGCAATTGTTGACTTTAAACCTACTGAAGCAAAAGACTACAATGGTAGCTTACAAGTTTTTTCGAGTTTGCCCTGCGAAGTAAAATCAAGCGGACAGCTCAAAGGTAAAGGAATAATTGTCCCACTTGAAGCTCCTATTTCTGTTATTAGTTATGGTTTTGTCAGACCTTGTGATTGCAGGACAAGGGAAATACCATTGATAAATCAATCTCTTGTATTTCCGATGAAGATTGACAGCGTCTGGATTGATTCTACAGGTATTAGCAATGGGACACCCGAATTTTTCTCATGGAATTCGTTTTATTCTCCAAACGGAACAACTCCATATTCAATCCCACCAAAATCATTTGATACATTAAGAATAATATACTGTCCAAGAACACCATCATTACCTCAGTTCGTTGATAATGCTGCAAGAATAAATCTAAAGGCGAGCGGCTCTGGGTGGAACGGCAAATATGAGACATTCCTTGTTGGGAAGCGAGCTTTGTTGATGATGCCCGAACCTGAGTATGCAATATTCCCACCAACAAGGGTTGATACATTTTCAGTGCCTCAATATGTGAATATTTTAATCCCTGATTATGATGTCAATCCTGATAGAAGTAGTTTAAGAATAGATTCGATAACTTTTATGCCAAATGAAAGGGTATTTTACTATTCGGATACTCTCGGTAACCCAGCTCCATTTATCATAGATACCAATAATTTCCTTCAGTTAAAGTTAAACTTCAAACCCAGAGCAGTAAGGAATTATAGTGCAAAGATGAAAATATATTTTAGCCAGCCATGTCCAATGACCGACACAACTGTTTTTCTCTATGGTTCAGGATTTGCACCTGCCTTTGGTTTAGCTTTGAATTTTGACAATCACCGAAACGAGACAGATACATTCAGGGTTATAACTTGCGATACTTTGATAATACCAATTTATTCTTCTCGGGAAATTCCTGCAGATGTAATCGATGTAAATTTAAGGTTAGGATATGATACAACGAAACTTAAATATATAGGCTCATTTTCGACTTATTTATTAGATACCTGTAAACCTCATATCCCAAAAATTAGCAAAGTGAATTCTCAATTTTATGGAACTGAAGTTTTAATGAAGAATTTTTGCAAGGTAGATTCTATAAAACCAATTTTATATGCCAAATTTGTTCCGTTAACTAATAAACGTGATACTTTTGCTTTGAAAATTGACAGTGCCATGTTCGACACAGAAGAACTCATATTATATAATCTGATAACCGAATTTGATGATGCTGTGATTGTGATATTAGAACCAGAATATAAGATTCTTAACACGATTGATTTCGATAGCGTTCAGGTTCTTGATTGCAAATATGATACCCTATACATTTTGAATACTGGAGATGTATCTATTACTCTCGAATCAATACTAAATTTGCCAAAGGATGTAAAAATAGTATCGTCCGAACCACCACTCAATCAAACATTCGAAAGGGGTGATACAGCAAAGGTATTTATTAGTTTCTGTCCAAGGAGAAAGCAGGATTTCGATGAAAAAGTGATGGCTTTTACAAGTTTTCCATGTGATTTTATTGATTCAACAGTTATTAAAGGCATTGGATATGCACCTTATTTCAGCTTTATTTCTGATTTTTCCGCTAATTTTATAATTCCCGACACGATTACCGCTACTCTGGGAGATACAATTAATATTCCTGTTTATTTTGAAAAAGATTTTTCAGCATTCATCGGGGGAAAATGGTACTGGCTGGAAAAATTCAGTTTCGAAATTGATTTGCATTATAATAAATATGCACTGAAATATTTAGGTTCACAGTCTCATATAAATGGAGAGTTCAGCAATTTCGCTCAACAGGGAAAAATTACTTACCGATTCAAGAATGTTGATTCATTAAAAGCTGGTTTAATAGCATCATCGGATTTCCTTGTGGTTGTGCCTGATACAATCATTACTTCTCTGTTTGTTCAATCAAGAGACTTCAATACCGATTCAATAATGTTTATTGATATACATCCTCAGCCTTCGGACGGGTCTTTTAAAACAATAGGAGAGTGCAACCTTACGTATTTTAATTATTCTTCGCATATACCCAATCTGTTTCAGAATACTCCCAATCCATGGACTGATTATACCAGAATTGATTTTGTTCTGCAGGAAAAAACTTCAGTAAGGTTAAAATTATATGATTCCAAAGGAAAATATATAAAAGAGTTAATCAACTCAAATAATATGGAACCGGGGCAATATTCATATCTTTTAAATTCTGAAGATTTAAATTCTGGGCTATATTTTTATATTCTGGAGTCAGGAAGTTTCACGTCAGTAAAAAGTATGATTTTGATTAAATAGTCTTTTTTCATAATTTTCTAAATTATTTATCATTTTTTTAAGGAAAGATATGAAAAAAGATAGAAGAGATTTTATTAAAACAACATCTGTATTAGGTACAACTGCTGCACTTGGTTCTGTATTGTTTGGTAGTGAAGCTTTATCACAGCAACAAACCGGAATGGCACCAGAAAATATAACTCTTGCTGAGCTGCCAAAATTAGATTATCCTTATGATGCATTGGAACCATATATTGATGCAAAGACATTAGAAATTCACCACAGCAAACATCATAATGCCTATGTGCAGGGTTTGAACAAAGCTCTCGAAGAGCTTGCAAAGGCAAGATTTAAGGAAGATTATTCAATTATTGATTACTGGGTGAAAAAGTCCTCTTTCCACGGAGCAGGACATGTTCTTCATACTCTATATTGGAAATCAATGACACCAAATGGTGGTGGGGAGCCCCCTCAAAAAGTTATGGAGGCAATAAATAAATCATTTGGTAATTATAAAGCTTTCAAGGAACAATTTTCTGCTGCTGCAAGGTCTGTTGAGGGAAGTGGCTGGGCTTTGCTTGGTAAGTTGCCAAATGGAACACTGATGATTTATCAATCGGAAAAGCATGAAAACCTATCCCCTTGGAATGCCATACCAATTCTTGCTTGTGATGTCTGGGAACATGCATATTACCTTAAATATCAGAATAAAAGAGCTGACTATATCAATTCATGGTGGAATGTGGTCAACTGGAAATTTGTTGAGAGTAATTTATAATATCAAAAATCAACAATGGCATGGATTTATTTATTAGTAGCTGGAATTTTTGAGATAGGTTGGCCTCTTGGCTTTAAACTCTCAACTCAAACATCGAACAAATTTTGGGGACTCACTCTTGCCATTATTTCAATGGCATTGAGTGGGTTCTTTCTTTGGTTAGCCCAAAAAGAAATTCCCATTGGAACTGCTTATGCCATCTGGACTGGAATCGGTGCCGGAGGAACGTTCATCATTGGAATTCTCCTATTCAAGGACTCGGCTGATATTTTCAGGCTTCTTTCCTTTTTTCTTATAATAGCTGGTATTATCGGTCTAAAATTAACAAGCTAAAAATTTTTCATAAATAAATTAACGCAGAAAAATTTTATTTTAAATATTTAAAATAATTATTAGATAATAATCGTTATTAACTAATATTGAATTTGATTATGAAAAAGAAAGAATTAATAGAGAAATTGAATAATTATGGGTTAAAGGCTACTCATCAGAGGATAGCTGTTTTGGATACACTTCTAAAGACCAAAACGCATCCATCAGCTGAGGAGCTTTACAAAATAATTGTCAAACAGTATCCGACAATTTCATTGGCTACTGTTTATAAAACTTTAGATTCGTTCAAAGAAGTCGGTCTTGTCAAAATAATCAAGACAGATTGTGATTATCTTAGATATGATGCCATAATAAGTAATCATTTTCACTTATATAATCCGGCGCAGAACAAACTTGAAGATTATTATGATAATGATTTAAAAAACATGATTGAAAATTATTTTAAAAACAAAAAAATTGATAATTTTGAACTAAAAGAAATTAATCTTCAACTTATTGGAGATTTCAAATAACAATTCATTTTATAGGAGGTATTTATGACAACAGATCGAATTGGACTTGATATAAAAAAATCAAAGAAATTAGCTGAAAAATTGAACTTGCTACTGGCTAACTACCAGGTGTTTTATCAGAATCTACGTGGCTTTCATTGGAACATTAAAGGTGATAAATTTTTCGAATTACATTTGAAATTTGAAGAACTTTATAACAATATTCAACTTAAAATTGATGAGATAGCGGAAAGGTTGCTAACCTTGAGTCATACTCCATACCACAGTTTTAATGACTATTTGAAATATTCACAGATCAAACCTGTGGTGAACGTCTTTGATGGAAAGGCTTGTGTAGAATCAATTCTGGACAGCTTCAAAACTCTCCTTGTCTTGCAGAGAGAAATTTTAGATTTATCCGCTGAAGCCGGCGACGAAGGCACAAATGCATTAATGTCCGATTATATCCGTGAACAAGAAAAACTTGTATGGATGTTTTCTGCTTATTTAAACAATTAATTTTATTAACAATTAATATTAACATTTATAGGAGGTTATTTTATGGAACAATTTGGTTCAATGCCATTAATTGGCGATATGTTTCCCGAGGTTGAAGTTCAAACAACCCATGGAAAAATGGTTATTCCAAAAGATTTTCAGGGAAAATGGTTTATTCTTTTCAGCCATCCGGCGGATTTTACACCTGTTTGCACAACTGAGTTTTATGCATTTCAAAAAAGATATGATGATTTTAAGCAATTAAATACTGAGCTGATAGGACTTTCAATTGATCAGGTTTATTCACATATTAAGTGGGTTGACTGGATAAAAGATAATCTAAACACAGAAATCCAGTTCCCGATCATTGGTGATAATGGTGATCTGGCAAAACGTCTTGGTTTTATTCATCCCGGCAAGGGAACAAATACAGTTCGTGCTGTTTTTTTAGTTGATCCGACTGGCAAAATCAGAGCAATATTATATTATCCACAGGAACTTGGTCGTAATTTTGATGAATTGTTGAGAATGGTAAAAGCTATTCAGATTGCTGACAACAATCATGCTGCAATGCCAGCCAACTGGCCAAATAATGAACTTATTGGAGATAATGTTATAGTTCCTCCTGCTTCTGATATTAAATCAGCTAAATACAAACAGAGCAGGTATAAAAACTATGACTGGTGGTTCTGCTATAAAGATTTAAATGACAAGGGTGAATAATTGAGCAAATGCTTTGTTAGTAAAAATTTAATCAAAAAATTAAATAATAAAATTTTTAAAAATTAAATCGAATGCTGCTTAGACAGATTATAAGTGCCACATTTCTGAAATGTGGCACTTCTTTTATTTTATGGTTGCTCACAAGCCACTTTTCAAAAACCGCCCCACCCAATCACCGAGGCGGACAAAATATACCCCCGCCGGCAAACCCGAAACATCAAACCTTATGTCATATTGAACTTATTTCAAAATAATCACCGGAACAGACTTAGTTGTTTCGCCGTGTTTAATTAATATAAAATATATTCCACTACTAGCTGAACTGCAATCCCAATTAAGAATTCCGCTGTAACCTTTTTCAGTTGTCATACGGAAGTTTTCATTTCCTGACACTCTTTCACCATAAATGTTAAATGCTGAGAATTCTGCATTATTGATATCATAAGACATATCCCAATAAATTTTTACGCTGACATTATTGACAGCCGGCTGTGGATATGGGGGAAAACAATATAATTTTGTAGTTGTTTCAATACCTATATCAACTTTTGTGATAGGTTCCTTGAACTTACATTTGTAATAAAAATTTGCATTTAACTTAATTTTGACTGCGAAAGTTAAGATTGTATTCTCCTCAAAATATTTATCAGTAAAAATAATATAATAATCTGGGAAATAAATCTGTTTCCAATCATAAGGGTTTTTATCAATATTATCATTATAAAGCAGATATTCGTAGCCGCCTGTTATTATGTAATTGCCTATCTGGAAGTAACTGCTTAAATTATGCTGTTGCTTGTCGTCTCTGAACAATCTTTCCACTTTTTTATTAATTAAATCAATTCTGTACATAAAGTTAATATTTTTTCCTGAACTGTCCCAAATAAGACCCTTTGTATAAGCATAATCTCCAAGTAATTGTAATGAAGGTGAGAAATGAGTATCCGGAATACTAAATTGGAAGTCCCTTTCCCATGTCAAACCGCCATCGTAAGAATAGGCAATAAAGAAATCAATTGAGTCGTAGTCCTTGCCGTTGTAGTAACGATAATCCCTTCCGAAAGCTAATATTTTTGAATCATTAATTCGCTTAATATAAGTTATATGCATTGAATCTATTATTTTCTTACCCAGAAAATTTAAGTTTGAGTCCAGGAAAAATATTTGTGTGTATCGCCAATCATGCCAATGACCTTGTGTAAATAACAGAAAAATCGAATCTTTCTTTAAAATCATTGCACTAACCTCAACATTATATCCTGCAATATTTTCATCCCTGATTATCGTATAATGCTCTCCAAAATCCTTGGTCAATAGAAAATTGGGTGCAGTATAATCCCCCTGATATTTGTATGCGAACCCAAATCCGTTTTTCTCATAATAACTTGTATGGACATAAGAAAATTTAGTGATATCTTTTTCTGTATAATATTGAGGTAAAAAAGTGATTCCGCCATTTGTAGTTTTAAATACTTGTCCTTTGGAGCAATGAAATAAGAATGTTTCTTTATCTATCCATCCCGAACCTGTAACATGTTCAAATCTAAAATTGGATTTCAAATCCCAGTTTCTACCTCCATCGTAAGAAATTGTTATATATTTATCTCCCCCCACAGCAACAATTGTATCCCGATTAATAAAAGTGTAATCTGAGACTGATATCATATAAGTATATCTTCTTTTAATTCTGGATCTGTCTGTAATTATTTTATATTCATTATCTTCCCATTTCCATAACCAAATTAACCCGGCTATCAAATCCCCTTGACTGCCTGCGTTTACTGTATATATGCTATCCTGATAAACCCTGATAACATTTCCTCCGTTAGCGGCAAGAACCCAGGTTTTCCCTGAATCAATTGATGAATATATGTTAGGTGATATTACTAGATGTATTTTTCCATCTGAATATTGAATATCTTTTACCCTTGAGCATTCATTGCAAAATCCCATTTCCTTAAAGTCAATAATGTTTTTTTCGTAATTGTTTTTAATGTCGTAAGTAATAACCTTGCCACTATCAGATGCCAAAAATAATTTATTCTCTATTAAGTTAATGGATCGTGAATTGAAAGTTGTATCTAAAGTTACATCTTCAATAAATTCTAAATTATTATCAAATACAGATATTTTGCCTTTTTTTAAAACGTAAATTTTATCTTTGTCCATATCAAAGCTAAGGATACTCTCATTGTTACTTATCTTGTGTAAAGTCCAATTGTTAGCTTCGTTGTTCGAAGTGATTATATAATCTTTATCGAGTACTCCATAAAATTTTTCAGATATTTTCCTAATTTTTAGAATATCAAGGGTATCATTAGCAATAGCAAGTTGGCTCCAGCTATTGCCGATGTCTGTTGACTTCAAAATTATTGATCCACCTCCATAAGCTAATATTATATTTTTGTCTGCGTATACTCCAGTAAAATAAGTTGTCATTCTTTCAAGAGTGAATGGAACCTCTGTTGCGAAAGTGTGCAAAGATAGAATAATAAATAATAAAACAATCTTTAATTTCTTCATTTTCGTCTCCAATTATAAATTTAAACAAATTAATTATAAAAAAGTTACATTTTTT
>Ga0129299_1002680_pt1 | contig 11754 bp, 10 predicted proteins | sample ConPoolayeCmetaG_FD_94477 | JGI IMG/M metagenome (GOLD analysis project Ga0129299, IMG submission 94477) | Hot spring microbial mat communities from California, USA to study Microbial Dark Matter (Phase II) - Cone Pool mat layer C metaG ... | reverse complement strand
GTGTACTTCTTGCCACACAGCAGGCAGCGGTAACGTTGACTCCCTGCCTGGGTGAACCCGGCTTTGTTCTGTTTTTCTGTACTCTGGCAGCGTGGACATTGTTTCATCTCTCTATTTTGCCACCAATCCACTCTGTTGGACACTCCCACACACTGCGAGGCCTTGATCTCGTCATGTAATCGTGTTAAAATAACAAGGCTGCTCCCCGGCAAGTCCTTCGCTGACACACGCACGCTATGAATTGATGACCTTAGGACGATCGGTTTGGGTATGATCGGCAGGATACAAGCAGTGACTCACACCTACGACCACTCGCGTAGCGATGTGATCCAGGAATTGATAGGACGCGCTGATCTTCGCGGTTACCTCACTTACGAAGACTTGGTGGAAGTGATCGCTGACGATCTTGAGGAAAGCACGGTCGAGAGCCTTCTCCTTGAGCTTCAGGAGTTGGGCATTGAGGTGCGCCACCAGGATGAGGATGCGATCTTGGGAATGAAGCAGAGCAATCTCGGTGATGATAACCCGGATGAACCCGTTGCGGATATCAACGCTGTCTCAGCCGATGATCCCGTGGGACTGTACTTCCGCCAGATGGCTCAGGAGCCCCTGCTGACAGCGGATGAAGAGATCGATCTGGCCAAGCGTATCGAACGGGGTCGCAAGGCACGTCGCCAGATGGAAAACACCGGCGAGTTGACTGTCTCTGAGCGCGCCGAGCTGATCCTGCTCATCGAACAGGCCCAGGAAGCCCGCGAACACCTGGGGCGAGCCAATACTCGACTGGTTGTCAGCATCGCCAAGCGCTATATGGGCCAAGGCTTGCCCTTCCCGGACCTGATCCAGGAAGGCAATGTTGGCCTGATGCGAGCGGTTGACAAATACGACTACACACGCGGTAACCGCTTCAGCACCTACGCGACGTGGTGGATCCGCCAAGCGATCACTCGTGCGCTGGCGCAGAAGACTCGCACCATTCGCATCCCGCTCCATATGACTGAGCGCATCCGCCAGATGTACCGCACAGCCCAGATTCTGGAGCAGGAATTGGGGCGTCGTCCCACTCCGGAGGAGATCGCTGAGGAGATGGACCTGCCACCAGAGACGGTGCGTGGGATGATGGATGCCAGCCAACACGCCATCGCCCTGGAGCGCCCGGTTGGCGACGACGGCGATAGTGAGTTTGGTGACTTCATTGAAGACCAGGATACGCCAGAGCCTGCCGAGGCGGCTGCACACCACCTGCTTCAGGAGACCATCGAAGAGGTGCTATCTGAACTAACCCCACGCCAGGCTCATATCTTGCGGCTGCGATTTGGCCTGGGTGGCGGCGAGCAACACACACTGGAGGAGATCGCTAACAAGTTTGGCCTCTCCCGTGAGCGCATCCGCCAACTTGAAAAGGAGGCGCTGCGCCGCCTGCGCCATCCCCGCCTAGCTCACAGTCTGCGCGATTACCTATCCTGAGTGCGTACTCAAAAAACGACAGCGCGTGGCATTCTAACCACGCGCTGTTCTGTTATTATGCCAGGCCATGGACGCGCTATGTGGCGGCTTGCTCAGTTGTCGCGGGCGCTTCACTCTGCGTGCGAGGCCATAGCGTCAAGATCACCGCCCCTAGCCCGAAGATACGCAGCAAGCTACCAATCACCGGGCGGCCCAACAATGGCACCGCCAGCACCAAAGACACGATCAGCGCGCCAATAACCAGCGACCAGAAGGGGGCTTTCTTCTCCCTGTTGATCAGCGCGTATACCCATGTGCCGATCAGGATCGCCACCAGGATCGGGCCAAGCCAGCGCGTTGCCAATGTGAAGGCATTGATCAGTGTCGTGCCCACCAAGGCCAGCAGGTTGAAGAATGGCCCTGCTCCGCCCAGCGGTAGTAGCACGAAGCCGAACAACACCAGGAAGAACCCCAGAAACACAATCACAAAGAAGGCAACGTACCCCACCAGCCCAACCCCGAAGCTCGATAGCCAGCGAGTGCGAAGCGTCTCCGAGGCTCCTTCCAGGAAACTGGGGGTAAACCGTTGGAGCAATCCCCCCACCAGCAACATGATCAGGAAAGTCATGACAAAGAAGCCGGCTCGGCGCAGCAGGCTACCCAGCGCAAACGCGCCGAAGGGGCGAGACAAGGGGGTGTCGCTCCCCTCCTCAAGGGGCTGGTAGGTAAATTCCCCACCCAACACACCTTGGGGCAGCGTTGGCTGAGCTGGAGATTCCACACTCAGATCGCCCTCGACGCGCCCTCCCGTACCGAAGGACAACCCAGCGGGAATACTCGCCACCTGCGGCATCCCTGGACTCTGCATAAACATGAACTGTGCCGGATTGACGGGGGCGGTATCGCTTGCGCTGCCAACACTCAGGTTAGCGTCACCCCTTATTGTCCCCTCAATGCGAACGCCTTCCGCTCCGCCACTGATGTTGCCATCCACATCAGCCAGAACCACCTGCGCCGCACCGAAGAGCGCATCGCCGCCTACCCGGCTGCCCGACCGCATCTCTAGCGCAAAGCCGCCAGCGTTCAGATCATCACCGATGGTCGCATCCTCACCAATGACCAGCGTCATACCACCTATCCGCGCGTCGTCCTGCACTTCACCATTGAGGATGAGCCACTGACCAGCAAATAGCAGGTCACCCGTGACGGTGCCGTTCAGCGTGAGCGATGTACCAAAGACAATCAGGTCGCCATCAATGGTTGAATTGACCGTGATCGTGTTGCCAAAGACGTACAGATCATCGTTATAGTCCTCATCGATCACCACGTTGTCGCCACTGATCGCATCGGAGGCGAGAGCGGGGCTGATCGCCAACAGGGCAACCCCCAACGCTGCCGCGACCGCGAGCAACCAGCGTAGATACTTGCTTGGGAACGTCATATGAACTCCTTTCCGTGAAGAGGATCAGGAAAGCGGAATGGAACCCACACATGTGTACGTAAGACCGCCCACACCGTTGCGATCCCTGCTACTTACCAACATTGACAAAGCGTCCCCCTATTGCAGGTTAGGTGGGCCTCATCGTGGCTTCATTCCCTGACGGAATGTCGCTATAATCCCCGACCATGAGAGCCTTGCTAGCAGATGTGTGGCACTTTTTGGTAGCCCCTCACCCGCACCATCCCATTTACCGCCGCGAGCTGGCTGGCTGGTCTTATGTGGGGGTCTGGCGCAGATTGCGGCGGGGCTGCTTGCCCCTGATAGCTATTCTATTCGCCTCGACGATGCTGTGCTGTGGCGGCTCATGCGGCCTGACTCTTCTCCCGGAAGCGCAGCTAGACCGCGACTGGTGGCTTATCGTCGTAGCGCTGGGCATTGGACTGGCAGCGGCGGAGGGAATCATCCGCTCCATCACTGGCCTGATCGTGACTGCTCTCTCTGCTACCACGATCAGCGCTGAGATAGAGGCCGAAACCTACGGCCTGCTCCGCCTGACGTCCATCCCGCCCCATGAGATCGTGCTGGCGAAGTTCTCTGCCACCTTACGCCAGGTGCGCGCACCATTGCTTGTGCTGATCGGTCTGCGGATCGCGATTATCGGTCTGGGAGGGCTGATCCTGGTCGCGCTGGTGGCGGCGGGGGCGGTTTTCGCCTCCAGCGCAGCCGCAAGCTTGCCCCTGGTGGCGGCTCGGCCTGCTCCTGCCGCCGCCCTTTCGCTGTCTCTGCTGTACGCTATGGCAATCGCAAGTGCCCTGGCTGCCATCGTCCTGTGGCTGGCTTATTACGCTGTTCGTCCAGTGCTGGAAGCGCTAGTCTTCGCGGCGTTGGGAACTTTCGCTTCCTCGCTGGCCCGCACCCGTTCTGGTGGACTGCTCACCGCCGGCGCGCTTCGCATTGCGCTGGGGATGGTGAGCTACATCGCAGGGCAGGTCGTATCGAGCTTTGTCTCACTGGCGGCCCTGCCGCTGGCCGCGCTCCCCGCGCTCCCACTGTGGTTTCAGCATATGATTAGTGAGCCTGCACTAGTCATCCTGGCTCTGGGCCTGATCGGCCTTTTGGTGTTGATCGTCGTCCTGGTCATACAGATTGGGTTGATCCTGCTGCTATTGAAGAGCACGATCGCGCAGGCGAGCCGGCTTCCCTTCCGGGAATAGCCCCATCTGCCCTGCAACCTGGGCCTACTCCGGCGATTCCTCTGTACCAGCCTGGCCCCCTGGCGCTTCCCGCTCCTTGCGCGCCCGCTCCCGCTGCCTGCGACGCTGCTCTCGCTGCCGCTCCCGTTCAGCGTGGCGCTGCTGACGGCGGCGCTGGGCGAGAATATCCTGGTAGGCTTGCTCACGCTGGCGACGGTTCTGCGGGCGCTTGATGAAAGGGATCTTCAGGTTCCCAGTGCGATCCAGCAGGACGATCAATCCCACCACCACATACAGCATCGAGAGTAGCCGCGAGATGCTGACCTCCAGGCCGCCGGAGAGGGTGATCGTTGGCTGATCGGGCCGCCAGAACTCGATGATGAAACGGCCAAAACCTGCCATGACCAGATAGGCTCCCGTCATGATTCCATGCACAATGCGCGGCTGGTAGCGCCGGAAGATGTAGAACAGGATACCGAACGTCAAAAACAACCATGCTGCCTCATACAGCATGGTCGGGTGGAAGCGCGTCTCTGCGGGCAGGCCCTGGAACTGCCGCAAGCGGTTTTCCTCCCGAACCAGCATCCCGAACCAGTCCGAGCCGGTGGGTGGGCCGTATAGTTCCTGGTTGATCAGGTTGCCAAAGCGCCCGATGCCCTGCCCCAGCAACAACCCTAACAGGCCAGCATCAGACAGCAGCCAGCCATCCATCTTGCGGACCCGGCTGTAGATCAGCACGGCGATGAAGCCGCCCGCCGCCCCGCCGAAGATGTTCATGCCGCCTCCGCGCGGGTTGATGATCCCCAGTGGATCGGATAGCGAGTAAGCCGTGCTCCCGCCGAGCACCTCCGCTGCCACATACCATAGACGACCCCCTACCAGCCCGGCGATCAGCACCCACAGCAACGCATCCCAGACGATGTCGGGGTCGCCGCCCTCCATCTCGACGTGCCTGGCAGCGTAGAACGCCCCGACGAAAATCCCCACGGACGCCAGAATGCCGTACCAGTAGATGGCGAACGTTCCCCCGCTAAACCAGGGAAGACAAAATGCAACTTCGGGTGCGCTAGCGCACTCGGCGATTTGCTGCCACATAAGCTGCTCCCTCAGTAGAACGATGAGTGACCTGCCCGTGCGGGCAAGCTGCATTATAAATACATCGCCTTGCGATTGCGAAAAGGTGTACCTCCGCCGGAGAGGGAGGAGGGCAGGCTTTTAGAGGTGGGAAGGGAGAGCTAACGGTTTACTCGACGTACCCCAGCCCGCGTAGGCGCTCCAGCAGTTCGGGGTTACTGCTGTAGTCAATCTCGCGGCCTGCGGTCGTGCCATCGCGCTGCGCTTCCGCCACCAGCACGAACTCGTCAAGCTGCTTCTGGAGCGCTAGCACCGCATTCTCATAGCCGCTGGGCCTGTCGAGCAGATTGTGCTCCTCAAAGTAGTCAGCCCGCACATCAAATAGCTCATCGGGCCGGTCGTCAACTGTCATCAGTTTAACTCCATCGCTGTAGATGGCGCGGCGCATCCGGCGCACCCGGAAGCGTTCAATCGCCTCCGGGTTGTTCATCTCCATTACGTTGATGAAGTTCATGGGAGGGTACGCCTCGGAAACGACCACCTCGTCCGCAGGCTCCTTTTCACGCCCTCCCAGGGCGCGGGTAAGGCTCAGCGTACTCGCACTGTGTCCGAACGCCTCATGCTCGATGCCCGCTGCTTCCAGAATGGTGTGGAAGATGCGGCGCGTCGAAACCTCATGCTCGACTCGCTCGCCCGCTGGGAACAGCTTGGGATAGTGAATCAGCAGCGGAACGCGCACCAGTTCGTTATAGACTACGAAGGCGTGCCCCATGAAATCGTGCTCGCCATGGCTTTCCCCATGATCGGAGATCACCACGATCATCGTGTTTTCGAGCTGGCCGGAGCGGCGTAGAGTGCGAAACACCTTGCGAAGCTGCCGGTCCTGATAGGCGACCTCAGCATCGTAAACGTCGCTCAGCACAGTATGTTCCAGCTCGCTGAACGGCTCGATCATCGGTGCCACCCAGCGATAGCTCTGGGTGTTGAACCGCTGGAGGAACTCCCGTGCCTCCCGATCCTTGCGCAGATACGGAACCCACCGGTCGAGCACCTTGCGTGGTGGGTAGTACGGCAGGTGAGTTTCCATCATATTGATGAACATGAACAGCGGTCGGTCGGGGTGTGTGCTGTGGTGGTAGCGCAGGTAATCAACCACATCCGTCAGGGAGACCGCTGTGTCACCTTTGAATTTGCCCAGTCGCGTCCAGAACGGCACAAACAGGGGCATCATTGCCAGCTTGAGCAGAAGTGGCGAGCGACCGAACTGCCGTTCAATGGGCACGCTGATCTTCTGGAGTATCTCGGACGCGGCATGTTTGATCCGCCGCAGCGTGGGTGTGTCTGGCCCGATCTCTGGCACATCCGGGAAGGTTCCGCTGTAGTTATAGAAGCGCGTGAAGCCGCGATCCAGCCCATTTTCCAGCAGACCCACCAACGGATTGTTGCAGAAACCCACCGTTTCGTAGCCATTTCGCCGCAGGAGCTCTGCCAGCGTCGGCAGCCCTTCGGGTAGCGAGGCATAGGATTGGTTGGTTTGGTGAACAGTCGGGTACAGACCGGTGAACATCGAGGCATGGGAGGGGATCGTCCAGGGTGCGGGAGCAATAGCCCATTCGAACACCGTAGAAGCCTCGGCCAGGGCGCCAAGCGCTGGTGTCACATCTTTATGATACCCATATACGGACATCCGCTCGGCCCGGTGGGTATCCAGGACGAGTAGAATGATGTTAGGCTTGGTCTGGTTCATGAGGAACATTCTCCGGCAGTTGGGCACAGATGCATGATCGTATTTTAGCGAATCGATCCCTGTTTTGCCCATCCCGCTTGGGTACGATCCACCATCGCGTGCACAAACTCCTGGATGCGCTCCGCCGTTTGTTGCCAAGTCGGGTGGCGGGCGAAACGCTGGCGGGCCGCTAGCCCCATGACCACCAGTCGCTCCCGATCTTGGGACAGCAGGTGGAGGCACTGGGCCAGGGTCCGGGAATCCTCGGGTGGAATCAGGAATCCGTCCACCCCGTGCGTGATGATCTCGTGAGCAGCCCCAACGGTTGAGGCAATGGCTGGCAGCCCAAAGGCCATCCCTTCCAGATAAGCAATCCCAAAGCCCTCGTAGGATGAGGGCATCGTCATCACATGGCTGCGCACCATCACCTCCCGTAGCCGGTCGCCCGACATCGGTCCCACTAGGTGGACCCGCCCCCCAAGGCCGCTCACTCGCATCTGGCGTTGGATGGCGTGACCGTAGGCTGGGTTCAGGCGCAGGTCCCCAACGACGGTCAGGGTCCATTGGTCCTCGGGCAGGCGGGCCAACGCATCCAGTACGACATGCAATCCCTTGCGCGGGATCACGTTGCCCAGGAAAAGCGCCCGCAGGGGTCCTGGCTCGTGGGCGCGGGCCTCGATCCGCGAGTCGTCCAGCGCCTCTCCCAACCGGTTACCTGCTGGGTACGCCACCACATGGGGCCGACTGGCTCCCACCAGCCCCTCGACAACGCCCCGCGTGGTCTGGCTGTTGAAGATGAACCCATCCAAGCTGGATAGATAGCGCCGCTCGATCCGCCGGTACAAGGCGTTTTGCCAGGCCGGGCGAAGCTCGCTGGAGCGCAGATGATGGACGATGGCTAGGATAGGGTAGCGGACGTGCCTCCGCAGATGGTGGTTGAGTTCGAACAGTGAGGGATGGTTCAGCTCATCCTGGATCAGCACGTCGAAGTGAGCCTCGCGCAGCCGCTTGTGCAGCGCCACCGACAAGTTGTCGGTGAGATAAGCGGCGTAGTTCCGCCACGGCAGTGAAACAATCTCTACCCGATCCCCGGACCGTTGCAGGTGCTCAACCAACACCCGGTCATACAGGTAGCCCCCGGATAGCGTGTCGAGACTGCCGTAGATGACCAACCCAATGTGCACGGGGGTATCCTACACGGTGTGGCGGTACGATGCCCAGGCGATGTCATTTTCCCAGACTACCACCGTCAGGGCGCGCAGTGCCTCCACGCGGATGCGCTCACCCAGCGTCTGGCACATGATCCGAGAGAAGTGCTCAATGCTGGGGTTGAGGCCCGCAAATTCCGGCAGATCGTTCAGGGTGTGATCGCGGTAGCGAGCAACCAGGCCGTCAAGCTGTTGCTCGACTTCCACAATGTCCACCAGATAGCCGTGTTCGTTGAGATGGTCGCCTTCCAACCTCACCTCGACGCGGTAGCGATGTGAGTGAAGTTGGTTCTCTGGCCCCCAGTCGCCGCCGATCAGATAGTGCTGGGCGACGAAGTCCCGCTGCACTGCTAACGTATACATGATGCTCCCTCTCAGGTATAGATGGATTGCTGGCTTATTATCCTTGCGCCATTGTATTTGTGCTAACCCCGCGCCGATCACATGGCTGGTTCTGCCATTGACCACCCTCTTCTGGGAAGTTACAATCGGCGCAGTTTCGCATCCTGTTACCAGGGATATCGGAGATACTCCTACTATGCCCGACCTGCCTATCCCCACCTCCACCCGACTCCAGCCTCTGGAGTCGCTCCAGGCAACCGACCCTGAGATATACAGCGCCGTGATCGCAGAGACTCGCCGTCAGCAGACCGGGATCGAGTTGATCCCTAGCGAGAACTATGTCAGCCCGGCGGTGCTGGCAGCGATTGGTTCCGTCTTCACTAACAAGTATTCCGAAGGCTATGTTTACAAGCGCTACTACGGTGGCAACGAGAACGTAGATACGATAGAGGCGCTGGCGATTGAGCGCGCCAAGCGGTTGTTCGGCGCTGATCATGCCAATGTTCAACCCTATTCTGGCTCCCCCGCCAATCTGGCTGTCTATTATGCCCTCCTGGCCCCTGGCGACACCGTGATGGGACTGGCTCTGCCGGATGGTGGTCACCTCACCCACGGCTGGAAGGTCAATTTCTCAGCTCACTTTTTTGGCTCAGTGCAATATCCCGTCGATCCGGTGACAGGGCTAATCGATTACGATGTGGTCTGGCAGTTGGCTCGTGAACACCGCCCCAAACTCATCTGGGCAGGGGCTACCGCCTACCCTCGCGTATTCGATTTCGCCCGATTCGCTCAGATCGCCGAGGACGTAGGCGCGCGCTTTGCCGCCGATATCGCTCACATTTCCGGGCTGGTGGCCACTGGTTTGCATCCCGACCCTGTCCCCTACGCGGATGCCGTCACCATGACGACGCATAAGATGTTGCGCGGCCCGCGCGGCGCCATGATCCTCTGCAAGAAGCGCCACGCCCAGATCATTGATCGCGCGGTCTTCCCCGGACTTCAGGGCGGACCGCACGATCACGTCACCGCCGCCATCGCCGTCTGTCTGCATGAGGCCAGCATGCCGCACTACCGGGAGTATTGCCAGCAGGTCGTTGCCAATGCCCGGACGTTAGCCGAGGCGCTTGCCAGCCGTGGGTTCACCATCGTTAGTGGGGGGACGGATAATCACTTGGTGCTGGTCGATCTCACCAGCAAGGGCGTTCCCGGCAAGGCCGCCCAGCAGGCACTTGATCGGGCCAACATTACCCTTAATGCTAACATGGTCCCGGGTGACAAACGCTCGGCCTTCGATCCCTCCGGCATCCGTTTGGGTACGCCGGCAGTGACCACCCGGGGCTTCAAAGAAGCTGAGATGATCCTGATTGCCAATTGGCTGGCTGATGTGATTGAGCATATGGATGATGAGGCAGTGATCGAGCGGGTGCGCCGCGAGGTCATGGAGCTGTGCGCGCAGTACCCGCTGTGGTACTGAGTCAACCAGCGTCTTTCATCAGGTCTGAGGGACACTCAGCCAGGCGCCCTGTTGCTTGCCGAGAGCGTTGCCGTTGCAGGGCATCCCCCACTCTTGGAACCTCACGCCGAGGGAGGCTATCGCCCTTCAGCGACAGCTTGCCTCCCAGGTCGATACAGCTACTCCCATTGACCTAGAAAGCCTCACGTTGGTGGCAGGCGTGGACGTAAGCGTCCGAGGCGGGGTCAGCCGGGCAGCGCTGGTTGTCCTGACTTTTCCCGGCCTGGAATGGGTAGAGGCAGCCACTGCCGAGATGCCCACACCATTCCCCTATGTCAGCGGGCTGTTGAGCTTCCGTGAGGGGGCTGTCATCCTTGCCGCTCAGCGCAAGCTTCACCATCTGCCAGGAGTCTATTTGTTCGATGGTCAGGGGATCGCTCATCCCCGGCGGCTGGGGATTGCCAGCCACATCGGCCTGTGGTGGAATGCGCCCACCATCGGCTGCGGCAAGACCAGACTGGTCGGGCATCACGCCGCTCTTTCGCTGGAGCGCGGGGCTTGCCAGCCGTTGTGGGATCGCGGGGAGCAGATCGGAGCAGCACTATGCACGCGGGCTGGGGTCGCACCCCTATATATCTCGGTCGGGCACCGTGCCACCCTAGCAACAGCCCTGGAGCTGGTGCTGCGTTGCGCGCCCCGCTATCGCCTGCCGGAGCCAATCCGTGCCGCCCATGCCGTTGCTGGTGATTTCTGAGATCGCTGGAGCCACCTACATGGGCTTCACAGCCGAGTTTGGATGCATACGTTGGATGTCTGGTAACTAGCTTCTCAGCGCAATGGCACTCAAACCATGCCCTCCTCTAGCAACGCCCGGCAGGTCGGGCAGCCTTGGCTTAGATAGGGCCATGCCCTGCTGAGAGCACGGTCGGGCAGTCTCGCCTCGAAGTCTCGCAACAGCCGGATCACTTCGCATAGGGGCAGCCCCATCACATTGGTCACGCAGTGGTCAAAACCCGCCACTGGGTGGAAACCTTTGTGCTGGATGGCATAGGCCCCCGCCTTGTCAAGGGGATCGCCGCTGGCGACGTAGGCAGCAATCTCCGCATCCGTGTAGTTCCGCATTGTTACCGGGCTGGTTAAGTCCTGAGTTATCATTCGCTTGGCCAGCGAATCGAGCAGGGTGACCGCCGTCGTGACGTAGTGCGTCCGCCCCCGCAGGCGGCGTAGCATCTCAGCGGCCTCGTCTGTATTTCCCGGTTTGCCGAGTGTCTCACCTCCATCTACCACAATGGTATCGGCTGCCAGGACGAGGGTGGGGCCTTCCACTAACACAGCCGCCGTCTGAGCCTTCTCCTGGCTCAGACGGCGTACGTATTCTTCTGGCGTTTCCTCGGCTCGGCGCCGCTCGTCAACGCTTGCTGAAATAACCCCAAACGGCAACCCCAACCGCGAGAGCAACTCGCGGCGGCGCGGTGACTGTGAGGCGAGGATCAACTGCTTCACATGCGTTCGGCTGCCGCAGGTAGCGGCTTTATTGCAATACGATCAGCTCGTTCTGACCTTCCACCTGGACTGCCAGCGTGTAGAAGTTCCAAACTCCGTTTTCCCGCCGCGCTGAGGCAAAGATCGTCCCGCTCCCATTCGGCCCATGTATTGGGATGGTCAGGCTCGCTTCCCCGGACAATCCCTGTGTCTCTATGGATCCCATCATGAACCAGCCCGCCTCGATAGGCGTGCCGAGTGCTGCCTGAACACGGGAATCGTTCTGCGCGGCGGCCAGCGCTTCCTGATACACTTCCGAGGACGTAAAGGTGCGGTTGATGATCAGCAGAACGCCCCCGACACATGCTGCAATCAGCGCTATCGTAGCC
>Ga0129299_1002679_pt1 | contig 11755 bp, 8 predicted proteins | sample ConPoolayeCmetaG_FD_94477 | JGI IMG/M metagenome (GOLD analysis project Ga0129299, IMG submission 94477) | Hot spring microbial mat communities from California, USA to study Microbial Dark Matter (Phase II) - Cone Pool mat layer C metaG ... | reverse complement strand
GGCGGGGGTGGCGGTGACGGCGTCGCTGGCGACCACGGGCAACGGGATCCGGCTGGTGGACACGACGGGCGTGGACGGGACGCTCCGCGTGGAGCGGTTGAACCTCTCCTACGCCGTGGACGACTTGGGGTTGACCGATCTGCAGGCCGCCGGGGCCGGAGCCAGCGTGGAGGCCGTGGGGCAGGACGTGAACGGGATCGTCCCGCCCGGCGTCTTTACGGCCCTTCAGAGGCTGTACGACGCCCTGATCTCCGGCGACACGAAGGGGATCACCGAGGCGGGGAATGCGGTCCAGCGATTGCTGGGCGAGGTGAACGGCGTCTTGGGCGAGGTGGGCGCCCGCGCCAAGGCGATGTCGGACCGACGCGCGCGGACCGAGGAGGCGGTGGACGCGACGCGAAAAGTCCTGTCGGAGGTGGAAGACCTGGACTATACGCAGGCGATTACCCGGTTTCAACAGGCCCAAGTGGCCTTGCAGGCCAACCTGATGACCGGTTCGCTGACGTTGAATTTGTCCCTATTGGATTTCCTGAAATGACCGGGAGGTCCATACACCCTGGGGCTTGCCTCACGGACGGGACGAGTGACCCTCCCGTTCGAGAGGGGCTTGATTGCCCGGTGGGGAGCCACCGGGTCGCGGGGAGGAGTCGCGGGTCGCACCCGGAGGAACCTTCCGACCGGAGGCGTGTTCGAGCGATCCGGTAGGAACCGTCGGCCGGCGGCCGGTCGAACCGCGGTGCGGGCAGTCGAAGAGGATGGGTCACGCGCAGGAGCGATTGCGATGCGGATCGAGACGTCGCGGTTTGGAACGATCGAGGTGGATGAGACCCGTCTAATCCACTTCCCGAAGGGCATCCTCGGTTTTCCCAAGCAGAACCGTTATGCCCTGATTCAGACGGGACACCAGAGCAGCTTTTACTGGCTGCAGGCGGTGGATCGACCGGAGCTGGCGTTCGTGGTGTGTGACCCGCGCCTGTTCGTGCCGGACTACCGCGTGCCGATCAAGGCGGACGAGATGGACCAGTTGGGTCTGGAGGACCCTTCGGATGCCCAGGTGTTTGCGATCGTCAACAAGGTGGACGATCTGTTGACGGCCAACCTGCAGGGTCCGCTGGTGATTCACTACGGGACCCGTGTGGCCAAGCAACTCGTCCTGTCCGATGGTCGCTACACGACGCGCCACCCGCTGATGCGGTTGCACCGACGGGAGACGGTCGTCAGTCGGACCGCCTAGTCGGGTCGTCGCCCGAGGGCGGATCGGCATCACGCTATCCAAGGAAGGAGCCGAGGATGTTGGTGCTATCGAGAAGACGCGATGAGACCATCATGATCGGCGAAGAGGTTGAGATCACGGTGGTGGACATTCGCGGAGACAAAGTGCGACTGGGGATCACGGCACCCGCGCGGATCCCCGTTCATCGCAAGGAAGTGTATGACGCAATCAAGCGGGAAAACACGGCGGCGGCTGAAGTCAAGCCGGAGGATATCTTGGCGGTGGCTGACGGTGCCCGTAAGGAACGAGCCCTGGGGCGAGCCACGTAAGGATCGACCTCGTCAGCCCACCGGCGCCGCATCGACCGGCCGATGCGAGCGTCGGAGACCCTTGAAGGGCATAGCCACGACTCAGTCAAGGAGGATTGCACATGGCTACCATTAACACCAACGTGCCGGCCTTAACCGCTCAGGCATACCTGCGAGCGGCTCACCGCGATCTCCAGGCGACGCTGGAACGGCTGGCCAGCGGTCTGAAGATCAACCGCGGTGCGGATGATCCAGCGGGGCTGATTATCTCCGAGAACCTCAGAGCGGATATCGCCGCCGTGGGTCAGGCCATCGACAACACGCAACGGGCCAGCCTGGTGATTTCCACGGCCGAAGGCGCCCTGAACGAGGTCAACGCCCTGTTGATCGACATCCAGGACCTCATCGTCCAGGCGGCCAACCGGGGGGCGATGAGCGACGACGAGATCCAGGCCAACCAGCTTCAGATCAACTCGGCCGTCGATTCGATCACGCGCATCTCGAACACGACGACCTTCGCGGGGCGCAAGCTGATCAACGGCGAGCTGGACTACGTGACCAGCGGCGTCCCGTGGTCTGCGATCGGGGCGCTCCAGATCCACCAGGCCCAGTTCGGCAATCGCACCTATATCCCGGTGCAGGTCAACGTGACCCAGTCCGCGCAACACGGGGAGCTGCTGTTCACCTCGGGCCGGTTGCTCGACGGCGTTTCGATCGACCTGGCGGGCAACCTGGGCACGGTGAGCCTGACGTTCCGCGCCAGCGCGACGGCGAGCGAGATGGTGGCCGCCATCAACGTGGTCAGCGATGCGACGGGGGTGTCGGCGGTCCTGTCGAGCGATCCGAACCGGGGGTTCCGCCTGCTGTCACGGGGCTTCGGGACGGATCAGTGGGTGAGCGTCCGGACGCTGCCCAACGCGGCCGGCGCGACCATGGACATGTACGCCCGCGATTCAGGGGGCGCCCTGTCCAAGGTCGAGCGGGACTACGGCCAGGACGCTCAAGCCACCATCAACGGCGCCAACAGCATCGGTCGGGGTCAGAACCTGATCCTGAACACGAGTACCCTGAACATCGACCTGACGCTGGCCGACGATTTCGGAACGGGCTCGTTCAACTTCGCGATCACGGGGGGTGGGATGCTCTTCCAGGTCGGACCCGAGGTGAACACCAACCTCCAGGTGAACCTGGGCATTCCGTCGATGGCGGCCAACCGGTTGGGCAACCGCTCGCTCGGGTACCTCTCGCAGATCGTGACCGGTGGAGAGTACTCGCTGGTAGCCGGCGGAGAGACCCGCGCTCAGAAGATCGTTGCCGAGGCGCTGCGGCAGGTGGCGGCGACCCGTGGTCGGTTGGGGGCGTTCGAGCGGAACACGCTCGACACGAACATCAACCAGTTGCAGATCACGCTGGAAAACCTGACGGCCAGCCAGTCGGCCATTCGGGACGCGGACTTCGCCGAGGAGACCAGTCGACTGACGCGCAACCAGATTCTGGTCAATGTGGGAAACACCGTGTTGGCCATTGCCAACGCGACTCCCCAAACCGTGCTGGCCCTGTTGGGCAGTTAGCGCCGCGCCTCCGGCGGACCGGCGCGCAGCGGCAAGGGCGCAGGATATTCTCCCGAACAAACGGCGGGACGGGGATCGTCCGTTCGCATTCGGTGAGTTATTGCCCCTTCCTTTCCGAATCTCCCGCCGAGTTGTGGACGGCTCGCCGCGTCGTGTCCGGTAATCCTCCCTTCCCTTCATCCGTTTTGATGGGTGGTGCCTCCAAGGGTTCATGAGGGCGAGGTCGGGGCATCGAAAGGGTCGCCCCATTCGCACCCCGTTCTAAAGCGCATCGGGTCGGGTGACGAATCTATCTCTGCCGTTGGGGGACTCCGCGGTGGACCGGGTTGGTACCGCTCGGACCTCGCACGATGCCCCTCAAAGGATGGCGATCCGCCAACCGGCAAGACGTTTGAAAGGCTGCGGCAAGGAAGGCACCAGGATCCGCCGGACGGCGGAGCGACGGGTTGCGGCCGTAGGTTGACCGGAACAAAGGGCAGCCGCACCGCAACGGGCTGCCCGGATCACCTTCGCGGTGATGGGCATTGTGGGCGGGCGCGCGTTCGGGGGTGACTTCCGTTCACCTCCGAAGCGAACCAACCGCCCGGGAGCCTTAGGAGGCGCCAATCGTGAGCAGAATCAATACGAACATCCAGTCTCTGATCTCGGCCCGCGTCCTGGGCCAGAACAACTCCCAGTTGAGCGTTTCCCTCGAGCGGTTGAGCACGGGCCTGCGGATCAATTCGGGTCGAGACGATCCCGCCGGGTTGATCGCGTCGGAGATGATGCGCGCCGAAAAGAAGGCGATCACGGCGGCCATCGATAACGCCCGTGCCGCCGACAACATGGTCGGTGTGGCCGAAGCCGGCTTGGGGGAGGTGAGCGCCCTGCTGTTGGACCTGGAGGACCTCGTCGACCGGACCGCCAACGAGGCGGCCCTCGGTGACACCGAAGTCCAGGCCAATCAGCTCAAGATCGATTCGATCCTCAACTCGATCAATCGGATCGCCTCGTCGGTCAGCTATAAGGGCAGGAAGCTCTTGAACGGCACCTACGACTATGTGCTGTCCGGAACGGGCGGATCGGTGCTGAACTCCATCCAGGTTCTGGGGGCCAAGTTGGTCCCGAACGAGACCCGGACCGTGGTGGTGGAGCAGACCCAGTCCGCTCAGACGGGGCTTCTGACCTGGTCTTCCACGCGGGTCGGCGGCGGGCCGAACGGGTCGCTGACCATCGAGGTCACGGGCAACTACGGGACGGACCAGTTCACCTTTGCCAGCTCGACGTCGGTCAGCAACATGGCGGCGGCCATCAATGCGTCCAAGGAGCTGACCGGTGTCTCCGCCGCCGCGTCCGGCGTGTACCTGAAGTTCTACAGCACCGGCTTCGGCGCCGATCAGTTCGTCTCCGTCAGGAAGGTCTCGGGGGATTCGACGCTGGTCACCAAAGACAGCGACGGAAACGCCGTCAGCCAGGACTACGGTCGGGACATCGGGGTCAGGATCAACGGGACGGAGGCCATCACGAAGGGTTTGGAGGCGACCATCCGGACGGCCTCGCTCAACATGACGGTGATCGTCAAGGAAGCAGCCAACACCGGATCGGGCGCCTATACGTTCGGCATCAAAGGAGGCGGGGCCACGTTCAGTCTGGCTCCGGAGCTCGGGCTGGCGGGATACGAGGGGATCGGGTTCGCCAGCGTCTCGGCGTCGTCGTTGGGCAACCCCTCGGTCGGTCGACTCAGCACCTTGGGCAGCGGTCAAACGAATCAGATGACCTCCAAGAACTTTGCGACCGCTCAACGGATCATCCGGTCCGCCCAGGATCAGATATCGGCCCTGCGAGGTCGCATCGGGGCGTTCCAGCAGAACACCCTGAAGTCCACGATCAACTCGTTGAACGTGGCCTTCGAGAACACCGCGGCGGCCGAGTCGGCCATCCGGGACACGGACTATGCCCTCGAGACGAGCAATTTGACGCGGGCACAGATCCTGGTCAACGCGGCCACCGCGACCCTGCAAATGGCCAACACGATGCCGCAGAACGTGCTGGCGCTGTTGGGCGGCTAGGTCGGCTGAAACCGAGAAGACCACGGCCCCCGCCTCGCCCGGCGGGGGTTCCTGAAAGACGGGATTCGTCTGAAGTTGGACGGGTCGGTCCAGAGGGTGAGGACCGACCCGTCCGATCGTTCCACCGGGTGGGGGGTGAAGGTCAGCCGGTGCCAGGTCCTATAACTTGAATCGTGCACGCACCGGTTGGAATTAGCTAAAGTGACCACGGGCGCGGGTCCGACAACTCCTATGGCTTAGGCCCGAAAGGTTCGTGTTTATGGGGGGCAGGCGCATGCGGCCGCTTGCCGGTCCGGTGCGTGATGAGTTCGGGCGGACCGGGGGTGTCAGGGATGGCGAAGGCGCCTGACGGGAGCGACCGAGGGGTCCTGTGTGCCGGGGGGGAGCGTTCCAGGTCCCCCGCGGGCATCGCCGTCCGGTTTCCAGCCCTATGGAACCGCTCGCCGTGACGAAGTGAGCGTCCGTCCGGGACGAGTCAGGGCAATGCGGCACGCAAGGCGGCGTGTCGGGGGATGAGGAGAGAACCCCCCTCATCCCGTGTCACGGAGGATCACATGACTCGCATCAACGCCAACATTTCCTCACTCCAGGCAATCCATCGACTTCTTGCCAATCAGGCCGATCTGACGACCCGGATGCAGCGCCTGTCCACCGGTCTGAGGATCAACGCCGGCGGGGACGATCCAGCCGGGCTGATTGCCTCGGAGACCCTGCGATTTGAACTGGTGGGTATCAATCAGGCGATCGAGAACAGCAACCGGGCGATCAATGTCTTGGCCACGGCCGACGCCGCGCTGAGCGAAGTCTCCAGCCTGCTGCTCGACCTGCGCGGATTGATCGACAAATCGGCGAACGACGGCGCCGTTTCCGAGGACGAGATCGAAGCCAACCAGCTCCAGATCGATTCCATCCTGGAGAGCATCAACCGGATCGCCAACACCACGCGGTTCGGGAACGACAAGTTGCTTGACGGCAACCTGAGTTACATCCTGTCCAACGTGGACGGGACCAAGCTCCTGCGAACCGACGTGTATGGGGCGCGTTTGCCGAGCGACAACTCGACGCTGACCATCACGGTGGAAGTCACGCAACCCGCACAACGGGCGATGATGTATTGGAACCACTCGGGGTTGGCCGCCACGAGTGCCATCAGCATCCGGGTCGGCGGGTTGCGCGGCTATGAGACCTTCAACTTCGGGGGCAGCACGACGATTGCGGAGATGGCCACCGGGATCAACATGTTCAAGGAGCTGACGGGGGTTTCCGCCTCGCTCAGCGGGACGGCGTGCCTGAGAATCGACAGCATCGATTACGGTTCCGATGCGTTCGTCAGCGTGACCGCGATCACGGGATCCTTCACGATGTCCGGCGGCGACACGGACACGCGCGACCAGGGGGTGGACCCGACGGTTTTGGTCAACGGTCAATCTGCGGCGACGCGGGGCATGAACGTGCAGTTCCGAAGGAACGGACTGGACCTGGACCTCCATCTCAGCCAGTCGTTTGCCACTGCGACGGGCTCGACGAGTTTCGGCGTGCGGGGCGGCGGGGCAAGGTTCCAGATCGGCCCGGACATCAATAGCGACGCCCAACTCCACGTGGGCATCCCCGCGATCAACACCTCCACGTTGGGCGATCCGAGCGTCGGCTTCCTCAAATCCATCGGCAGCGGGGAGACCTATGCCCTGAAGGAGCGGAAGTACGCCGATGCGGAGGCGATCGTCAAGGCCGCCATCGTGCAGGTCGCCGTCGCGAGCGGACGACTCGGAGGGATCCAACGGAACCAGCTCGAACCGAACATCCGCGCGCAGCAGGTGACCTACGAGAACGTCAAGGCCAGCGAGTCGGCGATTCGCGATACGGAATACGCCTCCGAGGTGGCCGCCATGACGCGGGCCCAGATTCTCGTGCAGAGCACGGTTATTTCGTTACAAATTGCCAATCAGCTTCCCCAGAACATCTTGGCGCTGCTCGGCGCATAACCCGTTGTCAATCCCGCAACGACCAACTTCGTACGGAGGCGCACGGAAGACCCCGGGCGGGTCCGGAACCTCTCGCCGGGTCTACCGTCTGGCGTGGCCGGCCTGAACCTGCTGACACCCTTCCGACCGTCCGGTAGCATGAACGGCCGTGTCCACCCATCTGGCCCAGCGCATCAGCGAGGAGCTGCTCGACCGGGTTCGCCAACCGGCCCAGTACATCGGTGGGGAAGTGAACCAGCTCGTCCGCCCGGGGGATTGGCATCGGGCCGACGTTCGCGTCGCCGTCGCGTTTCCCGACACCTACGCCATCGGCATGTCGTACCTCGGTGGCCAGATCCTCTATGGGCTCTGCAATCATACCGAGGGCGTGTGCGCCGAGCGCGTCTACTGTCCGTGGACGGACGCCGAGCAGGTCATGCGGTCTCGCGGGATTCCGCTGTTCACGTGGGACACGCGACAACCGGTCTGCCAAGCCGATTTCCTCGCCGTGTCGCTCCAACACGAGTTGTGCGACGCGGGGGTCCTGACCTTGCTCGACTTGGCCGGCATTCCACTCCGCCGTGGTGATCGCGGCGAGTCTCATCCCATCGTCCTGGCCGGTGGACCGGTGGCCGACAACCCCGAACCGCTGGCCGATTTCGTCGACCTGTTCGTCATCGGCGACGGGGAGGAGTCGCTTCCGGCCTTGCTGACCGCCTACCGCAGGCTTCGAAAGGACGGGGCGTGTCGCGACGAGATCGTCGTGGAGTTGGCCCGCCGGTTCGAGTGGGTCTACGCTCCGGGGGCGTACGCCGTGAGCTACCATCCGGACGGACGGATCGCGGGCGTGGAACCGACCGTCCCCGGACTGCACCACCGGGTCGCCCGGTGTGTCGTGTCGGATCTGGAAGGAGCCCCCGTGCCCGAGCGGCCTTTGGTACCCTATGCCGAGATCGTTCACGATCGGATCAGCATCGAGATCATGCGCGGATGTCCGCATCTGTGCCGATTCTGTCATGCCGGCCACACGAAGCGCCCCGTGCGGATCCGCAGCGTCGATCGGATCTGCCGGATCGCCGAGGCGGCCTATCGGAACACCGGTCACGAGGAGATCGGGCTGTTGTCGCTTTCCACTGCCGACTATCCGTACCTGACCGATTTGGCGCGGCGGCTCGCGGTGCAATTCGCGGACCGCAACGTCAACCTCTCCGTTCCGTCGCTGCGGGTCGACCAGATGCTGTCGGACATTCCCTCTTTGATCCGCGGAGTCCGCAAGGGTGGTCTGACGATGGCCGTGGAGGCCTCCAGTAACCGGCTTCGTCGTCTCATCGGCAAACCGATTACCGATGAGAATCTCTTGGCCGGGGTGCGCGCGGCGTACGAAGCGGGCTGGCGCAGCGTGAAGCTCTACTTCATGGTCGGGTTTCCGGGGGAACAGGATCAGGACATCGAGGGCATCTGGCATTTGGCGCGGCGGATCAGCGATCTGCGGCGTCAGGTGGCCGGTTCGCCGGCCGCCGTGAATGCCACGGTCAGTTGGCTCGTGCCCAAACCGCACACGTGCCTTCAATGGGCGGCGCAGCCAAGGAAGGAATACTTCCTGGAGGTCCGCAAGAGGTTGACGCATCTGTCAGGCCGGGCGCGAAGCGGTGTGAAGTGGAAGTTTCATCGCGTGGAGCGGTCCGTCTTGGAGGCGGTCCTTGCCCGGGGCGACCGCCGTCTCGGCCGGGTCATCGAACGGGCGTGGCGGGCAGGGGCCAGGTTCGATGCCTGGGACGATCAGTTCGACGCGCGACGGTGGGACCAGGCCTTTGATTCCGAAGGCATCGATCCGGCCTTCTACGCCCACCGCGCCCGTGGGTATGATGAGGTCCTGCCGTGGGATCATATTGACGGCTGCCTGCGGCGAGAACATCTGTGGAGAGGGTACGAGCGCGTTCTGGTGGCCGCTACCGAGAGAGAGCACTCTGAAGGCTAACATCAAGGAGCGGACGGGGGCTCATTCGCCTGTCGAAAAGTGGTCTGAACGATAAGGGTACGTCGCTTTGGGGTGCGCACGATGGCGTCGATTCTAAGGCAACTGAACGAACACCTCCGACGAGCGGTACGCCATGCCGTTGGCGAGGATGCCGCCTACGAACCCCACTGGTTGACGTCCGCGACCGACCCCAGGTTTGGTGACTACCAATTCAACGGCGCCATGCCGCTGGCCAAGCAGCTCAAGGCCAAGCCCCGCGATCTGGCGGCGAGGGTGGTCGCCCACCTGGATCTTGGCAGAATCGCCGACCAACCTGAAATTGCCGGGCCCGGCTTCATCAACCTTACGCTCAAGGATGAGTTCCTGACGAGCGGCGTTGCGGTACTGCTGGGCGACGAACGGTTGGGTGTTGAACGTGCGGCCAGGCCACAGCATGTCGTGGTGGACTTCTCCAGCCCGAACCTGGCGAAGGAAATGCACGTCGGGCATCTGCGCAGCACGATCATCGGCGACGCGATCGCCCGCATCCTCGAGTTCGAGGGGCACCGCGTCAGCCGGATCAACCACGTGGGCGACTTCGGCGGGCTGGGGTTGTTGATCCAGTACGTCCGCGAGACGCACCCGGAGGCGACCGCGAATCCGGAGGGGCTCCGCATCGGCGATCTCGAAGACTTCTACCGCCGGGCCCGACAGCGCGAAATGGAGGATCCGGGATTCGCCCAGGCGGCCCGGCAGGCCATCGTCGATCTTCAACGGGGTGAGTCGGCGGTGCGGGCGTTGTGGCGGGCGTTCCGGACCGAGTCGTTGCGGCATTGCCAGCAGATCTACGACCGGCTCGGTGTCCGCCTGGAGCACGTGGGCGAAAGCGACTACCTCGACGAGCTGCCGGGTCTGGTCGAATCGCTTGCGGCCAAGGGCCTGATCACCGAGAGCGACGGAGCCCGCTGCATCTTCCTGCCGGGGTTCAAGAACCGCGACGGCGGTCCGCTCCCGATGATCGTTCAGAAGTCCGACGGGGGGTATCTGTACGCCACGACCGATCTGGCGGCGCTGAGGCGGCGTGTGCAGCAGATGAAAGCCGATCGGATCGTCTACGTGACCGATGCCGGTCAACGGCAGCATTTCGAGATGGTTTTCGCAGCCGCCCGCGCGGCCGGCCTGGCCGGACCGAACGTGCGGTTGGACCACGTGGGATTCGGCGTCGTGCTCGGGCCCGACCGCCGCAAGCTCAAGACGCGCTCCGGCGGCACGGTCCGACTCGCCGACCTGCTCGACGAAGCCGAGGAACGGGCCCTCCGGCTGATCCGCGAGCGGGGCCAGACGTATTCCACGCTGGCCGAGGGCAAGCGCCAGGCGCAGACCCTCGAGCAGCAGAGGACCATCGCCCGCGCCGTCGGTCTGGGCGCGGTCAAGTACGCGGACCTGTCCCAGGACATGGGCAGCGACTACGTCTTCAGTTGGGACAAGATGCTCAGCTTCGACGGCAACACGGCGCCGTACCTGATGTACGCCTACGCCCGAATCCGTTCCGTGTTCGACCGGGCCGGCGTCGATCCCGGCGCCATGGTGGCCGACAAGCTCGGTATACGGCTGACCCATCCGGGCGAGCGGACGCTCCTGCTCAGGCTCTTGCAGTTCCCAGACCTGATGGAGTCCGTCACGGACACCTGGCGGATCCACGAGTTGCCGAGTTACCTGTTCAACCTGGCCAACGTTTTCATGGGCCTCTATCAGGACAAGGCGAACTGGCCCATCCTCGAAGCCGACGCGGAGGTCCGCGGTTCTCGCTTGGCCTTGTGCGCCCTGACGGCCGCGGGACTCAAGCTCGGTCTGGGGTTGTTGGGGATTGAGGTCGTTGAGCAGATGTAGACACGAGCACTACGACGGCCTGGGCGGCGATGGCCTGCCGCGTCCCGATCGTGCCCAGCCCCTCCATCGTCCGGGCCTTGATGTTGACGCGGTCGATCGGCAGGTTCAGCAGTTCGGCAATCCTCCGACGCATGGCCTGTTTGGTCGGACCCAGGCGCGGCTCCTCCGCCAGAACGTTCACATCCACGTTGCCGACGGTCCACCCCTGCCGTTGAACCGCGCCTGCGGCGTGCCGCAAAAACACCGTGCTGTCGACGTCTTTCCACCTCGGATCGTTGTCCGGGAAATGTTCTCCGATGTCGCCCAATCCGCCCGCGCCGAGGATCGCATCGGTGATGGCGTGCAGAACCGCATCGGCGTCGCTATGACCGGCCAGACCAACGGGCCAATCCAGCACCACCCCGCCGAGGATCAGCTTCCGCCCCGCGACGAGTCGGTGAATGTCGAACCCGATTCCGACACGGATATCCATGCCCTTGCTCCGAAAATGCGCCGTAGCACGGGCGTCCCGCCCGTGAAGGTCACGGCCAAGATGGCCGTGCTACGACCCGCCGTCATTTTCATCCTCTACGGGTGGGCCGAAGGCCCATGACCAACTGCTCACGAGCTCGCTCACCTTCCCCCGTGCCCGCCAACGATCTCCCAACGCCCCTGCCGGATCCGCTCGGCGACCTTGACTTATTTTCGACAGTTGGCGCCGCAGTTCCAGGGGTGAATGTTGAAAACCCTTAGTACACCGCCCCATTGAAAGGGTGCGGATAATCATGCGGCCAGGGCGACTGGGCATTTCGCCATGACCTTGGCCGC
>Ga0129299_1002678_pt1 | contig 11759 bp, 9 predicted proteins | sample ConPoolayeCmetaG_FD_94477 | JGI IMG/M metagenome (GOLD analysis project Ga0129299, IMG submission 94477) | Hot spring microbial mat communities from California, USA to study Microbial Dark Matter (Phase II) - Cone Pool mat layer C metaG ... | reverse complement strand
GGTCTGGCCCCCTCCCCTCGCCGCCGCCATGGCGCTTGCGTTCGAGGCGCTGCTCACCGGGGCCTTCCATGAGGATGCGTTTGCCGATTATTGCGATGCCATGGGAGGCGGGCGGACGCGCGAAGATACGTTGCTCATCCTGAAGGACAGCCGCATCGGGTCTTACGGCGCCTTGGGCCTGCTGCTTGGCGTGCTGGCGCGGTGGGCAGCGCTTGCCTCGCTCGATACAGCGGCAGGGCTTGCGGCGTGTGCCGGGGCGGGCGCGCTTGCCCGGCTCGCCATCGTCTGCGCCATGGCCTCGGCCGCGCCGGCGCAAAATCGGGATAGCCTTGCCAAGGATATCGGCGCGCGCCCCGGCCGTGCTTCGCTCATTGTGGCAGCTCTGGGCGCGGTGCCTTTCTTCGCCGGCCTGATCCTCGCCCATGGCTGGAGCGCGATCGCCGGAGCGCTGGCGCAGGCCCTCGCCGCGGTGGTGCTGACACGCCAGATGAGCCGCCGCCTGGGCGGGGTCGTGGGTGATGGCCTTGGCTCCATTGCCTTCACCGGGCAAGTGGCGGTGCTCGCCGCTTGCGCCGCGCGTTGAGCTTTTCGGCCCGTTTGTCGCGGCGGCTGCCGGAGGCTTGCTTGATGGAGGCTGGCGCAATCTCGCCCCCGGCATCCAGGCCTTTCCGCCGGCGGATTGCATTGCAGACCTCGCATCCTTAACTCGCATGTGTTATTTCAAAAACGTCAACGTCAAGCTTGGGGTTGGGACGGATGATTGCCCGCATTTATCAGCCTGCCAAGACGGCCATGCAGTCCGGCGCGGCGAAGACGAGGCACTGGGTTCTGGAATACGAGCCGGAAGTCCCGCGCGAAGCCGAGCCGCTGATGGGGTGGACGGCATCTTCCGACATGAAGCAGCAGCTGCGCCTGACCTTCCCGACGAAGGAAGACGCAATCGACTATGCCACGAAATATGGCATCCCCTATCGTGTGCATGAGCCGCACAAGCGCAGCAAGCTCAAGAAAGCCTATGCCGACAACTTCAAGTTCGGCCGGGTGGTGAGCTGGACGCACTAGGCATGGTCCCGTAGCTCAACTGGATAGAGCATCAGCCTTCTAAGCTGAGGGTTGGAGGTTCGAGCCCTCCCGGGATCGCCAGTCAAGCTGGGTGCGCAAGGCATTGACTTCTAACAAAATTTGAACTCGAAGCATCAAAGGGTGCGCTCCAAAAATGCGATGAGCAGCGTGTGCGCCATCGACTGGCGGCCGGGCAGCGTGCGGCCGAACGGGTCGCGCCCCTCCAGCATGGCGCGAACCTCCTCACGGCTCGCCCAGAAGGCGTCTTCCAGTTCGGCGGGGTCGAGCGTGATCTGCGTCGAAAGCGCCTCCGCCCAGCAGCCGATCATCAGGGCATGGGGAAACGGCCAGGGCTGGCTGGCGAGATAGCGCACGGCGCCAATCTTCACCCCGGTTTCCTCCATCACTTCGCGGCGCACGGCGTGTTCGATGTCGTCGCCCGGCTCGACGAAGCCGGCCAGCACCGAATAGAACCTGTCGGGGAACCGCGTTTCGTGGCCGAGCAGGCAGCGCTCGCCGTCGGTCACGAGCATGATGACGGCGGGATCGCAGCGCGGGTAGAATTCCTGCCCGCAGGCCGTGCACACGAGCCGCCAGCCGGCATCGCGCGGGCTGGTGGCCGCCCCGCAGCGGCCGCAGCAGCGGGCAATGGCGTGCCATGCGGCAAGCGACCGGGCCTGCCCGGCAAGCGCAAGCTCCGCCTCGCTCATCGACCCTTGCGCCGCCAGCGAACGGACATCGACCAAAGGCGTCAGCGCTGCCCGAAGCGGCTCTGCGGCCATCGCATCCGGCGTGAGCGCCACGGCGAAGCGCTCTGCCGCCTCGTCGCTCCCCAGAAACATGGCTGTGGCCAGCGGGATGGCGAGCGCGTCAAGCTCTTGCCGGGTGAACCAACGCAGCCGCACCGTTGTGCGATCCGCGCTGGGGGCAAGGCAGGGTTTGAGGTCGCCGAGCAGCAGGAAGCGGGCGCGCTCATCCGCGAGCCGTGTCTCGATCCAGGCCGTGTCCGCCCGCCGCTCGCTGGCGCGATCGAGGCTGACCTGCGCGCCATAGCGCGGGAGCTGAAGTCGGGGCGTCATCGGTAATGTGCGGCGTGCGTTCGGGATCCGGCGTCAGGATGAAACGCCGGGATCATGGCTCGCCGCTGCGGCGCGCTCAAGCTGATTCTTGGCAAAGGCGTATGCGGCCTCAAAGGCCAAGAGGTGGTGTTCGGCTTCAGCGGCATCGAGCCCCAAGGGCAGTACCGGCGCGATCGTGGTTTCGGGATCGCCGGCATGGGCGCGGCTGATGCTGAGGCCGCGCAGCATGCTGTCGGCAATCTCGAACAGGTCGCCGGTTTCGCCGCTGCGCACGCCGGCCAGCCGTTTGAGCGCGCGATCGACGGGCGATGCGGCCCCTTCCCTGGCGTTTCCGTCCGCCGGCCGGGCGATACGCCCGAGGAAGCTCACCCCGTCATGCCGTCCGCCGAGCAGCCAGTCGGGATGCGCATCGACAAGGCTGCCATCAGCGAGCAGCGCACCGCCGGGCGCGGGGTAAGGATAGGCGAGGCCCGATGGCGGCCAGTTCGCCAGCAAGGCGTCGATCAGCGGGCCGGCTTCGTGAAGAACGGCGAGACCGCTTTTCAGGTCGGTCGAGAGCGCTGAGAAGGGGAGTCGCAAATCCTCGATCTCGAGCCCGCCGAACCACGCATCCGCCTCTTGGGCGAAGGCGGCGCGGCTGCGAGGCAGGGGGAACAGGGCGAGAGCGTCGCGGATGGGCATGCTGCTTGCCACGAGCGCCGCCGCCACCGCGCCGCCCCCCGTCCCGCCGACGCAATCGACCGGCACACCCGCATCTTCGAGCGCTTGCATCACCCCGAGATGGGCCGAGGCGAAGGCCCCGCCGCCATAGGCGATGTAGCCCGTCGAGGCGCCCATGACGAACCGGGCGATGCGGGCGAAATCGGCCGGGCTGTCCGCGCGCGCGAAATGATGGTTGCGCACCGGACGCGCTTCCAGCCAGCGCCGGGCGATGGCGGTGCGGCGCCCGGTTCGCGCCTCTCCGCGATGGACGATGATCAGACGACAGCTCTGCGCCCCGCGCACCGCGAAGGCTTCCCGTTCGATGTCGTTCAAGGCGGTTTCGCCTTCATGGCCGATGCCCTCGTCCATGGCGATCAGCAGGATCTCGTCGGCCTCCGCGATGGCGGCCTTCGTCCACTCGGTAAGGCTCGGGTCGGCGCTGCGGATGATCAGTTCGAAGCCCTGCTGCTCCGCGCGGAGCCAGTGGATGACCTCCGGATCATCGAGGGTGATGCCGCCGGGCATGTTCTGACCGAAACTCCGGGACGTGAGCACCTGGCTGTCGGCGAGCGGGTCGAATGCCTCCGTCAACGCCGCGACGATGCCGGCGGGCACGCTTCTCTGGCCGGCGCCGACGATGGCGAGCGTCTGCGGCTTGGGAAAGCTGGCGCGCGGCGCAAGCTGCGCGGACAAAGCCTCGCGCGCTGCCAGCGCTTCGCACAGCGCGCGCCAATATTCCGGAGCGCGGTCGGCGAGATGGACGAACTCCTCCCATTCGAGCGTCAGCACCGTGCTCTCGCGCACGGCGGCGACGGTTTCGGGAAGCGGTGAGCGGCTGAAAAATTCCCTCTCCGCGATCACGGCTCCGGGTCCGATCTCGCCCAGGAATGCGCCAGCGGCATCGAAGCGGGCGAAACGGCCCGAGAGAACCACGTGCAGGGCTAAAGGCTCGTCTCCGGCGCCGGAGACGATCTCACCGCGCGCAACGGTCCGGGTGTAGCAGCGCGGCAGCAGACGGCGCAGTTCCGTCTGTCCGAGCCTGGAAAAGGCCGCGACGCAGCCAAGCGCCATCTGAGGCATTTCGAATTTCATGAGCCGCCGCTCCGAACCGTCAGCCGCTGCCCTCTCGCAAGGTCCTGCGACCGCCATGAATCTCCCTGATTCGGGGAGTCGCCCATATGCGAGTGTGCAACAACGCCAAAAATAAGACCCAGCGCGTCCCAAGACGGGCGGCGACTGTTTGCAACCTTGAAAAAACCGTCCTACGCAAACAGGCGGATGCTACCGCGCTCGGCGGCGGCAATGTCATATGCACGTCTTTTTCGAGGGGCTCATTAGGATCTGAAAATGCATCGCTGGATCAGGTTTTTTATTGTTGCTGCATTGGTTTGCCAGATTGCGAATGCCGCGGTGCAGGCCGACCGGTACGACTTTGATATCATCATCGCCGGGGAAAAGGTTGCAACGGAAAAATGCGGCAGCTGCCATGTGGTGCAGCGCCGTGACGGCGACGGCAGCAAAAGTCTGGCCCTGTCTGAGTTCATGCAGCGTCTCTCGCAGGAGGAGATCGAGGATGCGCTGGCCGACGATCTGCGCGGCTATCATGTCGGAGCAGCGCCCATCGAACTGACAGCGCAAGAGCGCGGTGTTCTACTGAAATATCTGGCCCATCTCGCCGCTGATACCGAATAGCTCGCCCCGAAGGGCGCTGGGCGAAGCGCACAATTTTCCCGGATTCGATCCGGTTGGAGATTTCATCTCGCCATCGAGACAGCGGGGTGCTGAATAAAGTGCGCTTTCCGGCTGCCAGTTGAGTGTGCTGCGGGCACTGGAGGGCAGAAGCAGCGGCTCTCCGCTCTCGTCTGCATTCTCTGCCTATCGTGCCCCTCAGCTCAGGCGGTTGGTTCGCTTGCAGCGGCGTAGCCTGCCCAGTTCAGCAGGGCTTGCGTGTGGCGACCATTTCAAGGGCTGCTTTCAGAGCTTGAATTTCGGGTCGAGATAATCCCTGAGGCCATCGCCGAAGAGATTGAAGGCGAACACGGTCACGGAGATTGCCAATCCGGGGAAGATGATCATCCATGGGGCTTCGCGATAGAAGTCGGCGGCATTGCCGGAGAGCATGAGGCCCCAGGCTGGCGTCGGTTCGGTCACACCGAGCCCAAGGAAGGAGAGGGATGCCTCCAGCAGGATCGCCTGGGCGACGAAGGCGGCAAAGAGGATGATGAACGGCGCGAACACGTTCGGCACCATGTGGCGGAAGATGATGCGCATGTGGCCGTAGCCAGCGGCGCGCGCGGCATCGATATAAGGCATTTCGCGCACGCTCAGGGCCGAGGCGCGCACCACGCGGGCGACCTTCGGGATGATCGGGATGGCGATGGCGATGATGAGATTGACATCCACGCCGAACACGAGATTGCGCCCGAGCATGGCCACCACTACGACGGCGAGCACGATGATGGGAAACGACAGCATCACGTCGATGAAGCGCTGCATGATGAAATCGAAGCGGCCGCTGAAATAGCCCGAAACGACGCCGATGATGCCGCCGATCACGCAGCCGAGCAGCGAGGACATGACGCCGATCGTCACGGCAGTGCGCGCGCCAAAGAGGATGCGGCTGAAGATGTCGCGTCCGAAATTGTCGGTCCCGAACCAGTGGTCTGCGCTCGGCGGGGCCAGCATGTTGCCGAAATCGATCGCGAAAGCGTCGTAAGGGGCCAGAACGTCGGCGAAGATGCCGGCCAGGGCGATGACGATGACGAAAAGCAGCGCAACGGCCGAAAGCGGCTGGGCCCTGGCGAAATCGACTACGATCGAAGGACGGCGGCTTTTGGCAACGGCTGGCAGGGTTGCGGATGCATCGGCGACGGCCATTATTTCGCTCCATAGCGGATGCGCGGATCGAGCAGCGCGTAGAGAATATCGACGACGAGGTTGGTGACGATGAACACCACGGCGATCAGCATGACGATGGCCTGGGTCAGCGTGAAGTCGTTGAAGCTGACGGCCTGCACGAACAGGCGCCCGAGGCCGTTCAGGTTGAACACCTGTTCGGTGACGACAAGCCCGCCGATGAGGAACGCGAATTCGAGGCCCAGAACCGTGATGGCCGGCAGCATGGCATTGCGCAGCGCGTGGCGCGCGATGACGACGCGCTCGAACACGCCCTTGGCGCGGGCGGTGCGGATATAATCTTCCAGCATGACCTCGATGATGGAGGAGCGCACCATGCGCGTGAGCACCGCGGAATAGCGGTAGGCGACGGCGAGGGCGGGCCAGATGAGCTGTGAGATGTTGGTGAGTGGATCGACGTAGATCGGTGTGTAGGTGACAGGCGGAAGCCACTGGAAATAATAAAGCAGCGCCAGAATGATGATCATGCCGAGCCAGAAGGAGGGCACGGCGAGCCCGCCTATGGTGAAGATGCGTATGGCGTGATCGAGCAGGGTGTCCTTGTAGAGCGCCGATATGGTGCCCAGAGGCAGGGCGATGAGCACCGCCAGAATGGTGGCCATGATCGCCACCTGAATGGTGAGGCCGAACCTTACGGCGATCTCATCGACGACAGGCTTCTCCGTCCACATGGACTTGCCGAGGTCCAGGGTTACGAGACCTATCATCCAGTCAGTGAACTGCTCGAGCATCGGCTTGTTGAGGCCAAGACGGGTGCGTTCGGCTTCGATCGTCTCTTGGCTTACGGCAGCGCCGTCGCCGCGCAGCTTGAGCTCCACGATATCGCCGGGCACCACGCGCAGCATGAGAAAGACGATGACCGCGACGCCGATCAGTGTCGGGATCATGTAGAGGATGCGCTTGAGGATATAGCGTGCCATGGTTAGCCCCGGAACTTGCAAGGCCGCGGCGGACAGGCTCCGCCGCGGCTGTTGTTAAGATGGTCTTATTTCTCGGGCGCGAGCCAGACCGTTTCCAGGTCCTGCCCGAACAGATGGCTTGGCGACATGTGCCAGCCTTTCACGCGGGAATTGAGCGCCACGATGCGATACCACCACAGGATCGGCACCTGATAGGCTTGCTCGATGGCACGCTTCTCGAACGCCAGCAGAGCCTCGCGGCGCTTGTTGTCGTCGATCTCGCGAAGCATCGTCTCGAAGAGGCCGTCGAGTTCGCGGTCGATGGCGCGCGACTTGTTCACCGGCGACTTGTCGTAGGAGAGATATTGCAGGAGTGTGTGGACTGGGTCCTCGAGAACGTTGTTGTTGAACTCGATGGCAACATCGTAGGTGCCTGCGTTCATCGTCTCGATATAGGCCTTGGTCTCAACCTGGCTGTGCGTGACTTCAACGCCGATCTGTTTCCACTGGTCGATCAGATAGACGCCGGTGGGTGTATAGGGCGAGGCTATGTTGCGGTTGTGCAGCGTGAACTTCAGATTTTCCTGCCCCGCTTCCTTCAGCAGCCTCTTGGCTTCTTCACGCGCGGCCTTGATGTCCTTGCCGAAGCCAGGCAGCTTCACGAGCTCAGATTCGGGGGTTGCGAACGGGCCGTTCGGACGCGAGAGACCACCCACGTTGCGCAGCAGCGTGGTGGGAGCAAGGCCCTTGCTGCCGCCCCAGCGGTCGATGGCGAGGTTGAGCGCCCGGCGCACGCGCACGTCGTTGAACGGCGGTTTCTCCGTGTTGAACATCAGCAGCAGAAGCGTGCTCCAGTCCGACTCGTAGAACTTGATCTTGTCGCCCATGGCGGCTTCGAGGGTCTTGCGCTCCGACGGCGTAACCGCGCGGAACTCGCCCATCACCTGCCCGCCCTGGATGGCGTTGATGACCGCGGCGGACTGGGTGAACAGCACGGCGCGGAAACCGTCGAGGTAAGGCAGACCTTCGCGGAAATAGCCCTCGAAGCGCTCACCGGAGAGATGGCTGCCTTTCACCTCCTCCTTAAACTTGAAGGGCCCCGTGCCCATGATGGTCTGGCGCGGATAGTTGGGGTCTTCATTAAGCTTCTTGGCGGAGTAGATGCAGGCGTTCGGGATGGCGAAGATCTGGATCATCGCCTTGTTCGGCGCCTTCAGCTTGAAGACGACGGTCGTGGGCGAGGGCGTCTCGATGGTGTCGATGTCCTCCAGCGCAGCCTTGATGATCGAGGTCTGCCCTTGCGGCGGATTGCGGTAACGCTCGAACGTGGCCTTCACGTCTTCCGAGGTGAGGATGGAGCCGTCATGGAACTTCACGTTGGGGTGGAGTTCGAAGGTGATGGTCTTGAAGTCGTCCGACACCGTCCAGGACTTGGCCAGATCGCCCTTCAGGTTCGGGTAGTTCTCCAGATCGACCTTGAGCAGCATCGAGTAGAACGGCGAGACCGCATGCATCACGGCATAGGTCGCCGATCCGGCGCAGTCGAAGGTCGGCGCTTCGGATTTGACGGCATATTCGAGGATGCCGCCTCTTACCGGTTTCTCCTCGGCCAGCGCACCCGTCGCCACAACGGCGGCAAGCACCGCGCCAAGTGGATATCGCAGATAGGTCATGCTAAGCACCTCCACTGGTTGGTTAACTCTCCCTGAACTCTAGACCTTATGACACGCCACGATATGCCCTGTCTTGATTTCTCTCGGCATAGGCACAGCCTGGCGGCATTCCTCAGAGGCTAGCGGGCAGCGCGTATTGAACACGCAACCCGGCGGCGGTTTCAAGGGCGAGGGCAGCTCGCCCTGGAGGGCGCGAGGTTTGCGTGCGCGCTCAACAACCGGATCGGGCACCGGCGCGGCGTCGAGCAGCGCCTTGGTGTAGGGGTGCAGCGGTTCGCTGTAGAGCGTCTCGCGGTCGGCCAGTTCCATCACCCGGCCGAGATACATCACCATGATGCGATCGGAGATGTGGCGAACCACGGCGAGATCATGCGCGATGAAGAGATAGGTGAGACCGAGCTTGAGTTTGAGATCCTCCAGCAGATTCATGATCTGACCCTGGATGGAGACGTCGAGCGCGGACACCGGCTCGTCGCACACGATGAATGTCGGGTTCATCGACAGCGCGCGGGCGATGCCGACGCGCTGGCGCTGGCCGCCGGACATCTCGTGCGGGTAGCGTTCGGCGAAATAGGCGTGCAGGCCGACCTGGCTCAGGAGTTCGGCCACCCGGGCCTGCGCTTCCTTCCGCGTCTTGACAATGCCGTGTACGAGCATCGGCTCGGCAATGATCTTGCCGATCGTCATGCGCGGGTTGAGCGAGGAGAACGGATCCTGGAAGATGACCTGCATCTTGCGGCGCACAGGGCGAAGATGCGCCTGGTCGATATTTGCGATGTCCTCGCCGTTGAACACGATCCGGCCGCTGGTCGGCTGCTCCAGACGCAGCACGTTGCGCCCGACCGTGGTTTTGCCACAGCCGGATTCGCCCACGAGGCCGAGCGTTTCGCCACGCCGGATCTCGAAGCTGACATCGTTGACAGCGCGGATTTCGATTGAGGAAGTTGAAAAGAGAGATAAACCCTTAGAGACGTAATAGTTTTTCTTCAGATTTTCTATTTTGAGGATGTTTTCGGCTGAGGCGAAATCGAGCGGAGCGGATGCCGGCTCGGCTTCGGCGTCGTCCAGGCGCTGGGTTTTCAGGTCCTCGGCGCGCCAGCAGGCGGAGAAATGCTTTGGTTCGACCTCGACGAGAGAGGGATCCTTGTCGCAGATGTCGGTGCGCATCCAGCAGCGCGGGGCGAAACGGCAGCCTTTGGGCGGATTGCGCAGGTCCGGCGGCAGCCCTTCGATCGTGGCCAGGCGTCCGCCGCGCGGGCGGTCGAGGCGGGGGATGGAGCGCATGAGGCCGATGGCGTAGGGATGGCGCGGGCGCAGGAACACATCATCTGCCGTGCCGCGCTCCACGATGCGCGCCGCATACATCACGTTGACCCGGTGGGCGTAGCGCGCCACGATACCGAGATTGTGCGTGATCATGATGACGGCGATGTTCAGGCGCTCGGAGAGGTCCTTGAGCAGTTCGAGGATCTGCGCCTGGATAGTAACGTCAAGCGCGGTGGTGGGTTCATCGGCGATGATGAGCTTGGGATTGCAGGACAGGCCGATGGCGATCATCACGCGCTGGCGCATGCCGCCGGAGAGCTGATGCGGATACTGGTCGAGGCGCCGCTCCGGGTCTGTGATGCCAACGAGCGTTAACAATTCGATTGCGCGCGCCCTTGCCGCCTCGGGGCTCATTTTCAGATGGATGAAGAGCGGTTCCATGATCTGGGCGCCGATGGAGAGCACCGGATTGAGTGAGGTCATCGGCTCCTGGAAGATCATGGCGATGTCGCGGCCGCGGATCTCGCGCATCTCGTCGTCGGACAGGGTCAGCAGATCGCGGCCTTCGAAGATGATCTTGCCTTCGAGAATCTGGCTGGTGCGCTTGGGCAGCAGCCTCATGATGGCAAGCGAGGAAACTGACTTTCCGCAACCGGACTCGCCCACGATGGCCAGGATCTCGCCGCGCTTCACATCGTAAGAAACGCCTTCGACCGCTTTCAGCACGCCGCGCGAGGTATTGAACTGAACGTGCAGATTCTGGACGCTGAGAAGGATGTCGTTCGCAGCCGGCCTCGCGCTTGTGTCCATGCTCAAATATTGTGGCTTGGCTTGAACCGCGGCACGATCCATCATCCCATTGTCCTCATGATGCAAGATTATCGGCGAGGGCCGTCAGGCTGTCCGCAACGATATCCCAATTTTGCTCCGGGCCAAAATCTTTCGTCTGTAACGGGCCATATTCCGTCGGCCTTGGAATGAATGCAGTCTTCAGGCCGAGCGCGCGCGCAGCGGCAAGATCGTGGTTGTGCGCGGCGACGGGCATGAGCTGACCCGGCTCAAGCGAGAGCAGGTCGCAATTCCCAAGGTAAGTTTTCGGATGGGGTTTGTTATTCTGAAAATTCTCGGCGGACAAAATCAGATCCCAAGGAAGATCGAAAAATATAGCCAAATTTATCAATATAACGACACAGCCATTCGAAAGCGGCGCAATGATGAACTGGCACACGATAAGGGGTGTGGCGGCACGGGTTAAGATCGAAGCCTCGGTTCCCCCCGCCTCGGGCAGGCCACGATGGGCACGATCGCCATGGCCGGAATATTCACCCTCGCTGTTTTCGAGCAAGATGATCCAGTCGAGATCGGCGGGGGACGCGCTTGTCAGCGGCCCGGCGATGTCCGGAAGAGGACACACGGGGCGCACATCAGCATGGCGATCGAAGGCTTGGCAGAGGGCGAGGCGCAGGCCCCACAAGATGACATGGTCGGGAAGCTGGGGAGCGCCCACGGCGCAGAAAAAGATCGCATCGAACGCCTTGAGCTGCTCCAGCTCATCGGCAGGCATCATGGCGTTATGCTCGATGTCGTCGTTCGAGCCCCCGGGGAAATGTTCGAGATTGAGCGCAAAGCCATGGCCGCGTCGCGCGAACACTTTGATTATCTTCAAGCCGGCCTCGATGACCTTAACGCCGGTGCCGTTTGCGGGTCTTAAGGCCATTGTGTGATGACGCATGGGCGATACTGTTAACGTCGAGTTGACTTCAGCAGAGCCTTCCGCTTCGCCCCGGTGCATGACGGGCTGAACTTCTCACAATGTTAAACGAGTGGAGAAATACCACGATGGTTTCCACTCAAAAGCTGTGGCAGGAGTGAATGCATGGACGTATCTCCCGAGTCGCTTATTTTTCAATTAATTAATTTTTTCGAAGCTTAACAAATGTGCCCGCTCCGCGCAAGTTTGTATACAATAATTTTTTGACTGCATAGCCTTTTCCGCCCCCCTCCCTGAGGAAACCGACAAAAAACGCGTTATCAGGCTGCCCGGTCCTTGATCTTAAGAAAAATTTACCGCTATCCTGAATTGCCTTTTACCGGGCCTCATCGTCCATCAGCCATACGAACATCCTGTCAATCGTCTCTCTCTCTCTCTCTCTCTCTTGGAG
>Ga0129299_1002677_pt1 | contig 11767 bp, 5 predicted proteins | sample ConPoolayeCmetaG_FD_94477 | JGI IMG/M metagenome (GOLD analysis project Ga0129299, IMG submission 94477) | Hot spring microbial mat communities from California, USA to study Microbial Dark Matter (Phase II) - Cone Pool mat layer C metaG ... | reverse complement strand
GGACTGGGCCGCCACTGCCCGTCCTTGCCCAGCGTGCCGTCCACGATTGCGCTGATGGCGACGCGCTCGCTGCGCTGGGGCGTACCCCGTGCCACGCCGCGCAGCGGCCCGACGTCGAGCGTCCGGACGGCCGAAACGCGCTCTCCCGGGCGCAGCACGAGCGACTGGTCGACGCTGACGGTCATCAGCCCGGGGTACGATCGCGGCGGCTGGCCATCGACGGTGAACGAAAGGACGAACACCGGATTGAGCATCGCGCCGGGGCCGAGCGTGATGGCGAGCGGTCCGCGGTTGATGAGCGTGCAGCGCACCCACCAGGGCTGCCCCGGGCGCACTTCGGCGCCGGCCAGCTCGACGCGCGCGTCAACGAAAGTGGCCGGATCGCGCACGAAGTCGAACGCGCGCGCGTCGAAGCGATCGAGCGCGGCGCGAATGCCGGGATAGCGCTGCGCCGGAGGCTCCGCCGGCGGACGGGCGGCGGGCCGCGTCGTCGCGGCGAGCATGGTCGGCGCCGGCAGGTCTGAAGTGGTTCCCGCGGCGATTGCGGACTGGATCTCGCCGATCAGGTCGGCCGCTGCGCCGCTGACCGGCGGCGGGTCGAGCCGGGCGATCGCCGCGGCCGCGCCCGCGCTGTCGCCAAGTGCGAGACGGATCCGGGCGACAACGTAGGCGGCGAACGGATCGCGGCCGGCGATGGGCGTCAGCGTGGCCAGCGCCGTGTCGTCCTGGCCGGCGGTCCACTGGGCCCAGCCGAGCACGCGCCGGACAAAATCGTCGTCGGGAACACGTTGCGCGGCCTGCTCGGCCCATGCCAGCCCGCGGTCTGGCTCCGCACCGAGCGTGACGAGGAACCAGGCCCCCTGCGCCAGCTCGTTCGTGACGAGCGTGTTCGGGTCACGCGAGGTCGCGTAGCGGTGTCCGAGCTCTGCGCGGATCGTCTCGGCCTGTGCGTCGCCGCGGCTGTGGTGCAGGTACCACAGCAGCATTCCGCCTTCGGCCGCCACGGATGGATCGGCCACGATGGCCTCGCGCACGCGCTCGACGGCGGTGTCGAGGTTCCCCCGGGCAGCCGCGTTGCGGGCCAGCGCCAGCAGAAAGGCCCCCGGCAGCGGCTCGCCGGCGAACGCGCGGCGCTGCGTCTCCAAGGCGAAGTCGAAGAAGCGCCCGGCCTCATCGACGAAGCCGTACTCGTCCAGGATCGTCGCCGCCTGCCAGGCCGCGCGCACCGCCAGCGGCGCGAGCTGCACGTGCCGCAGCGCGGCGGCCAGCCGCTCCTCCGGCGGCGCGTCGGCCTCGAGTGCATCCGAGGCCAGGGCCGCCGCCTCGACGCAGGCTGGCTCGAGTTCCAGTGCGGCCGCCACGTGTCGCCGCGCGCGCGGCAAGTCGACTTGCTCGAGTGCAACGCGCGCGAGCTCGACCTGGACGTGGGCGAGCAGCGCGGGCGGACGCCGCGTTCGGGCCACCGACTCCAGCCAGGCGATGCGTTTCTCGGCTGTCTGCTGGGCAGCCGCGCCGGCCTGGAGCCAGAGCATGAAGGCGCCCGCGTGGGTCGGGTCGGCCCGAAGGAGGTCGTTGACGGCCTGGTTCGCGGCCGGTCGATCGCCCGCGAGCGTGGCCAGCTCGTACAGGTACGCGTGTGCTTCCTGGAGACCGGGATCGAGGCGCGCCGCGCCTTGGAGAAGCAGCCGCACGCGCCGAACGTCGCCGGCATCGGGGTTGCTCGCCCGGCTCAAGCCCAGGTCGCGGGCCGCGTCGAGCAGGATCTCGGCCGCCGTGCGCGGGCGCCCCGACGACGCCTGTCCGCGGGCCGCGCTCGAGGTCAGCACCAGCAGGGCAAGGCAGACCGGCAAGAGCAGGCGCGGCATGGATGCCTCCGAGTGTGGTCCGAGAGGGACGCGGCCGCCGGCTTCCCGGCGGGGCGTACAGCGCGGCTGGAAGATACCCGCGTTACAGGGCTGGAGCTAGGTCAGGGGGACGGGCAGGGAGGACAAGCCGCGCGGATCAGGCTCGGGGCACCGGCTCGAGCACGGCGGTCATGGAGCCCTGGCTGTGCGCGAGGCGCCAATCCCGCCCGTAAGAATGGACTTGCTGCTGCTTGAACTCGGCCTGCTCGAAGAGGAGGGTCGCCAGGACAACGCGCCCCTGCTCGTCGACCTCGCACGCGAGGCGATAAGCTCGCTGAGGGTCGTACCCGAAGAGGCGGTGAAGCATCTCGATGACGTACTGGTAGGTGTGGTCGTCGTCGTCGAGGAGCACGACGTTCCACAGCGGCGCCAAGCGCGTGCGCGGCGCAACGAGAACGTCGGTCTTGGGCGAACTGGCTGCCGCGGTAGACATGCGAGCGACTCGACGTGTACCCGGGGGGAAGATACCACCTCCCGGGCTGCGCACGCAACCCTTTTTGTGCTAAGATAGTTGCGCACCGCCACAATGGGATCGCAAAGGTCCGAGTTGGACCGTTGGAGGCAGGCATGACTTCGGCTCCCGGGGCGGCGAAGGGTCCATTCAGCCCGATTCCTGACGTCCTCGAAGACCTGCGCCAGGGGCGCATGGTCGTCCTGGTAGACAGCGAGGACCGCGAGAACGAGGGCGACCTGGTCTGCCCTGCCCAGCTCATCACGCCGGAGCACGTCAACTTCATGCTCCGCTTCGGTCGCGGCACGCTCTGCGTGGCGCTGACGCACGCGCGCTGTCGCAAGCTCCAGCTCTCGCCCCAAGTCTCTCAGAACACGACCCGCCTGGGGACCGCGTTCACGGTCACGGTCGACGCCGGGCCGCAGTTCGGCGTCACGACCGGCGTCTCGGCGTTCGACCGTGCGACAACGATCCGTCACCTGGTCGCGGAGGAGGCCGTCCCGGAGGATTTTGTCCGCCCGGGCCACATCAGCCCGCTCATCGCCCGGGATGGGGGCGTCCTGGTGCGCAACGGGCAAACCGAGGGGTCGGTCGACCTGTGCCGGCTGGCCGGGCTGCTGCCGGGCGCGGCCTTGATCGAGGTGCTCAACGAGGACGGCACGATGGCCCGCGTTCCGCAGCTCATCGAGTTCTGCGCCCGCCATGGGCTGAAGATGTGCACCAACGCGCAGCTCATCGAGTACCGGATGCAGCGCGAGCGGATCATCGAGCGGGTCGAATCCGTTCCGATCCGCAATGACCTGGGCGAGTGGCTCCTGGTCGCCTACCGCGCCCGGACCGACCACCGCACGCACGTCGCCCTCTGTCGCGGCGGCATCGGCGAGTTGGACGCGCTCGGATCGGTCCGGCCCGTTGACGAGCCGGTGCTGGTGCGCGTTCACTCGGAGTGCCTGACCGGAGACGTCTTCAACTCCATGCGCTGCGAGTGCGGGCCGCAGCTTCGCCGATCGATGGAGCTCATCGCCGCCGACGGGCGCGGCGTGCTCGTGTATCTGCGGCAGGAGGGCCGCGGCATCGGGCTGGAGAACAAGCTGCATGCCTACCGCCTGCAGGACGGCGGATTGGACACCGTCGAGGCTAACTTGGCGCTGGGTTTTCCGGCCGACCAGCGCGACTACGGCATCGGTGCCCAGATCCTTCGCGATGTGGGCGTTACGCGCATCCGCGTGCTGACCAACAACCCGAAGAAGACTTCAAGTCTCGAGGTCTACGGGCTGCACGTCGTCGAGCAGCTCCCCATCGAGATCGACCCGAACGAGCACAACCGGCGCTACCTCGAAGCCAAGAAGAGCAAGCTCGGCCACCAGCTCCGCGGCGTGTAGCCGCGCGCCTGGAGAGGCTGGCGACGAGCCGGGGACGTGGCTCGCGACGGGGTCGTGGCGGCTCTGCCGCCGTGCAAGGAGAGCGGCGAGGCGCGGCGTGGTCGTGCGTGCCTACGCCAGGTTCATGGTCATGAGGAAGAGCCGGTTGTTCTCCATTTTGCTGAGCCGGTTGCGGAGCAGCTCGACGGCCTCGACGGGGTTCATGTCGGCCAGCACGCGGCGGAGCATGTAAATCTTCTCGAGCTCCTGCTCATGGAGCAGCAGTTCTTCCTTGCGCGTGCCGCTGGCAGCGATGTTGATCGCGGGCCAGACGCGCTTGTCGACCAGGCGGCGGTCGAGGTGCAGCTCGCTGTTGCCCGTGCCCTTGAACTCCTCGAAGATGACCTCGTCCATCTTCGAGCCGGTATCCACCAGGGCGGTCCCGATGATCGTGAGGCTGCCGCCTTCCTCGATATTGCGGGCGGCGCCGAAGAACCGCTTGGGCTTCTGGAGGGCGTTCGCGTCCACGCCGCCGGTGAGGATCTTGCCGGAGTGCGGGACCTCGGTGTTGTAGGCCCGCGCCAGGCGGGTGATCGAATCGAGGAAGATGACCACGTCGCGGCCGTACTCGACCAGCCGCTTGGCCTTGTCGATGACCATCTCGGCGACCTGGACGTGGCGGCTGGCGGGCTCGTCGAAGGTCGAGCTGATCACCTCGGCCTTGGTGGAGCGCTGCATCTCGGTCACCTCTTCGGGCCGCTCGTCGATCAGCAGGATGATCACGTAGGCATCCGGGTGGTTCGTCGAGATGGCGTTGGCCATCTTCTGCATGAGCACGGTCTTGCCCGTGCGCGGCGGGGCGACGATCAGCATGCGCTGCCCCTTGCCGATGGGCGTGACCATGTCGACGATCCGCATGTTGAGTTCCTGCGGCGACGTCTCGAGGTAGTAGCGCGCGTTGGGGTGCAGCGGGGTGAGGTCTTCGAAGTTGGTCTTCTCCGTGACCTTCTCCGGACTCTCGTAGTTGATCGCCTCGACCCGCAGCAGCGCGAAGTAGCGCTCGCTCTCCTTGGGCGGGCGGATCTGGCCGGCGACCACGTGCCCGTTGCGTAGGCCGAAGCGGCGGATCTGCGACGGGCTGACGTAGATGTCGTCGGGGCAGGGGAGGTAGTTGTACTCCGGGCTGCGCAGGAACCCGAAGCCGTCGGGCAGCACCTCCAGCACGCCCTCGCCGTAGAGCAGTCCGTTCTGGTTGATGCGGCGCTTGAGGATCTGGAAGATCAGGTCCTGCTTGGTGAGGCCGACGTACTCCTCGATGCCTTCCTTCCGGGCGACCTCGTGCAGGTCGTTGACGGTCATCTTCTGGAGGTCGGTGATGTGCAGCTCACCGCGCTTGACGCGCTCGTACTTCTCGTGTGTCTCGCGATCGATCGGCGAGCCGTCGTCGGCCTCGGCGCGGGGCGCCGCGGCCGGCGGGGCGTCGTCGTCGTCATAGGTGCTCTGCGCGCCGCGGGCCGCGGGAGCGGTCGCCCGGTCCGACTCGGTCGCTGGCTGGCGACCGCGCAGCGTCTCTTCGGCGGCCCCCTCCGGCGCGAGCGCCTCGTGGTGTTCGTCGGGCGTGGTCTTTTTCTTCGTCGTCGCGGGACGCGTTCGCGATGGGGTCTTGGCCATCTGTGCGGACTCCGGGAAACGGCTGCGCCTTCCACGGCGCGGCGGCTCGATTCAGTTCGTGTGTCGCGCCTCCGGAGAAGCGGACGGAATTCTCACGTTGCCGGGCACCCAACGGGACGCTCGGGGTTCACTCCCGTCGGCCTGGCCTGCTCCAGTCCACTCGGGTGCCCGCGCGGATCCAACGTTGGCCAGCCGCGTACGGTCGGCCGGCACGCGAACGACCGGTGTGCCCTGAATGCGCCGGCCTCGCCGCGGGCCTGCGGGCCCGACGAGCGAAACGGCCTCAGGCCCCGGGCGGTCGCCGCTCCCGGCCGGCGGGCCCCTTCCCGTGCCGCTCGAGAACCTGCTCGAGCACGCGGGCGGCCTGGGGTCCGATCGCCTCCGGCGAACCGTCGTTATCGATCACGAAGTCCGCCCGGGCGCGCTTCTCTCGAACGGGTAACTGCCATCGGTCTCTTCGCGCGAGCTCCTGGGCATCCCAGCCGCGCTCACGGACCCGTCGCAATCTCTGCTGATCACTGGCATGAACGAAAACGACGGCGTCGCACTCGCACGCGAGATTACTTTCAAGCAGGAGCGGGGAGTCGAGGACGATGGCCTTGATCGCCGAGTGCTTATCTACCCCGGCAATGATAGCGCGCCGCCGCTCGGCAATCAAGGGGTGCACCAGGGTCTCCAGCCGCGTCTTCTCTCCCCGGTCGGCGAAGACGATCTGGGCGACCTTGCGGCGGTCCAACCGACCATCCGGCCGTAGGACGTCCGGGCCCCACCACGCGGCCAGGGCCCGAACCACGTCGGGCTGCTCGGTGACCTCGTGCCCGAGCTTGTCCGAGTCGATGACCAGGCAGCCCAGCTCGGCCAGGGCAGCGGCAACCCGGCTCTTGCCGGAGCCGATGGCCCCCGTGAGGCCGATGACGGGTTTGCGCTGGCTCAAGGGAACAATCCAGACCGCCGCCGTCGCAGGTTCCCCTGCGGCCGCGGGCGAAGCGCACCACAGAGGCTTTCCCCCTGCCCGACCGGCGGCCGCGAGGAATAACCTGGCCGCACTAATTGCGCGGCGCTCCTGTAGATGGAATTGTCTGCCGGGCCGCCGCAGGCTGTCAACCCGCGGCGGCCAGGCGCTGGCCCTTACGGGCAGATCGTGCCGATCAGGGCGACGAAACCGTCGATGTCGTCGAAGCTCACGGCGAGGTCGCCGTTGGTGTCGGCGTTGTCCACGGAGCAAAGTGGCGGATTTCCGGTCATGGCCACGTGGAACCCGATGAAGCTCGACTCGCCCGACAGGGCCGCGACGAAGTAGTCGATGTCACTGAAGTCGACGTCGCCGTCACAGTCCATGTCGCCGGGGCAGCCGGCCGGCAGCGCATCGGTGCTGACCGCGACGTAGTCCAGGAAGGTTTCGCTCGTGGCGCGCTCGACGTACAGCAGGAAGGTCATCTGGCCACCGGGGCCGATGTAGCGGTCCAGGTTGCTGCGCAGCGCCCCGGTCATGAACCCGTCTCGGTTGCCGGCCCAGTTGTCGACGAAGCGATTCTGTCCGTAGTTGCTAGGCTGGGTGCCCTGGCCGTCGCTCCACTGGCCCTGGACGTAGTCCCACACGTACAACTCGGACTGGGCGCAGTCGTCAGCGTAGCCCTCCCAGAGCATGTTGATCGCCGCCAGGTCGGCCGGTGGAGCCGCGATGGTGAACTCGAACACGTGCGTGGCCTCGGTGCCCGTGGGCGGCTGCGACGAGATGTAGCGGTTCGTATCCGTGTTGCCGCCGGTCGCGTTGGAGGTCGCGATGCGGGCGTAATTGGCGGTGGAGAGCTGCGAGAGGACCGGCTTGCGGACGTTGTTGACGTTCGCGCCCCACGAGTTCGTCGCGAAGCCGTAGGCGAACTTGTCCACCCCGGCGCCGGTGGCGTAGGTGTACAGGGTCCGGGTGGCCGGGGCGATCTGGAACACGTCGGTGCTCACCGCCTCGGCGGTGTCGCCGTCGCTGGCGTGGACGACGACCTTCACCAGGGCCGAGTTCGACCACAGGGCCGGCACCGTCCAGTTGTACGAGCCCGTGTTCGTGGTGGTCGCGATGGGCTGCCAGCTCGCGCCGCCGTCATAGCTGTAGAGCAGGTCGACGGTCGGTATCTCGCGGTTGTTCGTGTCGGACGCGATCCACTCGATGGTGTGCGTCGTGCCGCTGACGAGTAGCTCGCCCCCGGCGGGGGTGAGCACGTGGGCGGCAGGCAGCGGATTCGTGTAGCGCGGAACCTGCATGACGATGCAGTGGATCGCGCCGGCCGCCGGGATGATGTCCGTGCACTCGATCGGGTTCAGCAGCACCCCGGGTCCGGCCGCGGCCTGGAAGGCCGCCAGCGCGGCGGCGTTTTCGGTCGGGTAGGCGTTGTAGCGAATCGTGAAGATGCGGTTGTTCACGCGGTACGCGTTCGTGTAGGTCCAGTGCGTGGAGCCGGTGTTCCAGGCCGGCGTGCGATGGACCGTGAAGCCCAGATTCTGCATGTACGGGACGGCGTTGTTCGTGATGCTGATCGCGGTCGCGTTCGAGCCTGGCTTGAACTGCGAGATGATCACATCGTCCTCGTCCACGAGGTAGAACCACATGTCGATGTGGCCGGTGCCGTCCACCGACGCCGGCAGCGCCGAGAACACATGCAGCGTGTCGATGCCCTGGTAGCGGTTATAGATTTCGGCAATCAGCGCCGCGTCGAATCCGGCCGAGGCCGGGTTGTCCCCGTTGACCAGTGTGGTCACGAAGCCGGTGCGGTTGGGGCCCGGCTGGAAGTTGCCGCCCGAGAAGTAGAGCGGCTGATCGTAGGTCTTCATCTTCAGCGTCGGGAAGTTCGGGTCAGGCTGGTAGTCCATGCCGACCTGCGTGGGCACGAAATTGTCCAGCGGCCGGGTCGGGTAATAATGGCTGTCGGTCAGCGCCAGCACGCCGTTCTGCCAGATGAAGTGCGGGCCGTAGTCCCGGATCCACAGCGCGTTGAGCGAGAAGCGCAGGAACTTGACCTTGTTCATGTTCGCGCCGGCCGCGATGAACGCGTTCCGCGCCGTGTTCTCCTCGCTCGAGTTCCGCACCACGACATACGCCACCTCGTCGCACGTCGGGCAGTTCGGGTCGTTGGTCAACTCCTTGACCATTTGCGTCACGATGTTTGTCCACTGTCCCGGCACATACGCATACAGGACGCCGCGGGTGGGCGAGTACTCCGGCGGGGAGGCGATGAGGCCGGACGTCGGCATCTCCTCGCCCAGGGAGATGCTGAAGGGCATCAGGTTCGGAGTGAATGCGTCGGGGCGGCCGCCTTCGCGCGTCCGCGAGAGCGGTGCCGCGGGCGTCACGCCGGCCGGGTACGTGTCCGGCCCGCCCCAGAGTGCGGGCGAGTCAGGCCGCGCAGCCGGTCGATCGCTGGCGGCAAGCGCGGTGGTGGCAAAGACAAAGAGACAGACGACCAAGCTGCTTGTGCGCATGGATACCTCCAGGGCTCGATTGGGGGGCGGGTTGGGCGTCGGCGGACGCCCTAGGCTATCACCTCCAGCCTCAGTATACCTCCCCGGGATTCGCCGGACCAAGCCCGATTAGACCGAATTCTGCTGCACTGCCCGTTAACTGGACCCTCACGGGCCATCGGCGGCGCGCGGCGGGCCGCCAGCGGTGGGCGGCGCGCCAGGACCTGCGATCGTCTGTCCGGCGGCGCCGGACCACGCCGACGCGAGGTCCGAAATCGCGGCGCGGCTCGGCCCTGCGACGAGCGCGGGCTCGTCGATGACCGCCGCGACCTGCTCGCACGGCCCGCCGGCCACGGCGAGGCCCCGCGCGACCTCGTCGGGCCGCGCCGTCTCGAGCAGGTAGGCTGCCACCAGCTCGTCGCCGGCGCGCGACAGCCACGGACCCTCGACGAGTGCGGCCCCGCGCTGCCCGCCGATCGCCATCTCCGCGAGCGCGACCAGCGCTCCGCCATCAGAGACGTCGTGGCACGCGGTGACGAGCCCCTCTGCGATCAGCCCGGCGACGGCGGCGTGGATCGCGGCGGCGCGATGCAACTCGAACCCGAGCGTGGGCAACCCGCCGACGAGCAGAACCGCATGGCCCGCGGACTTGAGGTCACTGGTGACGCAGCGGCGCACGTCGTCCACGATCGCCAGTGCGCTGATCAGCAGCGTCGGGGGAATCGCGAGCCGCCCCCGCGCGCGGACGCGCGACTCGATCGCCGGCAGCACGGCGCGCAGCCGGCGGGCGTCGGCACTGTCGCCGCTCGCCTGCGCGCGAAGCGTCGCGAGGAGCGGTTCGACGTCGGCGGGATCAAGCGCGAACTCGTTGTTGAGCGAGTCCTTCCCGGAAATGAAGGGCGTGCCGTAGGTCAGGGCGACGTCGTGGCAAGCCTGGCAGGCTCGGACGAGAGCGCCCATCTGCTGTGGATCGTCGGTGCGACCCCAGCAGAAGTTGTCGAGAATCGCCGTCCGCCGCGGATCGCCGCCCACGCACACGACGTTCCGCACGGCTTCGTCGATGGACGCCGCCGCCATCCAGTACGGGTCGGCGTCCGCAAGGTGCGGGGCCAGGCCGCATCCCAGCGCAATGCCACGCCACGCATCCAGGCGCGGGCGAAGCACGGCGGCGTCGGCCGGCCCGCGCCCGCGGCCGATCAGCGGCTTGACCGCGCTGCCGCCCTGCACTTCGTGGTCATAGGCGCGAATGATCCAGGACTTGGACGCGACGGTCGGTCGGGCGAGCTCGGTTGGGAGACGCGCGAGCAGCTCGGCGACGTCGGGCGGGGACAGGGTCCGAGTCGCTGCACGTTCGGCGCGGGCGGTCGGGCTGGCCGCGGAGCTGTCCGGCGGTGGCGCCCACGTCGCCTGACGCTCGGGCAGCGGCACGCCGCCGTGCAGGAAGGCGAGTTCCAGCTCTCCGACCACGTGTCCTTCGTACCGCACGACGAGGCGATCGGACGGTTGCGGCGGCCCCGAGTCGACGAGGCGGCCGAAGCGCCCGATGACGGTCGCCTCGACCTGCTCCTCTCGCATGATCTGCATGAGTTGATCGAGATTGGCCGGTGGAACCGCGAGCACCATCCGCTCCTGGGCTTCGGAAATCCAGATCTCGTCGTACCGCAGGCCGGTGTACTTCAGAGGGACGCGCTCGAGGTCGATTGTGCCGCCGATCTCGGCCCCCATCTCGCCAACCGCGCTGCTCAGCCCGCCCGCGCCGCAGTCCGTGATCGCGGTATACAGGCAGCGGCGCCCCGCCTCGCTCGACGCGGCGGGCACGCCGATCGCGTCCCGCGCCCGCAGAACGGCGTCGAGCACGCGCTTCTCGGTGATTGCGTTGCCGATCTGGACGGCGTGGGAGAACTCGTCCGCGTGCGAGTCGGTCAGCTCCGCCGACGAGAACGTCGCGCCATGGATCCCGTCCCGCCCAGTGCGGCCGCCGACGACCACCACCAGGTCGCCGGGCTGTGGCCGCTTCTCGATGCACACGCGCGGGATGAGACCGGCGTTGCCGCAGAAGACGAGCGGATTGGCCAGGTAGCGCGGGTCGAAATAGACGGCCCCGTTCACCGTCGGTATGCCCATCCGATTCCCATAATCCGCGACGCCCGCGACGATGCCGCGCAGCACGCGCCGCGGGTGGAGGACCCCGCGCGGCAGCGCGTCGTAGGGCCAGTCCGTCGGGGCCACGCAGAACACGTCGGTGCTGGCGATCGGCTTGGCCCCCAGGCCGCAGCCGAGGACGTCGCGGATGACTCCGCCGATACCGGTCGCAGCGCCGCCGTACGGCTCGATCGCCGATGGACGGTTGTGCGTTTCGACCTTGAAGGCGACGCCGTAGTCGGCGTCGAACTCGATCACGCCGGCATTGTCGCTGAAGACGCTCAGGCACCGCGGGCCATGACCCAGCCGCATCAGTTCCCGGGTCGCCTGGATGATGGTTTCCCGAAGCAGGTTTCCGTAGCGGCGAGTCTCCTGCGAGTCCGCGGGCGACGCCGAGCCTGGGGTGCGACCGTCGTTGGGCAGCGGGGCACCCGTGTAGACGACCGGGCTCTTGAGCGTCTTGTGAACGCAGTGTTCGGACCAGGTCTGCGCGAGGGTCTCCAGTTCGAGGTCGGTCGGGTCGCGGCCCAGGCGGACGAAGTGACTCTGGATGGCATGCATCTCGGCGAGCGACAGGAACAGGTGGGCGCGGCGCGAGAGTGCTTCGAGTGCTTCGTCTTCCAGGTCGCGAAGTGGAACGTGCCGCAAGCGGAAGGTGTAGGTCGGCGGCTGCGGAGGCGGTCCGACCGGCGCGGCGCCGCGAGTGAGCAGCTCGATGCAATCGTTCGCGACGACCCGCCGGAGCACACTGGCCACGCGGTCACTAATTGTGACGTGCTGGCCCGCGC
>Ga0129299_1002676_pt1 | contig 11767 bp, 11 predicted proteins | sample ConPoolayeCmetaG_FD_94477 | JGI IMG/M metagenome (GOLD analysis project Ga0129299, IMG submission 94477) | Hot spring microbial mat communities from California, USA to study Microbial Dark Matter (Phase II) - Cone Pool mat layer C metaG ... | reverse complement strand
TGATCTATGGTAAACGCCATTGCGCGCCCTCCGTACGCCGGTAAAGCCGGCAATCCGAAAAAATCCAGAACCTGATGTCCACCCGTCCCCCCATTGCCCCCATTCAAATTAATATAATCCCATCACGAGGCAGGCCGAAAGGCCTGCATGTCCTCCCATGCGCTCTTCATCCATTCAAGCGCCTCGCCGGCGGAACTGCACCGGGATACCGGCACCATTGTCAGAGAATCCTCGTGCCGTTTTACCCACCGATGAATGATCTCCAGTTCGGGGAAATCACTTTTTTCCGGCGCCGGCGGCGGGCCGAAAAAAAACGCGTTGAGATGCTCGATCAGACCCGCGCTGTCGCGGAAATCGGTATCAAACGGTTTTAAAACGGCCTTCTGCTCCCGGCGAAGCCAGACCGACATCCCCTTCCCATCGTCGGCATGGGGCAATAGAATAATGCAGTCGGGCACGGGGGAAAAGTGCCCTCTCCGTTCTCCAATCGATATCTGTGTGTTGAGCGCCGGCGCATGTTTCCTGATAAGGCGATACTCAAGGATGAGGCTTTCAAGCTCCGAACCGCACCGGTGTACTGTGAGGGTGTGGGCCTGTGCCCGGAGGACGGTGAGTTTCCGTCTGGTCTCATCAGTATAGCGGAAATAGCTTTTCAGGCGCCGGCGAAGATTTTTCGCTTTTCCGATATAGATGAATTTCCCGCCGCGGTCCTTAAAACCATACACGCCCGGCGCCTGGGGTATATCGGCGATATCGGACAGACTGAACGATGCGGCGGCCCACGGCGCCGCCGGCATCTTCTCGGCCTCCAGACTATCAAGGCCGCGCCGCGTCACAATCCCCTGTTCCATGATCCTGCGCAGCGCTTCCCACACGCATTCGGCAAAACATTCACCGAAGCGGTATGCCGAACCGGCCGCTGGAGGCCGGTTAAAAACGGTCTGACAACACGCCTCAAGGGTCATCGGCCGCGGAACGGTCATGCCGCACATTCTCATAAGAGTGCTCATAAGCATCGTATCATCGGTCAGCGACTCGCCTATGAGCAGGCCGTCGCGCGTGAGCACGCCCTGATGACGGGCGGTGAGAAAAACAGGCGCACGATTCTCCAGCAGCGCAAGCACCTTTTGTATCGTTTGTTCACGCCCCTCATACGGCGCATCAAACGGACCGCACATCATCTCCCTCTCCTCCGCGCTCAGCGCAGATGGATCCGACGCCCAGCCGGAGAAAAGATTTGCTGGTGTTTCGAAAATGTTCCACACCGAAACATATAGTATCCTGCCGCCGCCCGCCTCCGTATCGGCGAGCACCCAGACCGCGGTCCACGGCATGTCGCGTATCGCGCAGTCTTCATCGGCATGAATCACCGCGACGGGAAACCACTTTTCATCCTGCCCTAGGCGGCACCTGCGATCCTTTTGCAATATGGCGGATATCATCCTGTGGGCAAGTTTCTGTTCGGGATTTTTAAATTTCAGGACCCTTTCGGCGAGTTCGCGCGAGCAGACGCCGCCGGGATGCGCGCGCAGGTACTCTACCAGCCCGTCATGCAAACCCGTCGTGCTCATAGCTTCACCCGCCCCGATAGTAACTCCTGTCGTACGTTCACGACTTTTTCCTGTGCTTTGCCCTTATCTGTGAGCTTGAACCCGACGCCCGCATGACCGTGCCGCAGACAACGCCGGTTATAAAACCGCCGATATGGGCCCACCAGGCAACCGGCGCCGCTTGAATCGAACCTGCATTCACATACTGAACATAACACCAGATCAGAAGGAAAACAAACGAAGGAATGCGCACGAGGAAAATCGGCGGTATCCACGTAAGGATCCTGGAAAACGGCAGCAGGACAAAATGAATACCCATGACGCCGGCAATGGCGCCGCTGGCGCCCACGACGGGGATTGCGGACAAGGGCGCGTAGAGGGCTTGTGCGATCATCGACATGCCGCCGCACAGAAGATACAGCCCGAAAAATCTTAAAAAATCCAGATGATATTCAACGGCGTTGCCGAATATCCATAAGTACCACATATTCGACACAAGATGCAGAATATTGGCATGGACAAAAAAAGCCGTCACGACGGCGGCAAGGGCGGTCACTGTGCCGCGGCCCGGATGCAAAAGGGCGTGGATGAAATCGAGCGGTACAAATCCTATCGACGATATTCTCCACCGTCCCAGGAACGCATACACGAGACAACAGACGGCGATGAGGAGGAGTGTGGCGGGAGCAATCCGTTTTTGAACCGTGTCGCAGCGAAGCGGGATCATATGAACCTAAAAACAACCGTCAGAATTCAGAGGTCAGTCGTCAGCATAGAACGGTACAGCGTCCTGTATCCGGTAGAAATTCCACATCTCGATGACGCTGCAGCCGGTACTTCAGCGTTTTCGCATCTCACAGTCAACCGTCCGCGCAACATGGGGTAAAGGATTTTTGTTCTTTCCCCCGCTTGCAGCAACCAGATATTGCTCAAGATACTGGGGATACCAGAACACCTCGATACCTGCCGACCGTGCGGCTGGCTTGCTTTCGTTATAAAACAAACAGGCACGTCCCATGTCCGCAAAAATTAGTATCCATTGCCTGAGGTTGTCGCACGAACATGCGTCCGCGCGCCTGTTCGTGCCGCAGGGTATTACCTCTCCCGTTGAAAGCACTGCGGCTGTTTTTTTGTCGTCAGAGATCATTTTTGTGACCCATTGATAGCCGGCCTCGGTTTCCATGAAAACAATACCTTTGCGCTGTCGGGCCCGCTCCGCCAGGTCCCACGTTAATTTTTTTGCGCCGATAACGCCGAATTCTTTTTTATTGAGGGCAAGAATCCACGACGCCAGCCCTATGGTCGGCGGCGGGGCTTTGCCCATGCGGGGCCATGCCGCCTGCACGACCCGCCGCTTTCCATCCGGCCCATCAGCCGCTTCATAGCCGGTGCCAATCCATTGCCGCCGTGCTTCCGTATACAGCGCCCTGCTCACGCTGTCGGCATCTTCCATGCCCTGAAGCCGCGTCAATACCCAGGCCAACGCATGGATATAGCTTTCCTCGTCGCGTCCGATAAACGCGATCGGCCGCGTAAACGCCGATTCGAATCCGATCCCGTCGTCACTTCCGCCACCTGCGCCGCCGCACGCCGCCGCGGCGCACAGAACATTGAAGACAAAGGCTGCGCATGCGGCCCGGCGAGCCGCGGCCCCGCCGCCGTCGTGGTGCATGATAAGCGCCATTATATACCGCCGCAGGTGAAACGCATATGAGATCATTGCGCGGAATACATAATAAATATATTTTATTTGTAAAGGTTCCCGCCATATCCCTCATCACATCGACTGTCGTTCCCGGCCAGAAAAGCAGCGGCGTTATTTACTGAAAAAGAAAATTTGCTCTTTGCAGAAAATAATCTTATTTTAAAAACTGCGTTCTCCAACACATATTTTCAGAGAGGAGTGGTCGTATTATGGCAAGAATCAGCAAGGCTGAGCTTATCAAGCTTCAGAAAGAATTGAAAACAGACGCGGCAATCGGAGCAAAATTCAAAATTACACGCCAGGCCGTCCATCAGCTCCGCAAGAAATACGGCATCGAGTCGGTCATCGCCAAGAATGCCGAGCGTAATAAGAAAATTGTTTCCGCGTACAAAAGCGGCGTATCCGGCACTGCTCTTGCCAAGAAATTCGATCTGTCGATTTCCCAGACCTATCGGATTATCAACGAAACAAAGGCCGGTAAGAAAAAGGGTAAAAACAAAAAGTAACCGGTGTGTCGTCATTGAGACAAGCGGCGGTTCTTTCAACAGGGTCCGTGAGTATTCATGGGTCCTGTTTTTTTTCGTATTCTCCTGTCGCCATACCCAGGTCAAGCACGCATTATTTTATATACACGGTCATACGTGCGCGGCGCAGTGCGCAGCGCGTTACATTTCATTTTTTCACTCTCCTTTGGCGGGGAGAGGATGGCGAGAGGGGTACTGCGTGATGAATGCGGGTGCACCACTTATGTCCCAGTGTATAATTGTATAATGCCGCGAGATACCACCCTCAACCGTTCATCGCTTGGCAGCTCCATATCAGGCGCCGTTATCACCCTGGCGGTCTCCAATCTTCTCAGCAAGTTTTTGGCGCTGGTGCGCATCCGCGTGCTCGCCGGACACGGCGGCGTCGGCGCGCATGTCGACGCATATGCCTTCTCTTTTCTCATCCCGGAGCTTCTGAACCATTTCCTTGCCGCGGGCATGCTCTCAATAACGTTTATCCCAATATTCCAGAAATACATCGTCACAAACGACCGCGAGCGGGCCTGGTACGTATTCTCAAACCTTCTTTTCGTCGGCACCGTTGCCTGCGTTCTTCTCATCGGCGCGGGGATGGCATATACCGCACCCATCATACGCATCTTAAGCGGCGTGAATATCGATAACCCGTCACATCCTCAACAACTCGCGCTCACCGTACGGCTTACCAGAATTATTCTTCCCGCTCAGATATGCTTTTTCTGGGGAGCGCTCCTGATGGGAGTACAGTATTCGCAGAAACGATTTCTTTTTCCATCGCTTTCAGGGGTCGTGTATAATGCCGGCATTATTTCCGGCGGCGTTCTTCTCGCCCCCCGTATCGGCATCGAAGGTTTTTCATGGGGAGTGCTTGCCGGCGCGCTCTCAGGCAATGTCGCTCTCCAGCTTTTCGGCGCAATCCGCAGCGGCATGCGTATCCGGCCGGTGTTCAATCTGCGCGACAAGGATCTGAAAACCTATGTGCTCCTTACCATACCGCTTATTCTTGGACTCAACCTCAATTTTTCAAACGAATTCCTGTTCAGGTTCTTCGGATCGCGTATACCCGACGGCGAAGGCGCCATTGCGAGCCTTGAATATTCGTGGCGCCTGATGTTTATGATTGTCAGCGTGTTCGGCCAGTCGCTTGCCGCGGGCTTTTATCCCTTCATTTCCCAGCTCGCCGTCGAAAATAAATGGGCGGACATTCATGCCCTGATGCGGTCGATTCTGGTGAAAATCGCCGCGATACTCGCCCCCGTTTCAGGCGTGGCCGCCGTTCTGGCCCCGTCAATTATCACGGTACTGCTGCGCGTGGGTAAATTCAACGAGCATTCGGTTGCCGCCACCGCCCCTCCTCTTGTCATGTACCTTATCGGCACGTATTTCTATGCGGCGACACCGCTCATCTATCGCATCTTTTACGCGCGGCAGAATACAACGCTGCCGCTTGCGGTCAACATCGGCGCCGTCGCCGCCTGTATCCCGCTCTATGTCATCGGGTCCCGGATGTACGGCACCGCCGGTATCGCCCTTGCTTCATCAATCTGCATGGCCGTGCAATTTTTTCTTATATACGGTATTTATACTACCGCGTATCATAATCCCTATACCCAGTCAACGGCGAAAAGTCTGGCGGTAATAGCTGCTGTTTCCGCCGCCGCAATAATCGCATGCAAAGGCATCTTTGCCGCAGGCGGCCCGCTGTTCAAGGCGGTCCACTCGCCGCTGCTCCAAAGCCTTGCAACGGCGGCAGCGGCCGGCATTCCGCCCCTCGCCGGCGCCGCGGCAATTCTGCACCTGTCAGGCTGCGTAGATATGAAACGCATAGCGGCGTCACTGTTGCGCCGTGACAAGGCTTCATGTGGCTGAATCGTTCATATCTGTTGTATAGTATGTCAATCAAGAGAGAATATATTTTACCATCAGAATTTGCAGGATGAAAACAGGAATAGCAGAATGTTGCCATCGAGACGGCCATACGGATACGCGCTTCCGGCCCCCCGTGGCGCCGTCATTTCTGCACAGAGAACGAATATGATACTCCCCGTATCGGCAGTATCTGAAAGAGAGGCGGCAATGCCGGTGGAAGGGCTCGCATTCGATGAGATAATCGAGCAGGCGCTCATCCTCTGCTCCCGCCTTCCGGACTCCGATCACTACCGGCGGCAAAGGGACCTGCTCGCCGATCTGAGCGAACGGCTGGCCGGCGGACGGCTGCACCTTGCGGTGCTCGGACAATTCAACCGGGGGAAAAGCAGCTTTATCAATGCCTTGCTCGGCATGCCGGTCCTCCCCGTGTCCGTGCTGCCCATCACCACCGTCCCCACCGTTATCGTCTACGCCGCCCGCGTGTCCTGCACCGTAGAATTTAACGAAGGGAAAGAGCCGGTGCAGGTGTTCGATTCGCTGGAAACCATCAGCGACGTTCTCCGCCGGTATGTTGCCGAGGATACAAACCCCCGCAACGAACGCGGCGTCGCGCGCGTGACCCTTGCCTGCCCCAGCGACATGCTTCGGCACGGCACCATGCTTATCGACACGCCGGGATTCGGCTCCACGCATGTCCATAATACCGAAACTGCGCTCAAACTCGTTGAGGGCTGCGACGCGGCGCTGTTTCTTTTAAGCGCCGACCTGCCGATTACCCAGGTTGAAGTGGACTTCCTCAAGGAAATCAGGAAATACGTACCGAGAATATTTTTCATATACAATAAAACCGATCTGCTGTCCGCCGACGAGCTCGCCGCCACGGGCGACTATATCATCGGCGTACTCAAACGTTCGCTTGCGATGCCCGATACCGTGCGGATTTTCCCCATTTGCGCGCGCGCAGGCATGGAGGCGCGCAGGCAGGCGCCTGATGACGAGCGGTGGAGGACAAGCGGGATGGAAGCGGTAAAAACCGGCATCATCGACTTTTTGCTTCGCGAAAAATATTTCGCCCTTTCCGAAGCGTTGAGCGAAAAATGCATGCTGGCGCTTGACACAATCACCACGGCGCTCGCGGGCGAACTTTCAGCATTACGCGCCCCCCTTGTACAGCTTGATCAAAAACTTGCCGCGGCACGCAGCCATGTGGACGCGGCGCACAAAGACATCGATATCCACATGGGTTTGGTGCCGCATGAGGAAAAAGCGCTCTGCCGCCTGCTCGATGAGATATGTGCGGCGCGCAAGGACAATCTGCACCGCTTGATCGATGACGCCATGGAACCGCTGCTTGCCGCCGCCGCACTTCGCCATGGAAACTACGGCGTGATTTACTCATCGGCGAAAAAGCTGCTTGACGAGATGTTCGCCGCTCTGTTTGCGCAGATATGCGGTATACTCAACACAACGCTCCGCCGGAATCTTTCAGCGCATCAGAAAGCGCTTGAGCGGATGTGCCGGGCCGCCGATGATATCGTCGGCAGCGCGGCAGGCGCCGAAGCGGACGGCATGCAGGAACTAAGCGATATTCAGATCGACCCGTCGCCGGGGTGGCGGCCGGCAGTTGCGTTCGACGAGCCGAAAGCCGCCTGGCCGCAGCGAATTCTCGACAGGGTGCAATCGCCGCGCCGGCGGCTTCAGGCATATAAAAAAAGCATACTGCCGCTGCTGCATGAATACGGCGACCATTGCCTGCAGGACATGGCCAACGCCCTTCGCACCCGCATTCACGCCGCATGCGCATTGTTGTCAGAGGTTCTTTTCAAACATTTCAGCATCCGGGTTACGACGCGCGTGTTGCGATGGCAGTCCGAGCAGCAGGCCGCTCTTATCGACCGGACCGCCGTATTGAAACCGCAGATGGACAAACTTGAAGAGCTCTCCCGCCGGTTCTCGGCGCTCAAAGCCGCCCTTGTCTGATTTACTCGCTTTTCATCCGGGAATCGATCTTCTCCAATTCCCCGCGGCGGCTCAGCGCCGTGGCGCACTGCTCGTCCTTTACCCGCGACGCGCAGTTGGAGAATTGCAGATAGTAATCCCATGCCTTGATCGCATCGATAAGCAGGGTCGGACTCCTGTTGTCGACATAGGTATACTGGCGATCAAGGGCGTTGGCGTAATAGAACAGAAGTTCACGCCGGTATTCCTCGGTCTGGGGCATGACCGAGCCTTTTTTGGCGTTGAGCGCGGCCCCAAACCGGTCGCGCGCCTCGTTATACAGCGCCAGCTTGAAATATATCTGCCCCAGATAGGCGTCGATGGCCGGATCGGAATATTCCATGCGGATTTTTTCAAGGATGGCCCGCGCTTTGGTAAACTGGTTGAGATGGCGGAAACAGATGAATGCGCGGCGCAGCTGGGCCTCGAGGTACTCGTTCGCCATTCCTCCCTCTTTTACCGTGGGAACAAGCTCGTACATGGTGACCGCCTCCTCCCACCGTCCCGTACGCTCGACGTCCCGGCCCCGCTCCACAAGCGACATCGGCGACTGAGCGAACGACGCAGCGCCCGGCGGCGCCGAAGTCCATCAATTTCACCGTCTTGTCGGCGGTCAGCATGATGTTCTCCGGTTTGATGTCGCGGTGAAGGATACCGGTAATGGTCTCGTTGGCCGGAGTCTCTATGGTGATGTTGTGCGCGTATTCGAGCGCATTGACAAGCTGTGAGGCAATATTCAGGATATCGCGCTCGCTGATACGGGTGGCGGACTGCAGAAACGAGCGCAGCGTCTGTCCCGTGATATATTCCATCTCGATATAAAAAAACCGTCAACCTCGCCCGTATCAAACACCCGCAAAATGTTGGGATGATCAAGCCGTGCGGTCAGCTGAGCCTCCTGCACAAAGCGGATAAAGAATTCCCCCTCGTCTCTGAGCGATGGTTTGAGGATTTTAACCACCCGGTCGAGCTTGAAGCGGACATTATGGGCCTTGTAAATATATGCCGTGCCGCCCTCGTTGAGTTTCTCCAGTATTTCGCAGTTGCCGATTGTCCTGCCGATAAACGGATCGGCCGGCGCGCGCGGCTTGACCGCAGCGTTGGTGGTATTGCCCGGCAATGGAGCAGGCCACACACCCGTCGAAGGCGGTTTCTCCATTTATCCGTCCATTACATCGAGAATATGCGCTTTCACGGCCTCGGCCTGTGCCGCTACCGCCTGTTTTTGTTCCGTAAGCGGCGTTCCGGCCCGGCCGCAGATCGAGGCATAAAATTTTATCTTCGGCTCGGTGCCCGACGGCCGCGCGGTGACAATACTGCCGTCCTCCAAAATAAATTGCAACACATTGGATGGCGGCAAATCAATTTCCTTTTTTCGTGTCCCCGACCGCATGTCAACCACCGTTCCATCGGCATAGTCTTTCACCGCCGCGACATCCACGCCGGCAAACGACAGGGGAGGAGCGGCGCGCAGACGTTTCATCAGGCCGGACATCGCCGCCAGGCCTGTCTCGCCCTTGAAATGTTTTGAGACTTGCAATTCGTAGAAATAGCCGTACGTTTCATACAGCTCATCAAGCCTGTCCATGATCGAGCGGCCATTGCTTAGATGATACAATGCCATCTCGGCAGTCATCGCCGCGGCGGACACCGCATCCTTGTCCCGCACTGCCGTGCCCACCAGATACCCGTAACTCTCCTCGCCCCCGAACACATAGGTATAGCCCTCGCCGCCGCTTTCAAACTGCCGAATTTTTTCCGCGATATATTTGAAACCGGTGAGGACGTCGATCACCGTCGCGCCGTATGCGGCCGCTATCCTGCGCTGAAGCTCGGTGGTCACTATCGTTTTGATGAACACCGGCTTTGCGGGAAGCGTTCCAAGCTCGGCGCGGGTCGAAAAAATGTAATCCGCCAGAAGCGCGCCGAGCTGATTGCCGGTAATAAGCGCAAACGCTCCGTCGCGCTGGGGTACCGCAATCCCCAGCCGGTCTGCGTCCGGATCGGTCGCCATCACCAGCGCCGCCTTCTCCTTTATCCCCAGTTCAATACCCATCTTCAGCGCATCTGCCTCTTCTGGGTTGGGATATTTCACCGTCGGGAAATTCCCGTCCGGCTCCTTCTGCTCCGACACAAAAATGACGTCTATCCCCAGCTCGGCAAGTGTTCGCGACAGCGGCATTGCCCCGCTTCCGTGCAGCGGCGTATACACGACCCTGAGCTCCTTGCCGCGTCTTCTGATTAAATCGGGACGAAGCGCCTGGCTTTTCACCATTGCGACATACGGTTCATCCACCTCCTTGTCAATCATAACCAGCAGCCCCTTTCGCAGCGCATCTTCCTTTGTCATGCACGAAACATACTTAACCGCCCGCACTTCGGCGATAATGCCTTTGTCGTGCGGCGGCACCACCTGACCGCCGTCCGACCAGTATACCTTGTAGCCGTTGTACTCGGGCGGATTATGGCTTGCGGTAATCACAATGCCTGCCGCGGCTTTCAGGTGCCGCACTGCAAAACTGAGCTCCGGCGTGGGCCGCAGACCCGTGAACAGGTACGTCCGGATGCCGTTTGCGCACAATACCAGGGCCGCGTCAAGGGCAAACGCGTCGGAAAACCGCCTGCTGTCATAGGCAATCACCACCGACGGATTGGAGGCCTGCGCATGGTTCCGTATGTACTGTGCCACACCCTGCGTCGCGCGCTGTACCACATAGGTATTCATCCGGTTATACCCGCCGCCGATCACGCCCCGCAAACCGCCGGTGCCGAACTCAAGATCCGTGAAAAACCTGTCGTTGAGTTCATCCATGCTGCACACGGAAATAAGGTTCTCGACTTGTTTGCGAAAGAAGTCGTTTTTCTCAACGGCGACATATTCGCGGGCACGGGCAAGGATCTGTGAATCATCCATGAGTGATGCTCCTGTATTTTTCAGTAGAAAAATCCATGATGATAGAATAATAAAAATAATACACTGTGCATGTGATACATCAGCGCATGATTCCCGCGAAACTCCTGGCGTGTCTTCCGCAGTCGCCTTTGTTGGTCTCGGCTATGCCGGAATTGAATGTTGTCGTGTATATACCGATGGGATTGCGGGTTGTTGTGTACGCAGGGCGTAGTATGAAAAAACGGCGGCCTGCGGTGTTTAGCCGCAGTCCGCCGCTGTTCCGTCCGCCGTTCAAGCGGTTGTCTTTATGGAAACCGTATGGCCGGCTTCTGTGCACGCAGGCCGCCGAAAGAAGGGATGCGCGCAGGCCGTTTCTGGAAACCGCCCATGCATGACGCCTTGTAATTCTTCAGGTAAAATTCCATCAGCCAGTCGGGCATGATTTCGTTCGGGCACTGCGTAGGATTGGCGTAATAGGTATGTGTCGCATGGCCGGCGTCACTGCTTGAGTAAGTGATATTAACAGGCAAATAATCCATATCCATATTTATTTTTATCCCCGACACCTGCGTAAACGTTATGGTGACTATTTCTCCCGATTTATTTCCGGTTATTTTAACAGATGTCGCGCTCACAGGCGCTATAGCCGCATCAAGACACGTATCCTGCATTAGTTCCTGAAATGCAATCATCATAATAGGCGCCATATTGGGCGATACGTAGAACTTGATTTCATTCGAGGTTAAAAGAATCTCCATGCCCATGGCGTCTAACATCGCATTATTTTCAACCATCTCACCGTCCAATTCCGCTTTGTCGTCGGCGGCCAGGGTTCCGCTTATCACCTTATAGCCCGCCGAATCAAACTGCCATACCCCCTCAAGCCCCGTACCGCTTCCCTTTCGCTTAAAGACGGAAATTTCCTGAACGACTGCCGAGCCTATAGTGTCCTGTTCCTCAACAATGGTCAATACGTTGCCGTTGAGCTCATACACAGCCGTGTCAGTCTCAGTCTCTGCCGGTGTCGTGTCGATGACGGTGACAAGGGTCGTGTCGTGGCACTCCCGAAAAGTATCGATCGAAGCGGGGGTCGTCATTGTGGATATATACATACGGTCTTAAATAATTGCGCATAATTTGCGAAGCAATGAATTGGGTTTTTTCCATACATCGAACTGTTCGCTTACAGTATCGACCAAGTCATCCAAAAATTCAAAATACTGGTTAT
>Ga0129299_1002674_pt1 | contig 11772 bp, 8 predicted proteins | sample ConPoolayeCmetaG_FD_94477 | JGI IMG/M metagenome (GOLD analysis project Ga0129299, IMG submission 94477) | Hot spring microbial mat communities from California, USA to study Microbial Dark Matter (Phase II) - Cone Pool mat layer C metaG ... | reverse complement strand
CCCCCGGCCCGGGTTAGGCCCTAGACCACTGGTTTCACCATGTCCCGAAATCGCCACAACTCCGTCAACCGATAGCCCGTGTAGCGTCCCAGCAGGACCATGGCGGCGAGCGTGAACAGGTGCGACTCGGGAAACACGAGGAGAAGGTCGCCGACGGCATCCCAGCGGAGCACCGCATAACAGCAGGCCGCAACGAGCATGGTGCCGGCCAAAAGCTGGACGGCGAAGCGAAGGCCGTCCTCCTCGGAGGTCACGTGAAACCGCTCCACGGTCATCGTCAGGATCACCAAGGGCAAAAGAACCGCCTGCGTACTGGGAATCAATTGGAAGTAGTCCAAGAGAGAGACGGAAAAGACGACGCACCAGACAATCAGCGTCAGCAAAAAACCGAGCCTGGGGACCATGAGCAGCTTCAGTCGTTCGAGGCCGGCTCGGCTCAGCAGTCCCAAGCCGATGGCCAAGACAAACACGAAAACGCCGGCCCGCCAATCGCTGTACACAAAACTTAAGGCCACGAGGGCCGGGGTGAAGGTGCCGAAGGTGCGGACGCCGATCACGGCGCGGAACACGGCGGTGACCAGCGCCCCCAGAGGCAGAAGAAGGATCACCGCCAAGACCCGGTGCATTTCCAGGGGAAGCCGGGTGAGATTGAGAATCTCCAGCGGGCTGGCGCGGACTTCGGAGCGAAACATGCCTGGCGACGGGGGCAGGCGGAAGACCGCGAAGTCGGTTCGCAGACCGGAGCCATCCCATAACCGAACCACCTCGTCTCCGTTCCGCCAGACGGGCACGAAGGTGTGGGGCAATTGCCGCGCGTGACCGTCGACCAGGTCGTAAGGCTCCCAGGCGTGGTCGGTGAGGACTTCGGCCCAGACGCGCGGCTCGCTTCTTGCGTGATTGCCAAGATCGAATCCCACGACGAGTCGCGCAGGGGCCTTGGCGGCGCGGCAGAGGGCCACGAAGGCCCGCGTTCGGCCGAGGGCGTCGCCGCGTTTCGCTTCCAAGACGGCGGCCGCATCGTGAGGCCCCTCGACGTCCAGGGCGATTTCCGATTGGCAATAGTCGAAAAGCCGTGGAACGAGTTCGGCCGGTCGCCATCCCTCCCGCCGTAAGATCCCTAGCACGGCCGCGACCCGGCCGTCCTCCACCTGAATGCTCTTGGTGCTTCGCAACCACGCGGCGCGGTCCTCGGCCGAGATCGGCGTCGACGGGATGCTCGGCCGCCAGAGCGGGCGAGGGCTCAGGTGAACGTCGAACCGCGCGCTGGCCGAGCAGGCGCCAGGCCGAATCGCCACGAGGTCCGTTTGTCGGTTGCCCGCCCGCGATGGACGACTCCGCGCCGGAATCAACCCCGAATGAAAGAGACGCTCGCGGAAGACCCTCGCGTGAGGCGTGTCGGCGGGAATTCCGAGCCGTAATCGGGCGCCGGCCTTGCGGGCCTGGAATTCGACGGTGTACGAGATCCGCCAGAGGCTGTCGCCCGGTACAAGCGCCATCTGGCGGCGAAGATGCACGCGCGCCCCCACGCACGCCAAACCCAACGCCACCAGGGTACCCACAACCCAGAAAATCGCCTTCCGTGCGTTCAAATGAACATCCTTTCTTGACCGCGGTGAGTGACGAGAGCGAAGCGACGAGCGACGGGCAAAGGCGAACTAGCCCCATCTGGCGCGGGGCCGCCAAAACAGACAATCCATCTCTCTGGAATTCTTCCTCGATTTCCATCGCCATGCAAGGAGTCAGAGCGATGATGCCGAAGCCGCCCTCTACCCCTGGGGTTGGGTCGGGGCGGCGGGGGACGGGCATCGGCATCGACCTCAATAGGATGCTGCGATTTTACCCGTCCCCCTCATGCCCCTTCTCCAGAAGCGGGAGAAGGGTGGTTGCTCGATAGGCCCGCGGTTGGAAAAGTCCGACTTCCGACCGCGGGGGCAGAAGGGAGCCAATGCACAGTCGATCGTGCGGGCGTCCTTTCCCACACAACCGTTACCATCGCGCAAAACACACGCCGAACCAATTTTCGAAACGCCTTTCCTGCCGCCGCCCGCGACGACCAATGACCTAACTTTGTTTGAAGTGGCTTGAAGAACCGATTCCCAGAGGCACGGTAGATGTCGCTTGACGACAAGGAAATGATCGCCGAGTTTGTTGTCGAGTCCAGGGAACACCTGGCGGACATCGAAAACGAAATTCTGGCGATCGAGGCCGGCGGCGAGAACATCGACGGCGAATTGGTGAACAAGGTCTTCCGCGCGGTCCATTCGATCAAGGGCGCGGCCGGCTTTTTCGGTTTTGCCAAGATCCAGGGGCTGGCCCACGAACTGGAAAACGTCCTCAACCTGGTTCGCAACCGAGACCTCGTGCCGACATCCGCCGTCACGGACGTGCTCTTGCGCGCCGCGGACCTGCTCCGCGGCATGATCGAGGACGTGGAGCATTCCAACGACGTCGATGTTTCCGAGCACGTGGCGGAACTCCGCGCCATCGCGGCAGGTGAAGCCGTCGCGGCAGGCGAAGCTGTGGGCGATTCGCCATCCGCTCCTGAAACCGACCCCGTCGGACAAGAAGAAACATCAAGCGCGGAGCAGCAACTGAACGTCGTGGAGGATCTGGTGTCGCGCGCGGCGATGGAGCCCGGGAAGGCGAATCCACCGCCCGCCCAGGTCGCGCCCGTGTCGCCCGCCGTCGCGCCTTTCTCCGCGGCTAGTTCATCGGAAGCGGCTCCCCGCGACTCGAAATCCTCCGCGCCAAGCCCACTGGGAGAAACCAGCATCCGAGTCGGGGTCCACATCCTCGACCGGCTGATGGCGCTCGCTGGCGAGTTGGTCCTCGCCCGCAACCAGTTGTTGCAGACTGCCTCAAGGGGCGATTCCTCGGCATGGGGCACGGTCGTCGGCCGAGTGAACCAGGTCACCAGCGAGTTGCAAGAGACGATCATGCAGACGCGCTTGCAGCCGGTTGGGGCCGTGTTCAGCCGGTTCCCGCGGGTGATTCGGGACCTGAGCAGCGCGCTGGGGAAACAGTGCCAACTGACGATCGAGGGTCAAGAGGTCGAGCTGGACAAGTCGATCATCGAGGCCATCGGCGATCCACTGACGCACCTGGTGCGCAACGCCGTGGACCACGGCATCGAGCCCCCCGAGGTCCGCGTCAAGGCGGGCAAGCCGCCGTCGGGCACGGTGTCGCTTCGGGCGTTCCATCAGGCGGGCAGGGTCAGCATACAGATCCGCGACGATGGCCGCGGAATCGACGTCGCCAGGCTCAAGGAAAAGGCCATTGCCCAGGGACTTCTCGCTCCCGAACAGGCCAGAGCGATGAGCGATCGCGAGGCCCTGATGCTGATCTTTCGGCCGGGCCTTTCCACGGCCGAAAAAGTCACCTCCGTCAGCGGCCGCGGCGTGGGGATGGACGTGGTCAAGACCAACATCGAGCGTCTGGGCGGCACGGTCGCGGTGGACACCCAGTTGGGCGTCGGGACGACCATCGACGTGCGGCTGCCCTTGACCCTGGCGATCGTTCCCGCCCTCATCGTGCGGTGCTGCGGCCAGCGGTATGCCATTCCCCAGGCGAATATCCGCGAACTGGTGCGAATCAAGTCGCGCGACGCCGCCAAAAGCTTCAAGCGAATCCAGGGCGCCGAGGTCTATCACCTTCGCAACACGCTCCTGCCTTTGGTCCGCCTCAATGCGGCACTCGATCACCACCGCTCTTGCAATGAGCCAACTTCCAAGACACTGAACATCATCGTCGTCGAGGCGGGAAACCTCCGCTACGGGCTGGTGGTCGAGGGCCTGTGCGATTCGGAGGAAATCGTCGTCAAGCCCTTGGGACGGCACATGAAACGCTGCGTCTGCCTGGCCGGAGCGACCATCCTGGGCGACGGCAAGGTCGCTCTGATCCTGGATATTGCCGGAATCGCTTCGCACATGCGCCTGGCCATGCCCGAAACCGACGCCTCCGCCGAGACGTCGGGCCGCGGCGCGCTCGGCGAGACGCAATCCCTGTTGCTGTTCACCAATCATCCGTCCGAGTATTTTGGCATCCCCATGGAGGTCGTCGCGCGTCTGGAACGGGTGCGGACCGACCAGATCGATCGGATCGGTGGACATCGGATTCTCCAATACCGTGGCGGCACGCTTCCCCTGTTCAGTCTGGAGGATGCCGTCGATTGCCGGCCACGTCCCGAGGCGTCGAAGATCTACGTGGCCGTGTTCACCACCGCGGAGCGCGAGGCGGGCCTGATCGTCCCGGAAATCCTCGATATCCGCGCCGTGCCGACGCGGATCGACACCGAGACGTTCCGGCAGCCAGGAATCACTGGCTCGCTGGTCTTCGAAGGCATGACCGTGCGGCTGGTCGACCTCCACGAACTGGCGCGGAAACTCCGTCCCGACTGGTACCAGGCCAGGCCCGCCATTCCAAACGCGGGCGGCTCGGCGCCGCGCATCCTCCTCGCCGAGGATTCCGATTTCTTCCGTAAACAGTTGGCTGGTTTCTTCGAGAGCGAGGGTTACCTGGTCCAGGCGGCCGAGGATGGAGCGGCGGCCTGGAACTTGCTTTCGGATCCGGAGAACCATTTCGACGCCGTCGTTACCGACATCGAGATGCCGCACATGACCGGCTTGGAACTTGCCCAGCGCATCCGCGACGACGCGCGGTTTGCGAAGTTGCCCATCATCGCCGTCACTTCGTTGGCGGACGACGACGACGTCCGTCGCGGCCGGCAAGCGGGCATCGACGAATATCACATCAAGCTTGATCGCGAGCAATTGATGGCCACGATGGCCCGGTTGCTCAAGACTTCCTTGCAACGAGCCACTGGAAAAAGCACGCCATGACCACGGGACTTGGATCGGCGCCCCCACGCCAAGGCAAAACGATGGAAATCGCCACCTTTACCCTGGGAGAGGACCTGATGGGGATTCCCATCGACCAGGTGGACGAAATCCATCATCCGCTGGACCTGACGCCCGTGCCCCATGCCCCGCCGTGCGTGCGCGGCGTGATGAATCTTCGCGGAGAGGTCGTCACGGTGATCGACCTGCGCGTGATTCTCGGCCTCGAGCCGGCGGTGCTCACGCGGCGGACGTGCAACGTGGTGGTCCACTGGGGCGGAGAACGGGTGGGATTGCTCGTGGACCGAATTGGCGACGTCGTCTCCGCCGCGCAAGAAAACATCGAACCTCCGCCCGCCAACATCGCCGAACGCCACGGCCGGTTCCTTCGCGGCCTGTGCAAGCTCGAAACCGGCGTGCTGGCCATCCTGGACGTCGAGCAACTGCTGTCGGAGGACGAGGAGTCCGTTTCGCCGCATGGCTCCGGCCGTGCAATGTCGAAACGAGACGGCCCTGCCAGTCCCCGAAAAACCCCCGCGACTTGAAATGATTTCGCGCCAGCCCCTCGGCGCTTCCTCGAACGCACTTGAGAGAAAGGACCAAAAATATGTTTCGGAATTGGAATCTTCGTCGGAAGATCGTCGTCATTTCGGCCTCGATGCTGGTCGTCGTGTGCGGCGTGCTCTTCTGGCAGAACTACCGCAACACGCGGGAGCACTTCGAGCAGGAGTACGTTTCCCGGGCGCGGAGCATCGTGCTCAACGCCGAATCGGTTCGAGAGGAAATGGCGCGGAAGTGGAACCTGGGCCTTTTCGATCAGGAACGGCTGATCGAGTGGGGACGGAAGAAGGAATTGGACAAGGTGCTCGCGGCGGTTCCCGTGGTCACCGCCTGGAATGCCGCGATGGCCAAGGCCGCCGACGGCGGCTATGAATTCCGCGTGCCCAAGGAGTTTCCGCGAAACCCCAAAAACACGCCGGACGAGATGGAATTGCGGGCGCTGAACCGCTTCGCCGCCGACCCGACGTTGACCGAGTACTTCGAGGTGGACCGGGTGCGCAACGCCGTTCGCTATTTCCGTCCGATCCGGCTGACGCGGGAATGCCTGCTGTGCCATGGCGATCCGGAGCAGTCCAAGACGCTTTGGGGAAATGACCACGGTCTGGACCCGACGGGAGGAAAAATGGAGGGTTGGAAGGAAGGCGAAGTCCATGGAGCGTTCGAGGTGGTGCAATCGCTCGACGAGGCCGACGCGCGGATGGCCGCCGCCCTCCGAAAGGAGTTGGTGATCGTGATTCTGTTCGTGGCAATCGCCGCCGCCGTGTTGTTCCTCCTGGTCACGCGCTCCATCACCATCCCGGTGCGCGACAGCGTCGCCGCGTTCAAGCGGCTAGCGGCGGGCGATCTCAGCCATCGCCTGGAGGTCTCGACGACCGACGAGATGGGCGAGCTTCGCGGCGCGGTGAACGGCTTGATCGATAAGCTCCGCGGAATGATCGTCGAGATGGAGACGTGCAGCACGCAGTTGACCAGCGCGTCCAGCGCCTTGACCCAGACCGCCGCCCAGCTCGCGGCGGGCGCGGCGGAAACCACCGATCAGTCGGGGTCCGTTGCGGCGGCCGCCGAGGAGATGGCTACGAACATGCGCTCCATGGCCGCCTCCACCGAACAGATGCTGGTCAACGTCCGCACCGTGGCCACCTCGGTCGAACAGATGACCGAGACCATCAGCGAAGTCGCCCGCAGCGCGGAAAAAGCCGCCAGCGTCGCCGACGGCGCCGCGCAACTCGCCCAGACGAGCAGCGCCAAGATCGGTCAATTAGGCCAGGCGGCCACTGAGATCGGCGCCGTGATCGAGTTGATCCAAGACATCGCCGAGCAGACGAACCTCCTGGCGCTGAACGCGACGATCGAGGCGGCCCGCGCTGGCGACGCCGGAAAGGGGTTCGCCGTTGTCGCCACCGAGGTCAAACAGCTCGCCCGACAGACTGGCGAAGCCACGGAGAACATCCGCGCCCGCATCGAGGCGATTCAGAATTCCGCCCAGGAGGCGGTTCGGGCGATCACCGAGATCAGCGACGTGGTGGGCAAGGTCAACGAGGTCTCGCGGACGATCGCTTCGGCCGTGGAAGAGCAAAGCATCATCACCCGCGAGATCGCCAAAAATGTCGCCGAGGCCTCGACCAGCGTCGAGAGCGTCGCCGCGAATATCTCCCAAACCGCAACGGCCGCACAGGAGGTGACGCGGAACATCGCTGGAGTTGACCACAATGCTCGCCGGACGGCGGCCGACGCCGATCAGACCCGTTCGGCTGGCGACAACCTTACCAACCTGGCGGAGCAAATCCACGGCCTGATCGGTCAATTCCACGTATCCGCCTGATCGGTTCGGCCGACAACTCGTCTACGGGATTCGAGACGGTAATGGACCAGAAGCTTCGCGTGCTGGTCGTCGACGACACGGTCGTTTATCGCAAGATCGTCAGCAGCGTCCTGGCCGAGATGCCGAACGTCGAGGTGGTCGGCACGGCGGCCAATGGCAAGATCGCGCTGGAGAAAATCGAGCAGACCAGGCCCGACCTGCTGCTGTTGGACCTGGAGATGCCCGAGTTGGGCGGCCTGGACGTGCTCCGCCGTCTGAAGGCCGAAGGCTCGCCCGTCGGCGCGATCATCCTCAGCGCGCTCACCTCGCAGCACTCGCGAATCACGCTGGATTGCCTGACCCTCGGCGCGTTCGATTTTATTCTGAAGCCGGCGAACGGGACGTTCGAGGAGAACTTGCAACGCGTTCGCGAGGAGTTGAGGCCGCGAGTTGACGCGTTTGCGAGGCGGCGCGAGACGCGACGGCTTCTTGCCGGTTCGCGACCTCCCGCGACGCCAGCGACTGTCTCCGCGTCCGCTGCCCCCTTGTCCCCGTCCGTGGCGCCATCACCGCCAAGGGCGCTGCCCCCAAAAGTTGAGGTGGTCGCGATCGGGATTTCGACCGGCGGGCCGGCGGCTTTGGCTGAAATGCTCCCGCGACTCCCGGGCGACTTGGACGCGGCCGTGCTCGTCGTCCAGCACATGCCCCCGGTCTTCACCCGGTCGCTGGCCGAGGATTTGGATCGGCGATGCCGGGTGCGGGTTTCCGAAGCCCAGGACGGCGATCGAGTGAAAAAAGGCCACGTGCTCATAGCGCCCGGCGGAAAACAAATGAAGGTCTGTCGTGAGGGGGCAGGCGCCGTCGTGCGCGTCACCGACGATCCCCCGGAAAACAGTTGCCGTCCTTCCGCGGATTATTTGTTTCGCTCCGTGGCCGCGGCCTACGGCCCACGCGCGGTGGGCGTCATCATGACGGGCATGGGCAACGACGGGGCCGCCGGCTGCCGCGAGATCAAGGCCCGCGGCGGTTGGATCGTCGCCCAGGACGAGGCCAGTTGCGTGGTCTTCGGCATGCCTCGACAGCCGATCCAGGAAGGAATCGCCGACGCCGTGCTCCCTCTGAGCCAGATCGCCGACGAAGTGACGCGCGTCGTGGAACGAGGCCGAACGCCATGCAAGTAACGACCGACGATCTTCGATTCGTCGCGGACCTCGTGGCCGAGTTGTGCGGCGTGGTCCTGGACGACACGAAGGCCTATCTCGTCGAGAGCCGGCTCGCGGATTTGGCGAAGGCCAATGGCTGCGCGTCTTACCGAGAACTTTGCGAAAAGGCCCGCCGCGGCGGCAATGCCGATCTCCAGACCAAGATCATCGACGCGATCACCACGAAAGAGACGCTTTTCTTTCGCGACAACGCGCCGTTCGAGGCCCTCCAGCACAAAGTCCTGCCCGAACTGATCGACCGCAAGGCCAAGACGGCTTTTCCCCGGCGCATCCGACTCTGGTCGGCGGCTTGCAGCACCGGCCAGGAACCTTATAGCATCGCCGTAACCATCTGCGAGACGATCCCAGCGGTGGCTTCCTGGGACATCATGATCCTGGCCACGGACATCTCCAACGCGGCCATCAAGACAGCCAGCCTGGGATGGTATCCGCCCCACGAGATCGAACGAGGGATGAAAGCCGAACTCCTTCATCGTTATTTCCTTCCCCAACAAGGCGGGTGGAAGGTGAAAGATTCGCTTCGGGCGATGATCTCTTTCCAACGGCGCAACCTGTTGCAACCCTTCAACGATCTCGGGCCGTTTGACGTTATATTCTGCCGAAACGTGGCCATCTATTTCGATTCCGCGCGGCGGCGGAACCTGTTCCAACGGTTGGCGGAGCGGCTGACGCCGGGAGGTTATCTGTTCGTCGGGGCCTCGGAATCGCTGCTCGATCTCGGTCCGGCTTTTGCTCCAAAAAGGCATTGTCGGGCCACGTATTACCAGCCGAATCCCGGCCCCCAAGCCGCGCGTGTCTGACAACCGCCGGGAATACGCCCCGCGCGGACCTTCCCGCGCAACGCCCCGCGCTCTCTTCCAGGCCAGATTCCTCGGCGACCGGCCAAGAAGGCTCAAACGGCCCTCCGGGGATGGCCTTGGCCGTCGGTTCCGCGATGGCGAGGCGTCCCGGCCAACGCCGTCCGCTTCGTCGCCTACATCGCCTTATCGGAGCCTTGCAGCGGCAGGTCCTCGGTGGAAAAGCTTAAACCGCCCGAGGAACGCAGGAGGACTTTGTAGCGCTTGCCCGGCACGAGTTTCTGAAAGGGGGCCTCGCCGTGGGCGGCGCGGATGCCTTTCTTCGCCGCCTCCTCCGGATGGTTGGCGTAGTGCCAGAACTTGCTCCAGATATCCCGCTCGAAGTCCGACGGCTCTCGCCCGCCGCGGTAGGCCGCCGGTTGGTCGCCGACCGGGTCGAGCGGGAAACCGTCCTTGGGTTGCTGATGCTCGCCAAACACGCGGCGGAACAGACAGAACGACGTGGCCCGAAGCGGATCGGCCACCTCGACCGCCTCGTCGCTGAATTTCACCACCAGAGCGTCGACGTACACCATGTCCCCTTGCACCGTGAAAAGCCTTGGTTTCTCGATCGGTTTGCCCGAGCCGTCCAACTCCACGAAACTGAACGTGGTGGTCAAGTCCTTGGTTTCCGCCGATCCTTGCTGCGAAATCACGTCGATTTGGGCCACGCGATGATCGACCTTGAGCAACCGCAGCGCGGTGTCGAGGCGTTGGATTTCCAGCAGCTTGGCCTCGAGATCCTTGTTCAACGCCGCGATTTGTTTGCGGCTTGAGTCCAGCTCGTTTTGCAGCGATTGGACCTGGGCCTCGCGTTCGGCCAGCCGGGCCTCGATCGCCCACTGTCCGATTTGCGTCCGCACGAGAAACCAGCCGACCGCGCCAAGGATCGCCAACAGGACGAGCGAGACCATCGCTCCGGCGAGTTGGTTGAGGGTGGAAAGGATCTTCACGTTGAAACCTCCCGATGCGCTTTCCAACGTCTGGTTGCTGGACGACCGTCCCCCGCCAGCCTCGCGGCTTCCCAGGCCGTTTTTGAACCCCAAGGCGGGCTGCCCTCCGCGACCCGAGGGTGAATAACCACTGTACACCACAATGGCCGGTAGAGGAACCGATGATGGTCGTTTGAGCCGCTCGGTTGGAACGCATGGTCCGCGAGCGTCTCGCCCGCAAAGCCCCGAGCGCGGGCGTCCCGCCCGCAAAGCCCCGTGCCCGGGCGTCTCGCCCGCCATAACAAAAGCGGCCAAGATGCCCACGCTCCGTGACCGAAGCTGGCCATCTTGCCGTGCCAAAGCTCCAAATCTCATCGGCGAACGGCAAACCAGCGGAGCAGTCCACGGAAGCATCGTCAATTGCTTCACCCTTCACGCGGCCAAGAACGGGGCGTTTATTTCGGAAGACAGCCATGCCTGGCATCCGATCGTTGCCACCCTTGTAAACATGATCCAAGTGGGGGCTTTGGGAAGAATTGCTGATTTGCGTTGCCCAGTTTGTGAATGTACAATCACAATGGAGGCCGATCCATGAGCGACCGGAAGCTGGATACCGAGATTCGTCGCGAGCAGATTGCCGAGGCGGTCCTGGGCTTCGTGGCCGAACATGGCGTGAATCGGTTGAGCATGGCCCGGGTCGCGAAACGCGTGGGTCTGGTGCCTTCGGGGATTTACCGCCACTATCGGAACAAGGACGAGATGATCCTGGCGGCGCTCGATCGGATGGAGGCACGGTTGCAGGCCAACCTTCGCGCGGCCGCCGAAAGCTATTCCGATCCCATCGAACAGTTGCGGGATTTGTTGATGCGTCACGTGGGCGTCCTTCGCGAGGGTCGGGCGGTCCCGCGGATCATCTTTTCCGACGATGCGCACAGTGGCCACCCGGCCCGCAAACAGCGGGTCCAGAAAATCCTCGGCGCGTACCTGGAGCGGATTGCGGAATTGGTGCGCCAGGGACAGCGGCAAGGGAGGATCCAAGCCGACTTGGATCCCTCCACCGCGGCCCTGATGTGGATCGGCATGGTCGTGCCCGCCGGCATCCTTTGGCACCTCACGGAGGGCAGCTTCGACGTGACCCAACATGCCCAACGGGCGTGGGAGATGTTTCGTCGGGCGATTGCCGCGGGGGAGCCGTCACGCGGCGGAGGCAAGTGAATCCACCGTTACAAGAGTTTCATCCATGTCGCGCCGAAGAATCCCAATCCTCGTGGCGGTGGTGGCCGTTATTGGGTTGGCCGTGGCGGCCATCGCGGGCTGGGGAGGCAAGGGCGATCCGGGAAGCCGTGGAAAGAGTTTCGTCGCCCGCCTCCAAGCCCTGTTTTCGGGACGCAACGAACCGGCGCTCCGCGTTTCCGGAAATATCGAACTGGTCGACGTGGAAATAAAAGCACACCATCTCGTAGGTGCTGTTGTCCCGCAAGCGGCAGACGTAACTGCTGCCGCTGGCATGGATTTTGTTGAACAGCGTGAACTTGGCATAGCCGCGGTCCATCACGTAGCAGTGGTCCGACTGGATGTTCCGCT
>Ga0129299_1002673_pt1 | contig 11777 bp, 8 predicted proteins | sample ConPoolayeCmetaG_FD_94477 | JGI IMG/M metagenome (GOLD analysis project Ga0129299, IMG submission 94477) | Hot spring microbial mat communities from California, USA to study Microbial Dark Matter (Phase II) - Cone Pool mat layer C metaG ... | reverse complement strand
TTAGGTAATATCCTTGCTATTGGCATTTGCTATCATAAATCATATTTTTGAAAAAATTAAAAGCTTTTTTTTCAAAAATCTTTTACCTATCCCATCAAGACAAAACTTTTGAGAATTGCTATAGCGCCCTGGTTCTATGTCCTTGACTGGCACATCATTGATGACCACTTTGGTTTGGCGCGACCAACGTGGGATGCGTAATTTCAGGATGAATTTCGCGGAGCGTTCTGGTGTCACAGCAAGTTCGATGCTGCCGTTGCGGGGATAATCAGTTGTTTGTGATAGCTTAAGGTTAGTACCGTTGGACAAAACAGTCTGGATCGTACCCGGGAAATAGGCATTAAGGACCACGCCCTCATCATCACGCATCAGCGCCCAATCACTGAGAACACCAAAGCCACGAGCACTGTTGACACTGCAGCAATTTAATTCGGGGGTTCCTTCACGCGCTTGAAAAGCATTGATCTGTGTACTGGACTGGCGCACCCCGTCCATAGGCGTGTTATAGGTAGCCCATCGTCCGGAAGCTGAGTGCATACCAACAACGGAATTGAATAATGTTAATTCCAGTTCGTCAGCCACACGGGGATCGCCACTTAATCGGAGCATTTCAACAGAAAGAGCTGACCAGGCGATCGTGCAGCAGGTTTCTATCGCCCCGGGATGGAAGGGATTCCCATTAGCCTGTTCAAGAGAGGAAAAACCGCCATTATTGTGACGATCCAGCTCTACAATGCTTTGCCAAATCCGCTTGAAGGCTTCGCTGTACTTTGACTCGCCGGTCAGGTCGTATAGTTCCGCAAGCGCCATGATGGGATGTAAACTTTCCCAGCGTGGTTTGGGCAGTTCAAAAAATTCTTTCCCTACCAGCGGACCCTGGAGATAATTGCCGCAAGGCCTTCGTCCCCTTTCCATCGCAGCAAAATCCACGTCTACAATCTGACGCGCAAGGTCAAGATATTTACGCTTTCTGGTATGGCGATATAACAGGCACAGGCTATGGGCGGGAGCAAGGTTCATTTCGCTATTGCCCTCGTCACACAAATGAGGCTTATTTGTACCGAGATACAATTTACAAAATAAATCACCGATACGGCGAGTGCAAGCCAATGCATCTCGGTCCCCAGTATATTCGTACCAGAACAGCAAGCCGAGCATGATATGATAATGCCCCCAGCTGTCCCAATTCCAGAAGATACGGCCGTCTGGATAAACCGCCTTATTTGTGAGGTGAGATCCCCGCGGCCATGGTCCCAGATAACCATCAGTATCCTGCAACGAAATAATATCTTGAACAAAACGCTTCAGCCGTTGATGCAGTGCCGCATCGCCGGTCAGTCGCAGTACCTGTACTGCACCGGTCAGATACTTGCCAGCGAATTCTCCAGCCCAGGGCACCAGGTCACGATAGGGTTTACGGTCACGGTCGGCGAACATTTCCAGCATGCCGGGGTTTGCGTCCGGTGCAGGTTTAAGCCACTGCTCGGTAACATTGCGCAAATAATCAGCAAGCAATCCTTTTATGGCAAATTGTGTAGATTCAGCGGTTTTCAACTTCATACCCTTATTTTTTCTCCTCTATTGTGTTTCATGATTTCAACTTTCTCGCTTATCCATTCAACAAAACCGTCTGTTTATTTTTCCTCGTTATTGGATCAATATGGCTGCTCCCTTTCTGATATGTTCTACCAGTGCGCAGGTTCAAAATGTAGTGTTCGACGTATGATTTAAGCAACAAGTCCAAACCAACAGCCGATTCCAGACATTTCTAGTTGGTCTGAAGCAACCCCATTTACAGAGATACACATTACAAACTAATATATATTCATTCACCGGACATATCTACATCGTATACTACTCATTTGAGCATGAATATTGTTCCCCTCGGTATATATACTACCTCTGAGTAAGCAATAAAAGTACTATCCGGTTTCTGATTCAGCCAGCACGCCCAGACCCAGTTGGAAGAACGCACAACAGATTCTATGCGCGCATCATCAAGAACACCGGAAAACCATTCCGCACCACCACCATAAATGCCCTGCCGCCCGAAATACAATTGATCTACTCTGGTATAAGTCAAGGCGCTTCCTTTTGTAGCTCTTAGCTCGCCGTCAAGATAAAGATAAGCATTGTTAGGTGTGGAGATTGCTGCCAGATAATGCCAGTTGGTATCTCCATTAATCAACCCAACATTTACAGAATTCCAGTTATCCGAAAATCGTATATTGTTATCAGCAAATCCCAAAAAGAAATCATTCCCTCCTTGTGCCCATTGAGAAAGCATTTCACGAAGCCCGCTGAAGTTTGTGCGTCGAAACCAGAGACTGACAGTATATGCCGCGCCGCCGGCCGGGACAATGGCAGAACCCATCCCATACACATAATCATTGTTACCGTCAAATGCCAGTCCATTGCCGATTGGTGCGCTGGTCCATGGATTTGCCGGCATGTTATAGGTGACGCCATGCCGCCTGTTGGCAGTGGAATCAAGTACGTTAGTGCCGCTGGTATGTCCCAGATGCCATACACCCCTGAAACTACTGCTCCATACTGCTCCATTGGTGGTATAGGCAGGTGCAGTTTGTCCTGCTTTGCCCCACCAACTAATAATCCGCGTATTATTCGTCAATACCGGAATCTTAACCCATACACGTGATAAGCCGCCAGTATTCCACATTTCAACTTCGTAGGGCAACTCCGTCGTACCTGCAGCATCGGTAAAACGTAAATCACCGTATGGTGCAGAAGCAAACTGGTTATAAGCAAAACCTGAAATGTTAGTACTCAAGGTTACCAGCAAGGGAAAATTCGTCAATGTTTCCGTACGAGTGTAGTTCGTTACAGTAATGGTAAGGCAACGCCCCCAGCTATCAAATAATCCTGCCCGCAGCAAAGGAGAAATTAAAAAGTAAATGACCGCCATAATAGCTAAAAACGGTACATAAATTTTACTGATCTTCAATGTTTTCATTTTTCGCAACCATTAAGTCATCCAAAGATGACGTTTTATAAAATTTTTACACTCCAACCATTTTTGAACTAAAAAGCTGAACCTTAGTTTTTAAAAAGGTATAGAATATCTTTTATTCAGAATCAATAATAAAACACGGCAAAATATAGGGGGTATAACTGTTTGAGTTTCAATAAGTTATAAAGAAAAAAATTTTTGTATTTTTCCTTGTTCTTTGTCTATAAGCTGTTATATTTATAGCATGAAAAAGATATTATTCAAAGAATCAGTTGAGTTGAAAAGAGCTCAACAACTATGGAAAAAGGCGCAAAATCTCGGTCTACCGATGAAGGCAAGTGTTGTGCGCAGGCGATTCCGCTGTGGAAAACCCGGTTGCCATTGCGCAAAAAGAAAATGGCATCAGGACATGATCGCAACGAGGAATATGTACGGGAAAACTCAAACAATTCGTATAGCAAAGGGACGCGAAGCTATGGCACTAGAATGGGTTGAAAACTGGCGAAAACTCAAACGCATACTTGTGAAACTAACCAACATTGAATTGCGGATACTGCGCATTCCGCAAAAGAATAAGAACAAAAAAGCCAGACTGTCATAATTGCAAGAACAAGCCAGTACCATTCCGCAGAAGAAAGTCCAAAAAAGCATCCGCCCCTAAAACAGTTAATGCGGCACAAAGATGAATCCATGCATCATGCTGCGACCTGAACATGGTTCATATTCCCACAAAGGCAAATTTGAAACTTCTGATACGGTTTGCAATATGAAATGGCTTGTTCATTATTTCCCTTGAAGACAACTTATATAGTAATGCTGATAATAGCAATGAATCTCGTCAATTCAGGAATTTTATCTGCCATTTTATTCCCGCTTTAGACTTGAAATAAAACAAACATCGCAGTGAAATGCCCCTTGCATTTTCAAATTAACTTTTTAACATGGAACTATAAACAGGCAAAAATTACGTGGATAAATTTATGAAAGACGTAAATAACAGCCGATGGGTTCATCCAGCGTTTGAACAATTAAACCTAGACCGAAACGGTCCCTTTCTTAACAATGATGATGGCAGTTTGTTGACTATAAATGACGATGGCTTGCAAATAAGCAAAGATGATGGTAAAACATGGATAGAAACAATCCCTGCATCTCACGGACAACGTTCCAGAGAACCTGCTTCCTTTTATTTTCTCAGAGCAAACGATAAGAGCCTTGTCATGGTCTACTTAAATCTGGCTGATTATAAATTTGAATGGGATGAAATTAAAGGCGAACCGAAAAGTTCATGTCATCTTGATATGTATGCTGTTCGCAGTCCCGACAATGGCAAGACATGGACAGATAAACAAAAATTGTTTGATGGATATAATGCCAACTTTTTTGGTTTCATAAAATTGAAAAACGGACGGCTTGTAACAACTGCCGAACATCTTATGTCAAACCCCGGCAGGTGGGTTGTATGTTCTTTTTTTTCTGATGATAATGGTCACACGTGGCATCGCAGCAATTTCATTGATCTGGGAGGACATGGTCATCATGACGGTGCCACAGAACCAGCAATCGCAGAATTAAATGACGGTCGTCTTATAATGCTTATACGCACCAATCTTGGACGTTTCTGGCAGGCATTTTCAGATGACGGCGGACAATACTGGCGTACAATCCAGCCGTCAGAAATAGATGCTAGTTCTTCACCGGGTTATTTGCTTCGTTTGCAAAGCGGACGCCTTGTGCTTGTGTGGAACAGATTAAACCCCGAGGGGAAAATTTTCCCGAAAAGATCGCCAGATCAGGCTTCGGAAGTATCTGCTTCGTGGCATCGTGAAGAACTTTCAATAGCTTTTTCCAACGATGATGCAAAGACATGGAACAAACCCGTTGTTATTGCAAGACAGGAAAAAGGGCAGTTAAGTTATCCTTACCTATTTGAGAGACGGCAGGGCGAATTATGGATAATAGCCGGATTTACATTCAAGAACGGATGGCAGGATCCCCTACCCCTGCGATTAAAAATCAATGAAAGAACGCTTACCTCCATCTCGTAAAATTATCATCAGGGGATTATTACCAGTGGATTTGTTAAACGTTTATGTATATTTTGCACCTGCTTAAAAATTTCGTTGTTGTTTCCTGTCAAAACCTCAAAAGGCACAAAAGCCATTTCTTCATAAAATTCTGTCCCGGCATGAACTATAACGGGTAGACTATGTATATTAGCAAAGTAAGTCTGTGTCATGGACCTTATGGTATAAAGGGTATAATGGCGATAAACTGACACATAGCTTTGCCTGCGTGCTGTTACGGAATGATATTGTTCTTTGTTAAAGTATGCCTGACGAAGCGTATGAACTGAGAAACCATACTTTTTATCTGCGTGGTAAAGAGCAATCCATGGAGTATCTGTTGGCATTCTTGCTGCCGGCGGCGAGCCAGTATCATTTCCCAGCGCACTTTCCACAGATATTATTTTTACCCCGCCATCCTGCGTCTGCCATGCCGCATGAGTAAAAAGGGATGGTGTAAGGCTTATACCGCCATTGCGCAAGGCAAGTATTTTAGCATCTTTATCTGCAGAAATTACCGATGTAATAAAAACTTCTTGCCTGCCTGCAATAAATCTATACCGCACATTACATGAAAACTCATCAACAAACGGCATTTTTCCCCATCGTATTGTTTCAATAAAAAGTGGTCCTTCAATATTTTTCTGCTGATATTGCCCCGGCTGCCAATCAAGCGCATGGCTCCATGGTTTACCAACACGATAAACATCCGGTGTTCTGTTAATTACACGCTCCGATTCTTTTAATTTACGCGGATCCTGATAATCAAAGAGAATGCCCCTTTTCAAATCCTGCCATGTCATAAGCTGCCCGGACAAGGGACTTAGTCTTATAAGATAAAATTCATTTGAAACCATCGCGGCGTCAGTTGCGTTCCACATACGCAGCGATCCTGTCGGGGGCATATTTTCATTATCCTTGCAATTCCACAAAAAAACAATTGTGCTGCTATATGCCGGCAGAGTAATAGGAACTGCTGTGCGAAACCTTACAAATGCATTATCTATCTCTTCAACTTCATATACCTGACATGCAACAGGCGTATGTTTTCTGGAATTGAAAATTGTAGCTCTGACGCATTTTGCAGGAACTGGAAAAAGCTGTTTTTCGGCAACAACATCAAAATCAACTATCTCGTTTGTTCGTGCTATACCACATTCTTCTTTAACACAAAATCCGATATTAGCCGTTTTCTGCGCATTTGTCCATGCTCCACCTTCTGAAGGAGTTTGCGCTTTTACCTGAAGCATTTTTTTCCTGCCGCAATAGATAAAAGAAAGATTAAAAATATGTTCCTCGCCCGGTTTCCAGAATACAGGGATAAACACCTCTATTTTTTTCTTACTTACATCACGCATAACTTCATAATCATACGTTGTCCCATCAAAATACCACAATGAATACAATGGCCGGATGCTATCCACAAGCACCTCCTGTGGAGCAAAAGTATCATCGCCATTATCAGGATTTGCTATTAATGGAATGCGTATATGCAATTCGCGCATTTCGGGCGCCCACTCCCCGTATGAGGGAGATCCTGAAGCAACGTCTGGTTCAGCTTTACAGTAAAAAGCAAACATCAGCAAAAAAAGAAACATACAATAAGTTTTCATGCAGCAAATTTTTGCAAGAGCAATTACATATTACAAGAAGAGAATAATTTTTTTGCATTCACTCGCATTTCTTATTCTTGTAAATTATAATATGCATTATTATTCTTTAATCTTATGTCAAACACAAAAGATACTATTGCAGCAATTTCAACAGCACCGGGTGAAGCTGGAATTGCTATCATTCGTATTTCCGGCAATAAAAGTTTGGAAATTGCCGACAAAATATTTTTAAGCCCATCAAAAAAAAAGCCCTCTTTACTCCCCGCTAATTCGTTTGCTTACGGGCACATAGTTGACTCACAGGGCAACATAATTGATGAAGCAATTGTTCTTGTATTTCGCAGAAATCACAGTTATACGCGGGAAGATGTGGTAGAAATCCAGTGTCATGGAGGTAGAATAAGTTCAAAAAAAATACTGACTGCTGTTATTGAGGCAGGTGCAAGACTGGCAGAACCCGGAGAATTCACAAAGAGAGCATTTTTAAACGGCAGGCTGGATCTGATTCAGGCGGAAGCAGTAATTGATCTTATTCGCGCCCAATCTGATTTATCCGCCAGGCTAGCTATGGAACAGCTTGAAGGTAATGTAAGTTATTGTTTAAGAATGATTTATGACAAAACACTTGCGCTGTGTGCGGATATTGAGGCTTCCCTGGACTTTGATGAAGATGAAGTTCCTGAAATTTTATCAGCAAATATAGTCACCCCACTTCGGGAAATAATAACCGAAGTTGAAGAACTAATAAAAACATGGGATGAGGGGAGGATAATACGCGAAGGGGTCCTTGTCGCAATTGCGGGCAAACCAAATGTGGGAAAATCAACTTTACTAAATAGTTTACTTGGCTATGAACGTGCAATTGTAAGTGAAATACCGGGGACTACCCGTGACTTAATAGAAGAACAATGTATAATTGACGGTATTGTATTTCGTTTTGTAGATACTGCGGGGATAAGGGAATCGGAATGTAAAATAGAGCGGGAAGGAGTTAATAGAACAAAAAATATTCTAAAACGCGCAGATCTGATTCTTTATGTAGCAGAAGCCCCCTACCCCCTTTCCAGCGATGATCTGGCACTGATCAGTGATTTTAAAAACAAGTGTGCTATTGTAATGAACAAAACGGATCTGGGTATTGCAACGCACGGCAATGAGATTCCGCCAGAAATTCCCTCCGTTTATACATGTCTTATAAAAGAGAAGAACAATGGAATTTTAGAAATAAAAAATATGCTAATTAATATGCTAAATGTATCTTCCCAAAAGTCCATTCCTGCTGTTGTAATATCTGAACGACATAAACAGACCCTAACTGAAGTTCTTTCTGCGCTTAAAACAGCTAGCAGCTTGATTAATACAGAATATGATATGCAAGTTATTGCTGCACAACATATTAGAAAAGCATGCAACAAACTTGGGGAATTGCTTGGAACTACTTATACGGAAGATTTATTGGATAAGATATTCAGCAAATTTTGTCTCGGAAAATAAATTATGGAAACTGAAATAGTAGTTATAGGTGCTGGCCATGCTGGCTGTGAAGCGGCTCTTGCAACAAGCCGAATGGGAGCAAAAACTATTTTACTTACTTTGCCTGGTTCACAAATAGCAGCTATGCCATGTAATCCATCGGTTGGCGGTATCGCTAAGTCCCACCTGGTGTTTGAAGTTGACGCAATGGGCGGTGAAATAGCTAAAAACACTGATTACACTGGCATCCAGTTCAGGATACTAAACACACGAAGAGGTCCTGCTGTAAGGTCAAATCGGGCACAATGCGACAAAACTGCATACAGCAGAAGAATGCAGGAGGTTATAAAAAAAACACCTAACCTTCAACTCATGGTATCCGAAGTAGTTGATTTAAAAACCAAAGGTGGGAAAATACATTCTGTAGTACTTTCTGATGGATCAATCATAAATTGCAAAGCAGTTATACTTGCCATGGGGACATTTGTAAATGGAAGAATTCATATAGGAAATAAGAGTTATCCGGGCGGAGGAAATAAAAGCCCTTCGGCTGATAAAATAAGTTCAGTTTTAAAAATGTTAGGAATAAAAAGCGCTCGCCTTAAAACAGGAACTCCTCCCAGGCTCCATAAAGATTCCATTAACTATTCTAAAATGGAGAAACAGGATGGACTAATTCCGCCGCCATTTTTTTCCATAGAAGCAAGGAGTCGCTGGAAAATGTTCCACGTGGAACAAAACAATCAGAATCTTCGGATGTTCCACGTGGAACATTTAAATTCAGATTTAATGCCATGGATACCGGGTTCTAATCAAATACCATGTTATCTTACACACACTACCGAACAGACACATCTAATAATAGAGGAAAATCTTAAACTTAGCTCCTTGTATGGCGGCTATATAAAAGGGACAGGCGTAAGGTATTGTCCTTCTATTGAGGATAAAATTGTTAAATTTAGGGACAAAAAAATGCATCATGTTTTTATAGAACCTGAAGGACGCAATACTAACCTGATTTATCCAAATGGAACATCAAATAGTTTACCAGCAGAGGTCCAGGAAAAAATGATTCATAGCATTCCAGGTTTGGAAAATGCCGGATTTATAGAGTGGGGATATGCAATTGAATATGATTTTTTTGATCCAACTCAATTGCTCCCTACTCTTGAATCTAAGGTGGTTGAAGGATTATATTTTGCAGGTCAGCTAAATGGAACTACTGGATATGAGGAAGCGGCGGCTCAGGGATTCATGGCCGGGGTAAATGCAGTTTTAAAAATAAGAAGGGAGTCTCCTTTAATTCTTGGTCGTCATGAGGCATATATTGGAGTATTGATAGATGATTTGGTAACCAAAGGTACAAATGAACCTTATAGAATGTTTACTTCACGGGCAGAGCATCGTCTTATTTTACGACAGGATAATGCACGATATCGTCTTTTGGAACATGCAAAGCGACTTAACATTGTGCCTAGGGAAATAATTTCAGAAACAATTAATCTGCAAAAAGAAATTGAAGAAGAACTGGGACGTTTATCAAAGATAAGGGTAGGGGGGGTATCTTTGCGTGATTTACTGGCAAGACCAGAATACAGGTATGAAGATCTTCCAGAAAAAAAATCACTTCCTGAAGAAGTGATAGAACAGTTAGAAATTCAGGCAAAGTATGGTGGATATATTGAAATAGAAGAAAGGGAAATAGAAAAGCAATCTTTAAATGAAAAAATAAAAATCCCTCCTGACATCAATTACTGGGGTATTCCTGGTTTAAAACATGAGACACGGGAAAAGCTAAACAAAATAAAACCATTAAATCTTGCACAAGCATCCAGAATATCTGGTGTTACACCTGCCGATATTTCTATTCTGCGCATTTTCTTATCCCGAAATATCCCCCCCAAAAAAATAGATACAGAAATCTTGTCAGAAGATAAAATTTCTGAATAGAGAAGAAAGTATAGTCCAACTTTAGCAAATAATTCACCTGGGAATATAAGCTTCAGCATACGCGTCTACGCGTGGACTTTATACAAAAGTTAGATTAATCTTCCGGGAATTGTAAAGATTTTATTTATGTAAGTTGTTTATAATAAAAATTTTATAAAAATTGCTAACAGATTTAATCGTGACTGTTTATTTACTTTAGTTACAAAGTTTCATACCATTTTCCAGCAAAATATGGCAGTGATGGGATAAATTTATTGTTTAGATTATTATGGGAATTTTTATAAAATACTATCTATCAATTATTTACGATAAAAATTTTACTGAATTAGTCCCCGCCTTATTCGCGTATTCGCGGAATAGGGAAAGATATAACTGATAGTTTTTATAGGAAACACCGGGGGGAGTTTGATGATCACAGCTAATCAAAAATCCACCCCTGGATGCTGCTGGTAATAATCTTTCGAATTCAACTCGCATTATTTCATCGCCCTTATTCATGGTCATTTTATCAAAATGACCTATAAAACGCATACGAGGATGATCTTTGCGTAATCGGACAATATCCACACCTGCTTGCTTTTCTAATGGGAGGATGCCATCAATACCAGCTCTTTCAAACCAATTTGCCGGAATAGAAATATCTCCGTCAGAATCTATTATTACAATGATTCCTTTTTCATGAAGAGCAGGTATTATCATATCATAATAGGGACGCATAAAATTCTCAAACATTTCTTCGGAAAGCATTGGTCCGTTGTTGTAGCTCATATCTTCACCAAAAGTCATAAAATCAGGCACACAAACAGAACAAAGCTGGTCAATAACCCGCAAGATCCAATTAGCAAGATCAGTATTTATGCGATGCATCAAATTGGGTTGATCATAAAACGCATATAAATGTCGTTCTATTCCCAGCAACCTTCTTGGGAACCAGAAAAAGCCATCAACCGTAAACCATGTTACAATTTTGCCTTCTTTTTGTTCTTTTGCCCATTGTTTCCACATTTCAATATCTACAGGATTTTCGGGATACAAATAAGGCAAAATCTTCTCATAATCATCTTCCGATTTAATAATGCCACTGCCGTGTGAGGGTGGGGAGGGACATGCTGGTGTTGTTACAGAAATCCAATTTTGTTTATATATATCAAGCCCGAAATGGTGACAAATTTCATAACGATCGGTTAAATTACATGGCAATCCTTCTGTATACCATCTCTTTATGGTTTGATCCCACCATCCTGCCCATTCAAGGATGGGAAGGCGATCAAACGGCTTAAAATTCATAATAGCATGAAATCTTTCTCTTGTATTCATGTTAGTATTTATGGTTAAAAATAAACCTTTTAATTGAATTGCCAGCAGAAAAACACTACTAATTATTGCTATTTTTGTAAAGGAAGAATAGAAAAGTGACAAGGTTAAAAGGGAAATTTTGTCCGCTGAATTCATGTGTTCTTGTAATCCTGCTGTTTTTAACCAGCCGTTTTTCTTTTGCGGACAGAAATACAAACAACGCGGAACATAACATTATCCCGGCAAGAAACAATTTTTGTAATCCCTCAGTAACGCTGGGGCAGTGCTGAGGCGGTGCTGACTACGCGTTATTTTGCTTCAGACGTTGTAACCGGCTCAGGCGCTATCGGAATCAAAGAGCAGTCTGTAGACATTGGCAGCGGGATTACGCGCCAGAGTATTCAATAC
>Ga0129299_1002672_pt1 | contig 11779 bp, 12 predicted proteins | sample ConPoolayeCmetaG_FD_94477 | JGI IMG/M metagenome (GOLD analysis project Ga0129299, IMG submission 94477) | Hot spring microbial mat communities from California, USA to study Microbial Dark Matter (Phase II) - Cone Pool mat layer C metaG ... | reverse complement strand
TCCCAATATTTTATTTTAAAATTTCATCATGCAGAGGCAAAATTATTATGGAAAAGAAGCTGAGAGCCGAAACGCTGATAATAACCGGCACATCAAGGCTGCCCGAGAATGTCACTGCCAACCATGTGTACGGATTTCTCTCTATCGATATTGAAATCGATCCACAGTCGGATCAGGTTGTGGACTTTGCCTGCACCCTGGTGCCAAAGCTTGTTGAAAAAGTGCTGTCCGATTGTCTCGTCGGCTATCCATTTGAAGAAGGTATTAAAAATTGCCTTGCAAAACTGGATACACGGTTTTTCAGTTCGACAAAACGTTCAATCATGGCGGCAATAGAGGATGCCTATAAATGGTACCAGCGCTACAAGGATCAAATATCAAACAACGTTTCCAATAAATGAGGAAAACGGGATGCAACATATAAGCGCATAACAAGAGTTTTTACTGTTTTTTAGCCTTACAACCGGTTTCACGCAACAGCCTTGCGCGAAAAACCCGGTTTAAAAACGGCGGGGTTCATGCAAGCATACTGTCCGAGTATGTTTCCACCTTTTATGCACATTTTGCATGGCCTCACGGAGAATAGATGTGATATTGGAGGCTATGCAGGATATGCATGGAAGAGATGATGATATCGAAACCGAAAAAGAGACGACGCACTCCTTACTGTTACGCGAACCACTTTCCTCGCCCTGTTTTATAACAGGACACAGTCCGGCAATAGAGACACTGCGGCAAAAAATTTGCAAAATCGCCGCTTTCACTTTTCCTGTTTTGATCGTAGGCGAAACAGGCAGCGGCAAGGAACTTGTTGCCCGGCAACTGCATGCAAAAAGCTCTGCGGCAGAATCACCCTTTATTGCCGTAAATTGCGGAGCCATAACCGAGTCATTGCTTATCAGCGAACTTTTCGGCTATATGAAGAGTTCATTCACCGGCGCACGAAACGACAAAGCAGGTATTTTTCTAAGCGCCGGCAAAGGCACGGTTTTTCTTGATGAAATTGAAGCTGCGCCGCTGTCGTTTCAGGCGGCATTATTGCGTGTGATAGAAAACCGTGAATTTTTACCTGTAGGCGCAGTACGGCCGGTGCGATTCACCGGCCGCATCGTAGCGGCGTCAAACGCCGACTTATTGGATCTGTGTAAAAAAGGCGGATTCAGAAAAGACCTGTACTATCGGTTATCCACCGTATACATTAATATTCCTCCGCTGCGCCAGCGTCCCGAAGATATTCCTGATATTATAAAGGATTTTCTGTCAACAAACCGGTTGCAATCGGAAGAAAAGATCATATTTACCGACGCCGCCATACGCGCACTTTGCGAATATCATTGGCCCGGAAACGTTCGGGAGCTTCAAAATGTCATCATACAATGCCTTCTCGAGTCCGAACACGAGATCATCGATGAAAAAGTAGTTCGCAAATATATCGTTCCCCCCCATGGCAGCGCTCATGTTGCGCATACTCTTTCGCTCCGCGAGATTGAGAAGAAGACGGTCGTGGATGCATTAAAAAAATGCCACGGCAATAAGGCAAAAGCCGCAGAAATTATGGGCGTGTGCAGAAGCACCCTGTACTCTTTGCTTAAAAAACATCAGATACACGAACTTTGAGTGTGCGCGAACGGTTTTGTGCTCCGCACAACAAGACTTTGCATCCCCCCACAAACTACGGACATTTAGGATTAATTTTTGTTCTTTCGACTGTCGGATTTTATACACTGTCTGTACATACGCCTATTTTTTGATTCCACAATAAAATAACTCGGCCGCACATTTTTATGACGTCGAATTTTATACATCACCCACAATGCGATCGTACGTAAAGTCTTTTTTCGCCTTCAGCAAAATCAATACTTTATACGATAACCCACGGTTTATTAATCATGGCAAATAAATTGCATCAGGGAGACTTCGCAATCTCAACCAGAGAATGAAAATCATTTGTAAGAGAGGCGCTATGAATGTGGCATACGTTAATCCTTTTATCACCTCTACAATCTTCACCTTCGAAACCATGCTTAAAACGAGCCCGGTTGCAGGGAAACCCTATGTAAAACAAGAGCCGTTTCCCGCCTATGATGTGTCTGGCATTATCGGGCTTTCGGGAGACGCCCAGGGGTGCATCGCGATCAGCTTCCCAAAGGTGGTTGCGCTTAGAATCGTATCGGCGATGCTGGGCGTTGAAATCAAAGTAATTGCCGCCGACCTTGCCGACGGAATTGGAGAACTTGCCAATATCATCGCGGGCGGGGCCAAGCAGCATCTCGACGGGTTCAACCTTTCCATCTCATTACCCAATGTAGTCATCGGCCGTAACCATACACTTGGCGCACAGCGCGGCATTCCTACTATTGTCATTCCGTTCGAGTGTCCTCTGGGCTCGTTTTCAATCGAGGTGTCGCTAAAAACCAGATGACTCAGCAAGTGGAAAGTACATGCGATAGATAAAAAAACTCTGGGCACGGCGAAAATATGAATATTTCGCAAAAAGGGGAGATGGTATGAAGGTTTTGCTGGTTGATGATTCGGCGACAATGCGAAGAATTCAAAAAACGCAGTTGCAGAATATGGGAGTAAAGGACATTCTCGAGGCCGGCAACGGCGAAGAGGCACTGAACATACTACATGACAACATGCCTGTTGACAAAATACTGCTCGACTGGAATATGCCGGTCATGGACGGCATGACGTTTCTGAAGAAAGTGCGCCAGATTGATACGTATAAGAACGTCAAAATTATCATGTGCACGTCGGAGTCCGAAAAATGCCGCGTCCTCGATGCACTCAAAGCGGGAGCAAACAATTATATCATCAAGCCTTTTGAAAACACGGCGTTGAAAGAGAAACTCGGACTTTAAGAGAACCCAGCATTGATGTTAATGAAGAAGATATGGCTCTCGGACAGACGGAGAAAAACAACGGTGAAAATACTGCAACCTACTCTGGCGCTTGCGGCTGAGAAAACCGACTGTACATTCTGGCAGGTGGCGGCAACGATAGTGCCTGCCGACTATCGCATCATGCCCATCGTAGGGGCTAATTCACTGGATGATGTCATACATGGCGTTATGATGAGCGAAGAAAATTTTATGAAATGTGCGTCAATATTCATGTGGTTTATATCGGCTAATTTATTGCCCCAACTTTCTGATTATATAAGGAAAATCCGCGCTGTCAGCGACGCACCGGTTATTGTATTCGTGGAAGATACCATATCCAATGATGAAAAAGCGCTTCGCGCCGCAGGCGTAAGCGTCTTTCTTATGCCGAATGAAACAAGAGAGATTTTCACTATTATACACCGATGTCTGGACCATTTCAAACATACTAAAAAATTTTTATTTTCATGAACAACACTGTAACAGATATACGCAACAGACTCAACCACTGCTCATCACTTCTTATTACGGCCAACAGGACGGATCTGTCCGGATTGGCAGCTCTTCATGAAGAACTGAGCTTAATTGAAAAAAATGAGGGGTGCCCGACTGACATGCAGAAATGGGCGCAGCGAGCCGCCGCATTGTCTCAAAGTATTATTCTCGGGGACACAGCATTCGAAACAGGCATTACCCGGCTTTCAAGCGCGATTTCCGACGCTCTTTCGACAATCGACGAGACGTTGAAGCGTGGCGAAGCCTCTGTCGCGGCCGTCGGCGGCATGCCCGGCGTTGCAAACGATAGCGTGGCGTTTGGCGATGAAGAGCTGCGCGATATGCGCACACAATTCGCAAAGAATCAATCCGATGCTCTCAATAAATTTGAAGCGGTTGTTTTAGAAATGGAAAAAGGTACGGCCGGATCAAAAGATGAAATCTGCCGCATCCTCCACACGTGGAAAGGCGAATTCGGCATCCTGGACTTGCCGGAATATTCGCACGCACTGCATTCAATCGAAGACGCAGTGAAGAACAATACCATAACCGCCTCTGATCTTCTCGGATTCAAAGATGCGCTGCAAAAACGCATCGAATATGCATGCGATAGCGGAGAGTTTCCATCTCCGCCTGATATGACTTGGCGCAATAACAGCGGCGATGAAACGTCCACGGCCACAGGTCCGCTGTCCCGCGCTAAAATAGATATCGGACATATCGACGATACGTCACTCCTTGCCGAGTTTATCAACGAAGCGACCGATTTGATACACAATGCCGAAACGGCGCTTCTAGACCTTGAAACCTCACCGGAAAACGCTGACGCAGTTCATACGGTTTTCCGTGCATGCCACACCATAAAAGGAAGCGCAGGATTTCTTCGCCTGCCCCATGTACAGACGCTTGCCCATGCCATGGAGGACGTACTGGCAAATGTACGCGATAAAACGATGCGCCTTTCGGAACAAATAATCGATATTCTTCTTCACAGCATGGATATTTTGAAAGAAATTATTTATGCGATTAATAAAAGCATGAGCGGGGAAGAACAATTTATTCCCGAATGTTTCGATGAAGTCGTTGCAGAATTGAAAAAAGGACATTTTTATCCTGAGCAATGGTGTACGAACGAACGGCCTGCTCAGGGCATGCCGATAGGTGAAGTACTTGTCCAAAGAGGCGTTGTCGGCAAATCGACAGTCGCTGATGCGCTGCAGAAACAACAGGTGGGTGATCAGCGGAAAATCGGCCAGATTCTCATTGAAGACGCCGGAATAAAGGCCCGTGATGTCGGTAAGGCGCTTGCGGCGCAGAAAAACAGCCGCCCCGGCCCCGCGGGCGACAATACCATACGCATACCCGTCGAAAAGCTCGACGCGCTCATCGATTCCATCGGCGAAGCTGTCATCGCACAGGCTATGCTCATCGATGATCCTGCCGTACGAGGCGTTAAATCGCACGAGTATCAGAAAAAAGCTTCACGGCTATCAATCATCATGCGCCGCATTCAAGAGCAGTCGATGTCGCTGCGCATGGTGTCCATCAAACCTACATTCCAGAAAATGGCGCGGATTGTGCGGGATCTGGCTCACAAGAACGGAAAATCGATAACGTTCGTAACCGAAGGCGAGGACACAGAACTGGACAAAACAGTAATAGAAAATATAGGCGATCCGTTGATGCACATGGTCAGAAACGCCGTCGACCACGGTATCGAAACGGTCGAAGAGCGCCACGCGGCAGGAAAAAGTGAAAGCGGCACGCTTATTTTACGCGCCTACCACCGCGGCGGCGGAGTTTTTATCGAAATCGAAGACGACGGCCGCGGACTTGACCGCGACGCAATACTGAAAAAAGCAATCGAAAAAGGACTGTGCCGTAAAGACGCCCGTTTAAGCGACCAGGAAATATTTCAGTTCATCTTCGCCGCCGGTCTATCGACCGCGCAGAAAGTGACCGACATTTCCGGGCGGGGGGTGGGCATGGACGTGGTCAGAAAAAATATCACACACCTGCGCGGTTCAATCGATATCCAGTCGGCACCGGGCAAAGGCGCAAAATTCATCATACGCCTGCCGTTGACGCTCGCCATTATCGACGGCCTGGTCGTGCGTGCCGGAGGAAGCCGTTTTATCGTTCCCCTGCTTTCCGTCGTCGAATGCGTCGCCATTTCAACAGAAAATATGCATGGGCTTATGCATGCGCACGTGATGTTTAAACTCCGCGACACTCTTCTTCCAGTTATAAATCTTGCGCGCGTTTTGGACGTTGGAAAAAGTGTCGGCCATGCGTTATCGACCGCAGGAGTTGTCGTCGAAGATCCTTTCGGCACACGAGCCGTGGTTGCTGTTGACGCCATCGAAAGCCGGCAACAGGTTGTCATCAAATCGCTCGGCAACGGCTTCGGCGCAGCCGAAGCCGTTGCGGGCGGGGCAATCATGAGTGACGGATGCGTCAGCCTTATTCTTGACGTGGCCGCCGTTATCCGCATGGCGAATGCCGCTATAGGGAGAGCGGGATGATCGAAATGAATAAAATACAATCCGCATTGCTGGGGGCGACGGTCGATCTATCGTATCATGCCGTACGCATCAGAATGGCGATAACAGAGATAATGGGTCTCGTCAACATGGCTAAACTTGAGAAAAACGAACTTCTGAAACCCCATCGCGGTAACATTCTCGGCATTTTACCCACGCAGGACGGGAAAAAAAAGCTTGTTATCGACTGCAGGAGGGATACACATAACAGTGAAAGCAATGAGATTGCCGTGCACGCAAAGCTTCGCGCGTGCGATACCATGCGCATCGAGGCCGTACTGGTATATGATGACGTGTTTTTCGACAATTGACGACAGGAGATGATACACAGCAATTTTAAACGGCGGGTAACATCCCATACTAAACCCAAGGAGGTGTATATGCATCAGGCGACAAGTGCCGCAACCACGGCTGATATTTCGAAGGTTTCCAAACAACTTGCCGGCAAATACCTGACGTTCCGGATGGGTAACGAAGAGTACGGACTGCAGATACTGAAGGTGCAGGAAATCATTCAGATGCAGCAGATAACTCGGATACCGCGGACGCCGGATTATATCCTCGGTGTCATCAATTTGCGCGGGAAAATAATCCCCGTGCTCGATCTGCGGCGCAAATTCGGGCTTGAAGCATCGCAGGACACCGACAAGACCTGCATTAACGTCGTGCAAATAACCGATGCAAAAGGCCTGCCCATTACCATCGGCATACGCATCGACGAAGTAAAGGAGGTGCTCGACATTGCCGCTTCGCACATCCAGGAAACGCCGTCGTTCGGCGCCGCAGTGGATACTGATTTTATTCTCGGGCTTGGCAAAATAGGGGACAGCGTCAAAATATTGCTTGATATCGACAAGGCGATTTCCGTGTCGGATACTGAGGCGCTTGCCACCCTGGCCGCAGGCATGAAAAGTGAATAGCCGCATGGGCGGCCTTTTTAAAAAAGCGGACGGCAATTTCGAAATATACCGGAAAATCGAATCATAAACAATATCCGGCATAACCTTTAACCCTTTCAAAGGAGTTCGTATGTCGAACGTCGAAGCACAGGACACGATGGTGAGCGCGCAATCTTCCCCAAAAAGTTCCGTCCTGTCCGTTGTCCTGCAGGAAGTAGAAGAGATCGCCGCGGCAATCAAGGACGGCAAACTCGATCGCCGCATTAATACCTCGAAAATGAAAGGAGAAACCAAGGAAATCCTCGACAATGTCAACGGATTGATTGAATCCCTGCTCGCACCGTTCAACGTAACTGCCGAGTATGTCGACCGCATATCAAAAGGTGATATTCCCGACAAAATAGCCGAAAAATACAGCGGCGACTACAATGAAATAAAGAACAACATCAATCAGCTTATTGCGGCGCTCAACGGCCTTATCGGCGAAGCCGCGGTAATGGCCGAGGCGGCGGCGCAGGGAAACCTTGACAAACGCGCTGATGTAAACAAGTACCAGGGTGCATGGCAGACGATTGTCAAGGGTCTGAACGACACCGCCGAAAACATGGCGGTTCCTCTCAAGGATATCGGCGGCGTGCTGGATCGTCTGTCGGCGGGCGATTCGAAGGCGCAGGTTACCGCAGATTACAAGGGCGCGTACAACGTGCTCAAAGTCGCCGCCAACAACCTCGGCAACCAGATAAGCATGGTGGTGCAGGAGATGGAGAAGATTGCGGCGGCTGCGGCTCAGGGCAACATGGATTACCGCGGCGACGCCGGCAGGGTCAAGGGCGACATGGCCGAAATCATCAACGGCGCCAACCGGACATTGGAAGGAGTCGCCATACCGCTCAAGGATATCAGCGGTGTTCTCGACAAAATTGCCGCCGGAGAAACAAAAACGAGGTGTGTGAACGATTACAAGGGCGTCTATAATGTTCTGAAAGTATCCTGTAACGAGCTTGCCGAACAACTTCAATATCTTATTCTCGACGACGGTGGAGCGACCTTGCAGGCCGCGGCAGATAAAAACATGAAGAAACGGATGCAGCGGACATATAAAGGTGATTTCCAACGCATGAAAGACAACATCAATTTGGTCATCGACGGACTGGATCAGGCGCTGTCGCAAGTTGCAGAAGCTACGGTGCAGGTTGCATCGGCCAGTCAGCAGATCGCAAGCGGTGCGCAGACGCTTTCGCAGGGTGCGAACGAGCAGGCGAGTTCACTCGAAGAGATTTCGAGCAGTCTCGAAGAGATGACGTCCATGACAAAGCAGAATGCCGACAATTCAGCCCAGGCGAAAAGCCTTGCCGATGAAGCAAATCGGAATGCGGAAAACGGCGCCGGTTTAATGAAAAAAATGCTCGAAGCAATGCAGACAATTAAGGAGTCGTCGAACCAGACGGCAAAGATTGTGAAAACCATCGATGAAATCGCTATGCAGACCAATCTGCTGGCGCTCAATGCGGCCGTGGAGGCGGCGCGCGCCGGCGAGGCGGGACGCGGGTTTGCGGTGGTTGCGGAGGAGGTGCGCAACCTTGCACAACGCAGCGCCGAAGCAGCCAAGAATACAGCCGATATGATCCAAGAATCGGTTAACAACTCGAATAAGGGAGCGCAAATAGCCGAGGAAGCCGGAAAGGCAATTGAATCCATCCTTATCGGCAACAAGAAAGTGAACGACCTTATCGCAGAAATTGCCGCGGCGTCGACGGAACAGGCCAAGGGTATTGATCAAATCAATGTTGCGGTGTCGCAGCTCGACAAGGTGACACAGCAAAACGCGGCCAATTCCGAAGAATCGGCAAGCGCGGCCGAAGAGCTCAGTTCGCAGGCAGAGGAACTCCAAAGCATGGTGGATCAGTTTGAGCTCACTGCGGTATCACGGGGGCAGAACGTGAAAACCGGTTCCGTTCTTCACCATCACGTAACCGCCGCACCGCAGGCAAAACAAACGGCCAAACCGGCGGCGGGAACGAAAAAGAAACCTGCCGCCGTGTCTGCCGCGGCCAAGGCACTGCCGTTGGACGACGATAAGTTGGCTGAGTTCTAATCGTGTGCAATGGGCTGGAGTTTTTTTTCCAGCCCATTTTTTATCAACTTCAAATACAAAACGAAATACTGTGGATCGGGCAACGTTTATACGATTCCGCAATCTTATTTATGCCCAAAGCGGCATCCATATCGGCGATAAAAAGGAGTCGCTCCTTATTTCGCGCATCGGCCGACGCATGCGCGTGCTGGGCGTCGATGATTTCAAGGCATACTACCGCATGGTGGCCGAAGACAGCGGTGGAACCGAGCTGGTCGCATTAATCGACGCCATATCGACGAATGTAACCCATTTTTTCCGCGAACCACAGCACTTTGAGTTTTTATCCGCAAAAATGGATGAGTGGCTGAAGAAAGGGCAGCGGAAATTCAGGATATGGTGCGCGGCGAGTTCAAGCGGCGAGGAGCCGTATTCAATCGCAATGACCATGGAGGATAAATGTTCGGCATATCATGTTGATTACCGCATCCTGGCGACCGATATCTGCACAAAGGTGCTTGCAAAAGCGGCGGCGGCCGAATATGAAGCGGATAAATTGGACGGGATTCCGTTGAACTATCGGAGTAAATACCTCAAACCGTCTACAAACGGCAAAAAAAATATCTCTGTGGTTGCGGAGGCGATCAGACGCCATGTAACTTTTGCGCGGCTGAATCTTGCCAAACCGCCGTTTCCCATGGCCGGTCCCTTTGACGCTATTTTCATACGAAACGTCATGATTTATTTCGACAATGCAATTCGAAGCGCACTTCTCGCAGAAGCATACCGGCTTATGCGCCTTGGCGGCTTTCTTTTCGTCGGCCACGCCGAAAGCCTTGCGGGGCTTCTGAATGCCGATCTAAAGCGTGTGCAACCATCAATTTACACAAAAGAGTAACCATACACGTGCATATCCAGGAAGATCAAACAGTGAGCATAGAACTTGACGTTTTGAAAGTACCCCTTGCCGCAAAGAAAAAAATTGTGGTTGATGTGGCTGATATGAAAATTTCGCGCGATCCCGATGCGGTGCTTATGACGCTTGCGCTCGGCTCATGTGTGGGACTTGCGGTCCATGATCCGGTCGCGCAGGTTGGTGGTATGATACATTTCATGCTTCCGCTTTCAACAAAAGACCCTCAGAAAGCTCGCTGCAACCCCTGCATGTACGGCGATACGGGAATTCCGCTCCTTTTTCACACTATGTATGAAGCAGGCGCAAAAAAAGAAAATATGCGGGTCGTCATAGCCGGCGGGGCATCGGTACTGCACGGCGTCACCTCAGACATCGGCGGCCACAATATTACCATAGCGCGGAAATTATTGTGGAAAAACGGAGTGATAATCGCCGCCGAAGACACCGGCGGAACTATTCCGCGAACACTCTATCTGGATGTGGCAAGCGGAAAAACGTGGTTCACCAATAACGGCAGGATATTTGAACTGTAGATGAGGGGCGGTTATGCAGTACCGGGTTATGATTGTCGATGATTCAAGCACTATCCGCGACATGATTGAAAAAATATTCCGTATCGCCCGCATTCCGGTAAGGGAATTCATCAAATGCGGCAACGGCAGGGAGGCGCTCGATATTCTTGACACCGCATGGGTCGATCTGGTGGTAACCGATTTGTATATGCCGGTCATGGACGGGTATTCGCTCATACGGGAAATCAAGTCTCGAAGCGAGTTCAAGGCCATGCCCGTTGTGGTTGTTTCGACCGAAGGTTCTGTGAAACGAAAGGATGAACTGAAAGCAATGGGGGTTATCGACGTTTTGCAGAAACCTTTTTCGCCTGAACAAATCAGAGATACGCTTGTAAAATCTCTTGGCGTGGAGGTCTGATGATAGCGGCAAGCCGTTTGCATGTCATTCATGAAGAAATTGCCTCGGTCATTCAGCAAGCGACATTCATGATTGTCGACACAGCGGCTGATGCTGGGGAGGCGGAGTTTCGCCCCAATGTATCGCACTGGGCACAGGTGGAATATGACGGCCCATCACAGGGCAGCGTGTGTATATGTGCCGACTGGGAACTCATTCAGGCTCTTTCAATGAATATGCTCGGCATAGGCGATACGGCTCCTGTTGAGCCTGGCAAGGCGCTCGACTCTTTCAAAGAACTCGCCAATATTATCACCGGCCGTATTATTACGCTTCTATACGGGGTTGATAAAGTTTTCCGGCTTTCAACACCGCAGTATTTCACGCAAACGCCTCTTCAATGCAGTGAAGCATTGGTCTATCGGTTTGCGTATGATTGCGAGGGAATGCCGCTATATATCAGTCTTTTTGTACACTGCGAGGAAACATGATAAAAACAAAAGTGCTCATTGTCGACGACTCGGCTGTTGTGCGGCAGGTCTTATCGACCGAACTTTCCAAGGCGGCCGATATAGAGATTGTAGGCACTGCACCCGATCCCTATATCGCGCGTGATAAAATAATCGCTCTTAACCCCGACGTGATGACGCTTGATATTGAAATGCCGCGCATGGACGGTCTTACTTTTTTAAAAAAAGTAATGGAATATCATCCCATTCCGACCATCATTGTAAGTTCACTGACGCCGCAGGGGAGCGCGCTGGCGCTTGAAGCGCTTTCCTGCGGCGCCGTTGATGTGATATGCAAGCCCGGAGCGGCATATACCGTAGGCGATGTTGCGAAAATCCTTATCGAGCAGATACGGACCGCCGCGCGCATCGACATGAAAAAACATTCCACCCTGAACCGTAGCCGGCCGCCGTCGACGGTAAAAAAACTGTCGCTTTCGCGTACCACCAACAAAATCATTGCCATCGGTGCTTCAACCGGCGGAACCGTCGCAATTGAAGAAGTACTTCGAATGATGCCGCCGAATGCTCCAGGCATAGTCATTGTGC
>Ga0129299_1002669_pt1 | contig 11786 bp, 10 predicted proteins | sample ConPoolayeCmetaG_FD_94477 | JGI IMG/M metagenome (GOLD analysis project Ga0129299, IMG submission 94477) | Hot spring microbial mat communities from California, USA to study Microbial Dark Matter (Phase II) - Cone Pool mat layer C metaG ... | reverse complement strand
CGGCAACATCTACGTCAGCGAATACGGCGATAACGACCGCATTCAGGTCTTCGATCCCCGCACCCACCGCGTGCTCAGGACCATCGGACGCTTCGGCCACGACGACGGCGAGTTCTCGCGCCCCCAGTCCATCCTCATCGACTCGGCCGGCCTGCTGTATGTGGCGGATTCTTCCAACCACCGCATTGCCGTCTTCCGCATTGACGGCACATTCCTGCGGAACATGGGGCGGGTTGGCAGCGGGCCCGGTGAGTTCCGCTTCCCCTATGGCCTGGACCAGGATGCCGACGGCAACCTGGTGGTGGCGGAGTTCGGCAACAATCGCGTACAGTTGATCGACAAACAGAGCGGCGCGGGGCTGAAAACCTGGGGCGCTGCCGGGCGGCGGGCCGGACAGCTCGCTTGCCCCTGGGCCGTCGCCGTGGATGATTCCGGCCGCGTCGTTGTGGTAGACTCGGGCAACAACCGGCTTCAGGTGTTCGCATGGTAGGCACCTCGACCCTGCACAAGACCATCGCGCCGCTGGCCTGGTGGATCGACCTGGAGTTCCTGGCCGCCTGGCAGGCTCTGCTTCTGTTCGCGGCGCTGGCCGCTCCGGTCATCTGGCTGGGCATGCGCTCCATGGCCGGGCTGGGGCCGGTGCGGCAATGGGTGAGCATCGCCCTGCGCCTGGCCGTCCTTCTGGTGCTCGTGCTCATCATCGGGGGGGCGCGCTGGCAGCGCCAGCACCGCAACGTGGAAACCCTGGTCCTCCGCGACATCAGCCACTCCACCCGCCTGGCGCGCAACTTCCCCGGACGCAGTCTGGCTGATTCCATTGACGAGTTTCTCATCGAGGCGGCCCGCGAGGATCGCAAGCCCCACCGCGACGACCGCATCGGCGTCATCAGCTTCTCCGATGAACCTCGCATCGACTGGATCGCCAACACCTCGCTCTTTTTGGATGCCCGCGCCATCCGAGATCCCGGCGACGGCACCGACATCGCCTCGGCCATCCAGCTTGCTCTGGCCACCTTCCGCCGCGACGCCATGCAGCGGATACTGCTCATCACCGACGGCAACTCCACCAAAGGCGACCTGAAGACCGCGCTGGACGCGGCCATCGCCCAGAAGGTGCCCATCGACGTCATGCCCCTCCAGTATCGGGTCGACAACGAGGTGCTTGTGGAGCGCGTCTCCGCCCCCTCGGTGCGCCGCGAGAGCGACGCTTTCGACGTCACCGTGACGCTCCTCTCCACCAACAAGGCCCCCGTCAGCGGCACCCTCGAGGTCCTCGAAGAACAGCACCGCCTCGAGCAGCGACGAATTGTTATCCAACCCGCCACGCCCACTCCCGACGGACGCCTGGAGCCGCGCAAGCACGTCGAACGCTTCCGCGTGCCCCCCGTAAAAGGCGGCGGCGTCCGCCGATTCAAGGCCATCTTCACCCCCGACGTCGTCAACGCCCCCCAGACCACCGCACTCGCCGGCGCAAGCGCCGCACAACCCGGCGACACTCTCCTCCAGAACAACACGGGCAGCGCCTTCACCTTCGTCCAGGGACAGGGCCGCATCCTCTACGTCGACAACAGCCTCGACGGCGGCGGCCGAACCCTCATGGAGGCCCTCACCCGCGAAGGTCTCAACGTCGAGCGCGTCACCGTCGATCAGGTCCCCGCGGAGCTGGTCCTGCTCCAGAATTATGACGCCATCATCCTCAACAACGTCAGCCGCGGCCCCGGCGGTCTCACCGAGGCCCACGACCCGGCTCTGGCCGCCTACGTCCACGACTTCGGCGGCGGGCTGATCATGATCGGCGGTCCCAACAGCTTCGGCGCCGGCGGCTGGCAGGCCTCGCGCCTCGAGCAGGTCATGCCCGTGGACATGGATATCCCCGCCCAGCGCCAGCTCCCCAAGGGCGCCCTGGTGATCATCGTTCACAGTTGCGAGATGCCCAACGGCAACTACTGGGGCGAGCAGTGCGCCATCAAGGCCGTCGAAACCCTCTCTTCGGCCGACGAGGTCGGCGTGATCAGCTTCGACTTCGCCAATCGCGGCCCGGGAGCCGGCGGCATCAACGGCAGCATCTGGAACCTGCCTCTGCAGGTCAAAGGCGACGGCTCGCGCGCCATCGCCGCCATCAAACGCATGCAGCCCCAGGACATGCCCAGCTTCGAGGACACGCTGGAGCTGGCCCTCAACGGCGCCGGCGGGCTCAACCCGCCGTGCCTGAGAAACTCCAATGCGGCCGCCAAGCACGTGATCATCATCAGCGACGGCGACCCGCAGCCGCCGCGCCAGGCCCTGCTCAATCAGTACATCCAGCAGAAGATCAGCATTTCGACGGTGAGCGTGTATCCGCATCAGGGCTTCGTTCCCCCCACCATGCAGAACCTGGCCCGCGCCACCGGCGGACGCTTCTACGGTCCCATCGAGCAGAACCCCAGCCAGCTCCCGCAGATCTTCATCAAGGAGGCCACGGTCGTACGCCGCACGCTGATCCAGGAGAGCCGCGAGCCCCCCATCCGCGTCTCGCTCACGCCCAGCGCCAGCGACGCCGTCAAGGGCATCGCGGCGCCCCCGCCTGTCTTCGGCATCGTGCTCACCCAGAAGAAGCCCAACCCGACTGTGGAAATGCCCATGGTCGCCTCCATCGACGGTACCAAGATCGACCCGTTGTTTGCGCACTGGCAGGCCGGCCTGGGCCGCGCCGCCGCCTTCACCAGCGACGCCGGCGCCGCCTGGAACGCCCCCTGGCTTACCGGCGACTGGGCCGAAAACTACGGCAAGTTCTGGAGCCAGACCGTGCGCATGGTGTCGCGGCCGCCCATGTCCGGCGCGGTCTCCGTCAACACCGAACGCGTCGGCGACCGCGCCACCGTCACCGTCGAGGCCACCGACAAGGCCGGCGGCTTCGCCAGCTCGCTGACTCTCCGCGGCACCGTCTTCGGCCCCGACGGTACCGATCGGGAAATCCGCCTCGTTCCCACCGGGCCCGGCACTTACAGCGGCGAGTTTCCCGTCTCCGGGGCCGGAAACTACGTCGTCCGCCTGGCCTACTCCGACCCCCAGGGCCAGCAGGGCTGGGCCGTCTCGGGGCTGGTGGTCAACGAGTCGCCCGAGCTGCGCGAGCTGCGCAGCAACGACCTGGGCCTGGAACAGATTGCCATGCAGACCGGCGGACGCATCCTCACGCCCTTTGACGCGGCCAACGCCGACCTCTTCAGCCGCCAGGGGCTTGTCGTGGGAAGCTCGCCCCTGCCGGTGTGGGACATCCTCATCCCCATCCTTTTGGCGCTGGTGCTGATGGACGTGGCGTCGCGCCGCATCGCCTGGGACTGGGCGGCTACGAAGAAGCTCGCCACCGCCCTGGCTCGCAGTGTTCGCGAGTTCACCCTTACGCGCCCCGTGGAGTCCAAACCCACGCTCGATGCGCTGCGGCGCGTGCGCGACGAGGTGGCCGAAACGAGATTCAAAGCTGCCGAACAGGGCGGCGCGGGTCGCGACGACGCTCCGCTGCCGGATCGAACGGCCAAGTTCGAGGCCCAAGAGGCGGTGGAGGGCGACATCACCCAGGTCGTCGGCGGGGCAACGTCAAAGCCCGTTCCACCGCCGCCCAAAGAAGCCACGCCCAAGGGCATGCAGCCCGCCGCCGGCAGCCACACGCTCAGCCTCCTCGAAGCCAAACGCCGCGCCCAGCAGAAGATCCGCGAGAAGGAGCAGGGCTGAGAAGCGGAGCCACGAATCGTCGCGAATGATGGCGAATGAGGAGAATAGAATTGGCCAGTTGCCGCTGCAAAATGGTGGTGTCAGCAGGACTGCGTTGGTAATCTATCAGGACTATCCCCATGGCCCAGGCGAACGTTCCCGGAATTGACCCCCAGCTTCAGGCCCAGTGCGACGCCTTCCGCCGCGACTACGCGGCCGTCAAGGCGGAGATCGCCAAGACCATCGTCGGCCACGATGAGATCATCGACGGCGTGCTCATCTGCCTCTTCGTGGGTGGCCACGCCCTGCTGGAAGGCGTGCCCGGCCTCGGCAAGACCGCCCTCATCCGCGCCCTGGCCTCGGCGCTGAACCTCAAGTTCAGCCGCATCCAGTTCACCCCCGATCTCATGCCGGCCGACGTCATCGGAACCAACGTGATCATGGAGGATGAACACGGCCACCGGCGGTTCACCTTCATGCCCGGGCCGATTTTCGCCCAGATCGTCCTCGCCGACGAAATCAACCGGGCCACCCCCAAGACCCAGTCGGCGCTGCTGGAGGCCATGCAGGAGCGGCAGGTAACCGCCGGCGGGCAGATCCGCAAGCTCGAAGAGCCGTTTTTCGTGATGGCCACCCAGAACCCGCTGGAACAGGAGGGCACCTACCCATTGCCCGAAGCCCAGCTCGACCGCTTCTTCTTCAAGTTGCTGGTCAAGTATTCGAATCGCGAGGAGCTGAAGGTGATCCTCGACCGGACGACCACCGGACATCGTCCGGACGTGAAGGCGGTGCTGGATGGCCCCAGGATCCTCCAGCATCAGGAGTTGATCCGCCGCGTCGTCGTGGCGCCCCACGTTCAGGATTATGCCATCCGATGCGTGTTGGCGACGCACCCGCAGGGCCAGTACGCCATCCCCATCGTGAACCAGTTCGTGCGCGTGGGGGCCAGTCCCCGCGCCGCCCAGGCCATTACGCTGGCCGCCAAGGTCCGCGGCCTGCTCGATAACCGCTTCCACGTGAGCTTTGGCGACATCAGGAGCGCCATCATCCCCGCTATGCGCCACCGCATCATCCTCAATTTCGAAGGCGAGGCCGAGGGTATCACGACGGACATGGTTCTGGAGAAGGTCGCCAGCGATGTTCCGACGACCATCGCCGAGGAACTGGCGGCGGCGAGGTGATGAGATGTACTGAAGATTGCTATGATGTAAGGCCACGACCATGAACGAGATCATCTTCATCGTGACAGAAGACGAAGCAGGAGGCTACTGCGCCCGCGCGGTGGGGCACAGCATCTTCACCCAGGGAGACACCAGAGAAGAGCTTGAGCAGATGGTGCGCGACGCCGTGCGCTGCCATTTTGAACCCGAGCTGGAGGTGCCAAAGCTCATACACCTGCACTATGTGCATGACGAGGTGATCGCATCGTGAAGCTGCCTCGGAACGTCAACGGGGACCGACTCGTGCAAGCCCTGCAAAGGCTCGGATACGTGGTCGTACGCCAGTCGAGCAGCCATATACGAATGAAGGATGCTCGCCAGCAACCGTTGACAGTACCTATGCACAAGCCGCTGAAGGTTGGCACATTGGCCGGTATTCTGGACGATGTCGTCGCCCAGACCGGAATGGCCCGCGAGGACGTCCTGCGGAGCCTCGAGCTTTAGGAGAGTCCGGCAGGGTCCGCTTCGGCGGACCGGTCATGCTTGTGGGGCTGCAACATTGACGCAGACGACCGAAAACAGAAATCTCCTCTCCTCCGAGTTCATGGCCCGCCTGGACCAGCTCGACATCATCTCCCGCAAGATGCTGGCCGGGAAGATGAAGGGCGAGCGGCGCTCCAAGCGCCGCGGGCAGTCCGTCGAGTTCGCCGACTACCGCAACTACGTCGTGGGCGACGACCTGCGCTTCATCGACTGGAACATCTACGCCCGCCTCGACAAGCTCTTCCTCAAGCTCTTCCTGGAGGAAGAGGACCTGGCCCTCTACATCATCGTCGATGTCAGCAAAAGCTGCGACTACGGCGAGCCCCACAAGGGCCTGTACATGAAGAAGGTGGCCGCCGCCCTGGGCTACATCGGGCTGGTCAACTACAACCGTGTCCATATCAGCGCCGTCGCCAACGGCATCGTCGCCGAAACCGGCGCCATGCGCGGACGCACCCGCGTCGCCCGCATGATCGACTTCATCGGCAGGCTGGAGCCGGCCGGCGCCGGCAACCTGGCCGAGGCCTGCAGGCGATTCGCTCTGGCTCACCGTCAGAAAGGCGTCTGCGTCATCCTCTCCGACTTCTTCGACAAAGGCGGCTACGAGAACGGCCTGCGCTACGTGGCGGGCGGACGCTACGACCTGTTCGCCGTTCACATCCTCAGTCCCCAGGAGATCGACCCCACGCTCCAGGGCGACCTGAAGCTGCGCGACATGGAGGACAACGACACCGCCGAGGTCTCCATCACCCAGCCGCTGCTGAAGCGCTACAAGGCCAACCTCAACGCCTACTGCCTGGCCGTGAAGGACTACGTCACGCGCCGCGGCGGCACGTACCTGTTCAGCAGCACCGCCGTGCCGTTCGACACGCTGGTGCTGAATTACCTGCGGGAGAGGGGGCTGCTGGGGTGAACTACGATTGACTGGCGATCCTGTCGACGGGCGCGGTAATATGCGGCGCCCGTCGCGCAAGGCGCCTGATGCGAATCGCCAGGACCACATGAAAGAGATCACGTTTATCGTCAATGAGGACGAAGTGGATGGCGGTTATACCGCCCGGGCACACTGGCCGGAGGGCAATCGCGACATCTTCACGGAAGGGGACACGCGTGAGGAACTCATCCGGAACATCCGGAACGCCATCGACGCATCATTTGATGAAGCCGAGCAGAGGCCAACCATCATCCACCTCCATTTTATCAGGGATGAGGTAATCGCCCGATAAAGCTGCCCCGGGACTTATCCGGCGATGAGGTCGTAAAAGGCCTCTGCCGCGTCGGCTACGAGGTAACCCGGCAGAAGGCAGACCATGTGTACCTGACCACAACGCAGAATGGCGAGCATCATGTGACCGTGCCCATGCACAAGGCGGTCAAGGTCGGAACTCTGGCCAACATTCTTCATGCCGTTTCGCATCACCTGCGCATGAGTCGAGACGAACTCCTGCGGGCAACGAAGCTCTGAACTCCTGTTCACATTGTCTCTGGCAGCACGATGAACCCCATCCCCACCATCCTCCTCGACGGCATCTGGGGCCGGCCGCGCCGCCTGCGCTTTCTGTGCCGCAGCATTGAAGAACGCTGCGGACCGACCGAAATCTTCCGCTACGATTCCAGCGGCCACTCATGTTTCGAGGACCTGGGCCGTAAGCTCGCCGACCGCGTGCTGGAGATCGGCCGGCCCGTCAACATCGTCGCTTTTTCCATGGGCGGCCTCGTCGCCCGCGCCGCCCGCCTGATGGAGCCATCGCTGCCGCTGCACCGCGCGGTCTTCCTCAACAGCCCCCATGGCGGCTCGTGGCTGGCCTACACCCTGAGTCTCCCGGGCATCCGGCAGATGCGCCCCAGCAGCGACCTGCTTCGGCGGCTGGACCATGTCCCCTGGGACATTCCCACGCTCGCCGTCTGGTGCCCCGGCGACCTGATCGTCATCCCCGGCCGCAGCGCCCGCTGGAAGAGCGCCACGCGCATCATAAGATGTAATGTGCCGCTGCACCTCTGGCCCATCTGGTCCCGGCGGCTGCACCGGCGGATCGCGGATTTTCTGGCGGAACGTGAGCAATCGACGCGGAACACGACAGCGGCATGGAAAGGCGATTGAGCCATGAGCACCGTACGAGCGATCTACGACAAAGGCGTTTTCCGGCCCACCGAGCCCGTGGAGTTGCCCGACCAATGCGAGGTGGAATTCGAACCCCGCATGCTGGGCGACGTCCGGGCAAAGGAAGAAGCCAGACGCGGGATCCGCGAGGTCCTGTCACGTCGATATGATTCGGGAGAGAGCGACGTAGCAGCCCGTCACAACGGAGGTGTGGCATGATTCGCAAATGGCGGGCAGTGGTGATTGGCCCCGGAATCAGCTTCGGCCCATTGTTCATGACACAAATGGCAGGTCACAGTTCCGGCGACTGGCTGGTGCCAGTGGGCGTCATGATGTTGATCAGCGCACTTTTTGTCATGGTCTCAATCCTCAAGCTCCAGAGCGCGGAGCTTCAAAGACTACGAGCCGCGATAAGCAGCCGAAGCGGCGAACTCACGTTGAAGCCTTGAGTCATGCCCAGCTTCCTGAACATCACCTCCGCCGCCATCGCAGCCGCGGCCGCCGTACCGCTGCTTCTGCTGCTGTATTTCCTCAAGCTCCGCCGCCGCGAGATGGATGTGCCTTCCACGCTGCTGTGGAAAAAGGCCGTTCAGGACCTCCAGGTCAACGCCCCGTTCCAGCGCCTCCGCAGAAACCTGCTGCTGCTGCTCCAGATGCTCATCCTGCTGGCTTTGCTCCTGGCACTGGCGCGACCGGTCGTCAACTACACCCCCGGCGCCGGCAAGCTCTCGGTCATCCTCATCGACCGCTCCGCCTCCATGTCGGCCATCACCTCCGACGGCTCCACGCGCCTCGAGCAGGCCAAACGGCAGGCCAAAGAGCTGCTGGACACAATGGGCCGCGACTCCGAGGCCATGGTCATCGCCTTCGACGACTCGGCCAGGGTCGTCCACTCCAAGACCAGCGACCGCCCCGCCCTTAAACGCGCCATCGATTCCATCCAGGGCACCGACCGCCCCTCGCGACTCAAGTGGGCCTATCAACTGGCCGAGGCCGAGGCCGCCGCCTTCCTTACCGACGTCTCCGCCCGCGCCACCCAGCGCCCTGAGGTCTTCCTCTTCTCCGACGGCAGGGTGCTCGACGCCGCCGAGGTGGTCCTCAAACAGGCCGAACTCAAACGCTACTTCGCCATCGGCTCCGCCGACGATCCCAACGTGGCCATCGTCGCCCTCAGCGCCAAACGCAACTACCAGCGCCCCGCCGAGGTCCAGATTTTCGTCCGCCTCGCCAATTTCGGCCCCGAGCCGGCCACCGTCGCCCTTCAGCTCAGCGTCGACGGCCAGGTCCCCGCCGGCGGCGTGCGCAGCGGCCTGGTGCTGCTGCCGGAGCGTTGGACCTCCCAGCAGCGCGACAGCGCCATCCGCGACCAGAAGCTCTTCCCGCGCGACAGCGCCGAGTTCACCCTCGAACTGCTTGGCTCGGCCGTCGTCCGCGCCGAGCTCAAGGAACTGGCCCAGGATGCCCTCCTCGCCGACAACTCCGCGCAGGTCATCGTGCCTCCGCCGCGCTCCCTTAACGTCCTGCTGGTCAGCTCCAGGGGCAACTTCTGGCTCCAGAAGTTTCTCGACAGCGCCAACCTCAAGGACCCCAGAACCATCACCGCCGCCGAATACGAAAAGCAGATCCAGGACCCCCAGGCCGTCGCCGCCGCGTACGATATCATCCTCTTCGACCGCTACAGCCCGGCCACGTTGCCCCCCGCCGGCAACTTCCTCTACTTCGCCGCCGTCCCTCCCGACCACCCCATCCGCGCCGCCACCGACGCCGCCGGCGTCCAGATCGTTCTGCGCGAGCAGGAGCTGATCGACTGGGACCGCTCCCACCCCATCCTCCGCGGGCTCAACCTGCGCTTCATGGCCGAAAAGATGTTCCGCCTCACCGTCCCCCTCGACGGCCAGGTGCTCATCGACGGCGCCGACGGTCCCATGCTCGTCTTTCATCGCGACGGCCGCCGCGCCCACATGGTCTTCGCCTTCGACGTCAACGACACCGGTTGGCCGCTCACCGCCAGCTTCCCCGTCTTCATGGACAACGCCCTTCAGTATCTGGCCCTGGGCTCGCAGATGAGCGTCCGCGAGTCCTACAGCCCCGGCGCCACCCCCCGCATACCGCGTTTCAACCTCCAGCAGGCCGCTCCCGACCTGCGGCGCATCGTCATCAGCGGCCCCTCATCGTTCGGCACCGTCGCCGCCACCATCGAGCCTACCGGCGACTTCGCCCTGCCTCCTCTGGACAAGGTTGGCGTGTACAGCCTTGACCCTCCCATTCCCCAGTTCGAGAAACTCGCCGTCAATCTGCTCGACGAAAACGAGAGCAACCTCATCCCGGCCGACTCGGTCCCCGGCGGTGGCGGCGCAGCCGTCGCCGCCGCGGTCTCCGGGCGCTCGCGGCTCGAGCTGTGGTGGTGGCTGGTGGCCGTCGCCGCAGTGCCCCTGTGCCTGCTGGAGTGGTGGGTCTACACGCGGCGCGTGCATCTGTGATCAGCCGCTGTAGCACAGGCTTCCAGGCTATGACCACAGGCTGGAGACCTGTGCTACGCTACACGAATCGCGCACGGCTGTTTATGGCCCGGATTCCCACGCCTCTTCAATTCAGCTCACACGACTTCAGGCGGCCGTACCTCCGAGTCCTCGTCATTCGAGCTTGCTCATTCGTCATTGATTCGGGCTTCTGGTTTCGCCATTCGGCTTTTGGTTGCGCACGTGTGCCTCGGTACCAGACCCATCCGTGCCCATCTGTGGCTGGCTCTTTTTCGGTACAGTTCCCCGCCGCGGAGGACGTCGCCCGCTCTTCACATCCTCCTCCAGTTGCGCCTTGCGTCGCAGAATGTGGTGATAGTGCTGCGCGAAACGGTGCGCCTCGTCCCGCACGTACTGCAGCAGCTTCAGCGCAGCGTGATTTCGCGCCAGATGAATCGGGGCGCTCCGCGCCTGCACGTACAGCAGCTCCTCCTTCTTCGCAAGCGAGATCACCATCGGCGGCCGAACGTCCATGGTCTTGAACACATCCATGGCCGCGTGAAGCTGCCCCAGTCCCCCGTCGATGAGGATCACGTCGGGATATAGCTCATTGCTCTGGCCGGCATCGCGATAGCGGCGCGAGACCACCTCCTGGATCGACAGGTAGTCGTCGTTGCCCCGGCCGTGGCGGATGCGATACCGTCGATAGCCGTCTTTGAAAGGCACGCCATCGATGAAGCACACCTTGGAGCCGACCATCTCGCCGCCCTGAAGATGCGCGATGTCGATGCCCTCGATGATTCGCGGCGGCTCGCTGAGCCCCAGCACCTCCTGAAGCTTCGCGATCCCCTCCTGCGGATTGCTCACGAACGCCTCGGGCTGCCAGAATTGCTCGGTCCCCTTGCCCGCCCGGTGCGACAGCGCCTCCAGCGCCTGCATCTGGTCTCGCAGCCGCGCCGCCCGCTCAAACTCCAGCGCCTCGGCCGCCGACTTCATCTCTTTCTCCAGCTCGCTGAGGACAGCCTTGCGGTTGCCGTCGAGGAATCGGATCAGCCGCCGCACATCCTCGCGGTACGGCTCGCGGCCGATCTTGTCCGCGCAGGGCGCTGTGCACTGGTTGATCGCATACAGCAGACAGGGGCGGAAAAACCGCCGCTGCTCATCGTCACCGCGGATTTCCAGGTGGCAGGTGCGGAACTTGAACGCCTTCTGAAGGTGCTGAAGCGCCTCCTTGAGCTGATAGACGCTGGTGAACGGGCCGTAGAGCTTCACACCCTCGGCCCGCGGCTCGCGCGTGATGTAGACACCGGGGAACTCCTCGTCCATGGTCACCATCAGATAGGGATAGGTCTTGGAGTCCGTCAGCCGCACGTTGAACTTGGGCTGGATGTCCTTGATGAGCCGGTTCTCGGCCAGCAGCGCCTCCACTTCGCTGTCGGTCTGGAGGACGTCGAAGTCGGCCACCTCCTCGAGCATGCCGGCCTTCTTGAATTCCAGCTTCGTGGAGGGCTGAAAATAGGAGCCGACCCGGTCGCGCAGGCTCGCCGCCTTGCCCACGTAGATCACGCGCCCCCGGTCGTCCTTCATGAGATACACCCCCGGCGCCTTGGGCAGCGCCCGGGCCTTCTCCGCGAGTTTGACGATGCGCTCGTCCATGACGGTGCTCCATGGCATCATACCCTCGGTTACACCGTTGGGCTGCTCGTAAGTGCTGTACCAGATCGGCCGCGGCAGGGCACTGCTGGCCGGAATGGACGATGTGGCGCTGTACACGGCAGCGACCCGCCCAGGTGAACGGCGCCGCTGGAGGAACTTCCGAAAAAAAGTGCGCACTTT